>Ga0105238_10002131_pt1 | contig 19990 bp, 19 predicted proteins | sample KBSC34metaG_FD_81526 | JGI IMG/M metagenome (GOLD analysis project Ga0105238, IMG submission 81526) | Corn rhizosphere microbial communities from Kellogg Biological Station, Michigan, USA - KBS C3-4 metaG | ecosystem: Host-associated > Plants > Roots > Rhizosphere > Soil | place: Michigan, USA... | reverse complement strand
CCACGGCGGACGCCGTCGTGTTGCACTCCAAGGACCTCTGTATCGGCTGCGGCTATTGCTTCTACGCATGCCCGTTCGGCGCGCCGCAATATCCGAAGGTCGGTAATTTCGGTTCGCGCGGCAAGATGGACAAGTGCACGTTCTGCGCCGGCGGGCCCGAGGCCGACGGCAGCAAGGAGGAATACGAGAAGTATGGGGCAAACCGTCTCGCCGAGGGCAAGCTGCCGCTATGCGCCGAGATGTGCTCGACCAAGTCGTTGCTCGCCGGCGACGGCGAGATTATCGCCCAGATCTACAAGGAGCGCGTGATGAAGCGCGGCTACGGCTCCGGTGCCTGGGGTTGGAAGACCGCATATCACGAAACCGTCGCATCTTGATCTTGACGAATGTGACAGTGGACACAGCGACTGCTGTGCCTAGGACACGTAAGCCTCAAAGGAGGATGTGGCATGACGGTTCTTCTCGCGAAATTCCGTATCATCGCCGGAGCGTTGGCGTTGCTCCTAATGGCGCTCGGTGCACAACCCGTGAGCGCCCAGCAGGCCACGTCGGTCAACCCTCAGGCGAGCGCCGTGAAGGAAGAGCAACTCTTCCGGGAGATGAATCGCATTTCTGGCCGCTGTACTATACCTGACCAGAAGGCCTGCACGATCGAGCAGCCCGCTGGCCGTGATTGGCGCCATTTCCACCAAGTGACGCTCCGTTGGATCGGTGGCCTCGTCATCATCGGCATTTTGGCCGTACTCATTGTCTTCTATCTATGGCGCGGCATGGTGCGTATCGAAAGCGGTCGATCAGGCCGCACCATCGTTCGGTTCAACGCCTTCGAACGGCTCGTGCATTGGATGACGGCAACCTGCTTCATCATTCTCGCCCTTTCTGGGCTCAACATAACCTTCGGTAAGCCGCTGCTGCTACCCCTCATCGGCCCCGACTCCTTCACAGCCTGGTCGCAATGGGCGAAATACGCCCACAACTATCTGAGTTTTCCATTCACGATCGGTGTATTCTTGATTTTTCTGATATGGATAGCGGGCAATATCCCCAATCGGGTCGACGTCGAGTGGTTGAAGCGCGGTGGTGGCATTGTCGGTCATGATCACCCGCCGGCCTACCGGTTCAATGCCGGGCAGAAGATGATCTATTGGATTGTTGTTCTCGGCGGCGCGGCCGTTGCGGCCAGCGGCTACATGCTGATGTTCCCATTCTATGGCACCGACATCGCCAGCATGCAGGCTGCTCAGATCGCGCACGCGATCGTCGCCGTTCTATTCGTCGCCGCCATGATCGGGCACATCTATATCGGTACTGTGGGAATGGAGGGTGCGTTTGAAGCTATGGGGACTGGCACCGTCGATCTCAATTGGGCAAAGGAACATCATAATCTGTGGCTGCAGCAGGAAAACGCGCGGACCGGGCCGAACGAGAAGCAGCGGCAGCCGGCCGCCACCCCTGCGGAATAAGCTATTTCTCGAAATATCATGCCGGCGATGATGGGCGGATTCGGCCTCCGGATCAGGCCCCTCATGATCTCGTGTTCAGAATTTTCGCAGGTTGGTAACTGGCTTCCGAAAATAGAAAATAGACCGGCTCGGAGACGATCGGTAATCTGGGTAACTTATAGGTCAACTGAGCGCTATTTCCACAGCGCTTACTCGGACTTGCAACCGATGCTGCGGCGCGTCGTCGAATATCCGGACACCGTTAGCGGTTGGAATTACGTCTCATCTACCGTCGCATCCATCACTAATGTCGGCTTCATCGTGTTCTTCGCAGATCTGTCTGGCCTATGCCTCTATTGTGAAGAGGACCTTATAACAATCAGTTGGTGCAAATGATGTTGAATGGACCTGGATACTATCGTCCCAACAATATCAAACATTGCCCGCGCAATTGAGCAACTGCGGTTCGCCACTTAACAAACGTCAAACTGGCCACAATTCTGTGCGATCTATTTCTTCGGATCGGTATCCCGTTTAACATCGTGTGGACTGGGCTGCATTCCGGGTGGTGTATCCCCCTGGGGGCTCGATGCGGACTCACCGCCGGATGTCGTAGTGGTCGGCCCGGTTTGACCTTGTGGCTGAGATTGGGCGGGCGCTGCCGTGGTCGGATTACTCCGAGCTGAGTTAGCTGCTGGATTGTTGGTGGGATCGGAGCTGGGAGGGGCATTCTGTGCGAGTGCGACACCTCCAACGAGTGCTGTGCTGAGCACCAATGTCAATGTTCCGCGCATGTCATTTCCTCTCTTCCTTTTTGCGTGACAATAACAGATGCAACGCCCCCTCGTTCCACGCGTCGTGATTCCCTTAACTGCGCTCTTTTGCTTCATCCTCCATCAAGGCAATCGCTGGCCTATCGAGACATTCGATCAGGGTCGATGATGGTTCGACCCTTCATGCTGGGTGACGCCAGTCGATTTCGCTAGATCGCAAAGGAGATCTGTCGTCCGCTCAAGTACCCGTCACCGTTGTTTTTTCCATTTCCTCAATTGCAAGGGCAAAATGAGCGCCCCGCCTGCTCGCATTTCAGCCGCGGCCCGGATCGCCTCCATGAGTTCTTCCGCTGAGGCGCCCTGCCATAGTGCCGCCTTCGTGTGCCCCCTGACGCAGTATGGCCTTGGATAGCATGCGCCACCGCTACGGCCATGACCTTCGCAGGTAGCGCGCCGTCCGCGAAAGCCTTTTGGATGAACGCCTGAAAGGCCGCCTCGGTATCAGGCGGCAATTCCCTGCGTGCAAGCTCTCGCGTGTTCGACGGATGTAGGGCGTCCGTATGCTTTCCTCTTCCGAGCGTCACGCTGCCTTCTGATCTAGTCGCGATTTCTCGTGGCTTCGATCGACCCCAAGTCCGAGCGACTCAATTGATCTGGCAAACACTGTGCAAACGGAGCCCGCCCTTCCTGACGACCGAGTCCATTCCATAGCAATCTTGACCTCCTCGAGCCTCGCGCTCTCAGTGCCGTACCCAGCCGCCTCACGTCCTCGTCAGAGATCATCCGTTACGGAGCCGGTCCTAAAAACCTTCTTTCCACAACTCTGATTTGCCAGCCTTGCGGCACTGGGACTTCAAGCGAGGAATTTCCGATGATGGCAAACTCGTCGGCGGGACCAAGGACCATTTGCTTTCGCCAGCAGCTCAAAAATCCCTTCGATTCGTCAACGATGTCTCGAAGAGCCTGTTCATACCGAATACCACGAGGCCGCTTCAACCAGATTACCCGCGAGCCCTCAATTGGTTGCTCAACCCCGTGCAAGTGGTAGTAAAGACCAGCATGTCCGAAATCCGTCTTGCTCGAAATTGCAGCATGCACATTCCAGCGTCCTGGTCTGACCGCGGCCTTGTTGAGGGCGTCCAAAACGGCTGACGACGTTATGAAGCACCAATCTTCATAGCCTAGACGGCCGCTTAGCCAAGGCACTTCGGAGATTCGATAGGTCGCGGACCCGTCAAGCCCCGCCGGAGGAGCTGCCGCGAGGTCCGTGTGGAAATCAAGCAGTGCCGTCTCGTACTCGCGTACATCGATATCGACGAATGGTGTGTGCCAGAAAATATAAGCGAGCATCGTTACTCCGTAATTCTGAACCGCGCTAAGCAACTCATATACCGCGATGTCGAGAAATCGAACAACGGCGAATGCGTTGATAGAACGCTTCACTTGATTTGTGACCTCTCTCATAGAGCGCTGCTATCATCGCCGAATGGCGTTGCGATCGACGCCGCTCGTATTTTCTAATGTGACGTCAGCGCTGCTGCTTTTAGAGGTAGTTATAGCGCTGGAAGCTGCGGAGACACTTGAGTCCACAGTTGCTGCCGGATGACGGGGTACTGACAGGATAGATGCTGCTACCGCAAGGCCTAACCAAGCCAACCAGACGAGAAATATACTGGTTTCCTTGAAGGTCATCGTTGTCGCTTCCATACCACCACATCGCGGTGGAAGAAGCTTGACCAGCCGCGCCGCAATCGTCGCTTGTTCCGACGGGTTCCAGTTACGCCCAGGGATTCTATCGAACATCGAAACGAGCGCCTTCTCAGCGGTCACCTTTGGCATTGCTGAGAGGCGCGCCGCTTCCTCCCACGGATCAACATTTGCCTGCGCTAACGCGGAAAGGACGGTCAGCTGCGTGCCATTGGGGGCTTCGTCGATAACCGCGAGAAGAAAGTCGTTACATTCGGGAGAAGGGATCGAAGCTAGCACACGATCATCCATGACGAGCCTCTCTTTAAGCGCGGGCCCCAGAAGCTAAGAGCGCTTCCGGCTTGAGCTCAACGTCAAATCGATTGGAACGAGGTATGCTCCTCACAATTTGTCGTCACGACTCGAACCGCTCACGCCATTCTCCGGACACCAGATGGTTTATGCCAAAATCCTACTCGCAAACACACACCCGCCGTTTGACTCAAGTCAAACGATCCTGTCGACGTTGACGGCCTCAACGGCTTCCTGCTCCCTTTTGTAGACGACGGCGTTACGAAAATGTCTGTTCAATTTTGCACAGACCACCGCCAGGCGTGGCTCGCAAGATGAAAGCTTGGAGGCATCGCGTCATGTATTGCGTTAAGCGAATGGACCGCCGCTAAGGAGAATTCGATGAATGAGACGATGTTCTGGGTCCCATCGGTTTGTCGCAGCGCGGCAGCGCAGGTGGCAGCATGCCGAACGGAACGGGGTAGCTGTTTGCCGCAGTGAAGAAGCTCAGGTCAATTCCGGACTCGTTCCACTAACACAGCCGATTTTTCGGTACATACGAGGAGGTTCACAATGAGGAAGACCAACCCACTATCTGGATTAATCTTTGTCGTCGTTATCGGCGTCGGCCTGGTCTTGGCATATCTCGAATATGACGCGTCGGCTTTTGGCGAAAGCGCATCAATCGCGATTGTCGCATTCGTCGTCGCTATCATCGCGTCTTGCTCGATCAAGATCGCTGATCAGTGGGAAAAAACGGTGGTCCTGCGGCTAGGTCGCTTTCGCTCTCTTGAGGGACCTGGTCTATTTCTTATTATCCCAATCATCGAGACAGTGCCCTATTGGATTGATACTCGCGTAATTACAAGATCCTTCAAGGCGGAAAAGACCCTTACTAAGGATACGGTGCCCGTGGACGTCGACGCTGTGCTGTTTTGGAAAGTCATAGATCCAAAACGGGCGGCGCTCGACGTTGCAGACTATGACAGCGCAATTAGCTGGGCCTCCCAAACCGCCTTGCGCGACGTGATCGGTAAAACAATGCTGTCGGATATGCTGGAAGGCCGGGAAAAAATTAGCGATGAATTGCAGAAGATTATCGACGTACGCACGGAGCCTTGGGGCATCAATGTGATTTCAGTCGAAGTCAAGGATGTCCTTATTCCCGCAGCCCTGGAAGATGCGATGTCGATGCAGGCCCAAGCGGAGAGAGAACGTCAAGCCCGCGTTATTCTAGGAGATTCGGAGCGACAGGTCGCAGAGAAATTCGGAGACGCAGCGAAGACCTACCTCAACGACCCCATTGCACTGCATCTTAGAGCAATGAACATGCTTTATGAGGGCCTGAAACAAAACTCCACGATTGTCATCGTCCCGAGTTCGGCTGTGGAAACGATGCAGCTCGGCGGGTTAGCCGGACTAACCGCGCTCACCATGGGATTGGACCAACAGCAAGGCGATCAAGGGAAACCAGCAGGCCGGTCAAGGGAGAGGAGACAAGCAGCCGAGCCTATCGTCTAGTCTTGCAAAGATCTAGTTGGGAGATGAAGCACCAAACGCAATTCGAAGGGAAGATGGGGTCGTCGCGTGTTTGGCGTGGGGCGGCTCTAGAAAGCTCGCAAACTCGATGAGCCCTGAGCACTCGAACCCAATTTCAGAAGCTCTACAGCCACAGTTTTCGAACTGAGCTGCACTTTCAAGGATCCTCACACAAAACATCCCGCATCTGTGGCCCGTGCGCGATTTGATCGCCACAATGAAAAAAGCGTCAATTGTCACATCCACAGGTCGTGTTGTAGCAAATTTTCAGCAAGGGCTTGACTGGCTAGATGAGGCTTGCCGCAAATAAACCCGATGCTGCGTGAGATTCCGGTACTTTTGGCCGCGTTCTGAAACTTCTCGAACGCCCCTGCGGCCTGCTCGTCACCCCTATCATACTCAGTTGTAGTGGTTACGGCCGTAGCAGACGCTTCAAATCGAGATGAGCTTTAAAAGATGCTCACCATTGAAACGGCGCTGTCGATGATTTGTTCATTAGACCGGTTGCAAGGGATATGAACAACGATGTTGTTCAATTGGTCGTATCCCTTAGACGCCATTTTGTGAGTTTCGCAGCGAACATGCGCTCTTCTAGACCAAGTCTTCTCGATCTATCTCATCTTCTTTCTCAACTTTCGGCTTTTGAGCGCCAGCTGACCGACCGGCTCGCTTTGACCAGCGGAGCAACAACACTCGTCTTCGTTGTTGATGGTACTGTAGGGACAGTTTGACGCGTACTGATCGGAGCCACCTGCAGAGGCGATCCCTGTGCAGTGACTGATCGGATTGTGCGGCTCCACGTGCCTCGGTAACTCGCGTAGAACCTTGCCCCGGCAGGATATGCCGGGGCAAGGTTCGCCGGGAGGCGGACGGGGGGATCGGGATCCAACCGGCATCGACCACCCTGCCACGATCTTGCGTGTCGTTGCTTGACTTAGGTCATGGCCTACGAGGATCGAATCGCCTTTACTGCGTAAGTGCGACAGAAAGATCGTCGGCCGCACTACCGACGAGCAGGTGAGATACCAGCCATGATAGGTAACTACGGCCCACCCAAACCGATCGGCTATTTCTGCGGGGCACAGCGGGCCGCGAGGCTTCCTATGCGGGCACTTCCGATGAGCAAAAGCGAGTAGCATCTGGTCGAACCGCCCCCGCGATTCTGGTGACGAAAAACTTGGGAGAACGAGATGAGTCGCAGCGATGCCTTCACGGAAGATATTGTTACGAAATCCGGAGCGAATATCCAATTCGATCCCCGGATATTTCTCTCGAAAGCGGGTAACGCGCGAACCATCTCTCACTATCGCGCAAATGAAGTTGTCTACTCGCAGGGCGATCCCGCAGATTCCGTTTTCTATATTCAGGATGGCAGGACCAAAGTTACGGTCTTCTCAGAACGAGGGAAGGAAGCGATCGTTTGGCTTCCGGGGGCCGGCGATTTCTTCGGCGAAGGATGCCTGGCCGGACAGGAGTCGCGCCAAGCGACCGTCTCCACCAGGACGGAATCCGTAATCGTACGGCTAGCAAAGGCAAGCGTCATCCGCGTAATTCGTGAAGAACCAGCGTTTGCGGAGCTATTCATATCGCATCTTGTGGCTCGGAATATTCGAGTAGAGGAGGATCTGGTCGATCATCTGTTCAACTCGAGCGAGAAACGGTTGGCTCGAGTTCTTCTTTCGTTGGCGAATTTTGACAAGGAAGGTCAACTAGACTCGATTCCGGTAAAGATTAGCCAAGAGATGCTGGCGGAGATGATTGGTACCACTCGTGCTCGCGTCAGTTTTTTCATGAACAAGTTTCGAAGGCTTGGATTTATCGACTACAAAAGTCACATTGAAGTTCACAATTCTCTGTTTAACGTGCTTCTGAACGACAAATCGGAAATTCAAACTATACGGCGCAACATCGATGGTCAGTTTTCACGGCTAGCTTCAGCGACAGTTCGGTTTACCGGTCGGCGAGATTGTGCGAATTTGCGGCGGCATCGCGATGCGCAGGTTGCCAAGATCGGCCACACCCGCCACGCGGGCGGCTGACACGATCGGTCGTCCCACATCGTTCGCCCAAGCTTTAACCTGGCTCACGCAAGTGGCGGCGTCCATGCTGAGGCACGATAGTTAGCTCTCCGAGAGCCCGCAAGCGAAGCCAGCACCCTTACATTCCGTTGCAAGGCATAAATGCTCCCCCTGACATGTGGCCTTTTCGCTTTGTATTGCACCGCAACTGCTCAGGTAGAGTCTGAGCAATCTTGATCAGTCACCAAGCAAAAGCGTCGTTATCGTTTCACCAAATGCAACATGGCTCGGCAACTCGACAACGCGAGCCATGATGTGATCGGGCGAGCCCTATTCTCGTTCAGTGTGTCGTCTAACGCATGGCAATTCGTCGCGGGCAACTCCTTAGCTCCAGTTACAGGGAGATATACCATGTTTGCCAAATTAAGCATCGCCGCGACTGCGCTTTGTCCGATGTCCGGAGCAGCAGTCGCCCCGAGCAATGCGAATCCGCAATGGGGAACTCAAACGCTTTCTGCAGGCGAACCTAAAGGATTTCCAAGGTCACGAGCAGCACGCCAATCCGGTCGCCTCCGACCTAAAGTCGTAACGAAGCAATTTATGTCGTCGAGATCAGCTTTCCCGCCCGGTGCTCGACGCGTTTTCTGGTCTGTCTCGGCGGATTCTGGAACGCGCCAAGTTATGTTGAAAAATTTGAAGGCTGGGCGGCTGGCTGTTCGGAGGTCTGTGAAGGCCAAGCCTTGAGCCGAGAACACGGCTGGAACGGAGTGTGAAACATGTCGGTTACCGCAATTCCTGACAGCACGCACGAAGACGCGAACAGCCATCCGGTCGGCTGGCGGCGTTATCTTTACTCGACTAACCACAAGGACATCGGCACGATGTACTTGGTGTTCGCGATGTGTGCCGGACTAATCGGTGGGGCCCTTTCGGTCGCGATCCGGATCGAATTGCAGCACCCAGGACTGCAGATTTTCTCCAATACGCATACCTATAACGTGTTCGTGACCGGCCATGGCCTGATCATGATTTTTTTTACGCTCATGCCCGCGATGATGGGTGGATTTGGCAACTGGATGGTTCCGCTCATGATCGGCGCGCCCGACATGGCGTTCCCGCGCATGAATAATATTTCGTTCTGGCTGCTGCCTGCGTCGTTCGCACTGCTCATCATCTCGATGTTCGTGGAAGGCGAGCCGGGCTCGAATGGCGCCGGCACCGGCTGGACGCTTTACGCGCCGCTGTCGATGTCGGGCCACCCAGGACCGGCGGTCGACTTTGTGATTCTGTCAATGCATATCGCAGGTGCTTCTTCGATCCTTGGCTCGATCAATTTCATTACTACCATTTTCAATATGCGCGCCCCGGGCATGACCCTCCACAAGATGCCACTATTCGGCTGGTCAGTACTGGTGACGGCTTTCCTGCTATTGTTGTCGTTACCTGTGCTCGCCGGCGCAATTACCATGCTCCTTACGGATCGCAACTTTGGAACGACGTTCTTCGAGGCCGAAGGTGGCGGAGACCCGGTACTCTTTCAACATCTGTTCTGGTTCTTCGGTCACCCCGAGGTTTATATCATGATACTGCCGGGCTTCGGCATGGTCAGTCATGTGGTTTCCACATTCAGCCGCAAGCCGATCTTCGGCTATCTCGGGATGGCCTATGCGCTGGTCGCAATTGGATTCATCGGCTTCGTGGTCTGGGCCCATCACATGTACACCGTTGGCATGTCGAGCAGCGCCCAGGCATACTTTACGGTTGCCAGCATGGTGATCGCCGTTCCTACCGGTATCAAAATCTTTTCGTGGATCGCCACCATGTGGGGTGGCTCGATAAGCTTTAAGACGCCGATGTTGTGGGCGATCGGGTTCATTTTCGTGTTCACGATCGGCGGCGTTACCGGAGTTGTGCTCGCTAATCCAGGCGTAGACCGGACGTTCCAAGACACCTACTACGTGGTCGCCCATTTCCATTATGTGCTGTCCCTCGGCGCCGTGTTCTCTATCTTCGCCGGCTGGTATTACTGGTTCCCAAAAATGACAGGATACATGTATTCGGAAACCCTGGGCAAGCTGCACTTCTGGCTGACCTTTGCCGGCGTCAACTTAGCGTTCTTTCCGATGCATTTCCTCGGAATGTCGGGAATGCCGCGACGCATCGCCGATTATCCGGACGCGTTTGCGGGCCTGAACCAGATTGCGTCTATTGGATCCTATATCTCCGCAGCTGGACTAATCGTGTTCTTCGCGGGCATGGCTTATGCCTTCATTCGCAAGGAGCAGGCCGCAGACAATCCGTGGGGGCCCGGCGCGACCACGCTCGAATGGACGCTGTCCTCGCCGCCGCCGTTTCATCAATTCGAAGTGTTGCCGCGGATCTAAGCAGATCGATTCACGACCATTGCCCGCGTCGTGGATTGGCATGATGCGGAGATCGCCTATACACCACTCCTCACCAGGAGGTACACCATGGCCAGAACCGTCAAACAGCGAGATAAGCGAAAACTGGAGCTTCGACTGACGAAGAATTGGAAGCCACATTTTCGGCAAGCGATCCACTGAAGATCACTCGCTTCCAGCCCGATTCTCCCGCCTGAAGAGGTATCAAAGAAGTAAGATACCCGACGTTCGAACGTTCGTAGCCGCGGTTTTTAGAATGCTAGATGCATAGGATCGGGCTCGACGGCCGTCGTTGCGTGGCAATCTAAGGAGATTATCCATCAGCACAGCTTCTGCCGAGCCTGTAGACACTTCACCACGAATGGCCCGACCACAAATGAGCTGTGGCTATGGCGAATGAGGCCCTTCACTTCGCGGCACACCGGCTCGAAGAGCAAGCGAAGCTCGCTTCGGCAGTGTCGAGTTGTAAAACGTCTTTTGAACTAGCGGATACCCAATCCGCCTTCGTCCGAAGCACCATCAACGACTACCACAAGAAGGCGGAAATGTTCGTGCATCAAGCTCAAAACTCGGCGATCTGATCTCGTATTCAACCAAACCGGCGAGGACAGTTCGTCTGCCTTCGCAATTGTTTTCGATCGCATCACCATCTCTCTACCTCCCCTCGTCTGGACCGCAATGAGAAAGAATCGAAAAACGCAGTTGCGTGGTGGATACTAGAAATCGCCTCGAGCAAGTTGGTATCAGTTTGCGATCTTGAACTCCTCGCCCTCGTCCATCTGTTTCAACTCCATCGTAACGGGCTCGTTGCGCCGAGCATCCATAAAAAGGGCGCAATATAGTCGCATTTGTGCTCGGTGGAGTACGCCGACATGGACCGCGGACGGAACCCCAACCGGATTGGTGACGAGGACACCGGGCTTAAGCGCGAGGGTGAGGAGCGTCTGCGAAAAGTGATCGAAGATGCTGGTATTGGAGTTTTGGAAGTAAATTTATTGACAGGCGCTATCAGCTGCTCTGCCGCCACTGCACGGTTGTTCGGGGTAGCTTGCGAGGCTCTAGCCACCTATGACGATGTTCTTGCCTTGCTGCACCCGGAAGATCGTCAAAGCGCGGCACAGGCAATTAAGCATTGCATTAAGGAGCATGGAGCCAGCGAGTTGGACTACCGGGTGCTGGGGCCGAGCGGGACAATGTGCTGGCTCTGCCAACGAAGCCAAGTCTACTCGGACAGAGATAACGTCCCGACGCATATGCGCGGTGTTATCCTAGACATAAGCAAACGAAAGAAGGCCGAAGCCGAGCTAAAGTCCCGCGAGGAGCATTTGCGCTCAGTCCTCGAAATCGTGCCAGATGCGATGATTGTTATAGACGATAGAGGAATCATAATATCCTTCAGCGCGGCAGCCAGCCGACTATTTGGATTTACCGAATCTGAGACTGTCGGTCGGAACGTCTCGATGCTTATGCCGGAACCCGATCGCAGCCGTCACGATAGTTACATCGCTCGATACCGCGACACGGGACAGGCTCGGGTTATCGGGGTCGGACGAGTTGTTACTGGTCAGCGCCAGGACGGCTCAACTTTTCCAATGCAATTGTCGCTCGTTGAAACGTGCTCGGGCGAGGGTCGTCACTTCACCGGTTTCGTGCGCGACTTGACCGAACGTGAGGAGACGCAGGCGAAACTGCAAGAGCTGCAGTCGGAACTCGCACACATGTCGCGCCTCACAGCCATGGGCGAAATGGCCTCGACACTGGCGCACGAGCTCAACCAACCGCTTGCCGCCGTCGGCAACTATCTCAACGGCTGCCGCCAACTCCTCGAGGGTACTCAGAATCCGGTCGCGTCGGAGATCCAAGACGCCTTGAACGAGGCGGCCGAGCAGATTGTGCGTGCGGGTCAGATCATCAGGCACTTGCGAGATTTTGTCGCGCGGGGCGAAACCGAGAAGCGGATCGAGCGCGTTGCAAAGTTAATCGAGGAGGCAAGCGCTCTTGCGCTCGTGGGGGCGCGCGAACAAGGCATCAAAATTCGATTTGCGGTCGACCCTACCGTCGACAATGTTTTCGCTGACAGGGTACAAGTGCAACAGGTCCTGATCAACCTGCTTCGCAATGCCATTGATGCGATGCAACACTCGACACGGCGCGAGTTGACGCTCGTTGTCGCACCCACCAAAGCCAACATGGTAATGTTTTCGGTGTCTGACACTGGAACAGGCGTACCTGATGACATAGCACCCAGATTGTTCGAACCATTTATGACCACGAAGCTTCACGGGATGGGAGTGGGGCTATCGATCAGTCGGACAATTGTCGAGTCTCATGGCGGCAGGATATGGGCTGAGCCAAACGAAGAGGGAGGCTCGATCTTTCATTTTACGCTCCAAGCCGCGACAGAGAGCCAGACCGATGCCGGCTAACTCCCTTATTACCATCATTGACGACGATGAATCCATGCGCAAGTCGCTCGCATTCCGTCTCAGAGCGGCAGGGTTTCGAGTGGCGAGCTATGGGTCGGCGTTGGCGTTTCTGGACGCTCCGCCGGATATTGGTGAAGGTTGCGTCGTAACCGATATACGAATGCCCCAAATGGACGGAATGGAACTGTTGCGCCGGATCAAAAGCAGCGGCCGAAACCTACATGTGATCGTGATGACCGGGCATGGCGACGTATCGCTGGCGGTCGAAGCAATGAAGCTGGGCGCCTCGGATTTCATCGAAAAGCCGTTTGACGATGAGACATTGCTGACAATGATCCGCGCCGCTCTGAACAGCGCAGAGGCAAGTTCTCGACGCGACGGGAAAGCGCTCGAGACTGTCGAACTGATCAGGAGTTTGACCGCACGTGAGCGAGAAGTGCTCGATGGCTTGGTGGCGGGTCGATCCAACAAGGACATCGGACGCGATCTCGACATCAGCCCTCGGACCGTCGAAATATATCGTGCCAATCTCATGAGAAAAATGCGGGCTACTAGCCTCTCCGAACTCATCCGGATCGCGATCAAGGCCGGTCTATCCTGATTTGAGGTATGTCAATGAATCGACTCTCGATTTGCGCCAATCTGAGAGGATGTTGCCCGAGGGGGTTCGGCGCAGATCTGATCGGTGGTTCAAATGATGTCGCGGACAGTCCCCCTCATTCTAGTTATCGAGGAGGATTCGGCGGTCTTGGCTTCGTTGAATTTCATGCTCGAAGTTGGGGGTTTCAAGACATGCCCATTTGATAGTGTCATTCGTCTCCTCGAAGCTGAGCCGTTGCCCGAAATAGCTTGCCTTGTGGTAGATTATCGTACGACCACCATGAACGGAATCGAACTGCTCAAGTACTTGCGCAGGCGTCAGATACTGGCGCCGGCCGTCCTCATCATCGAGCACGCGGATAAGATGGTCCGTGAACGCGCCCTGACCGCCGGCTTCGCCGGAGTCATCGATAAGATTGTTTCTGACAATTTGGTCAACGAAATCAGACGGCTGCTAGCCATCGCCTAACGGCTGCCGCCTCCCCGCCCGGCTACTCCGTAGAATCCCTTAAGGAGGGTTACATAAGGAATGACACAGATTTCGGCCGCGCCCAGCGATCGATATGCATGAGGAGTAAAAAAATGCTGAAGCAAAGGAATAGCTCCCATGGTGGTTCAGACGGAACATACAACGATGACACGCCCATTGCAGGGATTTGCGACAGATCCGTGCAGTCAGGATCTGTGCCTGCTTTCAAGTCATCCAGAGTTCGTTGGAACGAGCTTCAACTATGGGCACGATGAGGAGATTTACGGGGAGACCGAGAAGGCTCTGTCTTTCTACAAGGTAGTGAGTGGCGCAGTGCGAACTCACAAGCTGCTGAGTGATGGACGCCGACAGATAGGGGCGTTCCACTTCGAAGGTGACTTATTTGGATTCGAGGCTGGACAAGTACACCGGTTCACGGCGGAAGCAGTCATCGAAGCGACAGTGCTCGTGTTCAAACGACGGACACTGGAACAGTTGGCCGCGCGCGACCTGGATGTAGCCCGTTGGATGTGGGCTTTGACAGCTCGCAATCTCAGTCATGCAGAGGAGCATATGATGCTTCTCGGACGCAAGACCGCGACCGAGCGGGTCGCGGCATTCCTCCTGGAGATGGACGAATGCATGCAGCCCGTCGGCTCGATCACCTTGCCCATGCCGCGGCGGGATATCGCGGACTATCTCGGCCTCAGCGTCGAGACGGTTTCGCGGACAATATCGCAGCTTCAAAACGAAGGGGCCGTTGAACTGTTGGGCAAACGAGAAGTCACGCTGCGTAGCCGGGCGAAACTCCGAGCGCTTCGTTCGGAAGAAAGCTGGCAATGAATACTGGCTAGACGAGCGTTACATAATCGGCACGATCATCTTTCGCCGACGATCCTCCCGGCGTTGGATCCGAGCCGCAGCGGAGTGAGTTTGCGAGCGACTTCAGTCTGGAAAGAATCGAGCATCATGACCGCACCCCAACGAGCCCAGTTTTCCAACAGCCCTACCGTCGTGGCTGAGATATTCACCGAGGACAAAATCGACGCCCTCAACGCCAAATTGATGGAGCGAGGCATTTCCGCCGATCAGGTGATCGCCATTTTGCCGGTGGAAGCGCAGATCATGGTCGATCCGACGGCACCCCAGTTCCGGGTGCTTTATCAACCGGCGTGATCGATCCGCGTCGAAAACGCTTATGATGGTTGTTGCCCGCACGATCTCGCCAGCTGGTACGAATTCTCCCGTCGCTGGAAAAGGCGAGATTCGAACGCGACGTCGTGTGGCGTCGCTTGCTGACTGATCGAAGAAGAAGAGATGGTTAGCTTGCTTCCCGATGCGACCTCGCCATGTTGCGATTGATGTTAGACCTGCTGGCCGGCCTCAATAGCAAGATTGCGGAATATGGACAGCGAGATCGTACGACGTGCTCGCGAGGACATAGCCAGACTGTGACCAGTTCCCGGGCATCGGCCCAACCTCTGCCACGGCAATCGCCGCTCTAGCACCGCCGATCGAAGCATTTGCCACAGGGCGCGACTTGGCCGCCTGGCTGGTCTCACGCCTCCTCAAAGATTAACAGTGGTAAGCCAAAGCTCGATACGGCTCCAAAATGGCCGAACGCACGCTCACACGCCTACTCATCATCGGCGGCAGCGCGTGTACAACAAGCGAGCAACCAAAGTGGTTCTTGGTTCGAACAGATGCTCGCTCGCAAGCCGCGCACGCTGATAACGGTCGCGCTCGCCAACAAGATGGCACGGATCGTCTGGGCGTTACTTGTAAAGCAGCAGAATTACAGAGCTCCGATCGCAGCCAGGGCGTGATCTTGGCGGACTTGAGATCGTCGGAGGTGTAGTCGGGCGAACGAGGTAGCGCGCAACAGTCGGTGCGACGGGGCCGGAAGAACCGGATGGACTCATCGTGCCTAGAGCACGCGTTAATGATTTGGTTCCGGTCAGCGAACTCTCATACAGGCCCGCAGCTCAATCGCAGCATCAGAGGCCGGATAGATGGCAGCATCCGACTATGTGCCAATGCTCTCCAAAAACCGCTAGCATCTCGCGGGGGCGTCCACAGATGAGTCCACGCCTAGGTTGGCCAGATCCAGTGTGGCGCTGTGCCGACTGCGGCCGCAACGGCTGCCGCAAGGGTGCTGAGGAGAACGTAATAGGCGTACACACCAATGAACCTCCAGCCGCTCATGTCGTCCATCTACCGGCGAATCGACTCGCTGCTCCGCTGATTTCGTAGAAAAGCCACGCCCGTTTTTTCGCCTGGTCGATGAGTTGGCCAGCAGACTCACAGCCGACACTCCCTAACTTTGGGGGCTGTGCGTTACGATCGATCATGTCAAGGCTCCCTGAAACAATCTCAAGGGCCGGCCCCTGAGGTCCATGCAGGACATATCAGACTCAAATCCGAACTAAGAAGTGACCGGCCTACAGCCTAGACCCGTCTGAAGTGACTTTCCATAAAGAGATCGAGCGGCGGCTCTCGGCAGGCCGATGCTGTGCCGCTCGTTCATCGAACTGACGACTAACATCCGATCGAATCTTCCGGAAGTGTGCCCATCGCTCGGACAATTCGACCGCGGCTTGCGCCGTCCCACAGGGTCCCTCGACCTCCCCTATTCAATTGCCGGTCGACGTGATTTGACACCTAAATTCCCCGAACACCGCGTTCGAACAACATTTGAAGTCACGCCGTTAAGAATGAGAGGTACATCTGTCGCTGGACGAACGACGTCCACTGGTTGTCCGAGCCGGAGCGATACATGCAGAGGTTCCCGGCGTGGCCGGCCAGCGCTCGGGTCAGGCTAGCGGCGCTTTCAATGGTCCGGTCATGGTCCTACAGGCGAGCCGCCACTTGCCTCCGCAGTAACAAACCGACCATATGGTAGACGCGGAAAATCATGTGGAACTGTCTTTACGACACAGGATAAGAACCGCGATGCCATATGAGCAGCTCCTTATCGTCGTTCTCGCACTTCCCTTTCTCGGGACCTGTTTTGCCGCCTTCCTTCGGACCAATGCCCGCAACGCTGAAGCATGGCTTTCCGGCACGATTACATTCATCAGCCTGGCGATTCTCGCGTCGGGCTACCCGCGCGTTACCGACCGCGGGGTGGTCCGATACACCGTGGAATGGGTGCCGGATCTCGGCCTCGAGTTCAGCTTGAGAATGGACGGCTTCGCCTGGATGTTCGCCATGCTGGTTACCGGGATCGGATTCCTCGTGGTGCTGTACGCGCGTTACTACATGTCACCGACCGATCCGGTGCCACGGCTCTTTTCGCTCCTCCTCGCATTCATGGGCGCGATGCTCGGCGTCGTGCTGTCAGGCAACCTGATCCAGCTTGTTTTCTTCTGGGAACTAACGAGCCTCTTCTCCTTCTTCCTGATCGGTTACTGGTATCAGAACAGCCAGGCTCGCGAGGGTGCACGCATGGCCCTGACCATCACGTCGACCGGTGGGCTTTGTCTCTTTGCCGGCGTGCTGATGGTGGGCCATATCGCCGGCAGCTATGATCTCGACCGGGTGCTGGCGTCCGCTGAAGTCATCCGTTCGCACCACCTTTATCTTCCAGCGCTGCTCCTGGTGCTGATTGGCGCCCTCACGAAAAGCGCCCAATTCCCATTCCATTTCTGGCTGCCGCACGCGATGGCAGCCCCGACACCCGTCTCCGCTTATCTGCACTCCGCCACCATGGTGAAGGCCGGCGTCTTTCTGCTGATCCGGTTGTGGCCCGCGATGGGCGGGACCGAGGAATGGCTGTGGCTGGTGGGATCAGCGGGCCTGATCACGTTCATCCTCGGCGCGTTCATCGCCGTTTTCCAACAGGACCTGAAGGGACTGCTGGCCTATTCGACCATCAGCCACCTCGGGCTGATCACGCTTCTAACGGGGTTGGACACCCCGCTTGGCCAGATCGCCGCAATCTTCCACATCATGAATCATGCGACCTTCAAGGCGTCGTTGTTCATGGCCGCCGGCATTATCGACCACGAAAGCGGCACGCGCGACATTCGCCGGCTCAGCGGCCTTTGGTGGTTCATGCCGATCACGGCAACCCTGGCCATGATCGCCGCTGGAGCCATGGCCGGCGTTCCCCTGCTCAACGGATTCCTGTCCAAGGAAATGTTCTTCGCCGAAACCATCGAGATCCACGACAATTCGCTCGTCGATCAGGCGCTTCCCTATGTCGTCACGCTGGCCAGCATGTTCACGGTCGCCTATTCGTTACGCTTCATCCGCGACGTCTTCTTCGGTCCCGCTCCAGAAGATCTGCCGCGCACACCGCATGAGCCTCCATTCCTGATGCGGTTGCCGGTCGAGCTCCTCGTTCTGGCGTGCCTCATTGTCGGCATTGCTCCAGCAACGACAGTCGGTCCGGCTCTCGATACGGCCGTGCGTGCGGTTCTCGGCGCGGCGACGCCGCAATACAGACTCAACGTCTGGCATGGTTTCACCCCCGAACTCCTGATGAGTATCCTTGCGTCGGGCGGGGGCATCGCCGTGTACTTTATGCTGCGCTCCTATGTACTCAGTGGAGTCGAGGGCCCGCCCTTGTTCCGCCATCTCAGGGGGCAGCGGATCTTCGAGCGGGTGCTCGTTACGTTGTCTTGGCGGTTGGCCAGACGTCTGGAGAACCTCCTCGGCACCCGGCGTCTTCAGTCGCAACTTCAACTACTGGCTATCGCTGCATTTGTCGCCGCGCTCTCGCCGGTTTACGCGCGCGGTCTTGCCATCGGACGCTCATCATCGGGCGATCTTGACTTCGCTTTCGCGCTGGCCTGGGCCGTCGGGATCTCCTGCGCCCTTGGCGCGGCGTATCAAGCCAAATTCCGTCGCGTTGCGGCGCTGATCCTGCTCGGCGGTGCGGGTCTCATCACCTGTATTAGCTTCGTCTGGCTGTCAGCGCCCGATCTCGCGCTGACGCAGCTTGCCGTGGAGACCGTGACCACGGTGCTCCTTCTCCTTGGGCTACGGTGGCTCCCCGAGCGGATCGCGCAGCCCGCGCACGCGGGGCGTCTAGCGAGCATGATGCGATGGCACCGCATCCGCGATTTGCTGATAGCGACCTGCGCGGGAGGAGGATTGGCATTGATCGCCTATGCGGCGCTTACCCGGCCACCGCCCGACACCATCTCGCGGTTCTTTGTGAAGAATGCCTATGTCAACGGCGGCGGCACCAACATCGTGAACGTCATCCTTGTCGATTTCCGCGGCTTCGACACGCTTGGGGAAATCACGGTGCTCGGCGTCGTTGCGCTGGTCGTCTACGCCCTTCTGCGGCGGTTCCGCCCAGCTCACGAGAGTATCCCAATCCCCCAGCAGCAATGGGCTCAGGACATCTATGACGACGGACACCCGGACCGCCAGAAGGGTGACACCGTCAAGGAGGCCATGGCAACTCCAGCGCTGATTATGACGCTGCTTTTTCCGGTGATTGGCGTGACCGCCGTGTTCCTGCTCCTGCGGGGGCACGATCTGCCCGGAGGCGGATTCGTGGCGGGTATCACCATGGCCGTCGGGTTCATCCTGCAGTACATGGCGCGCGGCACGATCTGGGTTGAGGCGCGTCTGCGGGTTCTGCCTGTGCGCTGGATAGGCATCGGTCTCCTAGTGGCGAGTGCCACCGGTGCTGCTGCATGGTTGTTCGCTCGCCCGTTCCTAACCTCATACTTCTCTTACGGTGAGTTGCCTCTGATTGGCCGCGTTCCCATGGCCAGCGCTCTATTCTTCGATCTCGGCGTATTCTCTCTCGTTGTCGGCGCCACTGTGCTGATGCTGATCGCGCTTGCGCACCAGTCGGTGCGGAGCCATCGGGCACCGCATGCGCGAGAACCGCGCGCGCGGGCAAATCCTCCCCTGGAGCAGGTGGAATGATGGAGATCATCCTCTCACTGGGTATCGGAGCACTCGCGGGATCGGGCGTGTGGTTGATCCTGCGGCCACGGACGTTTCAGGTGATCATCGGCCTTTCCCTGCTTTCCTATGCCGTCAATCTCTTCATCATCGCAATGGGAGGGCTGCGGACGGGGGCGCCCCCCATCCTGACGACGCCCGCGGCAGGTGATCCCTCGTTATACGCCGATCCGCTGCCACAGGCGCTCGTGCTCACTGCCATCGTCATCAGCTTCGCGACCACGGCGCTGTTCCTCGTGGTGCTGTTGGCGTCACGCGGCTTTACGGGAACTGACCACGTTGATGGCCGGGAGCCTGAGCCATGAACCGCATGGCCGATCACCTGATAATTGCGCCTGTGGTGTTGCCGCTCCTGGCCGGCGTGGCGACGCTCCTGCTTGGGGAGCGGCGCCACGGACTGAAGGCCGCGATTG
>Ga0105238_10002127_pt1 | contig 19996 bp, 13 predicted proteins | sample KBSC34metaG_FD_81526 | JGI IMG/M metagenome (GOLD analysis project Ga0105238, IMG submission 81526) | Corn rhizosphere microbial communities from Kellogg Biological Station, Michigan, USA - KBS C3-4 metaG | ecosystem: Host-associated > Plants > Roots > Rhizosphere > Soil | place: Michigan, USA... | reverse complement strand
CATCCCCATCCCGCCACCGTCGTGGTGATCGTCATGGTGGTGATCGTCTTCTTTCGGCTTGGGTGCTTCGACGACGATTGAATCCGTCGTCAACAGCAAACAGGCAACGCTGGCTGCGTTTTGCAGGGCCGATCGCACAACCTTGGTGGGGTCAACCACACCGAATTCGAACATGTCGCCGTAGCGTTCGTTCAAGGCGTCGTAGCCATAGGCCTTGTCTTTGGCCTTCTTGACATTGTTGGCGACAACAGCACCGTCGAGACCCGCGTTCTCGGCGATCGTTCGCAATGGCATTTCGAGTACGCTCTTGATCAGTGTCACGCCATGTCGTTCGTCGCCGGATAGCTTCAACTTTTCAATCGCACCAACGCATCGCAACAAGGCGACACCACCACCAGGAACGATTCCTTCTTCGATCGCAGCCCGCGTCGCAGCCAGCGCATCGTCGATCAGATCTTTGCGTTCCTTCATTTCGGTTTCGGTATGAGCACCAACGCTGATCTGAGCCACTCCACCCGCCAACTTGGCCAGACGTTCTTGCAGCTTTTCACGATCGTATTCGCTGTCGGTCTTGCTGATTTCCGCTCGAATCAACGACGCGCGGCCTTCGATTTCAGCCTTCTTGCCGGCACCCTGAACGACCGTGGTGTTCTCGGCGTCGATACGAATCTTCTTGGCAACACCCAGGTCGCTCAACTCGACATTTTCGAGCTTCAGACCCAAGTCCTTGAAGACGGCCTTGCCGTTGGTCAGGACCGCAATGTCTTCGAGCATGGCCTTACGACGATCGCCGTAACCCGGAGCTTTTACGGCGGCAATCTTCAGGATTCCCCGCATCTTGTTGACGACCAGTGTGGCAAGCGCTTCACCATCGATATCTTCGGCAATGATCAGCAGCGGAACACTGGCCTTCGAAACCTTTTCCAGCAGCGGAACCAGCACCTTGGCACTGCTGATCTTTTCTTCGTAGATCAGGATGCGGCAGTTTTCCAATTCAACAGTCTGGCTGTCCTGGTCTGTGACGAAGTGCGGCGACAAGTAACCACGCTCGAACTGCATCCCTTCGACCAGCTCGACTTCCGTCGCAACCTGACGGCCTTCTTCGACGGTGATCACGCCGTCCTTGCCAACCTTCATCAAGGCTTCTGACAGGATCTTACCGACTTCCGAATCGTTGTTACCGGCGATGCTGGCAACTTCAGCAACGGCCTTTTTGTCATTGGCGTTGACCGTCTTCGCGAGCTTTTTCAGCTCTTCTGTAACCGCGTCAACAGCCTTTTGAACACCACGACTGAGTGCCATCGGATCAGCACCACTGGCGACAAATCTCAATCCGTGCTTGTAGATTGCTTCCGCCAGCACGGTTGCTGTCGTCGTTCCATCGCCTGCCACATCACCGGTCTTCGACGCGGCTTCCTTCACCAGCTGAACACCCATGTTCTGGAACTTGTCTTCCAGATCGATGTCCTGAGCGACGGTCACGCCGTCCTTCGTCACCTTCGGAGAGCCCCAGCCCTTGTCCAGCACGGCGTTGCGACCGCGCGGCCCCAGCGTGCTTTTCACCGCTCGGGACAACTTCGACACGCCCTCGAGCAGGCTCTTTCTCGCTTCTTCATCAAAACTGATCAGCTTAGCCACAGCGACTCCTCAACCATCAAGAAAGACTTGGTGGGACGACTCAATCTCTTTACCTATTTTCACGTTCGGATCAGGTCCGCCGAGAACAGTAAGTCCCCTGACTCGAACCAGCCAAACCATGCCAGCTCCGCCAACACGGCCGACAATCCGACACGCACTCTCCCATAGCAAGCGCTGTGCCGGGATTGCTGTATGAATCGCATGCTATGTACAGATAATGACTTAAGTTAAATTGCCCGCAATCGGTCGGATCGGACGCTGCCATGTTGGCAGTGTACTGTCAGGAGTGGAGTTCTTGGTGCCTTGGTCAACGCGTATCTCGATTTTTGGAGTCCTCGACAAAGTCGCGTCCTCAATTTTTCGTTCACTTGATGGTCTGGAAAAGAGGGGTGCGCCCTCCGAAACAATCACGAGGCACCGCGTTTCACCCCTGAGATTTCGCTGATTTCGAATGTCCGCTTTCTGATCCAGCACTTCCCTGTCACTTCATTGCCAAATCTGAGTACCACTCGATCATCAAACCTCGGTCTATCCGCAATTTGTGAAACGAGTTAGTGTGCGCTCGCCACAACGCAATGCTCACGTCCACCGCCTCGCGATCCTTTACATCTGACCCCTCAAGCCGTTTGGAATCCTGGAGACTTTTATCGCGATGTTTCAGTTCACTCTGCAATCGCTATTGCGAATCCGCCATCAAGAGCGTGATGTCCACCGTCAGTCAACGGCCGATGTTCAAGTCACCCACGACCGTTATGTTGCCGAACGAGATGAACTGATCTATGCCCGCAATCAAGTGCTGAACGAACTGCGCCGAATGAATCAGGGACAGACGCTGGACACTACGCTCGTCCTGCAGCGCCAGCAGCACGCCCAGCAACTCGGACTCGCGATCTCGCTCGCGAACACGACCGTCTCTCGAGCAGCGGCAGCATTGGAAGAATCGATCGGACGTCTGATCGTCGCAGACCAATCCGTTCGCGCTCTCGAAAAACTCAAGGACCGCAAACACTCCGAATACCAACGGTCCCGACCGCGGGACGGCGGGGTGCGCGATTGAGTTGGGTTTCGAATCGGTTGGCGGCTTTCGCGTTTTGGCCGCTTGGGAATCTGGCTTGAAGTTGTGGTTCCTTGTGTTGATTCGTCCTTATTTGAGGGACATGGTTGGCGCTCCTCGGTGCAACTTGCGGTTTCTTGGTCTCGCGCAGACAATGCTGTGACGACAGGTCGGTCGCTGACGGGCTGACTACAATGCAGACGACACTTCAGGTGCATTCACGGAGGCAGCAGTGGAACTTCGGCGCAATCCGACTCGGGAAGTTAAGATTGGTTCGGCATTCATCGGAGCCGGACATCCCATTGCTGTGCAAAGTATGACTGCGACGCACACTCAGGACATTGATGCCACGGTCGCTCAAATTGAAGATCTTTACGCATCCGGGGCGGACGTCATTCGCGTCGCTGTCGACAGCAACAAGGATGCAGTGGCCTTGTCCGAGATTCGCAAGCAAACCAAGGCCAATCTGGCCGTCGACCTCCAAGAGAACTATCGCCTGGCTGAAGTTGTGGCACCGTTTGTCGACAAGATTCGATACAACCCCGGCCACTTGTATCACCACGAGCGGGAAAAGCCCTGGCAGGAAAAGGTTCAATACCTGGCTTTGGTGGCGCGCGAACATGACTGCGCGATGCGCGTTGGTGTGAATTGCGGGTCGGTCGATCCGGCTAAGAAAGAGAAATTCGATCCCGAAGATTCGATCACTCCGATGCTTGAAAGTGCCTGGGAGCATTGTGATTTTCTCGATTCAATTGGCTTCACCCGTTATTGCGTGTCGTTGAAGGATTCCGATCCACAAAAAGTGATCGAAGGCAACCGCCGCTTTGCCGAGCGCCGTGCCGATGTGCCGCTGCATTTGGGTGTGACCGAAGCGGGCATGCCGCCCGATGGAATCATCAAGACTCGAATCGCCTTCGAACAACTGATCAGCCAGGGAATCGGAGACACAATCCGCGTTTCGCTGACCGTCCCCAATTCACGGAAACCAGAAGAGATCGTCGCCGGACGAAAAATCTTGGACGACATTGCTGCCGGACGAGTGCGATCGTTCGTCGATTACGGGCTGAAGACGCTGAATATCATCAGTTGCCCCAGTTGCTCGCGCGTCGAGAACGAAGCGTTTATCGAGTTGGCTCAACAGGTCAAAGAGATGACCCGCTATGCGGAAGATCACGCCGTAACCATCGCTGTCATGGGCTGTCGCGTGAATGGTCCGGGTGAAACGGACGATGCCGATCTCGGTTTGTGGTGCGGCCCCAATTTTGTCAACTTGAAGAAGGGCCCCCGCGAGTTGGGAGCCTTTCCCTACGACGCGATTCTGCCGCGTTTGAAAACCGAATTGGACATCGTCATCGCCGAAAAAGCACTTGCGTCTCAATCGTGAGACGAACAGACAGTACGAGGCCTACCGTACGGCGGTGAAAGTAAAGACGTCGGTAATCGTCGAGAAGATCGGCACCGCGTTGATCCGCACATATCTGCGATCGCCTGACACCGTCGCCATCGCGCTCATGCGGATCCCCTCATTGATCAACGAGACGACTGGAGTGTACCCGACGGCTGCAGATCGTTGTCCGAACCCGAAGCCCCCTCCCCCTCCACCTCCGTTGCCCAACTGAGCCAGAATCTGCGCTTGTCCCGCAGGCTTCTTAGCCGATTGTTGATCTTTCTGTTGCTCGGCTTGTGGCTTCACACGGCGTCCGTTCGATAACGAGAATCGGACCGTCTGATCCTTTGGTCCCAGAAAAATGGTCTCAGTCACTGTTTCTTCGCGTTTGGTCCCGCGATCGCGGATGATGACGACCCTGGCTCGCTTGCCCACGATCTCACCCGAAATGTGCTTGACGGTCACTTTGTAGTCACCGGAGAAACCTTGCGGACAGAGGTATTCCTCGTAGCAGTTGTTTTGGTTTGGGCCATACCCGTCATGAACGAAGACGCCACCACCAGCTGTTATGGGAGTAATGACAGAGCAGACTGCCCCGTCGGGCTCGGTCAATTGTAGGTCGAGATCCCCTTGACCGTTCCATTCCAGGCGAACAACCAGATCGAGCTGCCGCGCCTGCTGCATGGCGTTTTGTAGTTCCGTGGCCGAGGCAAAATCTCCCTCCTTTACAAACGCGGCGATCGCTTCTGTGGCAGACTGCTCGGCCAAGCGATTCAAATGTTCGCGTCCTTTGCTCCATGAATAAGAGAGAACTTCAGGGGCCGACCACAGCACCGCGCGGTGGTTCTGCGTTCGCGCGGCGATTTCCAGTGCCAGAATGTAAGGCTCCGGGCGAGCGGGATTCAGAGCCGCCGCTTGACGATAGAGTTCGATCGCGCGATCGCTACGGTCGAACCGGACGAGGTAAGCGGCCAAGCTCATCATCGACATTGGATCATTGGCAATCAAATCCTGGCTCGATAGTAGAACGCGTTCGATCTGAGTCTTCGGACGGCCTGCTGCCTGCATCGATAACGCGAGGACCTGATGCATCCAAGGCTGAATCTGACCATGCAGGATAGCCATCTCGATGCAATCAATTGCATCTTCGTACTTACGATGATCGATGAAGTCTGCGATCAGATCGTGGACCGTTTCGGCGTCGACTTCCTTCTCGAAGAATTTGTCCCAATATGCTCGCCGCTCAGTTGAATTGAGGGCGGGAATCGCTGGTCGAGGCTGTTTCTTTTCTGCAGAAACAGCAGCGGCGGCATCCTTCGTTTCTGACGAATCCCGCCGCTCCGTTTTTTGCCTATCCTCTTCAGTTTTACCAGTCTGGTTGTCAGTCCCTACTGGTTTCGTTTTTTTTTCAACGACTGAATGGTGCGGTTATCAAGCTTATTTGGCTTGGATTCATTGGCATTCGGCTTCACTACTTCCGCTGGAACGCTGAAGAAGCCACCGCCCATACCGCCACCCATCCCACCCATACCGCCACCCATGCCGCCCATACCACCACCCATACCGCCCATGCCGCCGCCACCCATACCGCCGCCGCCCATACCACCACCCATGCCGCCCATGCCGCCGCCACCCACGTTTTGAATGGGCACCACAAGGTCGGCGACGGGATAGACTCGCGTGGACATCTTATCTTCGGCCTTTTCCTGGGTTGTGACCTTCATGACTTCGTCCTCGATGACATAGGTCAAGGTCAACGGTTCGAGCAGCAGTCGCAGCACGCTACGCAGCGACACACCGTTCATTTCCAGGTTGACAGTCTGGTCAGTGCTGACACCAGCATCTGACAATTCCTTGGTATCAACCCAGATTTCGATCTTGTGCAGATCTTCGAGATAGTCGAGGGCGTCCTTGAGGGGAATATCCTGGAATCGGACTTCCGTTGGCTGCTTCAATTCTTCACGGATACGAGTTTCTCGGGGGCTGTCGCGTCGCAGGTCGACGTCGGCCCATTGCTTACGTCGTTCCGTCAGCGCCTTCCAAACTTCGGCAGGCGGATAGCGGACAGGAGGTTCATCCGGGAACGGAATGTGTGACAATTCAACTTGATGCAAGGTTTCCAGCAACTGGTCGGCACGACGAGCTCGCAATCGGTAGGCTCGAGTCAACTGATGGGCCGCTTCGGCATCGAATCGGGCCGCAGCCGAGGTTCCTTCACCTGGTCGCAAGTCAATCGTCACGTCAGCCACGTTCTGGGCTTCCGCGTAGGCATCGTCGCGACCATGCTTACCTTCGAGCATCAAGGCGCGAACTCGGTCGATCAGGTTTTCCAGTTTTTCCTCATCGAGTTGGAATTGCTCGGTCAATCGCTTCTGCGATTCCAACTGAGACAAGTGCTCGGCCAATTGCACGCGTTCTTGAGCTCGTTTGTCAGCGACATTACGCAGCAGATTGATTTCCCCATCCAATCGCTTCTGCAATTGCAGCCGATCTTCCGGAGCGATATCGATCGATGATCGGACCGAATTATCGACTTGTTTAAGGCGAATCAAACCCGCTTCTGGTTCACCTCGACGGGCTTCGTCGATGGCACTGCCGACCTGGTTTCGAAGTTTCTCAGTTTTGACGCGAATCGCTTGTTCCATCTCACGCGTCAAGCTGGCATCTGGATTGGGTTGAGTTCGTGGTTCGTCAGCCGTTTCGTCTTCTTGCAGCGTTCGCGAAACAGGCAGCACTCGCAGTTTTTCCGCAGTCGATTGTGCCAATAATTTTGCGTCGTGATTGGCTGGATCAAGCTCGGCAACTCGTCGAGCGATCTCGGCCGCGTCCGCAAGTTGACCACGTTCCAGTTGCTGGGCTCCCAGTTGCAAAGCACCCTTCATCGAATCGTTGAAACCACGCTGATAGACCTGCATCAGATTGCGGCCCGCCAACGAATTGCTGAGGCCTTCATCTTTGTCACCGTCTTCAGCAACAGCCGCCAGAAACGCGTTCCCAGGTTGTTCGATCGGGGCCGCCAGCTTGCAAGTGACGGATTCGGCTCCAGTCCCAAAGTTTAATTCGGCACTGGCCGGCAGTGAACCACGGATCACATGAATTGTTTCACGATCAGACCGCAATGGCAGCGGAGGCAACTTGCCATTTTCGACCGAGGTGATTTCGGCCGATTTCGGGAAGAAGACCGGTCGCTGCATCGCCTGACCCAGCTTGGTACCACGCTCGGCAGCAATCTTTGATTGACCAGCACCTGATTCCCCCGAATCGACGCGGCTGTCGAAGTCCACATAGCCGCCCGTTTGGTGAGCAAGGACACCCAACACCTGCAGATTGATGCTCGGGCCAACACCATAGCTGTGGAACGAAATCTGTTGATCACGCAATTGCGCAACCATCGATCGCACTTCCTTTGTCTCCAACAGATCGGCGGTGCTCATCCCGTCGCCGATGTAGGTGACTGAACAAGTCCGATCAGCATCCTTCGATTCCAATGCCGTCTTCACGACCGACTGCATGTTGGTCGCACCAAGGGGAATGCGTGACTTTAAAGTGGCCACAGCCGAGGTCACCGAAGCGTCGCCAACGTTTTTGAATTCAGGCATCAGCGATTCGGATTGAACATCCACCGCAAAGAGGCGAACTCGATCGGTCGCGGGAATCGCCTGCAGCATCGAGTCCAACACCGTCAGTGCGTGAGTCCGGTGAGCACCGATCTGGCTGGCCGACGTGTCGAGGAAGATCAGGTGATCACGCGAGACAATCGCCTGTGCAGGCATCGATTCTTCTGAAAGACGGACCAGCAGACCCTGGACAACCTGTCCGTCGGCTTGGCCGTGCTTCAATACGCGGGCTGGTGACAGCATTTCAGCAGCGTGAAGCGGACTGAATCCGACTCCGGCTGCGATCACTGGCACCCACATCAGCCGCTTAAAGAATGAGGACTTCATTTTCTCTCTCGCTTCTGGGTAAGGTCGAGTCGCTGAGATGCGATTGTGACGAGTTGTCCACGACACACGATGGGTGCGTCCGATTCTACACACTCAAATCCTGGCTGGGAAAACAATTTCCCACTCTTTGTCTTATTTTTTCCAAGCTGTCAGGACTGTCAGTATTCTTTATCCAATTCTGGTTCCACCGCCAAGGCATTTACCGAGGGGATTTCTGTTCTCTCGTTTCTCCCAAGACCAAACTGCGCTGGGCGTTGAGTTTCTTCAACTTGGAGATGGAGTAGATCCGGACGATCTTGCTGCGATAGGTCAGATGGCCGTTGCTGTCGAACCCGAACAAATTGGTATCAACCCAGTCCGCCAGGGAATCGTCTTTGACGCGATTCTTTTTCAGTTCTGAGATCGCGACGTTTAGCGCGGCCCAGGTTTCGGGATCGACACCCTGGCCACTCTCCAGGTCTTCCTTCACATCGATGCCGCCCGCCAACACCGCGTACGAATTCACCGCTTTGGTGGCCGAGTTGTAGCGAGAATCAAGTGTTAATTGGCTGACCGCCTTTTTGAGCGCTTCGTTTGCTTCGATCACTCGCTTTGATGATTCTTCCGAAATGGCCGCATCATTGTTCTGAGCACTGGCGGCCTGGAAAATTTGTGAGCTGCCCAGGACGTAACCCAACGCCACCAGGCTTCCCGCCAAACCAAATCGCATCAGACTTCGCATGTCATCACTCCGGTCTTGTGTGGAACAGAGATGAAAATATCGCCGACTCCGACGACTTGCTACAGGATTTCACCATGCCCCTGCACAAATCCGAATTTGCTAGATCCGCGAGTTCCCGGCACCACAATCCCAGTGGATTGTGTCCGGGCAGTCAGATCGACGGCCGCGTCCTGCCGCCGCTAATATCGTTACATCCGGTTCTCTACAACCCTACGCGGCCCGATCCTGAGCCTTCGCAGACTCGATGTGGATCTGAGGCTGAGCGTTCAGGTTGGTTTTGAGCTGTTCGCTGCTGCGTCGCTTCTGGCCGGCAGGGCCCAAATGAAAGCTGGCCATCACGAAAATTGAAGCACCAATCAGTGTCATGATGCAGGCGCCGATCGCGGTTTGATCGTCGCTTGCCGAATTCAATAGGTTGAACATGCGCTCCTCCTGGAGACGGGGACATTGTGGAATGCGCCATCTCTTGATTCGGATTCGCGAGCGACGGCCTTCAACCTCCTCCCCGCGGCAACGTCGGAATGGCTTGTCCCATCCGCAAATCGCCGGTCTGTGACAGTCTGTCCTGATGTAACGCTTGAACTGAAAAGTCGTGTACTGGGACGGGGGGCGGTGCTGAGACGGCAAATCCGGAAAAGCCCGATTGATCGGGAACCAAACGCACCTGTCCGGCATCCAAATGTGGTACCCCTTGAACACCCAATCCACAGTGCACAGGATGCAACCCTTGCAATTTGTTCACTTGATCGTTTCGGCCAACGATTTCTGCCGCAACCTTCGTAGTGACAACTTGTTTACAACTGAGACAGATTGGTGAACTTTTCTTTGATCCGCGTGTCAGATTTTGTCGTATTCAATGTTTGTGAGATCCCAAACCCAGGTGGAGACAGATCGGCATCAACTTTGCTTGACTAGCCCAAACGAGTTTGATTCTGTCACTCTGACAATGCACCAGTAACAAGACCTGTCCAGGGACAGGAGGTTCATCATGCGTTACAAAAACCCAGCGATTAAGCAGCTTCGCGATCATCAAATCAAATACGCGCCACGTGACGTCCAATTGACTCAGATTTCCCGCGTCGAGCGATTGTTGGACGAACTGAATCCAGCCGGAACGTATCGCTACCCCGAATTGTGCGAAAAAATCACGACCTACCGCGGCGAAATGTACCCGGATCTGGTTGTCAGCGGCTCAGAGGCGGTGCACGATCTGCGCTGCTTCGTAGAAGACTTGTCAGACAATGCTGACATCGCCGTCGAAAATGCCGGCGAAGAGGTCTGGACCGTCGACGATGTCAGCAAAAGATTTAACGTATCTTCAAAAACAGTATCACGTTGGCGCGACCGTGGGTTGGTCAGCCGTCGATTCCGCTTCGGCGGTCGAAAACGAGTTGGTTTCCTGAGGTCATCTGTTGAACGGTTCGTCACTAAGCATTCAGACGACGTCGATCGAGGCAGCCAGTTCAGCCAATTGAGCGTCGATGAACGCGAGCAAATGATCTATCGCGCGCGGCGCCTGGCCAAGGCGGGCGGCTGCCCAACCGAAATCAGCCAGCGATTGGCTCGTCGGTTCCGCCGGTCTCCGGAAACAGTCCGCTACACGCTGAAGAATTATGACAAAGATCATCCGGAGATGGCCGTGTTCCCCAACGCGCAAACCACGATCACCGATGAACACAAGCTGGAAATCTACCGAGCGTTCCGGAAAGGGATTGCCGTCGACGATCTGGTGAAGAAATATGACCGCACGCGGGCCAGCATCTATCGGCTGATTGCCGAAGTCCGTGCCGAAATGTTATTGGAAAAGCCTATCGATTACATGTTTTCGCCGCTGTTTGATCAGCCTGACGCCGCTGAGACCATTCTCCAACCGGCGCCCGCTATCGAACGAAAATCGGCTGTGGTCAAAGCGCCACCAGGGTTGCCGCCGTACTTGAACAGCCTGTACTCCGTTCCACTGCTGACGAAAGAAGAAGAAGTCTACTACTTCCGCAAGATGAACTTCCTGCTCCATCAGGCCGCCAAATTGCAGAAAGGAATCGACGTCACGCAGCCCAAGACGAAAGACATGGACGCGATCGAAAAACTGATCGAACAGGCCAACGAAGTCAAGAACTTCTTGATCCGCAGCAACCTGCGATTGGTGGTCTCAATTGCCAAAAAGCACATGAAGCCCAACGCCAACTTCTTCGAGATGGTCAGCGACGGCAACATCTCGTTGATCCGTGCCATCGAGAAATTTGACTTCACTCGTGGATTCAAATTCTCGACGTACGCCAGTTGGGCCATCATGAAGAACTTTGCGAGATCGATTCCGGCGGAATACACGCAACTGGATCGGTTCCGCACCGGCAACGAGGAAGTTTTTGATCAGGCATCCGACCCGCGTAGCGAACGGTTGAACGAAGAATTCGTCAACAAACGCCAACACGAAGCGTTGATGGAAATCTTGTCGCAACTAGATGGCCGCGAACGAGACATTATCGTTTCGCGATATGGCCTGAAAGACGGAACGCCTCCTCAGACGCTGGAACAAGTTGGCCAGAAAATGGGTGTGACCAAAGAACGAATTCGCCAATTGGAATCGCGCGCACTGCAAAAGCTGCGCAAGATCGCCGAAGAAGAACATCTGGACGTGCCCGGCATTTAGTCGGCCGTCAGCGACCGGATTAACCTGTAAACGGCTCTCGAGTACGTTCGAGAGCCGTTTTTTCGTTTGGTGACGCCGCTCGCAATTAAGTGAGGCCAAATGACAAATGCCAATTCAGACACTCGGCCCCCAGACTGCTGCCAAGGTTTCCGCGACAAACGGCACAGAGATGTGCTCCTGTTCCAACCGCCGATTCTGTTCACAACAAATGCGATACGCCTGTTGCTCGCCAGGCGTCAGATTGGGAAGTGGGACAGCTCCTTTCCGATTCCCCTCGCCCCCGCGATGCCATTCGTCGAGAGTCTTTTGGTTCATCATCAGGCTCACCAGATTGGGGAACTGAATTCTGAGTCGCGAGAGGATTTCAAACCCTTCCACATCAATGTCGCCCCAATACCAGAGTGGACGCTGCGATAACCAAGGCAAATATCTGAGGTCCGTTACTCCATTCCCCATCGCACCAAGCGCGATCGTTCCAAGCCGTTTGGGCAGAGTCAACAACGGCACCATGTTCTCGACAATGATCACCCGTTCTGCGGATACAGGTCGTTCTGCCAGTCCCTGCAATGGAATTGCGATGTGTTCCCAGGGACATCCATACGCGTCCTGGATTTTCTGATCGAGAAACCGGACGACGATCAACGTCTCGGCATACTTCAGACCGAATCGTCGCGCGAAGTGGTTTTCATCAGCACGAATCGTGTGTGGAGGCAGGATCAGATCCAGCCACTGACGTAGAATCCTTTCGTTCCGTTCGACGAACTTCGTATCGAGCGGTAGAGGCAATTCTCGGGCGTACAGGTTCGGACGCGGGTGAGCCGCGAAATAGTCGACGACCAACAGCAATTGATCCACCACGTCGACGGCGTCAGTCAGGTCCTGCCGGTGTGATCGAATCCAAGCGTCCAACAGGGGATACCGCGCGCGAATGACGGTCACGGCCTGTTTGAATCGCGAGAATTCCGTCTCTTTCCCGATGAGCCTTAGGAAATCCTGTTCGGTCTCGAACAGGATCTTGCTGGGGAAATGATTTCGGCCGTAGATGGGCGAATTGATTTCTTTCCACTCGATCGTATAGCCGTAACCCAAATGCTCTCGTGAGCTATTTCGCAGGAGTTGGACCGATTGGCTCGCGACAGACAGGTTTGCATCCAGTTTTCTTTCGGAGGGAATGATCTTTGGAAAAAACGTTTCTCCGTTCAGCCAGGCGCGCTGGTACTCCGGATATAGATTCTCTGCCTTCCGCTTGATCCCGTCCGGACCAATCACGGTTCCACCACAGTTTCAAGTTCTTCAGGTGCCGAATCGCGCGTCGCGCATTGTTCGAATTCTTCGGCGGTCATCTCAAAGATCGCCGATCGATTGTCCTTTTTCGTGGCGTGAAGATAGCAACCAACGTACGGCTGGGTGACTCGCGCTTTGGCATCCAGCGGCGCTACGATCAGCAGTTGCAGGCCGAACTGTTTGAATAATTCCAACGCGTATTCGGCATGTTGGTCATCGACCTTGGAAAACATTTCGTCGACAACCACAAAGTGGAACCGATCGCTGACCGGATGCTCGGGGTCAAGGTCGTATTGATAGGCGATGGCCGCGACCAGGATTGTGAATGCCAATTTGGCCTTCTCACCGCCAGATTGGCCGCTGCTGTCCTGATAAACTGAGACCGCTCGATTCGTTTGGCGATTGATGACGGCCGCGACGAAATCGAACCAACGTCGTACGTCGGTCACTTTATCGCGCCAGCGGCGGTTGTCTTCGTCTCGCAACCGCACGATCAATTCTTTGACCCGCAGAAATCGAGCTTCGTTCGCTTCCGCGGAATCCTCAAAACTGCCCTCCACACATTCGCGCAGCCGTGTCTGAAAATCGGTGATTTCAGGATCGCGAAATGGTCGCGGTTCCAATTGAATGTGGGTATCGGGGCGATACTCCAGCTTCTTGAGCGACAGATTCAACAATTCGATCTTGTCTTCGATGCGACGGCGTTCCTGTTCGAGTGCACTGCGGAACAGGCCGATTTCTTCGATGACTTTCTGATTCAAACGCTCCTTAAACCGTTGTTCATGACGCGGCAGATCATCGTCGATGATCCGCAAACGATACCCCAGGAAGCTGTCCAGGTAGTCGACCGAAGCTCGCAGATCGGCCTGGTCATCGGGACAGTATTTCAGGAATTTCGACATCGCGTCGGTCAGTTTGTTACGAAGCGGCTCGATCTGATGTTTCAGCACCGCGATCCGTTCAAGCTGGTCGCGCTGAAATCGATGCTGGCGTTCCAGGATATCTTCCCACGTCAGCGGCGGATCGCGAAACTCGAGGTCCAGCTCGGGATACTCGGACTGCAATTCCTGCAGATTTCCGATGTTGGCCTGATGCAGCAGTTCAGTTCGAGCATTCTCGATCAATCGCCGCGCGTGCTGGATTTGCAATTCCAATTGACGTTCGTCACCGACCAGATCGTCGTGGCGCCGTCGCAAGGCGGTTTCGTCCGATTCGGCCGACGCAATGTGCCGCTTGAGCAGTTGCAGGCGATCAGAACCGCGTTCGATCGCGACTCGTTCTTCTTCCAGTCGGCGAATCTCGACATCGTGAACCAGAAAATTGATCTCGGAATAGCTGGAGACTCGTTTGATCTCGACGCAGGCATTTAAGCGACTCTGCAGGCGCAACGCTTGCTCGTTCAGCAAATCAATCCGTTTCGATTCGGTCGAATCGACTTGTTCATGACGCACGATCTCGGCGGCGATCCGCTGTTTCTTCTCGCGGTTATCCCAACCCAACACGAAGTGATGAGGATCCGAGGCATGGTCGCGGTCATCTTTCTCATGCCGTTGGCGACCTGACTTGATGTGGCGATGCTGGGTCATCGCGAGGCCACGGCATTCCTCAAAGGCCTCGATCGTCTCACAGCAGGCATAGTCAAACTTCTCGAGCAGTTCGGCTTTGACCCACGGCAGCAGAGCATGCCCTTCGCGGAACATCAGCTTGTTGAACATCGATCGCGGCCCCGGCAGGGCGTTGCTGCGATTCTGATCCTGGGCCGCCACACGCAGGTAAACCAATCGCTGTCCGCGGCCCCCTGCCGTCAACCGGGTTCGATCAATATGCGCCGCGATCAAGGAATAGAACTTGTCCGGGACCAGCAGGCTGAGTGCAAAGCTGCGTAGCACTTTCTCAATTGACGATTCCCAGTCGCGTGCCGTCACCTGGACCTGGATCAATTCTGCCGCGAATGGCAAGTCATTCGTGCGCAAACCCAGTTCTTCACAAATCGACAGCCGTAACTGGACGCACCATTCCGGCACATTCTCGCGACGCCGGTTGAGACCATCGAGTTCCTCGCGCAGTTGAGACAATTTCTGACGAATCTGGGCTCGGTCCAGCAACCGCTGTTCGCGTTCGGACTGGACGTGTGCCAGTTCTGTGTTCAGTTCCGATTCGAGACCCGGAAGGCGTTCCATGAGCGTCTGAAACGAGGTTTCGCTGTGAATCATCAGGTCGGAATCCAGCTCTCGTACTGCGGCACCCAAACGTTCCGATGTCTGCCGCTTGCGTTCCCGATGAGCGATTTCGGCATCGATCAGGACGGGAATCTGTTTCAGCCGATCGCCACCGATATTGTCGATTTCGTTTCGCAAACTGCGGATGCGTTCGTGAAGTGCACGCAGCTCAACTTGCAACGACTCTTTGCGCAGTTCAATGTCACTCAGCTCGTGGCTTTTCAGCTCAACCGCAGGTACGAACAGGTCGATGGTTCGTTGCGAAAAATAGGCGTTCGAGGCCGACATCAACCGTTCCGCGCGCTGCATGGCATTCGCTTGCTGACGGTAGTCGGCACCGATCCGGCCGATTGGCTCCAGCAAGTCACGCTGCTGTCGCACTCGAACGAGGCTTTCGTGAGCTTCGCTCAGCTGCGTGAAATGCCCCAGCAACCGATCGACCTTTTCACCCCAGTCATGCGGTTCGAGCATATGATCGCGAATGAAATCGTTCAGCTTTTGAATGTCCTTGACGGCGACTGTCTGGTTGAAGACCTCCATCGCTTTCGGTTTGACGCGAGTGGCTTTGGTGAACCAGCCCTCAAATTCCTGAAACGTCCGTGTCGCGCGCAGGCCACGTCCGCGCAATACTTTCAGAATGTTCTCGGTTGATTCAAGTTGTCCAAAGTCGACCTGAATAGATCGCTCGTCTTCCGCGAAGCAGTAAACCTTGTCGACGCTCGAATCGGCCGTCAGGTACAGCACCTGCGCAACTGAAAAACTCTTCGCAAGATCATCGTTGCGAAAGCACGACAAGATGACCGAATAGCGGTCGCCCTTGGGCCGCAAGTATTTGACATGAATTCCATGCCCGTCGTCGTCGCTCCCTCGATCATACGCTCCCAGCAGATACGACCGCTCATCGCGTTCACGCTTCTTCGCGCCGGCAGCCACATTGAAGTTGCGCACACCGGGTCGAACCAGCAGGGTTAGCAGCGCGTCGACTAGTGTCGACTTGCCCGATCCATTCTGCCCGATCAGAAGTGTCGATTTTCCGTCAGGTCGGACGGTGAAGACGTGTCCGTCGAACGTACCCCAGTTCCAAACTTCGATTTTGGATAACCGATACCCTTTGACGGCGCTGGTCTCAAACGGCAGGCGGTGATGATCCATAATCAAGTTTCAAACGGAGGACGATGCGTTCTGTCTCTGATGAGCCACTGCCATGCCGTCAATGTGTTTCAACTCTGCTTTCGATCGCCGATTGCAGCTTTTCGTGCAGTCGCTCCAGTTCGTCGGCGGTCAGCCGAGCCTTCAGGATGCGGCGAATTTCCCAACTGTTGGGTTCCTGTCCAAAGTGACGAATGAACCCCATGTCTTCGAGTTTCCCCAGCGTTGTTCGCAGTTCCTTCTGCAATTTCACTTCATCACCGTACGCGGCAAAGTACCCCTTCCATTGATCCAGCAGCATCGATTCCTCGACCACACAACGCTCGTCCCGCGTGCCTTCCTCTTCGTAGCGCCGCAGGTGATCTCGCAATAGTACGCACAGCAATGTCTGACCGAACGTCAGACGCGTCGAACGGAACAGCTTGGGAATCGCGTCGTAACCGGCCGGCAGCGTTTCATCCGTGAACTGCCGCAAGTAGGCCAATCCTTCCGCTTCGTCGATCACCAGTTGCAGGCCCATTCGTACGAAATACTGTTCCAGCAGCGAATTGTTGGCGAGGACCAGGTCCCAGACGCGTCCGTCTTCGCTTTCGACGACGCCCTGCAACAAGCGTACGGCAGCAACACTCCAGTCACGATATTCTGGATAGTCAGCGCGCATGAGAGTTTCTCTTCTGAGGTATGAATGTCACTCGCGGAATGGTGACCCGCAATAGTCGTTCAGGCGACGAATCGGACGGAATGACGATCGTTTCGGGACAGGCAGATTCGACTAGATGCCCGTCTTCCGTCGCGATCTGGATGTAACCGATCACTTCGACCACGCCCGATTCGACGTGGTGCACGTCCAGCAACTGTTTCAGCGTCGGTGCGTGCTCGATCGCCAGCATGTGATTGATCCGTTCACGCATCTCATGCCAGTTCAACCGTTTCATCAATGCCAATTGCTGGAAGGCCGACAGCCGTTCGTCGGCGTTCGGTTGATATCCCGTCAGATCGACCGCCTCAAACTTCGGCGGGTCAATCCAGAATGTCCGGCGGAACGGTGTGTCGATGGCCAGATCCAGATCGAGCGACAGACCGACGTCGGTCGAATCGGGTGGTGCGGAATGGATCGCGGCCAGGTTCTGAACCTGCTGCAACAACCGCGCAATGCGTTGTCGTTCGGCATGCGCCCGCACATCCAGCAGGCGACGCAATGTTGCGGACAATCGCTGGTTGGTGCGCATCACCTTTTCTGCTTCGTTCTGCAAGAGAGTGACCATGTTGCGGACGGTGTCCAGTCCCTCTTGCTGCAGTGCCAGTTCCGGCAACTGTCGCAACTGACGAATCACCTTTTCCAGCCGTTCCGTCTGGCTGGGTGACAGGATCAACCGCACGAATTCGTAGAAACTGACTCCCTGGTCTTCCTGCTTGAGCAGATCTTCGGCGTCGAGTGCGAATTCCAGAATCTTGCCACGCGACTGCTGACCGGCAACCTGTCGCTGTTGCACCTGAGTCGTGATATCGCGAAAGCAATCTTCGACCGCACGGAAGTCGCCTTGCAGTTGTCGCAGCAACGTCACGGCCGTCGCGAACCGTTCGCGGATTTGAGCCGGCTGGTACGTCGCGATCTGACCATCATGCTCGATCTGGCGAATCTCGGCATCCAGTTTGTCGCGTTCTTCGCGCAAATGAGCCAGCCGCGTCTCGGGATCATCCGAAGACCCGATCACCAGGTCCGCCAGCGTCTCAATCACCAGTTTCAAACGTGATTCTGTTCCCACGAAACCCAAGTCCTGGTTCAGAACTCGATCCAGGAAATCAAATGCGTCTTCAGTATGCGGCGTGAGTTGATAAACAGGTTCGTCGGTGCCTGCCTGCAGGAACCGTTGCAGCCAACGCGTCTCGCGCGAACACCAGTCACTGAGATAGGCGTCGGGCTTACCGATCAGTTCACCCGGATAAGCTTCAGCAAGTTCGTCTAGGTACAGGACCAAGGCAGCCAGCAGATCGGAATGCGGAATGGCAATCCGCTGCCGCTGTTTGAACTGACGATCAAGGAAGTCGACGATGAACGGCGCGTTTCGTGCACGCAACAGATGCAGCGCCGGCGACGTCTGAAAGTAGACGAGCAGTTTACCCAGGCGCATCAGAAACCCCGCCAACCTCTGCGGCGAGCCCGTTTCCCTCAGCGCCGGTCGCCAGACAGTTCCAAACCAGCCGAAGATCCCTTCGGCCGCGATCCGGCTAATAGCATGCAGAATTCCTCTCGCGAATTCCATCGGATTCAGCAAAACAGGCTAAAAAGACGGCCGCATTAGGGCGTTTCTTGAACGATCCGTCAAAAAAAGACACCGGCGAGATGCCCAGCGACTTGCCCCAGGGCCAGAACAGTAGACTCACAGAATCAGATACTCATGTCACCTCGCCCGCAACGCGCGAGCGACGCAACTATTCTGAACCCAACTCAACCGCGCATCCCGCGGCAGAAGACGGCCGAGAGTAGAGACGAGAGCAGTGGACGGACAGTCGACACGAGTTAGACGCAGGACCCAAAGACCAGCACACAAAGAATCAGATACTCATGTCACCTCACCCGCAACGCGCGAGCGACGCAACTATTCTGAACCCAACTCAACCGCGCATCCCGCCGACCCGCGGCCGGGTCAGAAACGCCAGCTCAGGCCGGCCACTGGTCCTTGAAATTCCGCGTTGTCGATCTGGAAATAGTCGTATCCAGCAAAGACTTCGGCCTGACCGATCATCGCTCCGACGGTCGTTCTGCCATGAAACATGGTGCTGCGGCCGAGTGACCCCAGGTCCATCACCGAGGAAACTGTCCAGGGACGAGCCGGGAACCAGTCAAAGCCGTAGGTAAAATTGAATCCCGCCTCGTTCCGCACGTCGTCAGACAGCCAGTTCACGCCAACGCCAACCCGCCACTGCATGCGTTCACCTTCGGCAAAGCGGAACACCAAGTTTGCGTCGCCTGTCCACAGTTGATCATGGTGCCCGCCACCCAGATTTTGAGTCCAGTAGTTGCTTTCCGTGTCGATTCCAAAGCGACTGGTCGAATCGAGCAGCAGTCGCGTCCCGATCCGATCCAGATCATGGGCCTGAGGAATGACAAATGTCTGAACGGTTCCCATCCAACTCTGCTTTTTGATCTCATCGGAGTTGTTGTGGAGCAACGAACCAGAGACTCCTTCGGCATACGGATAGTCCGGGAATTCCGTGATATGGTCGTAATCATCCTGAAGCAGCGCCGCCGGTAGCAGGAAGGGCGATGCCAGCGCGTAAACGATTCCCATGCCGATGATCTCGCTGCCAGGAATTGTGTACGACGGCGAACAATCGTCTTTTTTCTCTTTCTTGTCCGGATGATAACCGGGGGACGAAGGCGCCGATTCCTCGCGTTCATGTGCGGCCTTCTTCAGGTCACTCAATTCATCGCTGTCGGCTCGAATGATTGGCGGGCGGCTCGCAGCCACAAACTGAGTCCGCGACGTCGCACAGCCTGTCGACAAGACAACGGCAAAGAGCAAGGAGAATCGGCCCACAATTCGTCCTTCTATCGAGTCCGATCGATCTCATCTCAAGTCAGGAATTGCTCCGATCGTCAATCATGGACAAGGCTTGTAGCAAAACAAGTCAGATTGTCCTAGACGACTTTGGGAGACTGAAAGCGGTGAAACGCCCACCGTCCAATGGGGAGTTACGCCGAAAGAGTCATCCCAGTTTTCGCGAACTACCGTGCTGATTGACTGAGTTCCCGACCGACGCTACATTTGGGCCATGCCGTGGGCAACGGATCTGCCAGATCAACGACTTCTACCGAATTTTCGGGCAGAAGACTCAACCAGCCGTTTCCACGTGCCGATGAAACAGTTCGCTGGCTCCGTGGCCAAGTGGCTAAGGCAACGGATTGCAAATCCGTCATCGTCGGTTCGACTCCGACCGGAGCCTCT
>Ga0105238_10002126_pt1 | contig 20001 bp, 16 predicted proteins | sample KBSC34metaG_FD_81526 | JGI IMG/M metagenome (GOLD analysis project Ga0105238, IMG submission 81526) | Corn rhizosphere microbial communities from Kellogg Biological Station, Michigan, USA - KBS C3-4 metaG | ecosystem: Host-associated > Plants > Roots > Rhizosphere > Soil | place: Michigan, USA... | reverse complement strand
TCCCACTCTCTCCGCCACCTCAAAAAACTCGGATCGTAATTGGAGCTCGGGAAAGGCGAGAAACCTCGTTGGCTTGCCTGCTTTTTCTGCGGGCGGATAGCTTCCGATGCCCTGGTCCCGCAGACAGAGTGGAGAGGATCTTTGGCAGACTCTGTTTCCGAGCGAGATCCTCTACCCGGCTAGTCCGGATATTCGTCTGATCCCTGCACCCACAGGAAGGACTGCATGTCGATCATGTCTCGGGGACGCATGGTAGCGATCCCGTTTCGGACCCTTCTCACCGCGAAGAGCAGCTCCCGATAAACCGGCCAGTTGGGACGCGACTGGTAGACGAACTCGGCGCCGCAACGGCGTAGCGCCTCGCGCGTCACTTTCGGTTTGAAGAAGAAGTGCTCCTTGGGCTGGGCGATGAATCCGAACACGGTTGCCAAAGGCCAGGTCAGAACCCGCGTCTGCTTTCGCGGCAATTGATCGAGAGCCGCGATCCAGCTTGCGAACCTGATTTCCATGTCTTCCTCTCCATGCAGGAGGTCGTACAGCGCCGTCGCAAACGCCTGCGCGCCGACGAAAGAACGGACCGCATCGCGCAAGGCCATCTTTTCAAATGAAAAGAGAAGGTTGGTGCGAGACTCAACTGCAATGGCAAGTCGCGCGATCTCCTCGAAATGGCGCATCTCCAGCAGACCGCGGAAGGTGGTTTCGCTCAGCAGCTCCTGCCATCGGCAATGCGCATTCCATTTGTAGGCGCGCTCCCAATCGATGTAGGTCTCGTCTCGAAAGCCGCCGGGAAAGGCGCGGAGGAATTTCCGCTTCGCGCGCTCCACGGCTCGACTGTCAGCCGGTGAGCGTGACGAGCCGCTGCCTGAACGCCGGGACGAGGTTGGTAAGGGTGCAGCGCGCGCTGTTGCCCGTTTGGCCAGAGATTTCCGCATGCCACGCCAACCGTCGACGCTGGATCATGTTCCAAGATTGTAACTCCCCTTCGTGACCCATCCTCAGGCCGGGGCTATTCCCGGGAACCCGGCGGAGTGCTAGCCTTTGCTGGTGATCCCGACATTCACATCGAACGATGTCGGGTGGGTTTTTCCGCCTCCGCGACCGGGATCAATGCCTGCGACGCCCTGAATTTGCAGACCGTCCCAAACAGGAAATGCCATGACAGCGTCAGACACCGCGACCAAACTTCACCTCGACCCGCCGGGGCCGGGACCGTGGGAGCAGGATCCCGTCCATTTTCCGCGACCGATGACGCGCTATTTTCAGGAGACGCATCCCGCGGCGTTCAAAAAGGGTACCAACGATTTCGCCCGCTTCTACGGGATGCTTATCGACGGTCTACAAATCGGCTACGTCGGGGGCTTTGGCTACAATCAGGTCGTGCCAGCCCCGGATGCCGAAATACCGCAGCGCTTTCAGCGCGCCGAGCAGGTTTTCGCACAGAAACTTTGGCGCGAACAACTTCGCGACTGGGATCAGAACTGCAAGCCGGCGGCCATTGCCGCGCATCGCGAGCTGCAGGCCATCGATCCCGATGCCCTGTCGGATTCGGAACTGATCGCCTATCTGACGCGCTGCCGCGATCACCATGCAGCGATGATCGCCCAGCACATGCGCTTCACCGCCGGCGCGGTGCTGCCGACCGGCGATTTCCTCGCCCATGTCGGCGACTGGACCGGCCTGCCGCCCTCCGAACTGGTTGGATTGATGCGCGGTTCGGCGGAAGTATCTGCCGGCGGCTCGGACGAACTGGAGCGGCTGAAGAAGGCCTTTGCCGCAGATCCCGCCTTGCGCAAGCTGATCGGATCTGAAGGCGACCCGGCAGCGCTGCTTGCAAACCTGCGTTCCCTGGGTGGCGAAGCCGGCGTGGCCATATCCGGCTATCTCGATCTCGTCGGCAATCGCCTGATCGACGGCTTCGATATTGCCGAGCCTACAGCGCTCGAATTGCCGGATGCGCTTCTTAGGTCCATTCGCATCGCCGTCTCGGGTGAAAGTCTGGCGGCTTCCGATGTGGAAGCCCGTATCGCAGAAGTTCGCTCTCTCGTCCCGGCGGCGCACCGCGAAGAATTCGACGAGCTGCTGACCGAGGCCCGCCTCACCTATCGCCTCCGCGACGAGCGCGGCGTCTACAGCGACATCTGGGCTTCGGGGCTGATGCGCCGCGCTGCCCTTGCCGCCGGCCGGAGGGCCGCGGCTCGCGGCCGTCTCACCACGCCGGATCAGATGCTGGATGCCGGGCTTGATGAAATGTGCGCCCTTGTGGCCGGTGCCGGCGGTCCGTCCGCAGACGAACTAGCCAGCCGCGCCAAATACCGCGCAACCTATACCGCCAAAGATGTTTCACCCCTGCTTGGTCCGCCCAAGCCACCGCCGCCGGACCTCGCCGCTTTGCCGCCGGCGGTCGGACGCGTGATGCGCGCGATCTTCATCGCGCTGGGGCACCTGTTCGGCAGCTCGGAAGCCGAGAATGAGGACAAGATTCTTTACGGCATCGCGGCGAGCAAGGGCATCTATGAAGGACCGGCGCGCCGCGTCTCGGGGCCATCCGAATTCGGCCAGATCGCCAGGGGTGACGTGCTCGTGACCGAATCGACGACCGAGGCTTTCAATATTCTCCTGCCGCTACTCGGAGGCATCGTCACCGACAATGGCGGTCTGCTTTCGCATGCCGCGATTGTCTCGCGCGAGTACGGTATCCCGGGCGTGGTCGGCACGCGCGACGCGACCCAGCGCATCGCCAATGGCGTTCGCGTTCGTGTCGATGGCGACACCGGCGAGGTTACGGTGCTTGGGTGAAGAAGAAGGTCGTTCCGTTCGCAAGAGCGCGCGAAACATCGCTCTATGGGTCGAAGGCGGTAGGCCTCGGCGACGCTGCACGCCAGGGTCTCCCGATCCCGCCCGGCATAGCGCTCTCCGGTGATCTCGTGGACGCCGTCGCCTCGGGGGATATCAAGGCGATCGAAAAAGTACTGAAGGCTGTCAAAACCCTGCCGGCTCCGTTCGCCGTCCGCTCGTCTGCCGTCGACGAAGACGGCGCGGCGGCAAGCTTCGCGGGACAGCACCTGACATTGCTCAACATCCACTCGGCCGAGGACGTCCCCGATGCCGTCCGCGAGGTCTGGTGGTCGGCCAATTCGGACTCGGCCATTACCTATCGTCAGCGGGTCGGCCTGTTCGCCCGCCCGAGCGTTGGCGTGGTCGTACAGACGCTGCTCAACCCGGATGCCGCCGGAGTGATGTTCACGGAGCACCCGGTCACCGGTGCGGATGAACGCCTGATCGAGGCGAGCTGGGGCCTCGGGGAGGCCGTCGTCGCCGGCCTCGTCGTGCCCGACCAATTCCGTCTGGATCGCGCCGGTCAGATTCTCGGCCGCAAGGCTGGCCGTAAACGCATCGCCATTCGCTCGCTACCGAACGGAGGCACTTTCGAACAGCCGGTGGATCCGTTGCAGGTGACCCGGCTGTGTCTGGACGACATCCAGCTGAAAGCTCTGGGTGAGCTCGCGCTTCGCTGCGAGAAAGTCTATGGCCCCAGGAGGGACATCGAATGGGCATTCCAGAACGGAACTCTCTACCTGCTGCAGTGCCGCGCGATCACCACCGGGAAGCCGAGCGGCGTCGCTGTGCCTCCTGGGCCGCCTCCGCGCGATCCCGTATCGGCCATTCAGCGCGTCGAACTGTTCGCCGGGATGAACCGGCGGCAGTCCGAACAGATCGCCCGGTTGCTGAAGGAGCGTCGCTTCGCCAAAGGTGAAACCGTCATCATGGAAGGCACCGGCGGCGCAGCCTTCTTCATCATCGATTCCGGGCAGGCCACGGTCTCCAGTAAAGGCATCGAACTCGCAACGCTCGGCCCGGGCGAATATTTCGGCGAGGTGGCCCTGATCGACGGCGGTCCCCGTTCGGCAACGGTCACCGCTGCGACTGCCCTTGTCTGCTATGGCCTGACATTCTGGGAATTTCGCCCGCTGGTAGAAAGCAACGGCACCATGGGTTGGAAGCTGCTGCAGGCGCTAGCTAGGCAGCTCCGTGCCGCCGTCAACGCCGGAAGCAAAGTATCCTGAGACGTCGCCGACCGGATGGACTGAGTGGCTTCAAGCGTCTTTGAGCCACGTTCGGCTGCCCAAGGTGAGGGACTTCCGACGCCATTCGCGGTCAACATGGTTGCATTGTCATGACCCGACTCGCGCGCATCTTCTGACCTGCATCCCTGCTCGGCTCTTTTCCACAGTTAGCATCGCTCGTCTAAGGAGATCACGAGGCCTCCAGCAGGCCTTCCTCCTTCAAGGCTGTTTGCACATGGGGTCGGGCGGCCATCCGGTCCTTGAAAGCGATCAAATTCTTCATGTCCGAAAGATCAACCGATGCCCGATCGGCCCAACGCATCATTACATAAAGGTAGGTGTCGGCGATGCCGAATTGGCCCAACAAGAAATCCCGGCCAGCGAGCTTGTCGTCCACATATTTGAACTTGCCTTTCACCCTGGTCTTAAACACCTCCTTCACTTCACTGGAGAGGCTGGCAAGCGCCGGATTGAACAAGGGCGTAAAGGTCTTATGCAGCTCAGTGCTAATGTAATTCAGCCATTCGTGCACCCGGTAACGTTCCTTGGTGCCGTTCGCCGGCGCCAGGTTCTTGCCAGAAGCCTTATCGGCAATCACCTGCAAAATGACGGAGCATTCGGTCAGCACCTCGCCGCCGTCTAGCTCGAGGGCAGGGACTTGGCCTTTGGAATTGATGGTCGTGTAATCTCCGCCGCTTTCCGTCTTTTGGGAGCGCAGATCCACCTTTTCGAGTTCATAAGGTAAACCGGATTCAATCAGGGCGATATGCGGCGCCAATGAACAGGCGCTGGGAATGTAATAAAGCTTCACTGAGGTCTCCTCCCATATAGGCGTGAATGCAGGCACCGGCGATTAAATGCGCTTGTTCGCGTTAGTCAAATCCATGATTGCTGAGCAGACAACCTGTAATCATCTCCAAGATGCCCTTCGCAAGCTCCTCAAAGGGCCGAGCACGGTGCGGGATCGCAGGAAAGAACATGCGCGGATCGCCGCTGGCGAAGGTGCACAAATTGAAGAAAAACCGGCGGCGATCCATTGCGCCAGGTTGGGTCACATCTGCCGATGGCGCCAACCCGGGCATAAACGTCTATCCGGTGTACGGCTCCGCCGATCGATCGTTCTGGAAAAGCGAATGGCTCTCTACGGCATTTTGCTCCCTTATGGCGGCTAATTTGCACCAGCAAAAGCGGTGTAACCCATGAGACGGAGGAAATGATGCGGGTTGCAAATATCCTGTTGTCGGCAGCGTTGTTGCTGTTGCCCACCCAGTTCTCGCGCGCAGAAGACACACCGGGCGTCACTGCAACCGAAATCAAACTCGGCCAGACAATCGCCTATAGTGGGCCTGCATCGTCCTTCGGCCTTCTTGGCAAGACCAATATCGCCTACATGCAAATGATCAACGATCAGGGTGGCGTCAATGGACGCAAGATCAACCTGATTTCGCGGGACGATGCCTACAGCCCACCCAAAGCAGTTGAACAGACTCGCAAGCTTGTCGAGGAAGATAACGTCCTGGCCATGTTCAACCAGCTGGGTACTCCGGTCATTCTGGCCACGGTGCAATACCTCACCAGCCAAAAGGTACCACAATTATTTGCCGAAAGCGGCAGTTCCATCCCGGCCAACGTGAAGACGTACCCTTACACAACCCTCTATTCTATGCCGTTCCGGACAGAATCGTTTATTTTGGCGAGCTATGTTATGAAGAACAAGCCGGACGCCAAAATCGCGATTCTTTTTCAGAATGACGAATACGGCAAAACATTTCAGAGGTTTTTCAAGCAGGGCTTAGGTGACAAGGCGGCGTCCATGGTCGTGGCCGAGATTGGTTATGACATCACCTCGCCGACCATCGACTCCCAGGTTGCCCAGTTGAAGAGTTCCGGCGCCGACACCGTGGTGCTTGCCACGACGCCAAAGTTTGGTGCACAGGCCCTCCGCAAGATCTATGAGCTCGGCTGGAATCCGCTGAAGTTGCTGATCAACTCAAGCTCGTCGATTCACAATGGGATCAGGCCCGCTGGCCGCGAGGCCACCCAGGGCGTGCTCTCCGTGCAATTCGCGCTGCAAGCGGACGACAAGACCAACTGGGATCTGCCGGCGGTGAAAGAGTATTTCGCTTTCATGGCAAAATACATGCCCAACGAGAATCGGGAAGATTCGGCGGCGGTCTCCGGATATATCACGGCGTCGTTCATGGTCGATATATTGAGGAAATGCGGTAACGATCTGAGTCGCGAGAACCTATTGAAAAATGCCCAGGACTTCCGGGAAGTGCAGCACCCACTCCTGCTGCCCGGCGTGAAGTACAACTCGACGCCGACCGATCATACCCCATTCCACATGGGTATGATCACCAAGATCGAGGGTGAGCGATGGGTCCCGGGCGAGGTGATCCGCGTCGACCTGCCTGCCGGCGAATAAGTAACGCAATGCTCGTATCGTAACGGTCCAATTCCTCCGGGAATACCGAAAGGCCGCCCTAAGGGGGGGCCTTTTCTTTTTCCGGACCAGGAAGAAAACAGCAGGTCTGCTTCGGATCCGTCGAGGGGCGCGCGGGCCATGCCGCATCCCCCCGGCAAAGAGCGAAAATGATTAGGGGATTGGAACGGGTGTTGCGGGGCAGACACTTCGTGTCGGCAAATTGCGGCCCCCAATTCGGCGTTTGTTGCAGTTTCAGGCTCGCCGGTATTACGGTCGCGCTGGCAAAGCACTTCGCAGCCTTCGAGGAGAGTCATGAAGATCTGCCGCGTCGATACCGGGATAATCAGCCTGTCTTTCATTCTCGGGCGCGGACGGTGGTACGGACTGCCTGCGATTTGCGTCGCAGCCTTGCTGCTGCTGCTGCCGATGGGCGCGCGGCCCGCGCTGGCCCAGATGAAGACAGCGACAGCCGCCACGAATGCCCACGTCTATTTGCTGCGCGGCGTACTCAACATCTTTTCGCTGGGTCTGGATGATATTGCGGCCCAGTTACAGGCGCAGGGCATCCCGGTCACCATCGCGAACTTCGCTTCATGGTCGTCGCTCGCGGACGACGCGGCCCGCGCTTACAAAAATGGCGGAGTTAAAAAGATCATCCTTGTCGGTCATTCCTCGGGCGCCACCGCGCTGCCTGACATGGTCGCCAAGCTGGATCAGCTTGGCGCGCCCGTGACGCTGGCGATTGGCCTGGACTCGGTGTTCCGCACCAAGCTCTCCGGGCGGGTTGGACGCTACATCAACTTCTACATTGCCAATGGCAATGGCGAGCCGGTTGCCGGAACGACCAATTTGAGGGGCAAGCTTGAGAATATCAATGTGCAGAACGTGCCCGGTGTCGGGCACTTGTCAATCGAAAAGAACCAGAGCATGCAGCGCAGGGTGATAAGCGAGATCGACGCCGTTGTCTTCGGCCGGGTTGCTCCGACTTCCAGAGCGCAGAAACCCTCGCCAGTTCGAGCGGCAAGCCGCGCCCGACTACGCACCACAAACACCGCCGCGGTGCGCCGGTAAGGCGACCCGGCTCGGTCAGGGCCATCACTTCGGCGAGGAGTGTCGCGAATTTTGCCAATTTCGCGACGACAGATCATCACCAGAATGCCGGGTGGCGTTCAGGTGTGCTTTGACGGTGGGATCGCGGATGGAACGCGCACGAGCAGTCCGACGCAAGTTGCGGCCATGGTACTCGGGGCCGGCCTTACAGTCTTCGTTTCTCCTCCAGATTCAAGACGGCACATGCCGGTCCTGCGCGGTCACTAGACACTGCCGTGACGAGCACGCCAGTCAGGTGAACGGAATCAGCATCGGGACGCGACGGCAATAGGAGCCATAGGCGTCTTCGCCAAGCTCAGCCGTGAGGAAGCCTTCCTCCATGCTGGCCTTCAGCGCCATGCCGAGCGAGATCAGCACCGCGCCCAGCATGGCGGTCACGGTACCTACCGCAATCCCCGTCACCAGCATGCCCGCGATAAGACCGGTATAGATCGGGTGCCGGACCAGACCGTAGGGACCGGTATCGATCACCTTATGGCCTTCCTTTTGCGTGATCGAATTCGACCAGAAACGTCCGAGATGAATTCGCGCCCACCATGTGAACGAAATGCCAGCCAGCACGAGACAGGTAAGCAGATAGATTCCAGTGCCGCCAAACTGCCAGAGTGGCTGTTCGCCCAGAACCTTTCCGGTCAATGGCAAGAAGAGGATGGCTCCCAAGTAAATCAGAAAGCGATACTTGAGCGAGTCCGAGCTCATCACATTCTTCTTGGTGCGACCGGACCAGAATGATGCGACGACCCAGCTGACAAGCCAGAGAACCCAGATCATGGCGAGCAACTGCGTGGGCCACGTCGTGGTCCAGCCGCTCAGCACATAAGCCATCCATTGACCGAGATTGATCATGATCTTGCAGACCGCAGGTTAAAATCTGCCGCCAAGCCGGCGCTCGACCCGGAACGGGCGGCGCCGCGTGTCGGAGGTCGAACCCCACTCGTCCTGATTGTCACCGGCGCCAATCAGATGGGCGATGGTTTCCCGCAACACGGGCTCAATGGGGGCCGGCGAATAGCCGAGCTCGCGCTGCGCCTTTTCGATCGAAAGGGCTCCGGCGCGCAGTGCGATGCGAACGCCTTCTGCCGTCCCGGACGGAGGACGGCGCGTTACGTGATCGGCGACGAATTCCAGCACGGCCGCGGCCAGTTCGGCGATCTTGCCGTTCACTTGAATGCGCCGGACGCGACGGCCGCTGATTTCAGCCAGGATTTCGAGAACTTGACTTAGCGGCATGCTTTGGCCGCCGAGAACGTAGCGATGCCCGGACTGTCCGCGCTCCATCGCAAGGATCAGCCCTTCGGCGGCGTCCCGCACGCCGACGAGGTTAACGACAAAATCAAGATGCATTTGAAGGCGCCGGTCAAGGAAGTACCGGAGCATCGCCGTTGGCGGGGTGACACTGTGGTCATAGGGCCCGATGGGCATGGTGGGACAGCCGATCACGACCGGGTATCCGGACGCCGCCGCCTCCATCGCAAGGCGGTCCGCCAGCATTTTCGAACGCGTATACGGGCCAGGCATGTCCTCCGGAACTAACGCATCATCAGGCGCACCAATCTTAGATGATGAGGCACGGAACAAAATCGATTCGGTCGAGCAGTGCAGCAGGCGCTTGATACCGAGCTTGCGAGCCGTCTCGATCACGACCTCGGTGCCTCCGCAATTCACGGTGTGGAAGTCGGCCTTTCGCGGCAACCACATCCCGGGCAGACCGGCAAGGTGATAGACCTGATCGACACCATCCATCGCCCGGCGCACCACCTCCCGATCGAGCACAGAGCCGCTGACTTGCTCAACTTGCGGCAGGATGCGAGGCGGCGGCCGCACGTCGAGCGCCCTTACGCGCTTTCCCTGCGCGATCAGCGCCGCGACGAGGTGCTTTCCAATGAAACCACTGCCTCCCGTGACCAGCACACGCGTCATGCTAAGGATACTTCAAGCTGAGAACTGAAATCAGGATGCAGCGACTTGCGGTTGCCGCTGGATGATCATGGCGAGATCGCGCCGAAAGCCCATCGCGATAAATAGCTTCGCCATGACAAACATTGGTCCGAGCAGCAGATGAGTCGGATTGTCGACCAGCGAGGGCTGCCGCTGCTCAAACACGCGATGTCCGACGATCTGCGTGGTGATACCAATAACGATTAGGACAGCCGTAAGCGACCACATCGCCAAGTTCGTCACAAGACCAACAATGGCCGATGCCGCCAAAAGGATCACGATGGTAGCCGCGAGGATGCCGATCCCCAGCGCAAAGTCGAGCAGGAACCAGTAGGCGAGCACCGGTACGACCGCGACCACCGCCGCGCTGGTTTGAAATCCGAACACCGTGATGGGACACGAGGTGAGCGGAAGAATGGCAGCCAGGAACAAGAAGACGATTCCAAAGACATGCATTGCGCAATTCCAGGGATCGCGATGATATTCAACATAATCCGCAAGCTGATGCCGAAAATATGAACCCATGTCGTCCTGATCCTGCTGCCGGAAGGCGCCAAAGCTGATCCAAAACCCGGCGCATCGCGGCAAGTTCTCCAAGTTCCATCGATCATGATGGAAGCTGGCACACCTAGTTAGACTCGGAAACAGTTATCGAGTCAAAGTGTAAGACCCTGCTCCTCACCCGGCTCCTCGGCGGGTCGCAGTGAAAATCGTGCAGCGACTCAGTTGACCAGTAGCATAGGGTTGGGAGCTTCCATGAATTGCGTCAATCTTTCGGTGCGGGAACTGTCGCCATTGGACCTGCTAAGCCCAACGCCACGTCACTTGCGGCGCCACCTGCGGGAATGAGCGCAAATGGGCCTTGAGCTGCGGCGCCAAGCCGCAGGCAGACGCATCAAACCTTCGCAGCTGAACGGACCCTCAAATCGATCCGGCAAGTGAAGATCGAGCGGATATGCGCCGAAGAGCTATTTGAGCTCGGGTCGTCGCGCGACAGCAGGGTTCGCCGCCGAGTAATTTTACTCCACCTTATTCGTTGGCTGACCGGCCCTCGGCGAAGCACTTTGCCTCCCTAGGAATTTTCGTTCTCCGCCGTAAGATGCCGGAAACCGCAATGCGCATCAGTGCGGCCGGCCGGGAGCCAAGAGGCGAGGAGAGGAAACGACATGAAGATCGTTCGATATCACGAGAAGGGTGCCCCTGACGTTCTGCGCGTGGAGGACGCGCCGAAGCCCAGCGCAAGCGAGGGGCAGGCACTGATCCGTGTCGAAGCCTGCGGCATCTCCTATGGAGAAGTACTGCAGCGCGGGGGTCGCTTTTATCCCGTACCGGTCACGCTTCCTGCTCATCCGGGTCTCAAGGTTGCCGGCGTCGTCGAGCAAGTTGGGCCGGGTGCGGATGCGGCACTGGTCGGCAAGCGTGTCTATGTGACGCTGACCGGGGGCGGTTACAGCGAATATGTCGTGGCGCCCGCCAGCGGGTGCATCATGCTGCCGGAGGGCGTGACGTCGGTGACCGCAGTCGCCGTGCTCAGCGACGGCACGACCGCCGCGGTGCTCCTCAAACATGCGGCTCGATTGCAGCCTGGGCAAAGCGTGTTCGTTCCGGCCGCGGCTGGTGGACTCGGCTATATGGCAGTGCAACTGGCCCGGCTTTATGGAGCGGGCCTGGTGATCGGTGCCGCAAGCTCGCCCGAAAAGCGAAAGCGCGTTCTGGACCTCGGCGCCAATGCAGTGGTCGACTATACGCAGGAAGGCTGGGCCGCTCACGTGATTGCAGCGAACGGCGGACAAGGCGTCGACATCGCCCTGGAAATGACCGGCGGACCTATCTTCTACCAGACGCTGGAAATCGTGCGCCCGACCGGAATCATCGTAAATTATGGAAACGCGAGCGACACCGAGTCGCTCGTCAATCCGAGGCAGTTGCTTCTGAAAGGCCTGACGCTTACCGGCTTCACCGTCCGCCATTTTCCCAGTCAAGCGGCCGCCGCACAGCGGGAGGTGCTCGCGTTCATTGCGGCCGGGCGATTGTCGGCGCTGTCGACCACCTATCCCTTCGAGCGGGCCGGTGAAGCGCACGCAGCGATCGAACAACGCCGGTCGCAAGGGCGTCAGATACTCGTCCCGGCATGACCGCTATTTGACGGGTTTGCCAATTCCTTCGCTGTCGGCGGTCAGGCGTAGCCACTGGACCGAAACTCAAACGTATAAACGCCAAGGCCTCCATCATGGGAAGCGAACTCGGCAAGAGCAACGATGGCAGTCTGTTGCTCACGGATGAAGGCATCATCGACGTGCCGGGCCTTGCCAGCCATTGGGTTAGGCTCGCCGATGGGAGGCGCGCGCACTATGTGACGTCAGGCGCGAAGGGACCTCCCATCGTGCTGCTGCACGGCAGTATCGAGGGATCTTCCGGCAGCGCCGGTTTCCGCTACATGGCGCCGGCGTTGGGCGCGCTCGGCTTCCGCGTCTATTGTCCGGATCGTCCGGGCTACGGCATTGCCGACACCTCGCGCGCGGACTATGTCGCGCACCATCCCAAGGCGCAGATCGATTTCCTGCGCATGTTCGCGGATGCCTTGTGCCTCGACCGCTTCCATCTCGGCGGCAACTCGGGCGGCTGCATCCTGTCGGCCTATTTCGCGGTCAATCATCCCGAGCGGGTCCGAAGCTTGTTCTTGATCGCCGGCCTGATCGGCGACATCTGCGAGATCGCCACCATCCCGCAGAAGCTGCCGATCAGCCAAGGCAAATTCACCTCCAACCCGAACTTCAAAAGCGGTCCATGGAAGGGCACCGAGGAGGACATGCATGAAGCCATGCAGTCGATCGTCTATGGCGATACGCCCGTCCCGGCGGAGCTTACCAGGATGCGGACCATCGCGGGGCTGACGCAACGCGCCGGCCGCGAGCGTTTCGGCGTCAAATACGCCGCCTTCCCGACCGATGATCCAGAGATTGACGTCGTGTTGTCGACAAAAAACCGTCTCGACAAATTGACGATCCCGATGATCTATCTGTTCGGCCTGCAGGACGTGATCTCTGCGGTGGAAAACGGTTTCAAGCAGGAGGACTCGGCTCCCAACATCCAGTTCTTTTATCCGGATCGGTGCGGGCATCAGGGGCAGACCGACCGGCCCGAATTGTTCAATCGGGTCGCTTTCGAATTCTTTTCTACGGGAAGAGTGTCCTGGCCCACGGCCGTTGAAGCTGGCGTGTCGTTGCGCCGCGCGATCAACCCCGAGCTGGTCGAGCAGCCCCCTGGCGGATTTCCGCCGCCCGCGCCAGAGATCTACGCCAATCCAGCGTCGCTTTCGGCGGGACTCAAGTCGCGCGGGCTCACGACGGAGGCTTGAGGTCGAAACAGGCTCCTCAGGCCGGGCCATAGCCGTCTAAAGGACGGCATCGCCTACGCTGGCCAAGGCCCCGGCCATCACGTGTTCGCTTCCACGACACCTTGAGGATTTGGGTGCCCCTTAACTCGCTGCGGCCTCATCCCTTGGCGGGTGCGCCGGAAGCTGCCGGGCCAGCAGCAGAACCGCGATGCCGATCAGTGCGCCGACGATGTAGACGTTGCGAAGGGCGTCGCCCAGCGCGGTGGTCAGCGTCAGGAGATCCTGTGTAGAGAAGCCGGACCTGATCTGGGGGTCCATCATTCGTTCGGCGGCGCTTGCCAGGCGAGGATCGAGAAGGACGATGCTGACGTTGATCACCGCGCCGAAAAGGGCGGCTCCAACTGCCTGGCCGACGGTGCGCGTGAACAGCATTGCCGATGTGGCGGCGCCCCGATCCGCCTTTTCGGCGACGGCCTGTCCGGCGACCAGATAGGTGGTGTTGCAGAAGCCCAGGCCGACGCCAATGACGGCGGAGCCGATGGCCGCCCACAGCGCTCCGCTCTGCGGGGTCATCAGGGCCAGGATCGCGCTGCCGGCAGTAATAGTCGCGCCACCAATCATTGCAGCGGTGCGGAAACTGCTGCGGATCATGACCGTACCCGCCACGAATGCCGCCAGCGACCAAGTGATGGCTGTCATGCCGAAGGCAAAGCCCGCAACGGTCGCGCTATAACCCATCACCCCCTGAACATAGACCGGGAGAAAGCCGGCCACACTGATTGCGTTGGCGCCGATCGCGAGGCCCCCGATGTTGCAACTTGCGAGTTCGCGTTTACGCCACAGGCGAAGTGGCAGGATTGGTTCTGCCGCCTTCCCCTCGTGAATGATGAACCAGGCAACGGCGATAATTCCGACGCCGATCAGGACGGCAGCAATCCGCCAGTCGATATGTCCGAGTTGAATGAGCGCAGTCATGAGGGCGCCACCGCCGATCATCAGGAGCAGTGAGCCGGCATAGTCGATCTGATGCCGGCGACCGCCGGTCGGCTCATGAAAGAAGATCGCCAGCATGATGATGGCGGCCACGCCGATGGGAATATTGACCCAGAAGATAAAGGACCAGCTCAAATATTGAACGATCAGCCCGCCGAAAGCAGGCCCGATCACCGCTGAGATCCCGAACATGCTGGACAACAGGCCCTGAACGCGGGCGCGTTCGGTCGGCGTATAGATGTCGCCCACGATGACATAGGCGATGGGCTGCACAGCACCGGCACCGAGGCCTTGGATAAAACGGAAGGCGATCAGCGGGATCATGCCCCAGGCAAACCCGCTCAGAATGGAGCCCAGGAGAAACAGCCCGGCACCGACATAGAACAGCGGCTTGCGGCCATAGAGATCGGAGAGGCGTCCATAAATGGGAATGCTGACGGCTTGCGTCAGAAGATAGGCCGCAAAGACCCAGCTGAAGAGATGGAAGTCGCCGAGATCGCCTACGATTGTCGGCATCGCAGTGGCGACGATCGTGCTCTCTATGGCGGCCATGAAGGTGGCCATCATGGTGGCGGCGAGTACCAGCGTGCGTTTGTCGGAAAGCGAGAGAAGTTTTTGAGGCGTCGGGCTCGCTTCCTGCACGTTGGCTCCCATGGCGTTTGTTGAAGGCTTTTTTGCTGATTTGCCCGACCCGCCTATCCGCAGTGAAAGGGTCTGTTGACCGCTATGTCAATAGGCGCCTACGAGACGTCCCAATCATCGCATAGCTGGAAGTTGGAGTCTGCCTCTGTCGCACCGTCGCTACTCTGGTATTGTCGGCCCGACAAGAACGGTTCAAACGAGTTCAGGGAGAAAATCTGATGAGCGACAACGTCCTTTTGGTAGAGCGCGATGGCCGCGTGACGATCCTGACCATCAATCGTCCGGAAAAGCTGAATGCCATGTCAAGCAGTGTGCGGGCGGCGGTTGTGCGAACCTTCAAGGAGCTGGAGGCGGACGATGGGATTGGGGCAGTCGTTTTAACGGGGGCCGGAGATCGTGCTTTCTGCGCCGGCCTGGATATCACGGAAGCTGGCGGCGATGAACGTCTGGGTGATATCTATCACGTTGTCGATCGCTGCTCCAAACCGGTGGTTGCGGCCATCAATGGACTGTGCCTGACCGGCGGACTCGAACTGATGCTGTCTTGCGATCTTTCGATCGCTTCCACCTCGGCGCGGTTTGCCGACACGCATGTGCGGGTCGGTCTGATCCCTGGAAGTTCGGGACTTGCGCTCAAGCTGCCTTACCTGATCGGGTTGCAGCGCGCGAAAGAAATGCAGCTGACGGGCAATTATGTGAGCGCGGAACGCGCCTTCCAGATCGGTCTGGTCAATCATGTGGTCGAACCGGCTCTCCTGATGAAGACGGCGCTGGGACTGGCGCATGACATGGCCGACGGCAATTACGCAGCCATGATGGCGTACAAGCAATCGATTGATGACGGTTTCCAGATTTCGCTCGGCGAAGGCCTCAAAGTGGTCACCGAACGTGCAAGCGACTTCTACGGTTCCGTCAATTCGGAAGACTTGAAGCGCTCGAAAGCGGCCACCATGCAACGCGGACGGACGCAAATCCGCAATTAATCCTTGGAGTTCATCACCGGTGCTTTTGCTCCGAATATCGCCGGTCGTCTGAAAGACAAGCCCGGGGAAGGCGGGCGGCAAGATCAGGTTGCGGACCGTGCATAGGTGACCCACGCGGTCCAGCGGCCAGCGAGGCATCCTGTTGCGGATCATTTATGCGGGGCGCCTACGTTGCTCATTCGGCGGTCGCCGTCCTCGCCAACCCAATCTTCTGTGAGCGGCCACGTTCCTCTTTTGGCGCTCATCAGGATGGCGGGGACTGCATCTATCGCGCCATTGCTGCTCTGGTATGCTCAATCCCAACAACAATGGTCCAAACGTGAGCAGGAGAAGACCTGATGAGCGATAACGTCCTTCTGGTGGAGCGCGACGGCCGCGTAGCGATCCTGACGCTCAATCGCGCCGAGAAAATGAATGCACTGTCGATCGAGTTGCGCGCGGCGCTCGGGCGCACTTTGAAGGAGCTGGAGGCGGACGACACGGTCGGTGCCGTTGTTCTGACGGGCGCGGGGGATCGCGCTTTCTGTGCCGGCATGGACATCAACGAAGTCGGCATCCCGACGTCAGGGACACCGGTCGATCCCTACGCCGCGGTCGATGAATTCGCAAAGCCCGTGATTGCTGCTGTGAACGGGGTGTGTCTGACCGGCGGGCTCGAGCTGATGCTGGCCTGCGATATGTCGGTGGCTTCCACCACCGCGCGTTTTGCCGACACCCATGTAAGGCTCGGCTTTGTGCCTGGACGTTCGGGACTTCCGCAGCGGTTGCCGCATCTGATCGGGCTGCATCGCGCCAAGGAAATGCAGTTGACGGGCAATTATGTAAGCGCCGAGCGGGCGTTCCAGATCGGTCTTGTCAATCACGTCGTCGAGCCCGATCTGGTGGTGAAGGCGGCGCTGAGACTGGCTCACGACTTAGCCGACGGCAATTACGAGGCCATGATGGCCTACAAGCAATCGATCGATGATGGGTTTCAACTCGCCCTCGGTGAAGGGATTGCACTCGGGGTGGAGCGGTCCGCCGAGTTTTCGAAACGGATCGATCCCGAAGAACTCAAGCGTGCCAAAGCTGCGACCATCGAGCGCGGTCGTACGCAGAGCGGCAGTTGAGGACGCTGGACGAGATTTCTTCCCGCGCCATGACATATGTTCGAGGCGGCATGAACGGCTGCAACAGCCGAGGGCGCGATGAAGATCCCGAACGGCGTTGCTGAGAGCCGATAAATCTATATTCTTCCGCGCGCACGCTGCGGTGCGGATAGCACGTGCATCGGTAGCGCACAGAAATCCCGGAGGAAAGAGCCCAATGGACGTTCGATCGGTGCTTCTCGATCCCGTTCGTGTGGGGTCCGTCACGCTCAAGAACCGGGTAGTGATGGGCTCGATGCACACCGGTCTGGAATGTGATCCCGCCCGCTTCGACGAATTGGCGCGGTTCTACGCCGAGCGCGCCAAAGGTGGCGTGGGTCTAATCGTCACCGGCGCTTTTGCGCCGAATGTCGCTGCTCGCCTGAAAGACGAGCCTGACGTATTCGACCGGCAAGATCAGGTCGCGGACCACGCGAAGGTGACCCGTGCCGTCCATGCCGCCGGCGGCCGCATCCTGCTTCAGATCATCCATGCGGGACGCTACGGCGCTCATCCCGCAGCCGCAGCGCCCTCGCCAATCAAATCTTCCATGAGCGGCCACGTTCCTGCGGAGCTCACGGCGGAGCAGATCACCCAGACCATTCGCGATTTCGCCAACACCGCCCGGCTTGCCATCGAGGCCGGTTATGATGGCGTCGAGATCATGGGATCTGAGGGCTATCTGATCAGCGAGTTCCTGGCGCCTCGTACCAACCATCGCACCGACGAGTGGGGCGGCGCGCTGGAAAACCGAGCGCGCTTCCCGATTTCCCTGGTGAAGGCGGTCCGCGCCGCCATCGGTGATGCCATCCTTTCCTACCGGATATCGGCGCTCGAACTTGTTGAAGGAGGGCTTACGCAGCAGGAGACCCTGTGGCTGGCCCGGGAGATCGAGAGGGCCGGCGCCGACTGTCTTTCCACCGGCATCGGCTGGCACGAAGCGCCGGTCCCGACCATCGCCGGCCCCGTTCCGCATGCCGCCTTCGTTGACTGGACGCGCCGGCTCAAGGAAGTCGTCAAGATTCCGGTGACCGCAAGCAACCGGATCAATCTGCCGGATGTCGCCGCCCGGATCATTGCGGAAGGCTCCGCCGATCTGGTGTCGATGGCGCGCCCGCTTTTGGCCGATGCTGAATTCGTCAACAAGGTCGCCGGCGGACGCCCTGATCTCGTCAACATCTGCATCGCCTGCAACCAGGCTTGCCTCGATCACTATTTCGTCGGCGAAGTCGCAAGCTGCCTGGTGAACCCGCGCGCGGCGCGGGAAGGTGAATTCTCCGATGCGCCGGCCCTGGTAAGTAAACGAATCGCCGTCATTGGTGCGGGCGTTGCCGGCATGGCGGCAGCGCTGGAAGCCGCGCGTCGAGGACATCACGTGACTTTATACGAGGCGGCTCCCCGCATCGGAGGGCAGTTCGCGCTGGCGGCTGTGATCCCTGGCAAGGAAGATTATGGGCTTTCACTAAAGAGCTATGAGGCGCAACTGATTGCCGCCGGGGTCGAAATAAAAGCCGGAGTTTTCGTTGAGGCAGAGACTCTCAAGCGCGAGAATTTCGAAGAGGTCATTGTCTCAACAGGCGTCAAGCCGCGATTGATCGATATCCCAGGCAGCGAAGACCCCCGCGTGGTTGGCTACACGAATATCCTCGACGGCTCGGTCAAAGCGGGTGATCATGTGGTCGTCATCGGTGGCGGTGGCATTGGCCACGATGTGGCGCTGTTCCTCGCGATGGAGACGGGGGGCCGCCGACAGACGCGGGAGGAATTCTTCGAGCGCTGGGGCATTGAGAGGCCCGCCAAGCCTCATCCCGCCCATCGGCAGGTCACCATGGTCAAGCGGTCGCCCGGCGCCTTTGGTCGTACGCTCGGCAAGAGCACCGGCTGGATCGTCCGCCGTGAACTCAAGGATCTCGACGTGCGGCAAGTTTCCGATGCGCAATATCTGAAGATCGATGGGGAGGGGCTTCATATCGCCCTCCCTGACCGCAATGAGGTGTTGCCGGCCGACACCATCGTTGTCTGCGCTGGCCAGGAATCCGATCGCGCGCTCGCTGAGAAGATCGCAGCCAACGGACAGAAGGTGCACGTGATCGGTGGAGCCCGGCTCGCCGGTGAACTCGATGCCGAGCGGGCGATCTACGAAGGGGCGATGCTCGGCAATCGGCTGTGATCGAGCGGATCGAACGCCAGTGCGAGATCGACCGTGGACTCGTGCGGCGAGGTGGAGGCAGACCGCCTACGACTTCCGCGGCCGCTCCATTCCAAACCTCACCTTCCTCATTCCGAGGCAGTTGACCACGTTGGTGAAGCTGACCGCACAGGTGAAGATATTGACCTCGGCGGCGGCCTTTGAGGGGATCTGATCGCGGCGCAAGTCGAATATCCAGCCGGCGCGATCAACATCGGGATATTCGGGATAGACATGTCCGACATCGGGCCGTGAATTAGGCATGATAGCCGCCTTGCCGATCTCAATGCGTGCGCGCGCGTTGAGATGCGCGGGAATTTCGTCCGGTACGGGGTCGCGCTCGATGATGATGCAGCGAATCCGGTTTTCATCCAGCGCCCAGCCCGAAAGCCGGATGGTCTCATACGTCTCGATTGTTCGTTCCGGTGGCAGGTCCAGTCGGCCGATCGGCTTGACCCATCGCGAACTCGGTAGCATTGCCGGCACGGAAGTCTCGTCGCCGCAGGCTGGGATGTTATCCGCCTCGCCGGGCGGCGCCATTAGGTAGACAAAACGCTGGCTGGCGCCCGGTATGCCCCAAAGGGACGTGCGCACGGTGAATTCGGCCTGGGAGAAACGGTTCGGCGCATGATTGCTCATGCCTAGGATGCAGTTTTCGTCCTCGGCCAGGCACAGTTCAGCCCAGCCTTGCGGAAATAGCAGCGGCAGTGGACGCGCGTCGCGATTGGGCAGCATCAACCGCTGGTCTGCTTCCGGATGGTCCTTGCTGTAAAAGGCGAGCGCCAGAGCCAGCGCGTCGTGGCCGCCCACGGCTGGCAGAGGCGCGTGATAGCGCTCGTGCCATTGGCGGGTCAGTTCTTCGATGGCCGGCGCATAAAAAACGCGACCTTCGGTCAGGGGATGAGAGTGTCGATAGAGCGCTTGCACGGGAGCTATCAGGAGCGCGACGAGGGTGGTGATGAGTACCATTGCGGCAAGGTTGGCGACAAAGACGGGCGGGATCGGCGTGCGGTAAGCGCACACCAAGACAACGACGAAGAAGAACAGGCCATGCAGCGCCCAGACCACTTGGATTTCGGTCCGCATTACAACGCAGGTGACAATCGGCAACAGGATGGTGCTGGCGCCGATGAGAAAAATGAGCCACAGCCCAGCAGGCATGGCGTGAAAGTCCTCCCGCAGCTGCCCCAG
>Ga0105238_10002125_pt1 | contig 20003 bp, 23 predicted proteins | sample KBSC34metaG_FD_81526 | JGI IMG/M metagenome (GOLD analysis project Ga0105238, IMG submission 81526) | Corn rhizosphere microbial communities from Kellogg Biological Station, Michigan, USA - KBS C3-4 metaG | ecosystem: Host-associated > Plants > Roots > Rhizosphere > Soil | place: Michigan, USA... | reverse complement strand
CAAGGGGGATGATAGGGCACAAAAAGTGGTGATCTTCAAAGAAAAAAAATGTAACTTTATTTAAATTTTGAGTTATGGCCAAACGTAAAAGTAAAGTAAAAAGAGACAATGTCCCGGCCACTACCTACGTGATCATCACCGATATACCGGGAATGGAGGGGGTTAAGGTAATCGATCAATCTCCTATTTTGATCAGGGAGAATTCCTCCAAGCCGAGCAATAGGTAATTTTGTTACAGATATAATTTTTCAAAGCCCCGCCAGGGGCTTTTTTCTTGCGCGAAAGAAACGAAAAAAGGGCAGTGTAGACACACCACCCGGCTAAGGTCTAACCATTGTTGCTATAGCAGTTACGGAAGGATTCGAACCCTCGTAAAAGGTCATGCGGACCTCCGCCTCTCCGCTCGGCCACGTAACTCATATACTATCCTTATCAGAAAGAGTAAAAGCATGATGCGGCGTAAATTAATTTAAATTAAGTAGTCTACAAAATTAGTGGACTAATAAATTTTAAAATAACTGAGTGAGCAAGGGGAAAGAGCGAAGCGAATGGGTAGAGAAAGAGTGGGTGGAAGGAGTGAAATGGGGCAATGAATGCGGAAAGGGGACTGGAAAAGGGTGAGGGCCGGGGCAATTATGCACAAGATTTAAGATTTTGTTAGAAAATAAAATTCGAGGCCTCTCGTTATGAAGTACCTTTGCATAATTTTTAAAACTACTATTTGCCAACATGCGCTACCAGCATCATCAAGACACCAACCCCCGAAAGATCACCTATCTCCTCAAATCCGCCGGTCTGCCTGCCTTTTGCAGCCTGGCCATTCTCCTAAGTGCCTGTAACAGCGGGCAATCGCAGGCCTCCGGGAAAGGCGATTCTGCGGCGGCCACTGCAAAACCGCAGCCTCCCAAGGACTCAGTGGGTCCCACGGTCATTCCCATGACCCCGGTGGATACGGCGCTTTACAACCAAAAGGTCAGGTTCCTGGCCAATGGGGATTCCTCCGGCCGCTGGCCTGTTCATGCGGTGTATCCCAATGCGGGCGCTATTCTCCCCTTTAAGCGGATCGTCGCCTATTATGGCAACCTTTATTCCAAGAATATGGGGATATTGGGCGAGTATCCGCCTGATGAAATGCTGAGAAGACTGAAAGTCGAGTTAAAGAAATGGCAGGAAGCCGACCCGGCTACCCCCGTAATACCTGCCCTTCACTATATTGCCGTGACGGCCCAGGGCAGCCCGGGAAAAGACGGGAAGTACCGTCTGCGCATGCCTTTTAAACAGATCGATTCCATCCTGCATATAGCTGCGCGTATCAATGCCCTGGTCTTTTTGGATGTCCAGGTAGGCTTTAGCAATGTACAGGCAGAGATCCCGCAGCTGGAGAAATACCTGAAAATGCCCCATGTGCACCTGGGCATCGACCCCGAATTTTCCATGAAAACGGGGAAAAAGCCGGGAACGGTCATCGGCACCATGGATGCTTCGGATGTAAACTTTGTATCCAATTACCTGGCTAACCTGGTAAAGGCGAATAACCTGCCTCCTAAGATACTGGTCGTGCACCGCTTTACCCGTCCGATGATCACCAACTATAAGAATATACAAAAGCATCCCGAAGTGCAGATCGTCATGGATATGGATGGCTGGGGAGAGCCGACGTTGAAATATGATAGCTACAAATCCTATATTTCACTGGAACCTGTACAGTTCACAGGCTTCAAACTGTTTTATAAGAATGATATCCGTAAGCCCAAGAGCCGTATGCTGACGCCGCCGGAAGTGCTGAAGCAGAAGCCGAGCCCGATCTACATTCAATACCAATAAAAAAATGAGCCTGTGCCGGTGATCCGGTACAGGCTCGTGGACATGGCGTCCACCTAATCAAGCCTTTCTGTAGCGACAGAGGGGCCATGCAACAGGCAGGGGTCTGCTCAGATCGACAAGGCACCCTCGTGTTCCTTATGGCAAATTCCTTCCCTGGTCATTGCGGTTCTTGTTCCGGGAAAAATAAGCGTCCAATGACATGGGACCACTCCCTTCTATCAGAAATAAGATCGTCAATATTAGTGCGAGTATCGCCAGTCCCAGTTCCGACTCAGGGGCAAAGCCTCCTTTCTGCGCGTTGATAAATACAACTGCGCCTATCAATATGGGCAGCTGGATCAGACACATCAGGCGTGTCTGCAATCCGATGATGATAAAAAATCCGCCCAACATGTTTGCCCAACTGATGAGGATCTGTAATGCATGTGTATTGGCGGCCCAATAGCTGCCGGAAAGCAGGTTCTCCAGTAAGGTAGCGTTGCTCATAAAGGCAATGCCTTTTATACTAAGCAGGGCACCCAATACGAGGCGTGGAAAGATCAGCCAGCGGGGATGGTGCGTAATGCTCCATTGGTGTATGCTCCTTAAAGTGTCCATAAAAAGTGATTTGAACTACTAAGGTACAGCAATTTATATGCCCCTGCCGGGAGGCTTACTTTAGTCTCTTTATCAGGTATTTAGGAGACTCTTCGTATCCCTGGCGATAGTAGAATTCATGGGCCCTGGCACGCCGGGTATGGCAATGCACCTCTATCAGGTGGCAGCCTCTTTCTTTTGCCAGCCGGGTACAATATTCCTCCATCTGTCGACCGATGCCCCCACTTCTTACCGTGGCATCCACGGCAAAATAGCTGATGCGGGCAAAATCTCCTTCCAGGGCGATCTGTGGAATAAAGTGCAGGGATATGAAGCCTATTATGCGGTCTCCCTGCTCATATACGAGTAATCTTTCCCTGGGATCATCGATCATTTGCCGGATCCTGCCGGCCAGAAAATGTTCAGAACCGGGGTATTCCAGCTGGTCCAGTAACCCGGCAATAGCTTTCCAATCGCCGGGGATGGCTTGTCGTATGCTCATGGAAGTGAAGGTAGGTAAAAATGCCTTGGGCTTGTCAGTAATGGCCTAACAGGACTTTCCGGACCACGTAATAGGCTGCGATACACAGCATGACGATGACGATGATAGCTACGTATCCCCAGGGACCCTCTTTCAGCCGCCGCTTTTTCCGGCGCTGTCTTTTTTTTGTCAGGCTTTTCTGAAGCCCCCTGTTCAATTGCTCGACATAGGTCTGTATGTCCCGTTTGTTCGGGATGTCCTGCAACCCTTCCATCGCATCGCCCACCAGATCGTTCTCAGCCATCATTTTTTCCACCTCATGGCTTTCTTCGGGGGAGAGCTTGCCTTGCAGGTAGTCCATCAATCGCTGCTGATCGATGTCCTTGTTGTTATTGGATAATATTTTCAGCAGGTCGTCCTTCATGATTTGGTGGTTTTACGCTCAATTGACAGCCTCAGGTTCCTTTTCCCATTCTGTATATGACTTTTCACCTGCATAAGGGTAAAACCGGTGATGTCGGCGATGTCCTGGTAGGATCTTTTTTCCAGGTAGAATAAAATTACACATTGTTTTTGTTCATCACCTAATTCTTCCAGGGCCTGGGTCATCAGCTCCAGCAGCTGATCTTTTTCCATATGCCGGCGTTTCATCGCCTCGTCATCCCAGTCGGCCAGCATGGTCTCGGACAGCTCAACCTGTCGTCCGTGCTGATCCCGCAGCTTCATCAGGCAGTGGTTACGTGCAATGGTATAGATCCAGGATTTGAACCAGGTAACCCGGTATTTTGGCAATTCTGTAATGATCTTGACAAAGATCTGCTGGACGCAATCTTTTGCTTCCTCTTCCTGTTTCAGGTATTTCATACAGACACCGAACAGGAGCAGGGTATAGCGCGGCAATAAAATACCCAACCATTCGTTGTTGCCATCCGTGTAATAACGGTCTAATAATTCCTGGTCGGTCATATGGTTATCAGGATCTTGATTCACGTTGGTTATATATGTTCCGGAAAAGGCTTTGTTCTAAAAATAAGCCTTTTCCAGAAATGCGCTAATAATTGTCCTTCGGACAACGAACCTGTGGTTCGTTTTGTAAGGATTTTCCTATTGGTATAGTAAGGATTTTCCCATTTGTTAAGATGCAGGTTCGGAGAAAATTCATAATTTCCCGGCATGATCAGAGCCATTTGTTGTGTCCCGGTCAGCCCCTTAAGAGCAGAGCCCTCTCACCGGAGTGAAATGATCAGTCAGCTGGTATTTGGCGAATGTTGCGAGATACTGGAGCAGACGAAGGACTATTGGACGCGGATCCGGTGCAGCTATGACGGATATGAAGGCTGGTGTCAATCCAACCAACTGACAGAGATAGACGAACCTGAGTATGAGAAAGTCGGGATAGCCCTGACCCCCGATTGGGTCAATAGTCTTGAATACAATGGTCATCCCATGATGGTGCCCATGGGTTGCAGTCTAACGGCCATGAAGAATGGACGGGCCCATTGGCGGAAGAACCAGGTCCATTTCAAAGGCAAGGCCTGGGAGCCTGCCCAGGCTGCAAGAGACCCCAAATCCATTCGTCAATTAACCTATAAATTTTTGAATACACCGTATCTCTGGGGTGGAAAGACGGTGTTTGGCGCGGATTGCAGCGGCTTTACCCAGACTATCTTCAAGCTGCTGAACATACCGCTGTTGCGGGACGCCTATCAGCAGGCCACGCAGGGCGAGGCTGTCGGCTTCCTGGAAGAAACCAAGACGGGCGACCTTGCTTTCTTCGATAATGAAGAAGGTAAGATCACCCATGTCGGTATTCTACTGAACTCTCATGAGATCATTCATGCTTCCGTAAAAGTAAGGATCGACAAGATCGACAATATGGGCATTGTCCGGTCCGACGACTTCCAACGTACGCATCACCTGCGCATCATCAAGCGGGTGTTGCCGATCACGACGGCCTAAAGTGTGTATTGCCGCTACGACGCCCTAAAAGTGTCTTTATACAGTTTGACGGCGTCTTCAATGACTTTCAGCGCTGTGGTCTTGTCACCGAACTCTTCGACCTTAACGGTCTTGTTTTCGAGCTTTTTATATTCTTCGAAGAAATGCCGCAGCTCTTCAAAGAAGTGTTTGGGGAGCTCTTCCAGGTTATTGTAGTGGTTGACGCTGGGGTCTTTGGCTGCAACGGCGATGATCTTGTCATCGGCATCTCCGCTGTCCACCATCTGCATCACGCCCATCACTTTTGCTTCCATCAGGGTCAGCGCCTGCACAGGAAGGGAGGTGATCACCAGGATGTCCAGGGGATCCTTGTCGTCTCCATAGGTCTGGGGGATAAAGCCGTAATTCACCGGGTAGTAGAAGGAGGAATAGATTACACGGTCTAATTTCAGCAGGCCGCTGTCCTTATCGATCTCATACTTGCACCGGGATCCCTGGGGTATCTCGATGATCGCATTGACCACTCTGGGAGCATTATCGCCTATCGGAACTCCATGCCAGGGATGTGAAACTGTCATCATATATTTTAAAATTGGTATGACAAAGGTACTACCCGGATTGCAATTTTTTTGCCAATTATCTTACACAAACATTATCTTTACGTCACAGGTGATGGTGTTCCACCTAATGAACCGCCCGGATCTGTAAGAAAATAGGATACCGGAGCTGATGACGCCTACAAATTGTTAACAAACCTGTAATTTGTAGGCATGCGTATTCTCAGATACTCTTTCGAGCATTTTTTTACCGTCATTTCTTATTTATTGCGCTGGACCCTGCTGGTTATTCCGGTGTCGCTGGCTGCAGGGTCGCTGGTGGCTTTGTTCTTATGGCTATTGGACAGGGCGGTCTATTTGCGGTTTGGGTATCCCTGGCTATTGTTCCTGCTGCCACTGGCGGGCGTGCTGATCTACGTGCTGTATAAGTTTTGGGGAAAAAATGCGGAGGCGGGCAATAACCTGATCATGGACGAGATACATGAGCCGGGCGGGGGTGTTCCCACCCGTATGGCCCCGCTGGTATTGCTTACTACCGTCATTACACACCTGTTTGGCGGGTCGGCGGGTCGTGAGGGCACGGCGGTGCAGATAGGGGGAAGCCTGGCGGACTTTTTTGTCAGGCGGTTCCGGCTATCGGGAAAAGACAGGCAGATATTGCTGACCACGGGGATCGCTGCGGGTTTTGGCGCTGTGTTCGGGACGCCTGTCGCGGGGACCATTTTTGCCCTGGAGGTGCTGGCGCTGGGGAAGATCAACCACAATGCCCTTATCCCTTGTTTTATGGCAAGCGTGATGGCGGATATGACCTGTTCTGCCTGGGGTATTCATCATACGCAGTACCACATACGTTTTGCGGAGACTGTCGGCAATTCCCCTTTTCATTTCGACTGGCTGCTGCTGGTAGAGGTCATCGTTGCGGGCGCTTTATTCGGGGTGGCTTCCTATGGTTTTGCGGGTGTTTCCCGTGCCATCAGGAAGTTCAGTAATGAATGGATCCGGAAAAAATGGCTGATCCCTGTCATTGGCGGCGTTGTGATCATCGGGCTGACCTATCTGCTGGGAACCGAGGATTATCTCAGCCTGGGTGTCATCGGCAAATACAGCCATTCAGTCACCATTGTCTCCTGTTTTCATGCGGGAGGAGCTACCTGGTTCAGCTGGTTATGGAAGCTGTTGTTTACGGCCATTACGTTGGGGACGGGTTTTAAGGGAGGAGAGGTGACGCCGCTGTTCTTCATCGGGGCTGCGTTGGGTAATACGCTTGCCATGCTCAGCGGCGCTCCTGTAGACCTTATGGCCGGATTGGGGTTCATAGCCGTCTTTGCGGGAGCCACCAATACGCCCATTGCCTGTACACTGATGGGGGTGGAGCTGTTTGGCGCGGATCATGTGCTGTATTATGCCGTAGCGTGTTTTACCGCCTATTATTTCAGCGGGGATGCGGGGATCTATCATGCGCAGCGAGTGACGGCGTCGAAGGTAGTTGTGGACAAGTAGCGTTGGCGTACTATCTCCCCGCGCGCAGGATCTCTTTCAGATCCACCAGCCAGTCACCCTTGACGCGGATGATCTTGATGGTAGTGGTATCTTTTTTAAAAGTATTTGCGTATGTATAGGAGGTCACGGAGTCGTTGATTGTCCTGAGATCGATCACGCGGATGTCGGCGTCCCTGTACTTTTTCTGCTCTTCATGATCCATCCTGTCGTAGTCCTTTTTCCATTTGTCGAGCAGCATCTGGTTAGTGCTGTCGGCATAGAGGTAGAAGCTGGCCTTATCATAGTCGCCGTCCAGGGAGGCGCGGATGAACTCGCGGCCGGCATCCTGCGCGTCTTCGGCTTTTTTATAGGAATGGGAACTGCTACAGGCTACCAGCAGCAAGGGCAGGGTAACAACAAAAATATTTTTTATCATGGTGTTTATCGCTCGGGACGTCCGTTGTCCTCGTTGTCTTTCTTATCTTTTTCGTAGGCCTTGATGATGGCTTTTACCAGGCGGTGACGGACCACGTCCTCTTCGTCCAGCTCTATATGGGAGATGCCGTCGATGCCCTTCAGGATGTACAAGGCTTTAGCCAATCCGCTTTTTTGATTTTTGGGCAGGTCGATCTGTGTAAGGTCACCGGTGATGATGGCTTTTGCGTTGGCGCCGATGCGGGTGAGGAACATCTTGATCTGCAGGTCGGTGGCATTCTGGGCCTCATCAAGAATAATAAACGCGTTGTCCAGCGTGCGTCCCCGCATATAGGCCAGGGGCGCTATCTCGATGGTCCTTGTGCTCATATAATAGCCCAGCTTGTCGGCGGGGATCATGTCGTCCAGTGCATCGTATAGGGGCCGCAGATAGGGATCGATCTTTTCTTTCAGATCGCCGGGCAGGAAGCCGAGGCTTTCGCCGGCCTCTACGGCAGGGCGGGTAAGGATGATCTTTTTGACCATCTTGTTTTTCAGGGCCCTTACTGCAAGTGCAACGGCTGTATAAGTTTTACCTGTACCGGCGGGACCGATGGCGAAGACAACATCGTTCTTCTCCGCCGCGGCCACCATTCTTTTCTGGTTGACCGTACGGGCGCGAACAGTTTTACCATTCGGGCCGAATACCAGGATGTCGTTGGGATGCCTGTCTACAAAATGATCTACCGTCTCGGCATCGTCACCTCCCAATATCTGCTCGAAATAGTTCTCGCTGACATGGCCGTTTCGTTCTAAATATTGCACTAGAAGGTCGATTTTCTCCTTGGCTGTTTCCACTTGTTCGGGCGATCCGCTCAACTTGATCTGGGTGCCCCGCGACAGGATCTTTAATAATGGAAACTTTTTCTTCAAGATATCTAACTTACCGTTGTTTACGCCGAAAAACTCAATGGGATTAACGGTTTCCAGGTTGATGATAGTCTCAGTCAAATTCAAGTCTTTTTTTAATTGAGAAATTGGGTACTTTTCTACCTATCGGGATCACGTGGTTTCCTTTACATAAATATAGCCATGCTGCAGTATAACTTCCTAAAGTTACTTATTAACAGGATGTGAATATTCTTTCGGACTTCTGTTGCTGTAAGGCTTTTTTTTGTTATTTTTACAGCTTTCACACCTGCTCCGCCGACTGGACGGACTCATTCAGAACGTGCTCTCCATGATCCTTAAAAAGAATAACAAAGGTTCTTACGATCTTGTTCGTAAGTAGCCCCCTTTTTTGGGACTTTTCCAGAAAGATAACGACAGTTCACCTTGAGATATTACATAGCGGATCAAAGATCCGCTGTACAGTAACCAGGTTAATCAAATACACTTTGAAGATGAAGGGCCTCTGTATTATGGTATGGTTAGGACTATGTCTATCATTGATCGGGGAGACAGCTGCTGCCCAGCCGGCGATGGTCCGCAAGCTGCGGGATATGGTAAAAGACGGGCCTGTTTCCCAGGGCGGACGGCCTGACACGGCCTATGTCAATCGCCTCAATCTCCTGGCCCGGTGCTACTATGGCGTCAATGCCGACAGCGCCTTTTTCTACAGCAGGAAAGCCCTGCAATATGCAGATTCCGCCGGGTGCGCCAGGAGCCGGGCCGAGAGCTGGCGGATGATTGGCAACACTTATGAAATGATCGGTAATTACCCTGAGATGCTGTCTGCCTACCGGCAATCCCGGCTTATAGCCGACAGCATCGGCAATGCGGCGCTTGTAGCCAAAGTGAACGTCAATATCGCTCTTTTTTACAGGCAGATGGGGGAATATGATGAAGCCCTGAAGCAAATAGGACAGGACAGCACTGTATATGAGGCAAATGGGGACAGTTCGCAACTGGCCTATGTATATTCCCATTTCTCCGACGTCAGTTTTCACCGGCAGCAATATGACACGGCCCTGGCATATGCCCATAAAGCCATCCAGGTGGCGCTGGCCATGAAAGACTCCACGGCTTTTGCTTCTTTTAACAATGACCTTGGAAGAGCGATGGCGGCAAAGGGGCTTTATAAAGAGGCGCTTTCCACCCACCTGATATCCCTGGGTTATTATCTCCGGATGGATGATAAACTGGGACAAACGGAGAGTTATTATCACCTGTCCCGTACCAACCTGCTCTTAAAGGACCAGGCGGCAGCCTTCCGATATGCCTTTCAGGGACTTACACTGGCTCACCAGCTTCACCGGAAAAAAGATCTCAAGGATCTGGGGCATGTGCTGGCCGAGATATACGAGGCAAAAGGGGATTATCGCAAGGCCCTGCAATATTTTCAGTTCTATAAGGATTATTCCGACAGCCTGTACAGCGAGCAGGTACGTAAACAGTCTTTTTCCCTGGAGACGCGATATGAGTACGAGAGAAAAGCCGATTCCATGCGGGAAGCGGCTGCCAAACACGAGATCGTCCAAAAGCACATCGACAGGAATCATACTTTGCAGATATCCATTGCTATTATTTTCATCCTTTTTTTGCTGGTGGTGGCTATATTGCTCCAACAAAGCAGGGCTGCCAGCAGGAAAAGCAATAAGGATCTTTCCGACAAGAATATGGAGATCGAACAGCAGAAAGAGGCGATGGAACACCAGGCTGTACAGCTGTTGCTCAACAATCAGCAGAAGGACAAGCTGTTCTCCATCGTCGCTCATGATCTGCGGGGGCCGCTGAATTCGCTGAAGGGATTATTGGATTTTTTGAAAGAGAACCGGCTTTCCGATGCGGAGATCCGGAGTATGATGGATGAGCTGCGAAGGAATGTCGATTATTCTTCCGAACTGGTGGGTAATCTTTTGTTCTGGGCCAGCAGCCAGCTGAACGGCATTGTGGTAGCGCCTGTATGTCTTACATTACGGAAGCTGGCGAATGACATCCTGCCCCTGTATACCAAGCAGGCGGGAGAAAAGAACATCGTACTAAAAAACGATATCGATGAGGCGCTGACGGCCTATGCGGATAAGGATATGATCCAGGTGATCCTGCGCAACCTGGTCAGTAATGCCATCAAATTTTGCCGGGTAGGGGATACGATCCTCATCAGTGGGAGGCGTATGGAGGGCAGTGTGGAAATATGCGTAGCTGATACCGGTATTGGTATAAAAGAGGACATTCTTAACAAGATCCGCCGGAAAGAAAGTATAACTACCTATGGTACAGCCCGGGAGAAAGGCACCGGGCTTGGCATGCTATTGTGCCGGGAGTTCACTGAGGCCAACGGAGGTAAGTTTCGTATAGACAGCGAGTGGGGAAAAGGCAGCTGGTTTTATTTTACAATACCAGCCGACGCAAGCTCTTCTTCGATCAAAGTGTGAAAAACGGCTTCATTCTCCCATATCCATGCGGGCAACTGTTGTTTAATGATCTTCCATACTCCATCTTCCTTCTCCATTTTCAGCACAATGCGATTGCCACGGTCATCGCTCACGTCCACGGTGAACAATCCTTCCTGCAATCCATTTGATTTGCGAAAATTGAATTCCCGCAGCCGGCCATCGGCTTTGATAAGTTTGGTGAACTGGATGTTCCGAATGAATTGAATTTGCATAAGGCGTACTTTAGAATTTTTAAATTATCAAGCAACGAACCTACGATTCGTTCTGCGGTGGCCTTCTTAAAGAATAGTGAATTTTTTACGCAGGGATAGGAGGATGACTACAAAAATACTGAAAATCGTATTTTCCCTATACAAGATAAGCAATTTAGTTGTCCCCATTTTGGGTTTTTTCGCACTCTTTTAGGAAATCCAACCCTTCTACTCCTGGAGGACAAAATCTTCTTTTTTCGGGGTTATCCGGCGCTGCACCTGCCGGCTTCCCGCCATCAGGACGACCAGCGCTACCAGGGCGCAGCAGACCATTACGCCTGTCATCGGCAGGGCGGTATGATCATTGAGAAAGCTTACGATGGCTGAGGCCAGGGCGCCGATGCTCATCTGGATCCCACCCAGGAGAGCCGAGGCTGTACCGGCAGTCCTGCCGAAAAGGGCCAGGGACAGCGCCGATGTGTTGGGGAAAATACAACCCTGACAGCAGAGAAATAGAAAGCAGAGGGTAATGGTGCCGAATAGTCCCAGCCAGCCCAGAAGGCTGCCTGTGAACATTAAAACACCCGTCACCGACTGGCAGATGAGGGCCACCCGTATGATCTGTTCGCTTTTATAAGTCCTGAGCAGGACACTGTTCAGCTGGCTGCAGCCGATGAGCCCCATGGCGACGACGGCAAAGATCCATCCATATTGCCGTTCGCTCACCCTGAACAGCTCCATAAACACAGCAGGCGAGCCGGCAATATAAGCGTATAGTCCGGCCGAAGCGGTGGCCCCTGTGAAAGCATACGTATAAAACTGAGGCTCTTTCAGGACGTTGAAAAAGCCGGAGATGATGGGGCCGGGTTGCAGGGACATCTGTTTATCAGGCTGTCTGCCTTCCGGCAGGGCAAAGTGGACGGCAACAAGGATCGCCGCTGCGATAAAGGCAAGGACGATAAAAATATATTTCCATCCCAGTCCGGCGGCGAGGTATCCTCCCAGGGTTGGGGCAACGATGGGGGAAACTGCTATCACCAGCATCAGCTGGGAAAAGATCTTCGCATTCTGCTCTACGGGGAAGAGGTCACGTACCAATGCCCGTGACGCGACCAGGCATGCGCAGGCGCCTATTGCCTGAAAAAGACGCAGGATGATGAGCAGTTCCACCGACCGGGCCATGGCGCAGCAGGCTGAGGCCAGCAGGTACAGGGAAATACCGATATACAAAGGTTTTTTTCGCCCAAAACGGTCCAATAAAGGCCCGTAGAGGAATTGTCCGACGGAAATGCCTATAAAAAAGCTGGACAATGAATAGGCCACCTCCGCGACTGTTGTTTTGAGGTCTTTGGCTATGTCGGGAAAACCCGGAAGGTACATGTCTATGGAAAAAGGACCGATGGCAGAGAGAACCCCGAGTATGAGAATAATAAAGACGGGGTTCTTTTTTGGTGCATTCATAAGAAAGTACAAATTTAGATGATCTATGGATACAACTGTATTAATCATTGGCGCAGGCGCTGCCGGTCTGATGGCCGCCTATGAACTATCCGGCGCGGGACTACCCGTCACAGTCGTGGAGGCCTCGGGACGACCCGGCGGCAGGATACTGACCCTCGAGGGTAAAGGTTTTTCTTCCGCTGTGGAAGCGGGAGCGGAATTCGTACACGGCTCTTTGCCCATTACATTGGAATTGTTAAAAACAGCCGGTATATCTCACCGGCCGGTGCAAGGGAAAATGACGCGGGTGCGGAAAGGGGAATGGATAGGAGAGGATCTTTTTTCTGACGATTCCTGGGAGCAATTGATGCAGAAAATGGGGGAATTGTCCGGCGATATGCCCATCGGGAAGTTTTTGGACACCTATTTTGCCGATGAGCGATATGCCCTGCTCCGCAGCTCTGTCCGGGGCTTTGCAGAAGGGTACGACCTGGCGGACCTTGACAGGGCAAGCACCCTGGCATTGTACCAGGAATGGCAGGAGGAAGGGCAGACAGAATTTCGCGTGGATGGCGGCTATAGCCGGCTCATCCATTACCTGGAGCAACAGTGTCTGTCCCGTGGATGTAAGCTCCATTATGGGGCTCCCGTGCAGGGGATCCGCTGGCAAAGGGGACAAGTGGAGCTGAGCTGTGCAAATGGAGAAATGTTTTCGGGACGCCTGCTGGTCACTACAGTTTCTCTTGGCGTTTTGCAACTTACCGCCGGGGTTTCAGGAGGGATGCAGTTCATTCCGGATATTCCTGCTTACAGGGAGGCGGCGCATGTCATGGGGTATGGTTCTGTCATAAAAGTGTTGATGGAATTCAGGAACCGTTTCTGGGAGAAAAAGGGACAGGACACCGGTTTTATCCTCAGCGATGAGACAGTACCTACCTGGTGGACGCAATATCCGGATGAGAGCAATCTGCTGACGGCCTGGATCGCGGCTACGGCCATGAGGAATTTCCAGGCGTTGGATGAAGCTGCGCGGTTAGATGCCTGCTTGCAGTCGCTGGCGATCATATTCGAGATAGATATCGATCTTTTGAAGGCTGAGCTGGTGACCTACAGTATCCATGATTGGATGACGGCGCCTTATATCCGGGGAGGCTACAGCTACGAAACGGTGGGCAGCGAGGCGGCCCGAGCCCGTTTGCGTCAACCTTTGGAAGATACTTTATTTTTTGCCGGAGAAGCCTTGTATGAAGGGACAGCGCTGGCTACAGTGGAGGCGGCGTTGCATAGCGGGAAGGAGGCAGCGGGCAAAATAATAGCGTCCGCCGGCGGACAGACGCTATTCTGATGGGCGGTATCAAGCATATTGATCCCGGAGAGATTTGATCTCGTCATGGGATTCCCTTAGCGTTTGCTGCTGCTGGGTAAGCAGATCACGGATGAAGGCAGGAAGCGCCTCATTCTCAAGCGCCGTCCTGTAAGCCCGTTGAGCCGCATCTTCTCCAGCCTCGCAATTGGACAGTATCGCATGGCGATCATGTCCGCCGAAGACTGCTTTTACATCCATCCAGGCGCGGTAGATCTTACCGCTGGTGGTTGTTCCCGTCTCAACTTCTGCACCGAGAGCCTGGACTTCGGATGCCAATGCGATCTTATTCCGGTGGCTTTCAGCGATCATGGAAGCGTACAGGACCTTCAGATCCTCATCTTCGCTCTTTGTTTCCTTTATCGCTTTCTCATAGCCCGCAATACGATCGTTATTGATCTGGATAAGGTCGTTCAGGATCTCGATTGTCTCTTTGTTGTTTGTCATAACAATACGTTTTAAACAGTGGATGTAATGAGTTTCCTGTCAACCGGCAGTAAAATCATGCCACCCCTATGCAAAGCGCAGGCGGCATCGGGGTGTGGAAATAATTCCTTAGGTTAAAACACTTTTTGGAGCTCCACGGTCCTGCGCTGGGCCATCAGCTTTTCGATGACACGGGCGGCATCGGGGTCTACTTCCAGGGCATCTGCCAGCTTGTTCAGCAAAGCATCCTCCCTTGCATCCAACGTGGGGTCGCTGATGCACAATTCAACGCAATAAGAATAGAGCGCGAGCTCGTTCACAGGCTTTATCAGTTGTATAAGATAGTCCAGATAGGGTCTTTCATCTTCTTCGGAAATGGAAGGTCTGTAGGAACGATAGTTTACCAGTTCATCTTTGATATGGAGCTTTGGCTGCAAACCCAGGGCTACCAGCTTGCCGGACAGGTTGTCCATTTCGGCTTCGGAAAACTGCTCGTCTTCCAGACAACAATGAAAGAACAGGTGGCACAGAGCCTGGTCCTGGCTATCGACAATGTTGGTGTACGTCATGCTTTTTCGGATGACGGTTCAACTATTATGCCATGGCGCCGGGTGGGTGGCCGGGGTTGAGCGATCACCCTTTCTTTTCGGCCAGCTTTGCCAGCTCTCTGAACAATGCTTTTTCTTTCTCCGAGAGGTTCTCAGGAATTTTGATCTCCAGTGTGAGGTAAAGGTCGCCGTGTTGTCCTTCTTTTTTGTAGACGGGGAAACCTTTTCCTTTCAGGCGCATAACGTTGCCGTTCTGTGTTTCGGGCCTGATCTTCAGCTTGACCTTTCCGCCCAGCGTGTCTACGGTGATGTCTCCGCCGAGGACTGCAGTATAGAGGTCCAAAGAAAATTTTCCATACAGGTCGTTTCCTTCGCGCCGGAAACGGGGATCTTCTTCAATTACAAAGGTGATATACAGATCGCCGTCGGGACCGTTGTTGACCCCCGGGCTGCCATGACCTTTTAATTTGATGACCTGGCCGTTCTCCACACCGGCGGGGATGGTGATGCGGATATTCTTCCCGTTGACGGTGAGCACCTGCTGGTGTGCATGGTAGGCATCCGCCAGGCTGAGGTGCAATTCTGCCTGAAGATCCTGTCCGCGGAACCTGCTACGGCTGCGGCTTGAAGCGCCCGACGTGCCCGCGCTGCTGCCCCGGCCGAAAAGGGATTCGAAGAAGTCGGAGAACTGTCCTCCATCCTCAAAACCAGCGCCGCCTCCGAACCCACCGGAAAATCCCTCGAACCCTTCGCCGCCCGGATAGGCGCCCTGGCTGCGACGGCTCCTGCCACCCGAGGATTGCTGCGCTTTTTCAAAGGCTTCGGCATGCTGCCAGTCCTTCCCGTATTGATCGTATTTTTTCCGTTTGTCCGGATCGCTGAGCACCTCGTTGGCTTCGTTGATCTGCTGGAACTTCTTATTGGCTTCCTTGTCGTTGGGGTTCAGGTCCGGGTGATGTTTACGGGCCAGCTTCCGATAGGCAGCGCGAATCTCGTCCTGGGTTGCGTTCTTATTAATTCCCAATATTTTATAATAATCTATGAAATCCATGGATAGGCTCCTGTTTTTACAAATTTCCGAATTCCTGTTGACATCGGCGTGGCATAATTTTTTTATCAATATCAGGAAATCAACAGTTATGGACGGGAAAAAGTTTATTTTGCCGGTGGCGGGGATAGCGCTCATTGCCGTGCTGGCCCTGACGAAGTGCGAGGGGGGAGGGGTGAAGTCCGGTACCCAGGATTCGACGAATACGCATCTCAATAGTCCGGCTCCGGACAATAACAGCGCTAACAATCCTTCCCTGGCCGATACGGCCTTTCAGCATGACAGTACGCATAGAAAGAAGGATTCCACCCGATGAAATGTCCTTTAAGTCAGTTCGTTGCCGATGGTAAAAAAGAACCGGCTGCCTTCGCCAGGGGTCGACTCTGCCCATATCCTGCCACCATGTAATTCTACGATCTTTTTGCAATGCGCCAGGCCGATGCCGGAACCATCGTATTCACTGCGGGTATGCAACCGCTGGAAGATGATAAAGATCCTTTCCAGGAATTGAGCTTCGATGCCGATGCCATTGTCCTGTACAAAAAATTTCCAATGACCATTCTCCCGCACGGATCCGATGTTGATGGCAGGCTTCTGGTCAGCCTTACGGAATTTAATGGAATTGCTGATGAGGTTCTGGAACAATAATTTCAATTCCGTCGGATAGGCCTGCAGCACGGGTAAAGTGCTGGTATGAACAGTGGCACTTGTATCCTCGATGATCTTGTCCAGGTCGGCCATTACTTCCTGTACGAGGAGATTACAATCCACCTGCGTGGATTCTTTTTCACGTCCAATGCGGGAATAATCGAGCAGGTCCTTTATAAGGACTTTCATCCTTTCCGAGGCTTGCAGCAGATAGTTCAGGAATTTATCCGCATTCTCATCCAGCCGACCTTTATATTGCTGTTGCAGCAGCTCCACGAACGCAGAGATGGTGCGCAAGGGTTCCTGCAGGTCGTGGGAGGCGACATAGGCAAATTGTTCCAGTTCCTTGTTCTTGCTTTCAATCTGGGCGGTGCGCTGATGTACTTTCCTTTCCAGGGAGCTGTTGACCTCCTGGTTCTCTTTACCCAGTCTCTCCAGCTCTGCAGCCATTTTGTTAAAGTCTCTGGCGAGGATACCGATCTCATCTCCCGAGAAAGCCTTTGCCTTGAGGCTGAAGTCCCCTTTCGCCACTGCCCTGGATGACAGCAGGATCTCTTTTAACCCCTTTTGTATACCCCGGCTCACCGTAATGGCCAGTGTCAGACCGGTACACTCTACGGTAAGCGCCACGATAAAGAGCATACGTAGTACGGTATGCTCCAGCCAGCGGGACCCTTCGCCCAGGGCATTGGAAAATCCGTCTTCGTAGGGGGTGAGCTTTGCGGTCAGCGGATCGATCTTATCCAACAGGTCGTTGATACGTTGCTGAGAGGGATGACCGCTGCTGATCACGGCATGCAGCTGCTCGCCAATGTCGACAAAGCCGGAGAGGATACTGTCGGCCCCTTGCCAGGCGGCGATCGCCTTGCTGATGTGCTCTTCATTATGGAACCTTTGCAACAGGTGGATCATGCCGTCGATGTCGTCGGGGTGGTTTTTCCCTTCTATGAAGCCCTGACGGGCAATGGCCATATCGGGATGCGGTTTGCTGAGCTCCATCCTTGTCTTATGATCGCCCAGGTTCACTTTCAGGAAATCCCTGAATTTGATGTAGTCGGCTTCATCATGCGTACGGGCGTATTTCAGCAGCTGGTAAATGCCATCCTTCTGGGCCTTGGACCACAATCCTTCCCCGTTGACATAAGCCCGGACAGAGGAGAGAGTATGGATGGAGAAGATCAGTACGAACAGCTCGACTGCGATCAACAATGCCATAATGCCCACGGTAAAATACAGCTTCTTTGCAATGGAGACATTCCTGTACCATTTAAAGAAAGGTAGTTTCATATTCCTGGTTCGTTTTTGGGCGACGGTAAGCTAAGGGACGTACAATTTAAGAAAAAATGTCCGGAAACAGCCCGCTAAAAAAAGGATCCGGCGCCTTTCGGCTGCCGGATCCGTTCTTCGAACTCTATGTAAGCTATGAGACCGCGAGATATTTTCGGTCCGACCTGTGGCCGGTTCAGTTATTTGGATTTGGCGATCGCTGCTTTCTTGTTATGCACAGTCAATGCATAGATGCTAAATACGATGGACAGGTAGCTGGCGATGGTCAGTACAGCGGAGGTGTTGTAATCAAACTGGTAGAACAGGTTGAAACTGGTGATACCGGATACAACTACGGAAATAAGCAGGAGGATAGATATTAAGGTCTTCATAATTTTATTTTTTAAGGTTGTGTAAAATTTGTTGCTTTATATATCAGAAGGCTGCATGCCTGAGAAGTTTATTAAAGAAATGCTAAAGCCGTTATGCCACCGAAGATCCTCATTACCAGACCTGTTTTTCCAGATGTCATTGCACGTACCCGCGAGTATTTTGATGTTGAGGTGAATGAGGGCGCCCGGTATACGCCTGATCAGTTACATACTGCTTTAAAGGATAAAGACGGCGTAATGCTGGCTGGTGGAGAGAAGATCACTGCCGCCACGCTGGAAGGTCTTACCCGGCTGAAAGCTATTTGCGTTTCGGCGGCGGGGTATAACAACCTGGACATAGAGGCGATTACCCGGGCAGGCATAATTGCAACGAATTCGCCGGGACCGGCCGATGAGACGGTGGCGGATTATACCTGGGGTCTGATGATCGCGACGGCCCGTCGCCTGGCGGAAGGTGACCGGTTTATCCGTTCCGGCAGCTGGAAGGGGTCTGTCGGCAGCAGCTTTTTTGGAACTAACCTTTGCGATAAAACGCTTGGCATCATCGGCCTGGGGCGTATCGGCCAGGCCATTGCCCGGAGGGCTGCCGGTTTCCGGATGAAGGTATTGTATTATAACCGGCGTCCGCTGGACCAGACGATAGAGGAAGAATGCCAGGCGACCTATGTTACAAAAGAGGACCTGCTTCGTCTCTCGGATTTCGTCGTGCTGGCCGTGCCATTGAATCCCACGAACTATCATATCATCGGAGAGGAGCAATTGTCACTGATGCGTTCCACGGCCATGCTTTTTAATATCGCCCGGGGTGGGCTTATCGATGAACCCGCTCTGGCGAAAGCCCTGCGTGAGCAAAAAATTGCTGCTGCGGGTCTGGATGTATTCGAAGGCGAGCCCTCCGTTTATCCGGGATTGTTAGAGCTGCCCAACATTGTGATGACACCGCATATAGGAGGCGGCACCTGGGAGGCACAGCATGGACTGGCCATGCTGGCGGCAGAAAATCTTATCGCGGCCCTTGGTCTGGGACCCCAGGCAGGCAATCCACCCTCGATCATCAATCCGGAAGTATTGAAGAAGTAAATTTTATCCATATGGCTAAAAGTTTTTTTGGCAAAAAGATAGTGCGGGTGGTGCTTGTGCTGATAGTTTGTTTTGTCCTGCTACAATTTATTCGTCCTTCATTGGACAACCCTCCCGTGACCGGCGACCTCCAGGCTCCGCCGGAAGTAAAGTCTATTTTGCAGCGGGCTTGTTATGACTGTCATTCCAATGAGACGAAGCTGGCCTGGTTTGACAAGCCGGCGCCTGCTTACTGGCTGGTGGCTGCCCATATAAAGGAGGGCAGAGCGCTGCTGAATTTCTCTCACTGGGACAGTCTGAATGCGGATCAGCGGAAGGGAAAGCTTTTCGAATCCCTGAATCAGATGGTATTTAACGAAATGCCGTTGAGCCAGTATACGACATTTCATACGGATGCCCGTATTTCGGGTGAGGATGTCAAAGTGTTGAGAAAATACCTGGCGTCACTGGCGCCTCCGAAGCTGGCGGACAGCGCTGTCATCCGATCTGCCGATGACCAGTATGCGCGATGGACGACGGTTGCGCGCGCACAGGAGGTAAAGCCGGAACCTAATGGACTTGCTTATATGGCCGATTACAGCGACTGGAAGGCTATCAGCAGCACTGACCGGTGGGATAACGGCACCATGCGGGTGATCATGGGTAATCCTGTTGCCGTCAAGGCTATCCGGGAAGGGCATATGAATCCCTGGCCGGATGGGACGGCTTTTGCGAAGGTAGCGTGGAAGGCGCTGCTCAAGCCATCCGGTGAGATCATGCCCGGAGAGTTCCTGCAAGTCGAATTCATGCTGAAGGATAAAGACAAATATGCTACCACAGGAGGGTGGGGATGGGGAAGATGGAAGGGGGATCAATTGAAACCTTATGGAAAGGATGCCTCTTTTGTTACGGAATGTACCGGCTGTCACCGGCCTATGCATGATCATGATCTTGT
>Ga0105238_10002124_pt1 | contig 20011 bp, 16 predicted proteins | sample KBSC34metaG_FD_81526 | JGI IMG/M metagenome (GOLD analysis project Ga0105238, IMG submission 81526) | Corn rhizosphere microbial communities from Kellogg Biological Station, Michigan, USA - KBS C3-4 metaG | ecosystem: Host-associated > Plants > Roots > Rhizosphere > Soil | place: Michigan, USA... | reverse complement strand
CGCAAGCGGGCAGTATCCACCGGATACGTTTCAATCGGTCCCATGTTGGGATAGTCGACGCCTTGCGCCTTCAGATCGACCAGGCGGGGCGGACCGATCAGCTCGAGTAGATAATCCTTCGAATCGCGACCCGCGGCGTTCGCCAACTCGTCGGCGAAAGAACACACGGCGAAGGCGTGATAAATATTCGCCACCGAACGCAGCCAACCGATGCGGACGTGATTAATAGCCTCGCCATTTTCCGCCCGGTGATTGGGAAGATCGTAGGGCGTATCCGTGAAGCCCATGCCCAGCTCGCCGGCGCTGCCTGACTTGACGTCCGGGGCAAAGGTCGAATTGATAGACGGAAATACAGATCGCTGCAGCCAGGCGACCGGCTTGCCTTTTTGGTCGACACCGGCTTTCATATAGAGCGCGGCGACGGAGTGATAGTAGTCGAAATGAATATCGTCTTCGCGAGTCCATACGACCTTGACAGGTTTGCCGAGCTGCTTCGATAAAATGGCCGCTTCGGCGCAATAGTCGGGCTTCGATTTGCGGCCGAACCCGCCGCCCAGTAGCGTGACATTGCAGATGACATTCTTCTTGTCGATGCCGACGGCAGCCGCGACCGTATCCTGCACCGCCTGCGGATTCTGCGTGGGCGCCCACAGCGTACACTTGCCATCGCGGAAGTCAGCCACGGCCACCAAAGGCTCCATGGGGGCGTGGGCCAGATGCGGAACATAGTAGTCCGCTTCCAGAGTCTTAGCCGCGCCTGCGAAAGCTTTATCGACGTCGCCGACGTTACGGACTACCGTGCCCGGCTTGCGCGCGGTGGCCTGCAACTGCTTCTTGTATTCCGAAGAAGTGTAACTCGCGTTTGGGCCGGGATCCCAGGTGATCTTGAGTTTCTTTCGGCCTTGGAAAGCAGCCCAGGTGCTGTCTGCGATGACAGCGACGCCGCCCAGCGGCTGAAACCCATGCGGAGGTTTGAAGGCCGGGATTTCGACAGTGCGGGAAACGCCGGCTACCTGAAGGGCGTCCTTATCGTCGAACGACATGACTTTGCCGCCCAGCACCGGCGGATGCTCAATGGAGGCGTAAACCATGCCATCGACCTTGGCGTCCATGCCAAACACAGCCTTGCCGTGGGTGATATCGGCGAGATCGTAAACCGGAAGATCCTTGCCGATGTAGCGATATTCCGCTTTCTTCTTGAAGACCAGCTTGGACTTGTCGGGAACCGGAAGCTTGGCGGCGGCAGCGGCGAGTTCGCCATAACCCAGCTTTTTGCCGCTGGGCCTGTGGACCACCTCATGTAGCGTCGCCTTACATTCGGAAGCCGGAACCTTCCACTGATTCGCAGCAGCCTGTTCGAGCATCGTGCGCGCCGAGGCTCCACATTCCTGCATCACGCCGAAGAAGCTGCGGATCGAGTGCGAGCCGTCGGTATTCTGATCGCCGTACTTCTCGTCGCCGATGGCTTGCTCGATTTTGACGCGCTTCCAATCGGCTTCCATTTCGTCGGCCAGAATCAGCGGGACCATGGTCCGGCTGCTGGTTCCCATTTCGGAGCGATGGGCGACGATCAGGACGGTGCCGTCGGCCTTAATCCCAACGAACATGTTGGGCGAGAAAGCCGCGGTTTCCAGGGCAGCGAGGGCCCGGGTCGGAAGAATGCGCGCTCCCAGCACCAGGGCGCCGGCTCCGAAAGCCTGGCGGAGGAAGCTGCGGCGGCTGGAGTTGTCGATCATGTTCATACCTTCTCCTTTGCGGCCAGATGAATGGCGGCGCGAATCCGCTGATAGGTGCCGCAGCGGCAAATGTTGCCCGACATTCCGTCGTCGATGTCTTTGTCCGTGGGTTTGGGCTTGGTCTTGAGCAACGAGGCGGCCTGCATGATCTGCCCCACCTGGCAGTAGCCACATTGGGGAACATTTAAAGCGGCCCAGGCCTTCTGCAGCGGATGATCGCCGTTACTGAGGCCTTCGATGGTGGTGATTTCCTTACCCACCGCGCTCCGGACCGGGGTCACGCAGGAACGGATAGCTACCCCATCCTGATGTACGGTGCATGCGCCGCACATACCGATACCGCAGCCGAATTTCGATCCTGTCAGCCCGGCTACATCCCGCAGGTACCAGAGCAAAGGCATATCCGGATCGCCATCGAACTGGCGCTGGGCGCCGTTGATTTTGAGTGTGATCATGGGGTCCTCGAACTTTCAGGATACGTCAAAGTTCGAACAATAAGCCCTAGTGCTCGGACCGGTCCTGCCGATAAGGTGGACGGGCGAACTTATGACTACGGAAATCAAAAAATACAGACTCCTGACGCGCAGCGACTTTGACGGCTTGGTTTGCGCCATCCTGCTGAACGAATTGGGCACGCTGGGCTCGATCCGTTTCGTGCATCCCAAAGATGTCCAGGACGGCAAAGTGGAGGTGACCGATCAGGACATCCTCACGAACCTGCCCTATGCGCAAAGCTGCCACCTTTGTTTCGACCATCACCCAAGCGAGGAAATCCGCACGAAGGGCTCCTCGGGCGCGAACCACATCCTTAAGGGCGAAGCAGATTCCGCGGCGCGAGTTTTGTACGACTACTATGGCGGCCACAATGCGTTTCCGCACATCGATGAACGCATGATGGCGGAGGTGGATAAGGCCGACTCCGCCCGCTTCGATCGGGAAGATATTCTCCATCCGCAGGGATGGGTGCTGCTGTCGTTCTTGATGGACCCGCGGACCGGACTCGGGCGCTTCCGCGACTTCCGCGTCTCCAATTATCAGTTGATGATGCAATTGATCGACGCCTGCAGGCAGCACACCATTGATGAGGTCCTGAATCTTCCCGATGTCCGGGAACGGATCGATCTGTATCGCCAGCACTCGGATAAATTCGTGGCTCAGATCCGCCGTTGTACTAAGGTGCACGGAAACGTCGCCGTTCTCGATCTGCGCGGCGAAGAGGTGATCTACGCCGGTAATCGTTTCATGATCTACGCGTTATTTCCGGAATGCGAGCTCTCGATACACGTCCTCTGGGGACTGAAACAACAGAACACCGTGTTCGCAGTAGGCAAGTCGATTCTAAATCGGAACTCCCAGACCAAGATTGGGGATGTGCTCCTGAACTATGGCGGCGGTGGCCACGATGCCGCTGGGACCTGCCAGATTGCCAACGAATCGGCGGAAAATATGCTGAAGGAGATTGTCGAACTCTTCAGTTCTCAAGCACAGCCGGTATTAGTCTAGAGCAATTTACGTTCTCACGGGAGTTTGGTGCCTTAGTTGCATCAAACCCGGAAGATGGCCGGAAATCGGAAAATCTTTCCGCTTATTCTTCTAGGGCTGTGCCTGGGCACCCTGCGAGCACAAATACCGTCGCCGCCAGATGGCAAAGCGGCTCCACCCAAAGAAGCCCAGCAGGACCCGTTCAATCGTCTGTCGCCCCAGAGCTCCGTGATCTCTTTTCTGGAGGCATGCCGGGCGGGAAACTTCGAACGCGCCGCGCGATACCTGAATCTCCGTCAAATGTCGCGCGAGCAGAGGCTCAGTGACGGTCCTCGACTGGCTCAACAACTTGGGCGGATTCTGGATCGCGATGCGGCCTTCGATGTAGCCGATATCAGCAGGGATCCGCAGGGCGACCTAACCGATGGTTTGCCAGCCGACCGGGAACGGATTGGGTCGTATCGGGTCGGCGATAAGACCCTGGAGCTTCAGCTGGAGCGGAGCGCTTTCCGATCGGGGCTTGCGGTTTGGGTCTTTTCTGCGGACAGCGTGGATCTGGTTCCCCAACTGGCTCAGGTCACGGGCGATTCGCGAATTGAAAAATACTTGCCTACGCCTCTGGTGGCCTGGAGCTGGGCGGGAACCCCCGCATGGCGCTGGATCGCGCTGGGCTTGGTAATGATCGCGGTGGCGGCGTTGTCCAGACTGATCGCGCGGCTGGGGATCATGTTGTTGCGTCCCCTGGCCCGGACGTTCCTACCCAAGCTCGAAAGCTCGCTGTTGCACACCATAACCGGCCCGGTTCAACTTCTGCTGGCCGGCGCACTTCTGCGCGCGGGAGTGGAATGGCTGGAGCCGCCGGCGCTTCTGCGCCTATACTTGGCGCGTTTTTGCACGCTGCTGATCATCATGGGCACCGCCTGGTTCTTCGCCAACGCGGTGGACGTGGTCATCGAAGAGATCCGCTTGCGGCTGATAGCCCGGCGCAGCACGTTATCGCGCTCGGCGTTGCCTCTGGTTTCGCGAGTGGTCAAGATCACCATTTTTGTTTTCGCCGTGACCGCGGTGATCGGAAGCTGGGGCTACAACACCAGTACGATTCTCGCGGGGCTGGGAATCGGCGGAATCGCGATTGCGCTAGCCGCGCAAAAAACCATTGAGAACCTGTTTGGGGGAGTGGCCGTAGTGAGCGATCGGCCGGTGGCGGTCGGCGACTTCTGTAAGTTCGGCGATCGCGTGGGTACCGTGGAGGACATCGGATTACGTTCCACGCGGGTTCGAACGCTGGACCGGACTCTGGTATCCATCCCCAACGCAGAATTCTCATCCATGGTGCTGGAGAACTTCTCGCAGCGGGACAAGGTGTGGTTCCATCCGACGCTGAATCTGCGGCGGGATACGACGCCCACGCAGGTCCGGAGAATTCTGGAAGCGATTCGCCGCATTCTGACCGAAGATCCGAAAGTGGAAACAGGCGCTTTGCCGGTGCGCTTCATTGGCGCCGGGCCGTATTCGCTGGATATCGAGATCTTCGCTTATATCCGGACTGCGGACTACGATGAGTTCCTCAAAATGCAGCAGGATTTGCTACTACGAATCATGGATACGATCAGCGCCGCCGGGACCGCTTTGGCTCTCCCGACTCAAGCCAGCATTTCCTATTCCGACAATCAATCGCTACTTCCTGCGGAGGAGCTGGCCGGCAATCGTCGTTAAGCTGTGCTGCGCCGAGATTATGAGCAGATTGGTTGCGGGAAGCGGTCGCTGTCCCGGATTTGTCCGTCCCGGATTTGTCCTCGGGAATGATCTTATCACCGACGTCGATGGAGCGTACTGGTCACCCCTGGGGCCGCGATCGAGCGCTGTGGCCGAGACCGGGAAACCATTTCTTCCTCACCGGACGGAAAATCGATGGCGGGCGCTGAGATGGCCCACTAAAGCCAATATTCCGATACCGGCCAGAATCCAACTCGCCGGTTCCGGGACTGCATCGAAGATTGTTACCGGCGTTCCGTCGAGTTCAAACAGTTGGAGCTGGATCGAGGTATACGCACCCGCAAAGGTATCAGGCTCGCAGCAACTCTGGGCATGAACCGACGCGATTACTTCAAAGGCTACACCAAGCTCAAACGGCACCAGCGTACCGTTAGCGTAGCAATCTGTGAACGTGCAACTTCCCAGGCCTGCGACAGAACCAATGGCCAACGCACCCGCAAAAGCACCGTGATCGCCCTCGTTAACTATTTTGAAGGTGGCAAGGCCCTGTCGCTCAGCGCCATCGGTAGAAGCGAAGAAATCGAGCAGTCCCAAAGCATCGGCGGAAGCTGGCCCAGTGGAGTTGGTTTTGCTAGAGGTAGCCTCAGCGTGAACGTTTATGCTAATTCCCGCAGCCGTGTCCAATCCAGACATTCCGGCTGTAGCGTCGGCACCGACCCAATAGAACATTCCGAACCGGTTTGGGTTGCTGAACGTTCCGCAGGTGACGGGATCTCCGCCAATCTTACAGGTGGTGGTGATCGTGGGAATTGGCCCCGTTATCGTGCTCGCGAACATTGAAGGCACGATAAGTAAGTAGAGTGCAGTCACGTAAAACGCAGTCACAACCTTCTTTTGGTGCTCCGATGCGGCCTTTTTGGCCATGCCAAGTTATACCACGTGAGTGCATCCAGAGTTGGTTGAGGATTAACCCTCATTTCGCGAGCCTTAATATGACATGGCTCAAAGATGAAAGGGGGAAAAGGGGCCAGACGACATTCTTTCAGGATCATCGACCTCCGCGGCGGCGCCGAAGCCAATGGATCAAGGGAGGATAAGGCGCAGGGCCTTTTCTACAACCTGGAACATTAACACACGTGATGATTTCCCCTTGAGGGGCGTCTAACAGATGGAAAGGAGTTCATAACATGAGTAGTACAAAGCCCATATCCGACAAACAACAAGGGCAGCATAATCAGCAAATGAATGACCCAAAGCGGATGGGCAACGATCCGGCCGAGCCTCAGAAAAACGACCGGAATACTCAGAACAATCAACAGAGCCAAAAGGACCAGTATAATAGCCAGCGGTCGAATCAGCCCGCGCGCTAGGCCCCTTTAGGCCTGCCCTTCATTTTTTCCTTGTCCCTCCCGTCGGCAACGGCGGGAGGGAACCTTTTTCTCGGACTGATGATTAACCGTCGTGCTGCGGGAATCAGTGAGCTGGAACGCTGCCCAGACTATTATTGACGCTTCGCAAAACCAGCACGATGATGTTGCCGGATGACCCCGTGAATTCGATCGAGCCGGTTTTCGTGCCGATGTCTCCAAACAATGCTGGTACTGTGTTCGCGTAGAATCCGCCCACAGCGTTTTGGTTGAACTGATCGCATCCACATCCTGCAGCGAGCGACGGGGTGACCCTCCCAGAACCGATGGTGTTACCACTATTGTCCCGGAGGACCACGCTAACGGTCTGGTCACTATTCGATGCATTCACCACGGTGAAGGCCGTAATGTAACCGTTGCCCTGAAATAAGGGAGCCGTCCAACGGGGTTTCGCGCTGGTGATATCGACCGGATCGACGGTGACTTGCCAACTGATGTTGCCGCTCACCAGAAAGTATGAGAGTTGGACCGTTGCATCACTAAGAGCGGCGGCGTTGGGAGCGACGATCTGGACTTGCACAGGTCCTTGTGCCAAGCCGGGGGTCTGAGTATCAGCACCACCTGTGCAACTTCCGATTCTGGCGACACTAGTGAAAGTCTCTTGACTCGCCGTGCCGGAGGATAGCGAGGGCGAGAAGCCTTGTACAGCGGGAAGCGCCGCCCCGAGTTCAGTTCCCCACAACCCAAAACAATTCTCGGGACTGGTGAATGGGATAGTCGTGTTGTTGGAGGCGGTAAACGTCGCACCGCTGCCGGTTCTAACCCACGCTCGGAAGCTCGGCATGGTTCCGGTGACAAGTCCGGGTATGGCTATCTGCGTTGGCATCAATTCGGTCGCTTGGCTGGTCCAACCGTTGCCGACGGCAAATTGCGGAAAGATTACGGTCTTCAGACAGCCGAAACCCGTTCCCGAACCAAACAGAATCTGCGCCGTCACAGCTGCGTTGTCTCGTGAGCCGCAATTGCCTGGCGCCGTGTTGCTCAGGAAGCTCAGATCGCCCGGCTGGCCCCAGGCAGGAATCAGCAAACAACCGAGTAGAAGTAAGAGAACAGCAAGGGTTTTCATCAATGAATCCTTTCTGCGCGCCCATTGCTTGGGTCGCGCCCTTGTTTGTGACGCTATCTAGTTTCAGAGGCAGAAAGCAAGCCAGGTGGTGCGGTTGGATGTTTCTTTACGTATCTCGTCAGTCCGCTGCGGAGCCACCCGAACCTAAAAGCGTAACCAGACTCATGCAGGTATTGCGTGGCGTCTGCCGGCGGCATTCCGAGAAAATACATTCTATACAGCGCGGCGATAACGTTCGTCCGATCCCGACCGAATCGGCAGTGGAAATAGATAGGATGATACCGGTCGTCTCGAAGGATCGCAAGGATCGCATCGATATGTTTCTCCGACGGTGAGATCGGCGAAGCATTCATTGTGCCCGGAATCACGGTGATGCCGTACTTTTTCGCCTTGCGCTTTTCGAGAACAGACATAAAGGGAAAGACTTGCAGGTCCACAATGTACTTCACATGCAGCGACTGAAGGAACCGGTAATCGGCATCGCCCTTGGGTCTCGATCCTTTATAAACGCCAACGTCCACCGGAGCAAAATGCTTTAGCTTAGAGCCAGCCGCCGTCAGCTCGCCACTTGAGTCGTCCACTGCGGCGACGACTTGACCAGGGGCGGGAAGCGCACCTAAAAAAAGCAACAAAGCGAGAAAACGTTTCATGATAGGTTCCGCAGTGTCCTTTCAAGAAAGGGTCGAATCCTGAGCTTCTTCGATTGACGCGAGCACGGCAAGGGCCACTTCTCTGTTGGATAATGAAAGCGTGGCAGTACCCATCGATCGAGATGTTCCTGATCTCACGGGGTGGGTGGCGTACTGTCCGACCTGCGGCCAAGATCGCGATGTCCGACGAGTTCGGGAACGCGATGCCAAATCAGGGGCAGAGTACTTCGAGTTCCTCTGCACTTTCTGCCACAGCACCCTGCTGACGTTCCATCGGAAGGGCCACGGAGCGCTGGCCTAGATCCCGAGAGAATAAGCGACAACACGACGGCCGAATATTTGGCGGAAGGTTAGCGGGATTTGGTTGGGAGCGGTAAGCCCCGGTCTGAGTTGTTGCGGGGGACCGCAATGAACGCAAAGTCACCACTCTGCCGTATCGGCTCAGGGTGAGCGATGCCGCCGCGTGAACTATCCCGCAGTCCCTACCAGATCGGGCAGCCGTTCAATCCCTGGCGTGGGGCCTGCGGATTCTACATCCCGGATCTAGTATCACGCCTCGGGCCCATCGTGATCCTTGGAACGCGACGGAAGCTCTCTCATGGGCATAAGCGCCTCTACACCCTCTTAGTCCGCCGCTGGGGTCGCGAAGGACCGTGCTATCCGGGACAAGGTGACCTGGTTCCTGAGTTGGCTTGCTCCGAGCGCGCCGTCAGGATGTGGATCGAGGACCTCGAAGCTTTCGGTCTGATACTGCGACGGCACCGAGGACGCGGCAAGGGTGGTGCCGGACAACCTGACGAATACTCTTTCTTGTGGCATCCCATTTTTGACCGGCAAGAATGGACCCCGCCTATATTCGGAAGAAACCCGTTCCAGCGAAACTCGTACCACAGAAACTCAGCCAGCAAGCCAGCTGGCCGAACCGCAATTCGTTGAAGAACTCAAGCAGCAGATCAACGGCTATCGCCAACGCGCGGGCCGATGGATGGACGGCTGTTGACGAGTGGGTGTGTGCGATGGGCCTCTGCTGGAAGCCGTGGTAAGAGTCGCACGCGGACGAGGGTTAAGCGCCGTTGGGGTCGCGGCGGTCTGGGGGTGCAAGGCCATTGCGATCATGAAGCGAGCACAGGAACCGGGCGTGGACGATCCCGACGCGTACTTCCGCAAGGCCGTTCTCGAGGAGTTGGCGGGCGCGATTCCAGCGAAATCGAATCCGGCCACGCCCATGGTTCCGGAGTACATCGGTCTCCCCAACGAGGCGTCACGCCAGGGCGATAGTACGGCCCCTGAAATGCCACCGGAGGCTGACCGGCCCGCGCAAGACAACCAGCCCGAGAAGCCGGCGTCGGTGTCGTTAGTTGCGGAGATTTGCGGACTCTGCGGAAGCGATGGCATCGTCAACAGAAGATTGCCTGCAACCTGGTGCGACTGCGAACGGGGACGACGACAACGTCGCCTGCACCCTGACGACATCGACCAGTTGCAGCGAGCTGAACGCAAGTTCGGGTCGACATGGCTACCGTCCGGCGGAACCGGACGCGAAGCGACGGAAGAACTCCAGGGGATACTCAGCCAAAAAAACGTATTGCGCGAGATTCCCACCACGCCCGAAGGGGTCCGATGAGAAGGCGATTTGCAAAACGAGACCCCATGGAAAGCCGTGACCCCATGGAGGGTCCGAGTTTACGCGAACAGAATCTCGGCTAAAAGGCACATGAACAGACTCCGAAAGGTTGTTCCTCAATCCGCGCTCCCCGGGAGGGAGTCGCGCGAAATTCCCACGTCCGTTGCGAAGCGCAAAAAGAGCCATCCCAAGAATGAGACCCCATGGCGGGGGGGCAACCCCGTGGGGGATTGGGATTCACGTGAGCGAAATACTCGGCAAGATCGCCCAGGAAGAGTTTTGATGGCCTCATTAAAAAAAGGGGACACCCCGTCAAAAACAGACGAGGCCTGCTGCGAGCCGAAATCGACCGGAGTCCTCTTTCCCGGGGAGCTCCGCGAGTACATCGCGCGTCGGGGCTGGGGGCCGGCCGACGAGTTCGTCGACACCGAAGTATCCGGCACCAAGGCCAGTCGCCCCGCGCTTGATCGACTGATGGCGGCCGCGGGTCACCGCGACTTTGATGCGGTCCTGGTGTACAAGATTGATCGCTTCGGGCGCTCGGTTCTTCACCTGCGTCAGCAGCTTGCGGCTTTGACCAGTTACGGCGTGCGGTTCATCGCGGTTAGCCAAGGGATCGACACGGACGCCTCCAACCCGTCAAGCCGGCTGATGCTGACCATTCTCGCGGGTGTCGCGGAGTTCGAGCGCGAGATCATCCGCGAACGCACACCGTCAGGCGTCTGCGCGGCTAAGGCTCGCGTAACGGTCCTGGGCCGGCCGCGGCGGGTGTTCCGGCGCGATGAAGTGACCCGTCTCAGGACCGAAGGCCGAAGCTGGCGCGCAATCGCTAAGGAACTCGGCGCCCCGGTTTCTACTGTGGTGGACGCCTACCGGTGTACGGAAATGGTCACCCGAAAGGCACCCTCCCAGGAGCTGGAAACAAGGCCCGACCCGGCGGCGGCATAGGGCATCGGAAAACGAAGGTTTTCCGCACGGCCGGGTCTGAGGCGTTCAGTCCGTCATGCGACCGGACGGTTCCATGACAGGGGCTTGGCCTTCCTCAGACAGATGGATTACCTTGGCGTGGGTTGTGACTGGGAATCATCGTGAGGTGTCAGAAATTCTACTTCTCCAGTCTGCCCACAAATCACTACTTAGGGAATACTCAGAGATTCAATTGTTCCCGAATTCAATCAGGTTCCTCACTTTGTGAACATCGACTGCGGGTCGGAGATCGATATGCTTCGTCGCATCTCAAGACGCGACACCCCGCTGGAGCTATCATGGGCGCCGCCCATCCTGAACTACCCAGTCACTTCCTGGGCGTGAACCACTCGTGCACACTGACTCCGGATCTCAAGTGACCCCTATTTAGTGCGTGCGGCTTCGCCTTCGCGTGGAACGGCCTTGACGGTGATCCCGCCAAACCCCATGCGCAGGTAAAGGTGTTGCGAAGGAGGCCCGAGGGTCTTTCCTAGTTGTTGGCCCAGCAGGTGGCGGCTGACAACCGGCCCGTCGAAGTCGGATGATACGGTGCCGAACTTGGTTTTGGCGTCGATCGAGTGCGTGCCCGAATCGGAAAGCATCAACATAATGTCGCCACGGCTCACGCTGGCCTCGATGTCGCCCGCGACGCCGTTCACAAATACGTAGCCGGCTCGATTATGGATCGCCAGCCGCGTATCGCGCGGCACATGGATCTCGTATTCGGTCGTGACACCGGCAGCGGTCGTGGGCGGAAGGAACGGAAACCAGTCGCCGTGGCGGGAAGCGAGCGTGGTAGTAATCGTCAATTCCGCATCTGAACCGCGATTGGTAACCACGCGAACGCTATCGGATCGAGCTCCGGATTTCGTTACGGCAATCTCGACCTCCGGCCGATCCCAGCCCTCCATAACCAGGTGTCCGTAAGAGCCATTTATATGCACGGTGCCACCCGGCGGGAAGTCCACCCGCTCCGTGCTGGATACTTGGACAGGGTGTTGGTTTTCGGCGGACATGGGCAGCGTCGTGGCTAGCGCACCGAGCGCGAGCACGGCGATGGCGCACGGATGTCTCATACTTTCGAATCCTTTCGTAGGGGTTGCAGTTCGCTGCGGGCGTGATTCACCGTGGCCAGGTACCGCCGCGAGAGTTCCTGGATCCATCCGCGCTCCCGCCGTTTGATTGCGTCCGGGTGGATCAGATGTCTGCCGATTCCCAAAGCGACCGCGCCCGATAGAATAAAGTCACCGGCATTCTGCTGGTCCACACCACCCGAGGCAATTAGCGGAACCTCCGGAAACGCCAATTTCAAGGTCCGGATATAGGCTGGGCCGCCATTTGCGAAACAAGGAAAGATCTTCACGAAGTCGGAGCCTGCCTTCCAGGCGTCGATGATCTCGGTCGGTGTTAAGGCGCCCGGGAATACGACGATGCCGCGGCCCGCCGCAAAATTCACCATCTCACGTTCCAATCCCGGCGAAGTCAGAAACGTAGCTCCGGCATCGACGCAGCGGCGGGCTGTTTCCAGGTAAAGCACCGTCCCCGCTCCCACGATAAGTTCCGAGTTCTGTCGAACAAGTTCGCGAATCACCTCGATGGCACCGGGAACTGTCATGGTGACTTCGACGATGGGGATACCGCTGGCGCACACGGCCTCCGTGGCAAACAGCGCATCCTCGGCCGAATCCACCCGTACAGCGGGGATGATGCCGATCTCTTGGATCCGGGCGCGGATCTGTTCTTTCGTCACGGTAAGCTCCTGGTCCCTACCACCTGCCGCAATTGTTCGATCGCCGTCATATAGGTGGCGATCGCCTGGCGGTACGCAAGCTGGGTAGCACGATAGCTGCGTTCGGCGTCCAGGAAGTCGAGCAAGGTCCCCGCGCCACGCCGGTACGAGTATTCGCTGATATCACGGCTCCGCTGGGCCACGTCAAGGTAGGTGGTTCGAAACATTTGCGCCACGCGATCGCTGCTCGCCAGAGCGTCGTATGCTTGTTTCACGTCGGTCAGGACCTGTCCGCGCGCCGCCGCCTCCTGCTGGCGCGCTTGCGTGATGGCGACCTGCGTTCGCGCAATCTCGCCCTGGTTGCGGTCGAAAATCGGCAGCGGGATGTTCACTGCAAAGGTCACACGGTTGCCCGCATTGACGTGCGAATAGTTTCCGGTAACGCCGAGATCCTGCTTTCCGTTGGCCTTAGCCAACTCGAGCTGACTCTTTGCAGCGGTAATGCCCTGGACTGCCGCGCGCAGGTCTGGACGATTGTCCAGCGCTTTCGCCTGCAATTGATCGAGATTCACTGCCAGTGGCTGGTACTCGAACACGCCGGAGACATCGAAATCCGCGGGTATGGATTCATAGCCAAGCTGTTGGCGCAGGTCGGACAGTGCTTGAGCTCTGGTGAGCCTAGCCGTCTCAAGGTCGGTCTCGAATTGCATCAGCTGGAGTTTGATCTTCTGGAAATCGTTCTCGCTGATCCCGCCGGCCCGGTACTGGTTCTGGGCAACGTCCACCGTATCCTGAAAGCTTTTCAGATTCTGCTGGGCCAGATCCACCATGGAGCTCGCGAGCTGAACGTTAATGAAGTCCGACGCAACCTGGTAAGTGAGAGTGCGTTCGTTGTCGACTACTTGCGAACGCGTAACGGTGGTCGTGTCTTTGGCAGCCTGAAGGCGGCGGGCCCGTTTTCCGCCGCGTTCGATGGTGTAACTCATGCCGGCGTCGATCTCCGACAGGTCGTGAAGGTAAGCTCCCCAGCCGCCGTCGGGTGTCGTGAGCGGCAGGTACGCCCAGTCGGCGAAGAGGGTTGGGTTGGGACGCAGGTTGGCCGTCACTTCCTGGGCCAAGTTCTGCTGAACATTCGTTCGGTTCGCGAGCAAACTGTGGTTCTGTTGAAGCGCAAGCTCGATAGCTTGATCCAGAGTGATCGTGACCGGGCCTTGCGTCGCATTTTGACCGCGCAGCGTGCCCGGATGAAGGCAAACAACCGCAATCAAAGAAACCCCCGATGCACGTTTCATGGAACTCACCGAAATCGCTCTCCTAGTGTTCAACGGATGCCTCCGGATGCGGAAGCTTGTCGCCGTCTCTTGCGATCCAGACATACAGCGTGGGCAGTAAGACAATGCTCATGAAGAGTGCTGCAATCAGTCCGCCCACAATAACGATGGCGAACGGACGTTGCGAGTCGGAGCCGATTTCGTGCGAAAGAGCGGCTGGCACCAGCCCGAACGTCGCGACCAGCGACGTCATCATAATCGGCCGCAGTCTCAAAACCGCGCCCTCAATGGCTGCGTCAACGATACCGTGGCCCCTGGCGCGACGCTGGTTGATGTACTCCAGCATGATGACGCCGGTTTGCACCGAAACGCCGAATAGCGCGAGAAAGCCGATGCCCGACGAAACGCTGAAGTTCGTACCAGTGAGATATAGGGCGAGCAGCCCACCAAAGGGCGCCATGGCAACTACTGCCAGGATCAAGCCGGCCCACTTTGCGGATTTAAACATGGAATAAAGAATGATGAAGATCACCAGAAGCGTCAGCGGGATGATGACCGCGAGACGTGCCTGCGCACGTTTCGAGCTTTCATATTCGCCGGTCAATCCCAGCTGGTATCCTTGTGGAATTTTGATCTTTTGATTGATCTGAGCCAAGGCATCCTCTACCGAGCTGTTCAGGTCCCGCCCGCGAACGTTAAACGTGATGCTGACATAGCGGCTGCCTTCTTCCCTGTAAATGTCGTATGCGCCATCGCGAATATCCACATTCGTGAGCTGCGAAAGAGCTACGCGCTCTCCAGTAGGGGAAAGGATTCGAATATTGCTGATAGCTTTGGGGTCTTTGCGGTATGGCTCCTGATAGCGCACCACAACGTCGTAACGTTCGGGCGTGCCCATCGGAAGAACCGTACTTACTGCCTTACCACCCACTGCGGTTTCTACGACGTCCTGAATGTCGCTCACATTGATTCCAAAGCGCGCGGCAGCTGCCCGGTTCACAGTGAAGTTGATGTTCGGCTGTCCGGTATCGCGATACAGCTTCACATCGGTGATGCCTGGAACCTTGCGCATCAAGTCGCTGATCTGATCGCCCGTGTCCTCGAGAGTCCTCAAGTCGGTCCCGTAGAGCTTCAGGGCGAGCTGCCCCTTGGTGCCGGTGAGTGTTTCTCCGACGTTGTCTTCAATCGGCTGGGAGAAGTTCCAGGTAGCCCCCGGCAGTTTTTCGAGCTCCCGATTCATGGCGGCGATAAGCTCGTCCTTGTCTCGATGAAAAACGGGACGCCATTCATCCTTCGGCTTGAGATCGACGAAGTATTCCGTGTTTCCAAATCCGCCGGTATCGGTGCCGTCATCGGGCCTTCCGTTTTCGGAGATCACCTGTTTCGCTTCCGGGAAGGCCGCCAGCACCACGCGTGCCTGGTTCATGAACCGCGTGCCTTCCGTGAGATTTGTACTCTGTGCCAGCGTGCCGCGAACCCAAATGGCGCCTTCATCTAGATGTGGCAGGAACTCCCCGCCGATGATTCCGCTGAAGGCCAAGAAGCCAGATATGCCGAGAACGATGATGCCGAGAATCGCCGTGAACCAACGGTGTTCGATGGCCCAGCGCAGCCGCCGGCGATAGCGTTCGGTCAGAAAGGCCATCACAGGATTGTGAACTTCCTTGACGCCTTTTCGGAAAAAGGCACTAGCTAGAACAGGAGCGATGAGAATCGAGAACGTCATCGCACCCAATAGGGCAAACGCAACGGTCCAGGCCATGGGCCGGAACAACCGGCCTTCAATCCGCTGCAAGGTGAAGATTGGAAGGTAGGCAGTGATGATGATGAGGATGGCGTAAAACACCGGACGCTGAACTTCGTGAGAGGCGTCGCGTATTGTTTCCGCGACGGTTCTCTGGGGGCCTTCCCCACTCTGACGCCGCGTCATATGCCGCACAATGTTCTCCACCATGACTACGGCTCCGTCCACCACCATTCCGAAATCTAACGCGCCCAGCGAGAGGAGATTGACAGGAACCTTCGTTGCGCCGAGCCAGATGGAAGCGAACAGCAACGAGAAGGGAATGGTGAGCGATACGATGAGTGCCGCGCGGACGTTCAGAAGAAAGAGGAACAGGATGATCGCCACCAGAATCATCCCTTCTCCCAGGTTGTGCATCACCGTATTCAGCGTGAATCCCAGAAGATCACTGCGATCGATCATCTTTTCAAGTTTCACGCCCGGAGGGAGGATGCTCTCGTTGAGTTGTTTGATCTTGGCATGCAGCCCATTGGGCCCATCGAGTGTGGGCCCGGAGTCCGCACCTTTGCGCATCATCACCTGCGAGAAGATCACGTCGTCGTTGTCAACAATGACGCCGTCCTCCCGGCGGATCGACCGGCCTTCGTGACCCAGCCGAACCTTCGGGCCTTGCGCCACCTCGGCGATATCCTTCACGCGAAGGGGCGTCCCGCTCTTGGTTGTCAAGACCGTCTGTTCGATATCCTTCACATTTCGGAACAGGCCGATCGCACGGATGTTCATTTGCTGCAACCCGGTTTCAATGAAGTTGCCGCCGGCATTGATGTTGTTGCTCGAAAGCTGCTGCTCCACCTGACCGATACTCAGCCCGTAAGACACCAGCTTGTTAGGATCGACGCGAACCTGATATTCGCGATGGATCCCGCCAAAGGGGCTGACGTCCACGATGTCCGGAACGGACTTGATTTCCTTCTCAACGACATAGTCCTCGATGGACCGGAGATCCATAAGGTCGATCTGAGGATTCGTACTCTTAAGCACGTACCAGTAAATCTGTCCTGTGGTGCTCCAGTCCGTACCCATGGAAGGCTGGACGCCGTCCGGCAAATCGGCTTGAGCCATCTTTTCGGTGACCTTCTGCCGGTTCCAATCGTTATCCGAACCGTCGTCGAAGATGATGATGATGAAAGACAGCCCGAAAAGCGACTCGGAACGTATGTGCGTCCGATGGGGGATTCCGTTCATCGCAATCTCGAGCGGGATCGTGATCTGTTGCTCGACTTCTTCGGCCGCTCGGCCCGGCCACTGCGTGATGATGGTTGCGTAGTTGTCCGCGATATCGGGATAGGCTTCAACAGGCAGGTTGTGAAACGCGATCGCCCCCCAGCCGAGCAGGAGAATCCCGATCGCGATCACTACTACCTTGTTGTTCAACGCGAAATCTACAAGAGCGCGAATCACTGTTCTGTTCTCCCGAGTCCTCTATTCCAATGCTGGTTGGCCGTTCTATTGATCGATGGTGCGCTCCAGCACCAACGCGTTGGATACCAGTTGCTGGCCGGGCTTTATCCCGGACTTGATTTCCTGCATGTTGCCGGGAAGCTCGTCACCGCTCACAACCTCGACTCGCTTAAACTTGTTGTCCGGCGCGGGCACGTAGACGTACTCCCGGTCGTGGATGTGCAAGATGGCGCTCGCCGGCACTTCGGTATGCATCTCCATGCGCTGGCCGCGAAAAGTCGCCGTCACAAACATACCGAGACGCATCATTCCGGGGTTTTGCACTTCGATTCGAACTTTGCCCGTCCGGAGATTGGGGTCAAGGATCGTGCCGATGTTGCTGACTTTTCCTTTGAAGACTTGCCCGGGGTACGCGTTCAGCCGAATCTCGGCAGAATCACCCAGGTGCACCGTGGCCAAATCGTTTTCGTATACGTCGCAGATGATCCACACGCTCGAAAGATCGGAGATCGTGAAGGGCGTCGAGCCTAGTCCCTGTACACCCGCGGCGTTAGTAACTTGCTGATCCGTAATCACGCCCGAGACGGGAGCGGAAACCTCCACTTCACCTTTGGGATTGTTAGGGTCGTTGCCGAGCAGCTTCAGATGTTCCTGCGTGGTCTCGACATCAATCTTGGCTTTGTCCTCGGTGTCTTCTGCTACCTGAAGATCGGCCTGCGCTATCGCGCCATGGCTGTATAGATCCTGGGCCCGTTCCAGTTGCGTACGCGCGAGAACTTCATCGCGGACGGCCTTCCGGTAGTCGGAAAAACCATTCTGGACGTCGTCGCTCCGGATGCTCAGCAGAACTTGCCCTGCTTTGACGTTGTCGCCCAAGCGCGCGTGAATTGCTGTAACGCGGCCGGTCGCTAGTGACACCACCGGAACGCTGCGGGAGACGTCCGGATTCACTGTTCCCGTAACCGTCAACTCCGAGGTCGAGGGGCGCTCGGTTGCCGTGGTGAACGGGAACTGCTCCGGATGGTCGACGGCGAATAACGTGATGTCGACATCGGGAACTACCTTGGCGGCCGGCGGCGCCTCTTTCCCGGGATCCGCTTGCACTTTGCTGCAACCGTGCAGAGCGAGCAATGCGGGGACGCTCAGAGCCAGAAGAATTGCTTTTGCTGCCATGTTTTTCATCGGAATGCTCCTGATCCTACAAGGGCGCGGAAGCCGCGCGGTTCATTCAGTGCCAGAATACGGCGGGGAGCATAAGGAAGGCATAAATGACTGGGATTGAAAATACTTATGAATTCGATACGAATTTATCGTCCACCGGCTCGCGGAAGCGATAACCAAAGTGCGGTTCGGTAAGGAGATACGCGGGCGCCGAGGGATCGTCCTCCAGCTTCTTGCGCAGTTGATGCATGAACACGCGCAGGTACTCGAGTTCCTGGCCATACTCAGCGCCCCACACCGCCCGCAATAGCTTTGCGTGGGCCAGGGGAACACCGGGATGAGACATCAGATAGTGTAGGAGGTCGAACTCCTTATTTGTCAGCCGCATGTCCATGCCGGCTTTACGCACGATCCGGCGCTCAGGATCGAGTTCGATGTCTCCGATCACAATCGGCGCGTTGGTATCGACAGGTGGAGTGGAAGAACGCCGAACGGCGGATCTTATTCGAGCCGCCAGCTCAGGCATAGAGAATGGCTTGGTGATGTAATCGTCGGCTCCCGCGTCGAGCGCCTTAATTTTGTCATCTTCCCGGTCGCGAACCGTCACCATCAAAATCTGCAGCCGGGGAGCTTTCTTTCTGATCTGCCGGCACGCCTCGATCCCGCCCATGCCAGGCATGTTTACATCCAGAAGTACTACGTCGACAGGATGAGCTTCGATCTCCTTCAGAGCCTGCTCGCCATTAGAAGCCTCCGCGGCATCGAATCCCAGAGTGGTCAGCGTATTCTTGAGCACGCGGCGGATATCGGCATCATCGTCGGTTATGAGAACCCTTCCGACCGCCAAAAGGTTCGAGGGGAACATGAACTAACACGCGCGAGCCGCCGGAAGCGCAATCGAGAACACTGTCCCATAATTGGCCTCGCCTTTGGCCCACACCCGTCCATGGTGCGCTTCCACAATCCTCTTGACGATCGAGAGGCCCAATCCGGTGCCGGCAGGCAGGTCTTGCGTCTCAGGCACCCGATAGAATCTCTCGAAAACACGTTCACGATCTTTAGCGGAAACCACCATTCCCTTATTGCGCACGGTGAGGACCACTTCTCCGTCTATGACCATGACCACGACGTCGATGGGCGAGCCGGGTTCGGAGTACTTGAGCGCGTTGTCGAGGAGCTGCGCAATCGAAGTCAGGACCAACTCGCTATCTGCGAATATCGCGACCTCCCCGCTTGGCGCAAAGATGTGAAACCGCTCCCGATCCGTCGTCAAGTCGATCCGCTGGATCGCAGCGCCCACCAGACGGGAGAACAGCAGTGGTTCCCGTTGAGGCTTGAAGTCTGCAGTCTCCAGCTTTGCGGCTCGCAACAACCGCGACGCAAGGTCGTCCAATTTCGTCGCTTGCCGATCGATCACAGTGACAAGCTCGGTTTGTGGACCTGTTAATCCGCCCGCGGTTAAAAGGCCGGAACTGGCTGCGCGCGCGACGGTCAGTGGCGTTTTGAACTGATGAGCCAGGGCATCCAGGACCGAGGTACGTAGTTGTTCGGCCTGACGTGCTGCCTGTGCGCGCGATTCTCTCTGGAGCGCTCGAAAGTGTTCCAGCGCGACTCCCGCCAACGAAGCGAGCGCACTGGCGGCGGACTCGCTGATTTCCAGGCCGTTCAACGCCAGGCCGCCCACAGGCTGCGTCGCGAATCGAAGGACGCAATATCTGGTTCCGCTTTCGGGATCCAAGGTATCGGTGCCCAGAGTATTCACGGCGCGCGTTAGCTGCTCCATTCCGGAAACGATTTCTCCGCTTTGATAGGTCTTGCCGGACAGCGCGTCGAATAACAGTACGCTCTTAAGTTCGAATATTTCTCGAATCAGGGAGGGAATGAGATTCCCCGGCTCGCCGGAACTATCCAGGAGTAAGATGCGTCGCGACGTCTGATATAAGCGCTCCATATCGCGACGCCCGGCGATAGCCTCCTT
>Ga0105238_10002123_pt1 | contig 20012 bp, 15 predicted proteins | sample KBSC34metaG_FD_81526 | JGI IMG/M metagenome (GOLD analysis project Ga0105238, IMG submission 81526) | Corn rhizosphere microbial communities from Kellogg Biological Station, Michigan, USA - KBS C3-4 metaG | ecosystem: Host-associated > Plants > Roots > Rhizosphere > Soil | place: Michigan, USA... | reverse complement strand
TTCGACCGGAGGAGACATCATCGGCAAGCGAGCTTTCGCGCCTGGGTATGACGGTCGCGACGCGTAGAGCGCTATGGGCCTGTGAAGTCTTTGCGATACCATCCACGCTCAGCGAAACATTCAGGGCGCCGTCTGCGGCTTCTGAGTTTGTGGCGTGAACGGTCAATGTGGCCGTTCCGCCGGCCGGGAACTTTGATGAGACCGTGGACGGTTCCACCTTCCATCCTTTGCCGGCATTAATCGTGAGCCGATACGAAGATGGCGTGGACGCCGGATTTCGAACGGAGAGGATGAACGACGTGTCGCCATGCGGCGCAGCCGTAACGATAGCCGGCAGAGCAAGCAGCGGGCCGGTGATCTTGAAGGAGGCAGGATCGCCGGAAAATGGGATGAAGGCAGGTTCGGGCGTCATATCGATCGCCGCCGCGCCACCGCGTGTATTCAGGGGAAAGGACACTCCCATAATCGAAACCTGACGCGCCGCCCCGGGAACACGGATACCGAGCGGAACCTGACTGTTGTCCTCGTTCCAGATGACCAGTGTGCCGCCTTTGACGCGATCGCTTCCATAGAGCAAGGCGTAGGCGTTCGGCATATTCGGTACGGGAATGCGCCGGATGAATGTTTGATTGCGCAGCGTGCTGATGAGGGTGTGTACCGCCACGGTTCCCGCCTTGGGCTGCAGGTCGGGCTTGGACATTCCGTAGTTCTGCTCGGAATCCTTGGGGTCGGCGCCGTCGTCGCACAGGTCATAGAGGAAGAATGCCGAAACGCCCATAGCGGGAGCATACGCCATCTTCTTTACCAGGTTGACGGCCTGATCGGCTTCGGTGAGGTCGCCGACTGTCGAGAAGCCGGATTCGTTCAGCCACACAGGCATTGTCCAGGCGCCGTTCTTCAGCGGTCCTTCGACGGCTCCATGGGCGCGAAGCATGTTCGCGAACCCCATGTGCGAGTGAAATGCGAATATATCGGGCTTCGATTTCGCCGCCCGCTGCCAATCTGCTATGAAGTTTGGGCGCATCCCCACTTCCGAAATACCGCCGTTCAAAACCCGGGCTTTGGGACTGACTCTCCGGATCGAGCTGCGAGCCGCATCGAACATCTCAGCATATTGCGCGGGTGTGCCACGCCACGAATCCAGATCGGGCTCGTTCCAGATCTCCCAGGTGGGCGTCTGCCGGCCATATCTTTCGGCAGCTGCGCGCGCGAACGCCGCGTAATCGGCGGTGATCGGTGGCGAATTGTTCCATTGCGACCAATCCTTCGAGTCCTTATCGCCGGTCGATGCCCAGCGGGCAGTATAGGCAAGGACCGGAGCGGGCTGTATATCGTAGCGCCCCATCAGAGAGTACAGGGTGTCGAATACCGGCCAGTTCCAGACGCCGCGCTCGGGCTGGATCTGCCCCCAGGCCATATCGAAGCGGCATGCCTTGAATCCGACAGCATTTGCAAATGCGATCTCACGCTCGGCATCGAACGGCCCCAGGCCGTTTATGTGTGCGCTGACGCCATAGAGCATGGGACGCAGCGTGTCATCCTGCGCTGGATGCTTGTCGGGAGACCACACAGCAAACTGCGCTTTCGCCTCCGCAACAGGCTTCCCATCCTTGCCGTCGATGCCCACATGGACATAAATGATGCCTGGTTCCGTGGGGCGAATTCGCAGTTCTGCCTGTCCCGACACAATCCGTTCCTTCCCCTTTGCGATCGTCTTGCCCGAATAGTCGGTCGCCTTCCAGGGCAGCATGTCTCCATCCTCCGCCCCCGAGACCTTCGCGACGATGTTGAGAAGGCGGGCCGGAGCGTAGATATACGGCGCGGTATCGCTCGACCTTGGGAGCTGCAAAGTGACCTCGGCAGCGCCCGCCGGCATGGCCCCTAACGCGGCTGCTGATGCAGCGACGATTCCAACTATTTTCAGAGTTGCAGTGCTGAACGAAATCATAGGTTTCCTTAAATGCGGCATTGCCGCCGGACAAAGCAAAGGCTTGTCGTTTGCTTTATGTATCTCTAAAGTACACTCAATGTACACATTATACATATACTATATGAGTTCATGCTATCTGTCAAGACAGAGCGTTCGAATGAAGCAGATATAGCGTACATAGACTGGACATACAAGAACAAAATTCAAGGGAGCCTGATAAACGCAAAGGACCGGCATTCACTGCCGGTCCTTTGCAAGTGGGTGTGTTGACCAGGCGAACATATCATAGAACAAATCCATATGTTTCCCTGGTTGGATTGAGTTTCCACTCAGAAACGGTGATATAGTAATGATAAGAGACCCGGATCCTGAGTGATTCCGGGCACAATATTCAAATAATGTTACGTAAGATTAACCATACGTTAACCAAAAGAGTTCTTTATGCGCGGTAAAATCAATGCCGGCGGCAGCCTGCTTACCATACGGATGCCGGCCTAGAATGACCAATTTACAAATAATGAAGCCACCGATACCCGCCAATGAACCTCAAAGGCTGGCTGCTCTTGGGAGGTACGGGATTGTAGATACGCCCGCCGACGAGGAATTCGATGAGATTACCCGGTTGGCTTCCGATATCTGCGGCACTCCTATAAGTCTGATCAGCCTCGTTACTGAGGATCGACAGTGGTTTAAGTCACGTTTCGGTCTGGATGCTCCGGAAACGCATCGCGACCTTGCGTTCTGCGCCCATGCCATCCTGGAGCCACGGGATATGCTGATCGTGCAAAACGCCACCGAAGATCCGCGTTTTCAAGGCAATCCCCTCGTTACCGGCGACCCAAATATCCGTTTTTACGCAGGCGCTCCTCTCGTAACTGGCGGCGGGCATGCTCTGGGCACACTGTGCGTCATCGATCGTATCCCGCGCGACATCACTCCCGAACAGCGGCGGAACTTGCGCGCGCTTGCGAATCAGGTTGTCGCGCAGTTCGAATTGCGTATCCGTGTCAGCGAACAAAACACTCTGATCGAAGCGCAGCGTCAGATGGAACTCGCTCTTAAAGAGAGCGAAGACAGGCTGAAAGAGGCTCAGCGCGTTACCGGCATGGGCAGCTGGGATTACGATATCGCCACCGGCAGGCTGGTCTGGTCCGAGCAGTTGTTCCGGCTCATGGATCGTGACCCCGCGCAAGGCGAGCCCGATTATGCGACTCAACTGAAGATGTACCATCCTGAGGATGCCGCGAAATTGCATGAAAGCGTTCAGCGCGCGATCAAAGACGGCACAGCCTATTCCCTTGATCTGCGGCGAGCGACTCCGGAAGACGAGCCGTCACAGTGGCTTCATGCGATCGGCAAGTCCATCACCGGTTCGTCGGGACGGGCCGTTCGCCTGGTGGGCACTCTCACCGATATCACCGAGCGCAGGCTTGCCAGCGATGCGCTGCGCGAGAGCGAAGAGCGTTTCCGCCTGGCGATCGATTCCTTGCATGAGGGATTCGTTCTGCAAAATTCGGAGAACAGGATCATTGTCTGTAATGCTCGGACAGAGAGCATACTCGGGCTAACGCGCGAGCAGATGGAAGGCCGCACGGCAATGGATCCCCGGTGGCGCGCCATGCGCGACGACGGGTCGTTCTTCCCGGTAGAGGAGCGTCCTTCGGTCGTGGCTCTACGTGAGGGCATTGAGCAGCATGATGTAGTCATGGGCGTGCATAAGCCGGACGGCGAGCTTGTCTGGGTCAGCGTCAACGCGGTTCCGCTCTTTTATCCCGGACAGAAGAAACCATATTCGGTGGTCGTAACTTTTGCGGATATCACCAAGCGCCGATGGCTCGAAGGCCAGATGGTCATTCAGATGCAGCAGACGCAGGAAGCGAATATCAGGCTTGAAGCTCAACAGGCAGAGCTGGCGGCGGCGAACTGCCGCCTGGAATCTCTGGCAAAGACGGACGGTTTAACCGGCCTCTTCAACCACCGATCGTTCCATGAACAGTTGATGAGCGAGTACGAGCGCAACAGCCGCAGCCATGCTCCACTCTCAATGCTGCTGATGGATGTGGACAGCTTTAAATCGTTCAATGATACATTCGGCCATCCCGCCGGCGACGGCGTCCTGCGAGGTGTCGGCAGGGCTTTGCAGAATACGGCGCGTAACACGGACTTCGTGGCCCGTTACGGCGGCGAAGAGTTCGCCGTAATCCTGCCTGACACGGACGAACATCTTGCCCGAGTGGCAGCCGAGCGTTTCCGCACTGCCATCGAGTCGGCAGAATGGGAGCACCGAAGCATCACCGTCAGCATCGGCGTAACCACCCTATCTCAGGACGCATCGGATATCCACGCTCTCATTGAAGACGCGGACAAGGCGCTCTACCGCTCAAAACACGCAGGGCGCAATCGTGTGACACACAGCTTCGATCCGGCTTAGCCGCCGAAGCCATGATCCGTGGCGAACATGGCGTCTCTGGCGAGGCGCTCCACTCTGGGCAGCGTTCCGATCTGGTTGATGTCCATATTGCCGAAGATGTCCTGGAAATGCGTGAGCGGATCCAGAATCGATACCGTCAGCCATGGAAGCCAGTTGGTCACGCCATGTCCCCGCAAGGGCGGCATTGATTGAGCTTCCATCAACAGGCCTGGATAGGAATACCCGAGCTTGCCGTCCCAATCCATCATCTGCTTGGTATCGTGCAGCAGCATATTAGACACATCCAAAAAGTGCTTTTCGCCGGTCAATAGGAACAGGCGATAGTACAGGAACGGCGCTCCGGCCATATAGTTGTCCGAGCCGGAATGCCCAGTCGCGATCAGGCTCAGCCCATAGGTTGTTCGGTTTTTCGGATAGGTGGCCTTGGGATCGTCCTTCGGGATCGGGATATTCCAGCAATAGACCCAGGTCTCGCTGTACCACCCGGCCTGCGTCGCCGCCGCAAGCCATCGGTCCTCACGGCCGATGTCGTACAGAGCGAGGAAGGCGGCCAGCGCCATCATCCCACCCTCTTTATCCATGACATTGGGGTTATCCGGCGTCCCGCCGACATAGGCATACTCGCCATGGACACTACGCAGGCAGAATGCGCCAGCCTTGAGCGCAGCATCCCGATAGCGGATATCGTGAGTTGCCATAAAGAGATCGACAAGAAACACAATGGTCTGGTCGGTCGTATCGGTTGCGCTATTGACAGCGCTTCCGTTAAAGTCGTACTCGCGCGCCCATGAGCCGTCCGCGTTCTGAATCCTTACCAGCCAATCGCCGCCCTGCTTGCAGAAGGCCAGCCAGTCAGGTTTGTCCTTATGCTGCTTTCTCATTACGTTCCATGCCTGCAGCGCGCCGTCCAGTCCGTCGCATGCCGTCCGCAGGAACGTGTGATAATCTCGCCAGGTGAACTTGCCGTCGGGATGAGTGTCATACCAGGTCCGCGGCACGCCGGCCGGAGACATGGAGTTCTTAGCCCAGAAGTCCACGACCTGGCTTGCGCGGTCGATGGAATCGGTATTGTTCTTCTCGAAACCGTATCGAAGCAGCAGGGCGGCGCAAGGCAGCGCCTGCCCGACAAACCCCATCTCGCTGCTTGTGTCCGCCACCTCTCCGGTTAGCGTTTTAGCGGCGAATGGAACGCTGATGACGCCGTCATAGGGCCGGATATATCCGTCGAGGAGTTCCATGCTGTCTTTGTATACTTTCGCCATATCCGCTCTTATGACAGGAGGCTTGTTCAGATTGTACATGACCCGCCACGCCTCGCCCACAGCAGCAGGATACGACTGCGTTTGAGAAAGCCGGATCAGCAGCTTATAGGTGTGTGGCACTCCAATCTCAACGGGATGGCTCCGCGGCGTCCATCGCCCTCGATCGGGCGAAGCGCCATAGGTATAAGTGCGCTCTCCCTCCGTCCCCGGGAACAGAAATACGGGCGAGGGTTTACTCGTGTTTATCAATCCCAACGAGCCGAACTGCAGGCGCGAATCGATAATGCGGTTGAGACCATCGTCTCCGGGGATAGTTGCACCATCGGGATCAAGATGCGCCAGGGTCAGCGTGGCGCCGTTTCGCCGGTCCCGCACGGTAACCATCGGCAAAGGCATGCGGTCTTCTCGAATGTAGTATTGCTGGTCTTCCAGGCTGCTCGCGAGAGCCGTCGACGGGACATGTTCGTTTTGCTTGTACCAGTTGCCTGGCACAAAGACGTCATTGTCCTTCATAGTGGTGGCAACACTTGGGCGCAGACTGAATTGAGAATTGAACCCTTTATCGTTTGGACTTGGAGTTTCTATACTCACTCTTCGCGTGAGGCTGATCCCTACCGCAAGCATAGTGTAATCGTCCACAAACTTGAAGACAGTCCCATTCACCGTCTTCAATGACCCTGTGCAGTGATAGCCGTCTTTCGTTCGAAAGGCTACATCGTAGCCTCCATCCAGCCACGTTAACGCTCCCTTGTCGTCAACGACGTCAACGGTCAGGGGTTCAGTCTGGTTGAAAGAGTCGACCGGCGACTTAGCGCCGGTATCTATGTAAATGCCTATACCGTAGCTCGATCCAATCGACACGAGATGCATTCCCATATCGATGTTGTCCGATTTCTTTAGACGCAACGGATCACTCACCGGCGGATTCTGAGCTTTGGAGGGGATGCCGAAGCTGAAAAGGGCGCAGGCAAGGGCGGCAATGCCGACAGGTCGGAAGGAACTCATGGCCGTATTTTACACGGCATCTCTCTTTTTATGGCGCATACAGGTTGTTGGCAATTACGATGTATGGTTTACATGGCTTGCCCGGGTAACCTGTAAACAATTGAAAAGCTCGTTTCGCGGGATTTTATTGGTTGGAGGTTCTATGAAGAGTTTACAGGCTTACGCAACCGGACTTTTAGTTTGCTTATCCATGCCGGCTTTCTCTGCAGATCCTGCCGGTTCGTTTAAGGTATCAGGAGATGTGCAGTCTGAAACGACATGGAACGCCGCGCTCATCAAGCAAGACCTGAAGGCCGATATCCAACTCGTCCACTATGAGTTGAAAGGTCAAAAGCACACTGCCAATTGCGTGCCGATCCTGAGCGTCATCAATGCCTCCCATCCGGCAGTAAATTCGCGAATCAAGCATCATGATTTGCAGTTCACAGTCTCCGTTCAGGGTTTCGACGGTTACGCGGTGGCTTTCAGCATGGCTGAGCTTCTGCCGGAGATCGGCAACCGCAAAGTATGGATCGCGCTGGATGAAGACGGTAAAGCGCCCACCGAAGAAGGAGGAGCGCTGCAAGTAATCGTCCCCGACGATGTCAAGCCTGCCCGCTGGGTACACGGTATCACCGCCATCACAATCACCGACGGCGCAAAGCCGCCGGCTCATGGGTGAATGACTCTTCTACCGTTCGCGCCGATCGCCGGCGTCGAACGAGAAGATTTACCAGGCGTCATACGCCAGATAAAAGATCGTATCGATGAAGAAGCTGACGAGGATAATAAGGTAAGAGTCTGGTCAGCGACGTCGCTTCTTATGGGTCTGAATTACTCTCGCTCATTTGTACAGGAGTTGTTCAAAAATATGTGGAATATGCAAGATTCAAGCGTTTATCGCGGTATTTTAGAGGATGGCAGGGCAGAAGGTATTGCCTTAGGCATAGCCGAAGGTAAGGCGGCAGGCAAAGCAGAAGGCATAGCGGAGGGCAAAGCAGAAGGTAAGGCAGAGGGCGAGCGGCGTTTGCTACTTCGACTTGGCACGAAGCGGCTTGGCGAGCCCGACGCTCAGACGCGAACTGTGATCGAAAGCATCACGTCGCTACAGCGGCTCGATGAGCTTGCTGATCGCCTGTTGGATGTCGAAACGTGGCAAGAACTGCTCGAAGTCTAGCGGATGACGTCAGCATAGATTGTATTCAGCACTCATACTATCCATGCTGGTGCTTATGGCAGCGGAAAAGTTCATTTACTCCTAAAGCTGATAAAGCTCGTTCCGCATTACGGCGAGCCTTCTCACGAGGATCGTTGAGAAAATACAGAAGCGGTTCAATAGCGTCGTTGAACAAGAACGGATCGCCTACCCGATTGCACATCTCTTCAATGCCGGCAATCATTGAATACGTCGAGTAGTCATCCTTCACGCCATGGTCGTCGACCTCTTCTTCGCCGCTTGCAACGTACTTCAGCAGATCGATCATCGCTGGGATGGCTCGGGCTTCACTCATACCGACAAATGCCCAGTACGCTCCATAGCGAACGCTCCACGCATCATTAGCCATCACCCGAATTAATGCCTCCAAGACAAGATCACTATCCCGACCGTTCAAGGTAAAGCGATATAGTCGAAAGGCTACATTGCTGCGGCCAAGCCGGCGTTTGTCTGCAAGGTAATCAAGCAACGGTTCAACAGCGCTTGCATCCTTTGATCGAACGAGACTCATCATCGCATCACGACTGATATTCAAGTCCACATCTTTGAGATCTTGCAGAAGTTTGTCTATATTCGGCGCAATCTGATCGTTTACATCCATGGAGATTTACTCGTAATACACACGTTGTCACGCCGTTCTTACAGTGTGAGGTCTTTTAAACGATATTTACCCGACCTGACTAACGGCGCTCGTACACGCTCGATGAGATCAGGATCGCGGGCGTACATTTCCCACTCAAAGCCATCGATGCACACGAAGAACAAGCTGGATAATTTTTTCACATTGCCTAGAAATCCTGATTCGCTAAGATGATTGAGCTCTTGGGCGATTGCAACGGCAGTCTCCTTGTCGCTCTCGATTCCAATAAACGTCTGCCAGTCGTTCGGCACATCGTGTGCGTAAGCCGGCAGAATGCCCGGGTTATACAGGCCGGGAACCCCATTGTCGATCAGAGGGTGAATATTGTCATTATCGTCGTCATCAAAATCATCCGGGTAGATGCTGGTAAATGCGGACGATGGGCTTCCACCGTCCCACCAATACAGAAGCGCCATAGCGTTGAAGATCGGCGAAAAGAAGAACTCGAACTCGCTTAGCCCATTGGGAACGCCTTGCGTCTGGTGCGCGGCAACGCCATCGGGTCCGGGAGACCAGATGTGCCCAATGTTGCGCGGTCGATATCCGATCGATAGTCCGTTCATAGGTTTACAGGGAAAAGCCTGGCCGTTCGCCGGTTCTGATAAAATGTGTCTGTTCCGGCGTCAGCCGAACGGAGAGGGCCGTCATACTGTCGGATAGCTGCTCGCAGTTGCGGCAGCCAACAATCGGCACGGTTGTAAATGGCTGTGATGTGAGATAGGCCAATGTTACCTGAGTGACGGTGAGACCGGATTCATCCATGACAATGCGCATTCTGTCGTATCTCTGCTCGGTTTCCTCCGGCTTGTAATAGGCGCGCAAGCCAGCATTCATTTGATCCAGAGTGCCCTCGTACATGCGCTTGAACAATCCGTATGCCTGTGACTGATACGGTATGGCGGCCATCCCTGTTTCCAGGTGATAGGCATATGCTTCGGCATCCATCCAGGTTGTCGTCAAATCTCCAAAAGGAGGTCCCACTGGCACTCCTGCATTCCATAGCGATTGATCCGCAACGAAGCCGGCAAATCCAAGTTTCCCGGCAGCATCTTGCGCCGCTCTAATGCGAACCGGCTTCCAATTGGATGCTCCACAGTACCGTATCGCGCCGGACGCCTTATGCCGGGCGAGAGTCTGCATAATATCTTCGACATCTCGCTCCGGATCGTCACGGTGCAGCCAGTAAAGGTCGATGCGGTCGGTCTGCAATGCTTCCAGGCTCCCGGCAACATCGTCATCGATATCTTGACGGGACAGGCGTGGCACATCCGGCTTGTCCAGGAACCAGTGAGCGCCTTTTGTCGCAAGGACGACTTGATCTCGAACGCCACGTTCGCGCATCCACTCGCCGATGACGCGTTCGCTGGCGCTGCGGAGCACACTTGCATCCCAATCTCCGTAGACATGGGCAGTATCGATGAACGCGCCACCAAGCTCGAAGAATGTATCGAGCATGCGAAACGCGTCGTCGCGGCCGATGCTGGTTCCAAATCCGCCCGTGCCGAGACAGATTGACGAGACAATTAAATCCGTCGACGGTATATTCACACTTGAGGTCATTCGTTGGCTCCTGCGCAGTTGGAGTAATTCTTCGATATCCAATCCCTTCTTACCTTTGCATATATGGTGATTTCTCTCGGGGTTGCCCAAAGGCTTCAATACCCTGACACAAAACGACGCCGCCCGTGAGCAGAACTCTCGGGCGGCGCGGCGCAATCTATAACATTATCTTTTGTCTGCCGGTTATCCGGTTCTGCGGCTTATGAAGTCTTCGACGGCCAATCGCAATCCATCGATCCTGCTTGTCTCCACGCGCTCCATTTGAGGCAGATACCGCAGTACGGGATCAATAATCGTCTCCCCTTTCAGGGATGGCATGATCAACTGATTGACGAGAGCATCCGCCATTTGATCGATGCCGGTCTGGGCCACGATATATGCATGCGCATCGCCCAAAATCAACGGGTAACGATCGGCGGTGATTCCCGTAACGGTAAAGTCGCCGTCAGCTTCGCCAACACGCCTGCCCATCTGTGCCAACGCCATTTCGGTATCTACCCAGTTCCGGTCGCCTGTGGCCACGACGAGCGCCGTCGGCCTCTCGGACTCGGGCAGCGCCATCCACTGCTCCACCAGGTCGGCGCCAGGCGGCGAGTGGGGACCGGTTTGGCTAAGAAAATCGTCACGAAAGACGACATCAGGCCGAGCCTTAACGGCATCGATAAAACCTTGCCGCAGGCAGAGGTTATAGGTGTCTAAATTGTCGTGGGAGAAGAACGCGATACGGCGATGTCCGAGGGAATAGACATGGCTGACAGCGCCTTCCATCATCCCCTCATGGTCGAAGTCCATCTGCAGCCACTCAGGATGCGTGACCTCATGCCTGCCGATGACGGCAAACGGCATATCCAGCTTCGTGAGAAGAGCTGCCTCCTCAAAGATCACCTCATCCGAGCCGATCAAAACGACCAGGTCACAGGTGCGTGTCGCGACGGCATCGGAGAGGCTGTCCAGCAAAATCTGAGGCTTCGTGAATGCCCGCACATGCAGACTATATCCTTCGGCTCCCAGGCTTTCGGCCATCTTCTCGACGATCATTGCGTGGTAATACCGGATGTTGTCGTCAGGCGGTCTCAGATAAGCGAACATGACCGTGTGCGTCCGGCCGCTGCGCAAACTTCGGGCGGCCATGTTGGGACGATAGTCCATCTCGGCAGCCATACGAAGGATACGCTCACGCGTTTCTTCGGTCGCCCGGGCATCCTTGCGATTGCCCAAAACCTGGGCAACCAGCCCTTGCGAGACGTTCAGAGCTTTGGCAATGTCTTTCTGCGTAACTGGCATGTTCGTGTTGAGAAAACGGGACGATATTACGTATTACTACGGCAATTATTCTGACATCGGCAGCGTATATTGTCAAGCATGGCGTTGCGCGAAGCAGATGGCCTTTGCGAAGGAGACCTGTAAGTATTGTACACGGAATGGCGTTCACTGAGGCATATCAATATGCCTCAGTGAACGCCGAGGGGCAAACTAATCATCCTCGACAGTGAAGTTGCGCAGCACTGTGGGATCGGCGGGGCTGGGTTCCATCAGCGCCTCAATCGTCAAGGCCTTTGCATGCCCATCACAGAAAACCACGTTCGTTCTCTCGATATGACGAGCATAAGCGCGCGCTCCTGCCGTAGAGCTGATGAGAGCCGGAACACCTGCATCAGTTCCTTTCGTGAACGTCGTCGCTTTACTGGCCCAGGCCGTTTCATAGTCGCCGTTCCCCTCCAGCACCAGATAGGTAGAGCTGGGGAGAGCGATCGCTGCTAAAGTCAGCACATCGACATCGTTGCCAGCAGGCGATGTCTGCCCATCACCGGTCTGATAATAGGAATCGTTGATGGCATAGCTGCCATAGTTGCTGGTTGACTGTCCCGTAAGGTTCTTATAATAGACGTATTTGTTGCCGGAAAAACTAGGGCAATTATAAATCTGCTGGCTCTTGGTGTAGGGGTAGATGGCATCCATCCACTTATACTTTTCCGAAGCAGGAGTCGGGTCCGATCCCTGGTAACCGTTGACACCATACCAGCCTTTGACCATTGCTTCATCGTAATCCTGGGTGTACTGAACCATACCCAGGCCGATCTGCTTCTCATTGGAAAGACACGAGACGGCGCGCGCTTTCTCACGCACTTTGGCAAAAACAGGGAATAGAATAGCAGCAAGAATTGCAATTATAGCTATAACAACTAACAATTCAATAAGAGTGAATGCTGATTTGGTTTTCATGACATCTCCAGGTCGATTGTAATCACTGAGCAAAGTCTTTTAGCGCATGACAATGGTCATGCCATATTTCTAAAGTCGTATTTCTAAGGCAGATCATGCGGCGAATTGTATAAAATGTTGATGGCGGCCGCTCGCCGGCTGAAAACGTCACGCCCGCAAGCAAGTACGTTCGTGCGTAACGATTCCCCTCCTTTTATGAGATAAAAAGTTTGATAATCCGAATTATCAAACACAAAACAATCTTATCATGTATCATTTTGCCTGTCAAGTGCTTTGGCAACAATTATCATTTTGCGCCGCCCGGGTTCCAGCGGTACAGCACGAACTTGCCTTTGTAGTCTTCTTCCGTGGTCAGGAAATACTCTCCGTTAGAACGCCGGATGCCCTTCAAGGAACGCCGGGTGTCAAGCCATCCCAGTGTATGGGGATCGATCGGAGGCTTCGCCACCATGGACCCAACGAATTTCCCCGTCGCCACATCGAACGCGCGGATCTCGTTGCGGCTGAGGATATCGTTCGTATGCGGACCGTTAACTCCGTAGACAACGAACAAATAGCTGCTGCCCGGTTTGTCCTCTCCGGCATCGGACGGCACAACGAAATCGCCGGGGATAACACACCCCTCGAAGTCGACGGTCCGCTGGTCTGCTGCTACAGGCCCTGCCATTCCCGAAGCGGCTCCCAGGGCTGTCTTTACGAAGAACGGCATGACAATCGGATATCCGGCGTGGAGGCGGCGCTCCGGCTTGGTCCAGGCGTCGTACCGGTAGAGCACGCGGCCGGCCGTGCCCCATGGCGCGGGATCGCTCAGGCCGAAATCGTTCACCCTCGGATAAGCTTTCGTGTATCCCATCATATACATCGTATCGCTTTCGGGATGGTACTCAAGCCTCCCGATCTCGGTCATATCAGGAGGATTACCGTAGGATACGGTTTTGCCGAGATCGTACTGGGGAACGCCGTTCTTGTCCAGCTTTTGCAGTGGGGTTCGACGGATGTTCCAGCGCGAATCTCCGGTCATCTTGGGGTCGTATCGCGCATCCCAGATATCGCCGCGCTCATCCACCCACATACAGAAGGTCTCTCCGGAATCGCTGCCGTCCTTTTGATACTCGTCAGCTTCAGGCTGTCCATTGCCGTTTCGGTCGGTCCAGATAAACATCCCGTCGGAAGGATGCCCCGGCGTCCATTCTTCCGGCCTCATCCTTCCGCGGCTAAGCAGGCCTGCCGGGACGGCAATATCTCCATCGAAACGATTGATCGCCAGAACATTGCTGAACTGGCCGATCGTGTACATCAGACGAGTTTTGCCGACAGTGATGATGAACGGACTGTGCTCACGAGGATCGTATTTGTAAGTCCAGGGGTCCGACGTCACCGCCTCATGTTTCCAATGGGAGCCGTCTGCCGGTTTTGAGAAATCGTAGGAGAACCGATCACTACCGCTGTACAGTGTGCGACCGTCCGCTGATGACACCGGCTGCACGGTATCCACCCAGGCAAGGCCGTCGAGTTCCCACACCAGCTTGCCCTTGCGATTGTACTTCTGCAGCACAGGGCGATGCGACCAGGTATGCGGCACGGCGTTTAATACATAGATATTGCCCTGCCCGTCCGTGCCGACACCCCATGGGCGCATGAGGCGTCCCGGACCGGTTCGCCCGGGGACGGGGCCGGCGAGGTATCCGTTGGGCGTTCCGAAGGTTTCACTCACGGAAAGATCTGACGCCCGCAATTTATAGATCAGCTGATTCCGGCCGGCGTCAGCCACGAGCACGACGCCTGGATCAGCTGTGTCAACCACGACAGCGGACGGTATCCATGGCGTCTTCGGTACTGCAGAGCGCCTAAGGAGCGCTCCCGCTGCGCTGTAGCGGCAGACCACCGGAGAGGCATCGCCGGCGATCCAGGTCTGATTATGCTCGCCCGGCTTTTCTCCGCTCCTTGTGACATTCGTGGCGACGAAGAGGTCACCGTTTGCCGCAATCGCGATCGCGCCTGGCTGCGGGGCCGACCACTGCGCGGTCAGCTTTCCCCTCAGGTCGTAGAGCCGGACAGCGCCTTTGCTGGTGGTTAGGGCAAGTGCGGTATCCGATGCCGCAAGTCCCATTACTTCCTCGCCGGCATCGAACAACTTAACCGGCTTCTTGCCGTCCGGGTCGTACCGAACAATCGACGTCCCCTTGGTGTAGAAAACGTGGTCCGTGTTGACCGCCACCGCATCGCCGGATGGCTCCAGGCCGTCATGGTACTCAGCCTGACCGATCACCTTTCCGTCCCGGTAGATGCCGCCATGCTCGCCGCCCTCTTCCCAGTATGTGTTCAGGTAAACGGTCCCGTCCGGACGCACCGCCATCCCGTAAGCCCAGTGCTGCATCCAGCGATGCGCGCCATCGCCGGGGTAAGAGTTTGCGAGCCACGATGCCTGGTACCCCTCAAGCAGAGGCGCATTGTCTCCCGCCGGAGGCGGCGCTTGCTCACCGAGCGCACCTGTTTGCGCGATCAAACTCGCTCCAATCAACAGGAAAACAACACCGTTCTTCATTGCTATGGCCTTTCGCCGCACTCTCTATGAAAACGACAATTCCGTCGCTTTAGCAGCTCAAAGGGACATTTCAAGACGGCGGAAGATAAGTCCTGCATTGAGTAATACGAATTATCTGGAAAGAAGCCCAGGATTGGCCCCCTGCCCCCCAATCCTGGAGGAAGAGATTACGGAAACGCTCAATCGCTTACGTCATTTTCATCGCTGGCAATCGAATGAGACATTGCATCTCTGTTATTACCAGCGATGAACCTGACGCTCAGGCTTGTTGCAAACGCGTTCTCTTCCCCCAGGATTGGGGGGCAGGGGGCCAATCCTTACAAGATCGTAATACGGTCGAGGTCCGGCGCAGCCGCGCTGGCATTGTGGAACTTGATCGTGTTAGCGCCGGCATTCAATGTCACCGTCATCGTTACCGATCCACTGGCGCCGGGGCACGTCAGCGTCTGATCCGCGCCACCGTTGACGCTCACTTTGAAGTCGCGGCCTCCGGTGAAGTAGTACACGGTCAGCGTGTGGCTTCCTGCGGTCGAGGTGATACTATTGACGGTAGCGTATCCATCGGTCCCACCGCCGATATAGCGGACGACCTTTCCACCCGATGCCGATGCGTTCGTGTCAACAAATGCGCCGCCGCCGATCGTGTTGGCGGTTGCCTCGCCTTCGTAGCTTGTCGGAGCAGGTGGCGTAGAGGTGACGGTGATGCGGTCGAGGTCGGGCGCGGCCGCGCCGGGATTGTGGAACTTGATGGCATTGCTGCCCGCGTTTAGCGAAACGGCCATCGTAACCGATCCACTGGTACCGGGGCACGTCAGCGTTTGATCCGCGCCGCCGTTGACACTGACCTTGAAATCGCGGCCACCCGTGAAGTAGTACACAGTCATCGTCTGCGAACCCGCAGCGCTCTCAGTTACGTTATTGATGGTATCGTAGCCGTCGGTTCCTCCGCCGATGTAGCGGACGACCTGACCGCCGGACGCCGACGCATTGGCATCGGCGAACGCGCCGCTGCCGATCGTGTTGGCAGCAGACTCCGCTTCGTAGCTGCCCGGCGTGCTCGAACCGTTAGGCAGCCAGCGGTACATCAGCGTTTTGCTGGCATAGTTGTCCTCGCAGAGAACGACATATTCGCCGTTCGAGCGCAGCAGTACGTTCGTCGGATATTCCATATCGACATTGCCGACGGCGCTCGGGCCACCGACGTTCGCGCCAGGGATCAGCGAACCGGCGTAAGCGCCGCTGTTGATATCGTAGACATCGATCTGGTGGACATCGTAGAGGGTAACGAACACGTAGTTTCCCGCCACGTTGATGCCTTTCGGCGTGTCATTGGTGGGCGTGGTGTTACCCGTCAACAGAATGCCGTCACCGGAATAGTGGGCCGTGCGCGTTCCGCTCCAGTTATCGTAGCGCTGCAGAACCTTGCCGGCGCGTCCCCAGTCTCCATTGGAATTCGGGTTGCTGTTGGTGTAGCCGCTGATATACATGCGGTCATTCGCGGCATCGTAAACAACCCGATCCATCTCCGTCCACCCCGAGCCATTGGAAGGCGTGCCGTAGTGGACGACTCCGCCGGTGTTCCAGGTGGGCGCGCCGTTGGCGTCGAGCGCGGCGTTGATCGGGTACTTGTTGATGCCGCTGCTGATGTCCCACCAGTTGCCTTGACTATCAACGCAGCCTTCGTTTCCGGTAGGAGTATTGCCGGCAGGAATGGCGACTTCGCCGTCGGTCGAGCTGTTGAAGCGGTATATGCCGTTTGGGACGCCGTTCTGCGGCCCCATAATCAGGAAGCGCGCACCGTGGATGCGGCGCACCCAGCACCCGCATGTCCAGTTCGAGCGGCGAGCATCGGACGGATACTTGCTCTCGTTCAGCGTATACCCTTTGTAGCTCCACTCCGAGCCGGGCGTGGTATTGCTGTAATTGACCTGGATATGCTGCGCGGGCGAGAAGATATCGGTCTCGGAACTGGGATCGAAGTCGCTGGCGACCGTCCAGTGCAGTCCATTCAACGTCCAGTTGCGTGATCCGCCGGAGGTATAACTCTCCAGGACCGAACTGCCTGTCGCGCCGGTATCCTGGGTTCCATGGCGCTGGGCCACATAGATATTGCCGCTCCCATCGACACCGACGGCCTGGGGATGAATGAAACGCAACGCTCCCACCGTCCCGATCGTCGATCCGGAGCCGGAGAGCGCGCCTCCCAAAACGCCCAGTGTGGATGTGCGGCTGGGCGACGTGTCGATACTGGTGTAGATCTTGATATTCTGATCCGAGCCGTCGTCCGCCGCGTAGAGTTTGTTGCTGCCGCCCACGCAGATGCCCATCGGCTTGCCCACATCTGTGATCTGCTGGCCCAGGTAGTTGCCGTTTTTATCGTAGTGCTTGATCGTTGAGCCGGTAACGACCCAGAGAGAGCCACTGCTTCCCATGCAAATTCGCCCCGGATTGCTGAGTGCCCAGGATCGAAGCTGCGTCATACTGTTGGTATCGTAAACGCGAACGACATTGTTGGCCCGATCGGCGACATAGAGCTCCGTGCCGTTGCAGGCGAGGCCGGAAACCCCGTTCGTGGCGACTGCCAGCACGCTGCCGTCAACAGAACCGCCGCTGAAAGTGGAGTGCGCTCCGGCGGTCGTGTATCGGCCGACGCCATTGTCGCCGTCGGTTGCGGTAAAGAAGTATGTGCCGTTGGTACAGATGCCTCCCGTGCCGCCCTGATAGCCGGCAGTATCGTCAAATCGACTAACGAACGCGCCGTTCTTATAGACGCCGATCTCCGTCGCGCCTTCCTCCCAGGAGCACCCCGTATAGCAGGTGCCGTCCGATGCTACATAGAGCGAGAACATATCCTGCTGAATGTGAGTCGCAAGGGTCCCCGTGCTGTTGCCGATCCAGCTTGTCGTGTACGTTCCAGGCAGCGTCGTTGCGTAACTGGTAGGCTGTATTGTAAATGCAGCAATAGATATTAACGCAGCGTTGCGAATTGCGCTTCTAAGCGGTGTCATACTAATCCTCTCTATCAAAGAAATAACGGCAGTAGTGGTAGTCTTTTCTAATGGTCTGTTGTGCCATCGTAGGTCTTTTATATTTCTGCGATGATCACGTTAAAGCAATTCCTGCCTGATCAAAAAGTCCTGGAGGAAGACATCCCCCAGGACAGTCGACTCAGAGCAGGAGGCGCGATAAGGTACCTCCGGCGCTTCTGCTACGGCAGGTGATTGGCTTGAATATCGGCGAGCAAATTCTGTATACCGTTGGGGGCGGCGTTCGTGACATTCCACATGTTGACGGGAACCACTGTCGCAGTCGGACGCAGTGTTTTGACATGGCCGTCGCAGAAGAGGAAGTTTGTCTGCTGTGTGTGATCGACAAACAAGAGGTCGTTGGTATCGTCCCAGAATTCGGGATCCTGGCGTCCACGATGCTCTCCGACCAGAATTACCTGCGCCGGCGAATCGACCTGCGCGAGAGCAGCGGGATTGTCCATGTCGCTGGACCATGCCTGCGCCGTCAGTCCCATCGGTCCCGGACCGCCAAACTGATTTGAGCTCTTAAAACCGCCATGGCTGGCCTCGTAGCTCACCGGGATCGTGTTGTTGCTGCCGTTGACGAACTGTGTGGAGCTGACATCAGGGCACTTGAAGACACCGGCGCTCTTTATATAGGGCTGTACGATCACCTGCCAGCAAGCGGGATCCTGCAGAGCGCCGTTTACGACCACATTTCTGGGGCGGATCGCGGGATAGATCTCGTCGTTATCCTGCACGTACTGCGTGATAGCCAGGCCGATCTGCTTGAGGTTGCTGGCGCAGCTGGTCTGCCTGGCCTTTTCGCGGACCTTTGCGAAGACGGGAAAGAGGATGGCAGCGAGAATCGCTATGATAGCTATAACTACTAGAATCTCAATTAAAGTGAACCCTGCGATGATATTTCGGCTTCGATACGACGATGTTTTCATGGTGCGACCTTTCAGAAATATTCTGGATTTGATATCGACAGAGGGTGAGATCTTTTGGAAATCACCCTCACTTGGACAAAAGCGCTACTACTTTGCTCCGTAGGCGTTGTTGATCACTGTCTGCGCATTCGTGTAGTCGCTGCCGCCAAGCGGCGTGTTGTCCAGCGACCAGAGGTTCGGCCTTGTGCCGCCGCCAGATGTTTCGTTGATCGACTGCTCCAGACGCATCGACTTGACATGTCCGTCGCAGAACTGCAGATTAGCCTGCTGGGTGTGGCCCGCGAAAAGCCGTACATTCGTGTTGTTAATACTGGCGTCGGGATATTCGGAGAGCGATTCAGCCAGCTGGATGACCTGAGCGGGCGACGGGATCGCCGCGAGGCTGATCGGAGCGTTGCCGTTGGCGAACGGCGCATTTTGACCGAGCGAGTTGACGCCGTTCGAATTCGCCGAATACGATTGCTTAATAATCGGCGTGGCCGGGTTGGCGCATCCGTTGGCGGCATTCGGGTTCCAGGCATCGTTGTTGTTGCTCGGATTGGATGGGCACTTATAGACATCGGCGCTCTTCACATAAGGAAAGATCATCTGCCGCCATGTCGGCTGGCACGACGTGTCCCCCCACGCTCTGGGATACGCTTCATCGCTATCCTGAACATACTGCACCATGGCGAGTCCAAGTTGCTTCATGTTGCTGGCGCAACTGGTCTGCCTTGCCTTCTCGCGGACCTTCGCGAATACAGGGAAGAGAATAGCGGCAAGAATCGCTATTATTGCTATGACAACTAGTAATTCAATAAGTGTAAAACCTGACAATTTCCGATGCATGATTGTAGTTCTCCAACTGAATGCGATATTGATATGACCGATGCTTTCGCTGCAATAGTATTACGTAGTATATCGGACGTAGTATATCCTAACATGACTCATCGGATTTGTCAACAACGATCTTAGATCGAGTTTGTGTGTGTTAAGGACGGTAAAGTCTGTTTTGAGTTTTTCCACTTCAGACCTGTACCGTCCCACTACTATTCCGAGATCCAAATAAAGCGCCAGGCCTGAGCAGGCTGTCCCGACCATGGCTGCAGGACGATTCGTGTCGCATTGGTCGAGACACCGTTCAGGGGCAGCATAGCAAAGTCCGGCGCACTGTCCGGCGATATCCGATAATCACCCGGCGCGACCTGCGAGATATTCCAGACTTGATGTGGGTCAGCCGTGTAGCTCCAAAGCCCCACGCGCAACGGCATTCCGGGAGCG
>Ga0105238_10002122_pt1 | contig 20020 bp, 10 predicted proteins | sample KBSC34metaG_FD_81526 | JGI IMG/M metagenome (GOLD analysis project Ga0105238, IMG submission 81526) | Corn rhizosphere microbial communities from Kellogg Biological Station, Michigan, USA - KBS C3-4 metaG | ecosystem: Host-associated > Plants > Roots > Rhizosphere > Soil | place: Michigan, USA... | reverse complement strand
GGAGAAGATTGTGCATCTGCTCATCGGTCAGGTTGCCGCTGGCATACGCGGTGACATTGTGACGGTTATCTTCCTTCAAGCCGAGAGCCACAATCTTTTCGCGGGGAAAGGCTTTGGTCAGAGCGTCTACCGTGGCCGCCACATACTTGTGCGCGAAGGCGTTCCCGATCACCAGGATGTAGGTTCCAGCCGCGGATTCGCCGGGGGTCGTGTCCCGGTAATCGGTAAGATCCAGGGAGTGATGGGCGGCCATCTCGCGAAGTCCCGGACGGCGCGCAAACCGGCGATGGAACTGGTCCGCTACGAAATGGCTGTTATAGAGCACCGCATCCGCATACTGGAACACGGTCCCCCACAGCGTCTCCAGGTTCAGGTGATTCAGGTAGAGGCAGTCCATCGCGATGGTGTCGAGCATCATGTAGACGTTCAACACTCCTACCCGGCTCATGCGCTCGAGCCTCTCGTAGTCGAAAGGCTGTCCAAAGCGGAAAGCCATCGCGAAAGTGCGGGTGGTATCCGGACGGACCAGAAACAGCCCTTTCAACCGGTCCAGTTTGTGGAAGCGCTGGGCGTCCTCGGACACCATGGCGTAGATGTGAAAGTGCTTCTGCCATTGCGTCAGCGCGGCTTCCAGGATGCACTTGGCCGCGGCGAAGGTGCCGTTGTGATAAGTGCCCAGACTGGAGAAATCGAAGACCAGATCGAGACGCCCTTCGCTATCCCGCAGCAGGGCGCTCATCATATTCTCTCCCTGGCAATGGACCCCGCTGAAGTACTTCGCGATGCTTCTCGAGTACTCCGGATAGCGTTCCAGCAGCAGCGCGGAGTTGCGCTTTTCCAGCTCCTCCCGCGGGCTGTCGCTGCTCGCGAAGGAGACTTCACCGATGTGATAAACGAACGCCCGATTGGCCAGCGCCGCCTGGTAGCCGCAGCGATTGGCGCGCAGGATCAGGTCGTTCTCTTCGTTGTAGCCGCGGCCGTAAATCTCGTCGAGCAGCCCGAATTCATCCAGGATCTGAAACTTGATGAACAGGCAGAAGCCCACTCCCACCGGGACATAGTGATACTCGGGTAAGTATCCGGAAAGCTCCCGGAACACACTGTACGCCTGCTCCGGCGAGAGCTTCTGAAATTCCTTCTGCGGCGGAAACGAACAGATCGTGGCGTTGTTGGAACGCGGACTCACGAACCCGATCATGGGATCGAGATTCGCTACCCGCTGCAACTCGGCGATCGCGCCGGGGAAGAGAATCGTGTCCGAGTTCAAGAGCAGGACATCGTGACGGTTGGCCACCGATTCGCTTGCCGCCGCATTCACCGATCGCCCGAATCCCAGGTTGCGCTCGTTTTCGATCACCCGGCAAGGCACGATCCCGGACAGTTCGGACACTGCCTGGCGCAAGCGCGTTCTCAGCTCCCCATCGTCTGGAGAATCGTTGATCGCGATCACCTGACATCCGGCGTTGGCCAGCTCCCCGCTAACAAGGTGCAGGGAATCGAACAGGCTCTTCACCAGCTCAGGTTGCCGGTAGAAGGGAACCAGGATATCAATGGGCAAAGGGCTGACCTGGAAGGTAGGAGAAAATGCTACACATTCGTCAAAGCTCTCAGTCAAGAAACTAGTTAATCTAACGTTGGAGCCTGGGGAAGTCAATCGAAAGGTACCCCAGGTTTCGACAGGTATTCTGCCGGATAAAAATCGGCTTTGGCAGCCGGCCGGTGGGTGTCGAAAACTGCCGGCGGGGTCCCCTCGATCAAGTGCCGGCGCACCTCCAGGAAGAATTCCACCATACGTTGGCTCTCCCAATCCCAGGGCGTCACCCAGCGCCACCGCCGCCCCGCGACTCTCTCGGGAAAAGCACCCATGTCCGGTACAATCACCGGCAACTCCATCTCGAAACAGGCGCTCAGTGTGTAGCTGAAAGTCTCCGGCCACTGCGCCGGAAACCAGACCACCTGCGCTCCCGCCTCCCGCAACAACCGCGGCAGCTCATCCTTATTATATGGACCCGTCTGGAGAAAAGACTCCTCTCCGGCATCCCGGCCGTCCACATACCCCACCAGGACAAACCGCACCGGAAATTTTCGCGCCACTACCTCCTTCGCCACGGCACGTAATCTCTGGATCCCTTTGTGCCGGTTCATCACTCCCAGCACGGCAATTACCAGCGGATCCCCTGGATCCAGCCTCGCCGGTGACGGATCCGCGAAGCGGCGGGACTTGCCGGGATGGGCTGCGGCCACGATCTGGGCAGCCGGAAAATACCTCCGCATCCTTTCCGCGGCATCCTGGGAAGGGGCGATGATCCGGTCGGCGCCTTTCACCAGCTCCCCATACCGGGTGCGCCATGCTTCAATATCGAGCCGCGGCCAGGGAGGACGTCCCGCCAGGCAGGCATTGCAAGCAGCCGGATCCGGTTCTCCGCAATACCGGCCGGAGGGATCCGTTAGCGTCACCTGGGGGCAAATCGCGAAATAGTCGTGGACAGAATAGTCGAGAGCCGCGCCCAGATCGTCGCGCAGGCTGCCGACATCCAGCACATGACCCAGCAGATGTTGTACATGGATCCGGGTCACGCCGCAGCGGCGGAGCAATTCGAGCAGCGTCCCGTAGTCCGTCCCGAGTTGGAATGCGACCCGGAAATCATCCTCCGGGTCCAGATTGCGTAATACCACCGTATCGCAATTACCCGGGGTCAGGACCAGCATTTCCGCTTGTCCGGTCACGCATTCGCGCAGCTCAGTGACATATTGGTGGATCCCGCCGCCCAGTGCATGAGTGATCGAGAGGATGACGGGCCGCCCGGATTCCTTCATTCGCCGGGCGGAAACCGCCACCCGGAAGGGCTTTGCCGGGTCACTTCGGACGTGCTCGGCGATGCTGCGATCGTACTCCGGATACAGCTGCCGGATGTGCTCAGCCCCCGATCTTCGCCTTTCTTCCGCCTCTTTCCCGAAGCTTGTTTCCCCCGCGTGATACACGAAAACGTCCGCCGCGAGCACGTTCTCGTATCCTTTATATAAGGCGCGTAAACAGAAGTCGTTTTCCTCCCCGTAACCCTTGCCGAAAATCTCGGCTCGGAAGCCTCCCACCTGGTTCAGGCATTCCCGCCGGATGTACATACAGAAGCCTACCCCGGTCGGGATGCGAACCCGGCTCCCGGCATTCACTTCCCGGAAAAGAGTGTCGAGTTCCCCCAGCAGGATCCCCCGGGGCAGGGGATTGGCTACCTCCATCCGGGGATAGCTGCAGATGGTGGCGTTGTTGGAAAACGGGGTGACGGTGCCCACCGGATCCTGATTTTCCAGCGGTTCGAGCGCCGCCGAGCCTAGCCGATCGAGCCAGTCATGAGCGACTTCCGTATCATTATTTAATAGCACCACGTCTCGACCCGGATCGAGCTCCAGAGCGCGGTTCACCGAACCGGCAAAACCGAGGTTCCGATCGTTCTCAAGCAGCAGGATTCCGGACTGCCCGTCGAGTGTCCGCAGGTATTGGGCGAGCTCCGGATCCGGGGTTTGATCGTTGATGAGCACCACCCGATAGGGGGTTCTGCAAATCGAACCCAATAGGCTTTCCAGGCACCGGCGTGTCTCGTGAAGGCCCCGATACACCGGAATCACCACATCCACGGCTTTGTATTTTCTATCACTTACCTTGGTAGCTACATGGTAGCTTTGCGGAGGCAAGGTGAAAGGTATCGTACTTCTGGGATTTTCGCCCCGCCGGCGCCTCACCGTATAGTCAACAAACGGGTTGCGATACGCAAGCGGCGCGCCCAGGTGAGCAGCGTAAAAAGCGGCGTCGAAAACTTCGTTCGGCCGGCGGCCCTCCTGCCATCCGAAGCGCAAAAAATGGACCAGCGGATTACTGCCCGCGGCTGCCACATCGGGATACTGGAGCAGGTAGAATCCGCTATCGAAACAGGCGTCCGGCTGACGACCTTCCTGGCCTCCAAACCATAGAAAATGCGCCAGCGGATCGAGTCCGGAGGGTCCCACGTCGGGGTAGCGCTCGAGATAAAACGCGGGATCGAAACAGATGCCAAGATCCGGCACCGCCAGACACATCAGCCCGGCATACATGCGGCTGGCTGCAGTTTGGCTCAACTTCAGGAAAGAACGGACGGGGTTGGAAAGGGACGAGGGCGGGGAAGACGTGGGCGGAGGAAACAGAGAGTGAGTTTAGCATAGCGCGCGCCGTAGCGATTTACAGCGCGCGCTGGCTCACTTGGAGGAACTACGAACTGCGTCGACGAAGGCCGGCAACACCAGCCAAAGCTAATCCCATCAACACGAAAGTGCTGGGTTCGGGCACCGGGGGAGCGATCGTGCCCAGGATGTCGAAGGACGAATCGAGAGAATAGACGCCGCTGTCGCTGCCGGGAAGGTTGTAATCCTTGCCGCCATTCGACCACGGTTGGTTTGCGGCGCTGAAACTTCCGTTGGACTGTTCCCAGCCACCGAGGTTGTAGCCGATTGCGCCTTGGGTAGTCGCCCTATAGGTGGAATACCCGGTAACCGGCGTGACGCTGGTGCCGAGGAAGTAGGTTTTCCCGCCGGTCAGGGTGACGCTGGCGCCTAAGTCCACTTTAAACAACTGCAAGCAGTTAGTGGCAGTGCAGTCATAGCCGACCGGCTGCGACAAATTGGCGACTGAGGTTCCGGACTTCACCAGGCTGCCGCCGCCGTTCACCGGATCCCCCGAGAACAGCGACCAGGTTACCGTCTGCTGCGTCTGAGGAGTCGACGTGCCCACCAGAAAGTCGCTGAAATCAAAGCCAGTTACTACCCATCCCGCAGGTCCGACGGTAAAGTTGTCGAAGATCGTGAAAGACGAGCCACCGGTGGTGCAAACGCTATCGCAGGGATTGCCGCCGCCAAGCGTGCCGACAGTGGTAAACGTGGTGTTGTTGATCGCTCCGTTGTTGAACAACGTCGCCGCTTGCCCGCTCATCGCTATTAATAGGAAGGCACCTGCGCCCAGGGCGCGTGCTCCTATTCCCCCCAAGTTAAACTCCCATTTAAGGTTCACTACTAACTCCTCCTATTCCGGATTTTTTCGTACGCTCCTCCGGTTGAGGTCAGTATACGATGCAAATCCGGCCAGACGAGGATAATTGTAATAGTATCTTTGGTTTGTAGCGCTTTAGGTGTATTGTAAACAGGTCCTCGGGGGTTCCCCGAGAGCCCTCTATTCAGGTCGCTCGACGGGTCGGGAGGCGACCGCAAAGCCGGGTGCCCAAACGCAAAAAACCCGCTGGGCGCCATAACAGCATCCCAGCGGGAAGACTTGATAGGGGACTTGACAGGGACAACAGCTTCGAAACCAAAGCCGTCCTCAATAGTAACTGACGCGGGGCTCAAGTTTCCGTATACCTTCTCGGCCGGAAAAGTTCCACTTCATCTGCAAAACAAGCGTTGACGGGCTGGGGCTGAACATTGCAAGATTGCTGCAAACACGCGGCTTAGGTGGCAAAAGTACGATCTGATTCAATGGCCCACAGAGGCACCCCGCAGGCCAAGCGAAGGGCCAAACCCATAAAAAATTAATATATTTTAATTTTACTAAACGCCCCCTTCGCAAGCCTACATTTGCCGACTCTTGCCATACCGCCCCTCATATGCCGTTTGGCCCATTGAAAACACACCACTTACGAGGATCTGATAGTACTCCAAGTACTTGAAGCGATAGAACTTGAATAAAGTTTGGGAGGAAGGGCCTGGAAGCCGACTTCTGCAGACTGGCGGATCGCCAGAAATGACGTTGACTTTCGCCTACAGAGAATTTATCATTGGTGTCGATCTACACGTTAATGTGGATTAGCATCTGTAGTTGCATCAAAACTGAAAACAACATAAGTCAGGTAAAGGCAAATTGAACTCTGAAGAGGACTTGATGAAGGGGAGCAGTCAAAAATGAAAATCACAACCAAGATACTTATGGCCTGTCTGCCATGTATCGTTACCGGTGCGCTTATAGCCGCATCAACCGGAGAACGAGCTGTCAGCAAGCCTAACGCGTCGGCGATGTCCAAAGCGAAGTCTGCTTTGAACAAGCTGCCACTATCTTTCGAACCCAACCGTGGCCAAACCGATCCGCGGGTACAATTTCTCTCCCGGGGTCCGGGCTACACCGTATTCTTCACCAAAGACGAAACGGTCATGTCTCTCCAGGACACCAAATCTTCAAACGCTGTCGTGCGTATGAAGTTTGTCGGGGGAACCAACTCTGCCACGCCGCACCCCATCGATGCGCTGCCCGGGACCACTAACTACTTGATCGGTAACGATTCAAGCAAGTGGCACACGGGAATTGCCGAGTACACCAAACTCCGTTACGAGAACGTGTATCCGGGCATCGACGTCGTCTACACGGGCGACCAGAAGCAGCTGCGCTATGACTTCATCGTCAAGCCGGGTGCCAGTGCGAGCGCCATTCAGATGGCTTTCGAAGGCGCAGACAATGTCTCCGTCACGAAAGAAGGCAACCTTGCGTTGACCATCGATGGCAAAACCCTCGTAACCACGAAACCGTTCACCTATCAAGAAGACGCTGGAGCCAAGAAAGAAGTTGCCAGCCATTTTGTCGTTAACAACGGCCGCGTCACTTTTGAACTCGCGAAGTACGATACCACCAAGGATCTGGTCATCGATCCCAGCGTGGTGTTCGTCACTTACCTCGGTGGAATCCTCAACGATTCCGTAAACGGTGTTGCGATCGTCAATCCGACCCTCACCATCTCTTCTTCGCCCAGCGCTTATTTCGTCACTGGGACCACGACCTCTCCGAACTTCCCCACCACGGCCGGCGTTCTGCCGAACCTTCCCGGTGGCTTGAGCGGAAACACGCAGACTGGCGTGAATGATGTATTCGTTTCCAAGATCAGCTTCAACGGCGGCCAGATCCTCTGGTCCACCTACCTCGGCGGCAACAGCCAGGACACCGGCACTGCCATCGCGGTTGACGCAGTCAGCAGCCCCGCCAAGGGTGGCGGCGCAGTGGATTGCACCATCGCCGGTTGCCCGGTGATCGCCGGCCAGACCTTCTCGGCCAACTTCCCGGTTGCTGGTCCCTTCCAGCTCCCGAGCCTCCTCGGCACCAACGACGCCTATGCAGCCAAACTGGCTCCAGATGGAAAGTCCCTGGTCTGGTCGACCTACCTCGGTGGTATCTCCAATGACTTCGCCACTGGCGTTGTCGTCGATCTCGCCGGAAACACCTTCGTCGGCGGTTACACCGATTCTCCGTACTTCATCTGCCCCGGGAACAGCATTCCTCCCATCGGCACCAATCAGTGCACCAACTCCAACCACACCAGCCCGACCAACTCGGCTGATGCTTTCGTAGCCAAGATTCCGGTCAACTACTCCGGCGCCACCTCGCTGGTCAACAATGTTGCCCTGTACGGCGGCTTCGGTGAAGAGTTTGCTCGTGCCATCGCCTACAACCCGACCAGCAACATGGTCTACCTCGGCGGCGACACCACCACCGGTTCGCAGAACTTCATCGCTCCGAACAATGTGAACCTGCCCGGTATCAGCAACAACACTGCCAACACCGGTCTCCCGGGAATTGGTCCCAACGCTCGCGGCGGTTTCGTCGTGGCGTTCGACGCTACCACGTTCGCCCGCACCTGGGCGAGCTATGTCGCGGTTAGCCCCTCCGGCAGCACCGGTTTTGAAACCATCACCGGTATCGCTTCCGAAGGTGGTTGCAGTGTCGCCAATTGCGGCGGTACCGGCAACATCGGACATATCTACATCACTGGTGACACCACCTCGACCGTTACCTCGGCCAACATTGCCAAGAACGTTCCCGGCGTAGGTTGCACCTCCCCGCTGGCTGCCAGCTCGCTGAACAATCCCTCCACCTCTCTTATCGGACCCAACGGAACCCCCGTTGTGATCGCTGGTGGCGTGACCGTTCCCGCAGGCTGCGTCACGGCCCTGATCACTCAGGCACCTTATGACACCAACCAGGCTGTCACCACCGGTTGCCCCTTCCCGCTGCCGCTGAATTTCGTTCCGACTGCCACTTGCAACCTGTCGGCTTACGTCGCCATCCTCGATGGCGCGCTGCTGACCGCCCCCGGCGGAAACCCCGCCCCGGTTGGCAACCAGATCGAATATTGGGCGTATTACAGCTCGGCTAACGCCAGCACTCTCTCGAACGCACTGGCGATCGATAGCAATCCGACGACTCTCGCTTCGGTTTACTCGCTCGGTACCTATCAGCAGATGTACATCACCGGTAGCAGCCAGCTGACCAGCACCGAACCGGTTGCCTGTGTCGCCGGCGGCGCACCGCAAGCCGTCAACTGCCTGCCGACCACCAAGACGACCGCTAACCCGGCCGCCAGCACCTTTGTGAATCCGTCCGAAATCTTCACCCCCTACAACGTCGGTACGACGAGCGGCGGCGGAGTCGGCGGTTACAGCCCGTTCCCCAGCGGTGCCACGGCTCCCGGCACCACCGGCACCGGCATCGTCAATCAGATCGACGCCTATGTCGCTCGCTTCAATCCCAACGGATTGGCGGCCAGCAGCTACGGCGGTCAGGGTTCGGCCATCTCGGGCGTAACCGGCCTTATGGGTTACGGCACCAACCAGGTGGTTGCTCCGAACGATCACTCGTTCCTGATCCACACTCCCCAGCTGAACTTTGCTGAGTTCATCTATGCGAACGTGGCTTCGGACAACAACTCGACCCCGAACACCGTTGGTAATGCGATCGCCGTTGACCCCACCCGTGCAGCTCTCGTCGGTGGCGCAACGAACGTCTCCAACTCCAACTCGGGTAAGGGTTGCGTTCCCGCCAACTCTTGCAACTTCGCCACCACCAACAACCTCAGCGGTACCAACGCTGGCGGTACGGATGGCTGGGTGTCGGTTCTGTTCTTCAACGACATTCTGACCAATGCTTCGTCTCAGGCGAGTGCGAATCCCTTCCTGCAACCGGGTTTCCCGCTCCTCACCTCGAACGCGAACGCACAGGGTGGCTGCGCCGCAGCCGGCAATTGCTCTTACATTCAGACCACGCCGGCTCCGTTTGGTCCGACCTTTGATTTCGCGCTGAGCGATCCTTCCACTCAGACCCAGACCTTCCAGGTCATCTTCACCGGACAGACCGCTGGTCAGCTCGCTGCCCAGACCCCCTGGTGGGTGCCGCTCGATCCGCGCGGTGGTGCAAATCCGCCGACCCTGGACAACAACCTGCCTGGCTCCGGAATCGCGTACTACGTTCCCTGCCAGAACCCCTCGGCGACCTTCGTTTCCCTGAATCCTCCGGGCGCCGCTTCCACTGGTTACTACAACAACGCGTATCCTGCTCCTGGCAACCCCTACGGTCCCATGACTTGCGCGTTCCCTGATCCGACCCACCTCTATGAGAAGCTGCCCATGCTGTACTCGGGCTATCCTGGACTGACTGCTGCCCAGGCCAACGGCAACCTGGTTACCCCCGGTTGGCTGATTGTTTCTCAGGACATCAATCCTGGTGTGGTTCGTCTCCAGCTCGATCGTCGCGCTGCCGCCGGCCTTCTGGAAGGCACCTATGTGGCCCAGTTCCTGGTCACCACTCTGGACTCCCAGCAGGGTCTGCCCGGCCACCCGGCACAATGGCCTCCTTGCGGTCCTCAGTCTTCGCTGAGCCCGTATCAGGGTACCGTTTCCGGTTGCCCCGCTTCGACTCCGCTGCCTGCCGACAACATTTCGACTCTGGTCACGGTGCGACTCGTCGTTCGTCCCACCCTGTTCCTCTCGCGTAACTCCGGTGTTCTGACCGGTATCACCTCGTCGCTCGCCGCCAACCCGCTGGTTGGACCCGGCCCGACGACTGGAACCATCTACTCGGTTCAGCAAGGTACGGCTCAGGTACCGGATTGGTATTACACCGGTACGAACAACGATTCGTCCGCTTGGCCCGCTGGCGCCTTCGGCCTCGGCACCATCTTTGCCGCCGGCAACAATGGTGTCAACTCCGGACCGCCCACCTGCGTAGCTACCAATAGCTTCGCCGGCAGCAGCGTCGCCAACGTGAACCCCCTGGTTCCGCAGCTCGGTGATCCCGCGAATCCGAAGGCAACCAACGTATCGGTTCCTTGCCCGGTTTCCGCTACCGCTCCTGATGTTGGTGCGGGCTTCGGTTACGGCGCCGCCGCCTACCTCGGCAACGGCCCTGGCGACCTGTCCGGCGGTGGCATCGGCGCTACCCCCAACATGACGTTCCTCTATGACGCTGGCACGGTGTTGACGATCATCCCCAACGCCCTGTCGCAGTGCAACCACAACCCGGCCGACATCACCAACGCTCTGCCTAACGAGTGCAACCTGTCGATCGAGCAGAACCTGGCGCCTACCCGCCCGGATCAGCCTGCCGGCGTTCAAACCTTCAATGCTGAATTCCAGGGCGGTCAGGATCCGCTCACCCAACGCAACGACGCGACGGTCCATGACTATTACGTCAGTGCGGAAGGTCCTGCCACCATCAGCGTTGCGGCGATCAATTGCACCAACTGGAACGCGACCACTCACCTCAACTCGGTTGGTAACTGGCTCGGCGTGCAAATGGGAGGCGTTTCTCTCAATGCCGCCGGTGCTCCGACCCCGATCAACTACACCCCGATCTGTACCGACTTGACGGCTTCGACCATCGGTACGGTGCGCGCACCTGCGACCGGTTGCGCCGCTGGCTGCACCTATAAAACGGGTGCCACCATCGGTGACGACGGCGCGCTGCCTGGCGCGGTTGGCGGACAGAAGATCGTCCTCGACTTCGTGACCAAGGCTTACACGGGCGGTTGCTCCGCTCAGGCTGCCAGCCCCACCACGGGCTCTACGACTTGCACCACCGCAAGTGGTGTTGGTCCCCGCGCTGCGCTGAACGGAATCCCGACCGGTCTGTACACGGCCGATGTTTACGTTTGGTCGACTCGCGCCAAGAACTCGGTCCCGGGCTATTGCCTCGGAGCGAGCATGCCGGCTGCCAGCGCCACCACCGGTGCTGACCCGATTCCGCTATGCGCGACTTCCACTGGGGCCGCTTCCAGCGCCAACCCCAACCCGGAAGTCCTGGTCTCTGGCCAGCAGACGTTCAAGGTAACCCTGTTTGTCTTCGATACCACTCAGGTCATCCAGATTACCCCGAACACCTGCCCGGTCGGCGGCATCACCACCTCGACCACCGAGTTCGCCACCGTGGCCAATTCGGAAAATCTGTTCACCGGCAACATCACGCCGCCCTACGGCCCGGGTTCGATTCCGAACTACGGCAACTTCGGTCCTAACGGCAGCTCTCTGGTTGTGTGGTCTCTGCTGCCCTTCCAGACCACCGGCACCAGCATCACTGGTTGCTTCTCGCCCGGTCAGATTTGCCCCGCAACTAACGGCAATCCCAACGGCGGTTTGAATGTGAACTTCCCGGTTGCACTGCCCAACGGGGTTAGTGTCAACGCCCAGACGCTGGCTCAGTACAACGCCTGCGCCCTGCCCACCGGCAAGTTCGGCGCGACTGTCATCGACGGTAGCTCCGTTCCGGGTATCGGTTCGCTCACTCAGACTGGTCCGCTCTCGCAAACCACCTTTGTTCCGGCCAGCAACGGCACGAACAATCAGGTCACGCTCTACGCCTGCCGTCCGACGGTCGCTCCGGCTTGGTTGAACTCGGCCATCTATCCTGGCAACGCAGTAACTGCCCCGGGTAGCCCCGAGCCTTATGCCAACGGTAACGGTCCGTTCGGTGGACCGAATGCCACTGCAGTCACCAGCATCGACACCACTGTCGCTGCCAATGGCGGCAAGGGCCCGGTTCCCAGCGTCTCCGGCCTCACCTGCCCGCTGGCTGCTAACACCGTCAATCCGCCCACTGGCGGCACTGCAGTACCCAGTAAGTTCGGCGTCTTCCGCAACGGCAACTCGTTCCTGTTGGATAGCAACGGTAGCGACGCGTACGAAGGCGGTCCCGATCGCTTCATCAGCACCTTCTTCACGCCTCCTGGTCCGATCGTGGCCCAGCCTGGTGATGTCGCGGTTGCGGGTGACTGGACCGGCGACGGTAAATCCAAGATCGGTATCTACCGTCCGTCCACCGGTACCTGGTATCTGGATGCCAACAACAACGGCATCTTCGATGCTGGCGACTACACCTATCAGTTCGGCGGCATCGCGGGTGACATGCCCGTCGTCGGCGACTGGATGGCTTCCGGTAAGACTTGCATCGGTATCGCCCGTACGGGTGGATTCTGGCTGCTCGATCTGAACTGCAACGGCACCTTCGATAACACTCCGACTGACGCGTTCTTCCCGTTCGGCGGTCTCACTGGCGACGTACCGGTCGTTGGTAACTGGGTCCTCGGACAGGGTACTCGCGTTGGTGTGGTTCGTAAATACGCCCCCGGTGGCGTGCCGCAGGGCAACCCGTTCCTCTGGGTTCTCGATGGCAACGCTGCTAACGCTGGTAACTCGCCGGCCAACCACAGCGTAGCGACCGCGGCCAACCTCGCCCCGTTCGCCTACGGTGGTCTCGCTGGTGATGTGTATGTCTCCGGCGACTGGATTGGTGCGGGAACGTCTCGTGCGGGTATCTACCGCTCGGGTAGCTGGATCCTCGATCTCGGCAACGTCCCGGTCAACCACACCTACGACACCTTCTTCCAATTCGGTGGTCTCGCAACTGACACCCCGATCGTTGGCAAGTGGTAAGTAGGTAATTCAGTAAGGCTGTAAATCAATGGCCGCTCACCCCTAAAAAGGTGGGCGGCCATTTTTCTTTGTTTTCCGACTTTCCCCCACCTGATTTCGTCCCAAAAATTACGGTCCACGATAAAATAGAGAGGATCGTCAACCAGTTCAATGAACCACTTTGCAGCCCTGTCCTTCTTACTCCTGAGTTCCGTTTCCTCTTTTCAGGCGGCGACCGTGACGGAGGCTCCTCCACCCGCGGCGGCCCGATTTCTCGAGCTGTTTGACCGCCTGCGCTCCGCCCAGCAGAAGAGCGTAGAACTCGGCCGGCATCATCTGCTCACCTTCCTGTTCTCGGAGAACGACGTCAACGAGTACCTGCGCTATGCGCTCAAAGCCACGCCTCGCCCTGGCCTCGATTCTTTGACCGTGAAGATCTCCGGCAATGACTCCATCGCCACCCTGGCAAAGGTCGATTTCGATGCCGTGGAGCGCTGGCACCCGGGCACCATTCCGGCCGCCCTGCGACCGGTGCTTAAAGGGAAAAAGTCGATCGCCATCGATTTCCACATCCACGCCGACAATTCGGCCCTGACGTTTACCGTGGAAAAGGCCCGTTACGAAGATGTCGCGCTCCCCGGAATCTTCGTGGAGAAGGTGATCGAGATGGTGGCCGCCCGGCAGCCGGAGAAGTACGATACCACCAAGCCCGTGCCTCTGCCCTTTGGATTGCGTAAGATCTGGACCAGTGAGAAGACCGTCCAGGGGCATAACTGATCTGAGATCTTCCGTACGGGAATTCGCGGCCGGAGTGGGCCGAGGCTGCCTACACCGCGCCACGAAAAGTATAATGGGGCTTGCCGGTCAGTAACTCGGAACTCTCTCCTTCTTCCACCCTCGCTGGTATTTCTCCCCAGGAAATGCGGCGCATGATTCTCAGCCAGTCGAAACGGGCGAATGTGGGCCATATCGGCTCCTGTCTGTGCGTGGTGGAGATTTTGGCGGCCCTTTACGGGGGCGTGTTGCAAGCCGGCACTCCCGACGACCCCAATCGCGACCGCTTCATTCTCTCCAAGGGACACGCGGCCCTGGCACTCTATGCGGCTCTGGCCGCCAAGGGCTGGATCTCGCAAGCCGAACTCGATGGCTTCTGCGGAGACGGCAGCCGGATCGCCGTACATCCCGAACACACCGTGCCCGGTGTCGATTTTTCCACCGGCTCCCTGGGACAGGGGATCTGCCTGGCGGCCGGCGCGGCGCTGGGTGCCCGTTTACAGGGATCCACCCGGCGGATCTACTGCCTGATCAGCGATGCCGAATGCAACGAAGGCTCCACCTGGGAAGCGGCGATGTTCGCCGCGCAGCACCGCCTCGACAACCTGCAGGTGATCGTCGACTGGAACCGGCAGCAGGCGCTCGGCCTCACCCGGGATGTTATCGACATGCCCAACCTCGCAGAACGGTGGCGCGCTTTCGGCTGGCGAGTCTCGAGCGTCGACGGCCACTCCGTACCCGAGCTGGTGGAAGCCCTGACGGCGCCCTCTTCCGACACCGCCCCGCACCTGATCCTCGCCCGCACCCTGTTCGGCCGCGGAGTGTCGTATATGGAACAGGGCACTCCTCTCACCCAGACGCACTTGCCCGTACAGCCCATCAACTGGCACTATCTCCCTATGAGCGATCACGAGTTCGCAATCGCGATGCGTGAAGTAGAAGCGGCCAGTTGAGGAAAGCCTTCATCGACGCGCTCACTCGTCTCGCCGCCGATGACGAACGGGTGATCCTGCTGACCGGCGACCTCGGCTACATGGTCATGGAGCCGTTTCGCGCCCGCTTTCCCGACCGCTTCATCAATGTCGGTGTCGCCGAGCAGAATATGGTGGGCATGGCCACCGGCCTGGCGGAAGCCGGCTTGCGTCCCTACACCTACTCCATCGCCACCTTTGCCGCGCTGCGGCCGTTCGAGTTCATTCGCAACGGCCCGGTGCTGCACCATCTGCCGGTGCGTGTCGTGGGAATGGGAATGGGCTTCGAATACGGGCACGGCGGACCTTCGCACTATGCCATCGAAGATGTCGGGGCCTTGCGCACACTGCCCGGCCTGACCGTGGTGATTCCAGCCGATTCCGCCCAGACCGGCGCCGCGCTCGAGAAGACCCGCGACCTTCCCGGACCGGTCTATTACAGCCTGGGCAAAGATGACCGGACCTTCGTGCCGGGTCTCGACGGCCGCTTCGAACTGGCCCGCGTGCAAGTGGTGACTCCCGGCGAGGACATTGTCATCGTCGCCATGGGATCCATCGCACAGGAGGCCGTGGCCGCCGCGGGCGATCTCGCCTCGCGAGGCGTCCATGCCAAAGTTGCGGTGGTGTCGAACTTCAATCCGGATCCCGAGGAAGACCTGGTCAACCTCCTGTCCGGCTTCCGCCATGCCATCTCGCTCGAAGCCCAGACCATCTCCGGAGGCCTGTCGGCATGCGTCGCGATGCAGATCGCCAGGCATGGCCTGGCTTGCCGCCTGCATCCTCTCGCGGTCTGCGCCTCGCCCGACGGCACCACGGGAAGTCCCGCCGACCGCTGGCGCAAGTACGCGCTCGACCGCACCAGCATCGTACGCACGGCTCTCTCGGCACTCGGAGTCGCAGCGGCATGAGCTTTCAGCTGGCGTCGGTGATCCTGCCTGTCTATAACCAGGCGGATCACATCGAGAACGTTCTGGGGGAGTATCTCAAAGCCCTCGAGCGCCTGGATTTTCCTACTGAAATCCTGCCGGTGATCAACGGCCCGCGGCGCGACAATTCACTCGAACGCTGCCGCGCCCTGGAGGCCCAGTATGCCGGCAAGCACGCCTCCATTCGCACCTTGTGTATCGATCAGGGCGGCTGGGGACGCGCCGTCCGGCACGGTCTTTCACAAGCCCAAGGCGACCTGATCTGTTACACCAACTCGGCGCGCACCACGGCCAAAGACCTGGTGCTGATGCTGCTCTACGGATCGGTGCACAACGACTGCGTGGTCAAGGCCAATCGCAAGATCCGGGAGAGCTGGCGGCGGCGCCTGGGCTCGCTGCTCTACAACCTGGAGTGCCGCTATCTTTTCGATCTGGCCTACTGGGACATCAACGGCACGCCCAAGGTCTTTCCCCGCAGCTTCACACCGCTGATGGCTTTGCAGGAAGACGGCGACCTCATCGACCTGGAGTTCAACGCGCTCTGCCGGCGGCTGGATTACCAGGTGCTCGAAGTGCCCGTCTTCAGCAAGACCCGGCACTCGGGAAAGAGCACCACCAACTGGCGCTCCGCGTACCGCATGTACACCGGCGCCTATCAGCTCAAACAGAAGATGGCGGGTTCCAAGCCCGCATGAAGCGCGACTCGCAGCTCGCCGACATGTGGACCCGTCACGCCGCCGACTGGCGCGACACGGCCCAGGTCTCCAGCCAGTGGCGGGAAGCCGCCGGCACCGACCCCCGCCTGCTGGAAAGTCAGGCAACTCGCGGCTGGTGGCCGACTCTCCAGGAGTTGGGTATCACCCTGTTCGTCACCCGCGAGTACGAGCACCTGGTGCTGGCGCTCAATGCGGCCACGGGCCGTCCCCGGACCTCTTTCTTTCCCATGCCGCATCCTTCCGGCCTGGCCGTCGACCGGGCGCAGCGCAAAGTCCACCTGGCGAGCACGCGCAATCCCAACCAGGTTTACACCTTCAAGCCGCACTCCTCCTCGCTCGAGCGCAGCGATGTGAAGCCGCCAGCGAACCCCGGCGCACCGCTGATGCCGGCTACCGCGGCCTACTATCCCGGCTCGCTCTACATCCACGACCTGGCCATGATCGGAACCCAACTGCATGCCAACGCCGTGGGGCATAACGCCGTGGTGCGGCTGGGCGAAGGCAATCGCTTCGAGCGCGTCTGGTGGCCCAAATGCATCGAGGTGAAAGGGAAGCCGGTCTTCAGCCGCAACCACATCCAGCTCAACTCCATCGCCGCCGGCCGGACGCTCGGACAGTCTTTCTTCTCGGCTTCTTCCTGCACGCTCGGCAGGCTGCGTCCCGGACACCTCAATTACCCGGTGGACGGGAAGGGCGTCATCTTCTCGGGCGCCACCCGTGAACCGGTATGTACCGGCCTCACCCGGCCGCACTCCGCACGCCTGCGCAACCGGGAGATCTGGGTGGACAACAGCGGCTACGGGGAAGTCGGGATGGTGCAGGATGGGCGTCTCCAGGTGGTCCGCAAGCTGCCGGGCTGGACCCGCGGCCTCTGCATCCTGGGCGATATTGCTTTCGTCGGGACCTCGCGCATCATCCCCAAGTATGCCCGCTATGCCCCGGGCCTCGATGCGGCCTCCAGCACCTGCGGGATCCATGCGATATCTTGTAAGACCGGAGAGCTGCTGGGCAGTCTCACCTGGCCTTACGGGAATCAGATTTTTTCCATCGACTGGATTCAGTCGAGTGTCACCACCGGTTTCCCTTTTGCGGTTCCCTTGCGAAAGCAAAAGCGCGAGACGGTATTGTTTTATAGCTATCTCAATCTGTAACTTATCAGGAGAACCATGAGCAGCAGCGATTTCCGCCTTCTAATGATTGGGGCGATGTACGAGAACGGCGGTAACACCACCCATCGGTTCCTCGACGGGCATCCGCAGATGTGCGTCTATCCGTTCGAGTCCCAGCCGGGCACCCGCTATGTCAACGACATGCTCACCAGCATGTTCCCCGTCAAATACCGCTGGCCGGTGTTCACCCTCAGCGCCACTCCGGTGGAAGACTACCGCGCCATCATCGACGAAGAATGCAAGGTACGGGCGCGCACTCCGCACGTCAGCAAGTTCCGCCACATTGCGTTCGACTTCAACGACGATGAGCGCTGCCGGATCTATACCGAGTATGTGAAGAAGTCGGGACGCAGCACCGGCGATAACATGAGCGCCTTCTTCCGCTCCACCTTCGACGCCTGGAAGGACTTCAACCGCACCGGCAAAGAGTCCGTCTACGTGGGCTACAGCCCCATCATCACGGTGGATGCCGATCGCATCCTGAACGACCTTCCGCAGGCCCACGTGCTGCACGTGGTGCGCAATCCCTGGTCGGCGTTCGCGGACACCTCCAAGCGCCCGGTGCCGTTGTCGCTCGAGAAGTACCTGCTGGCCTGGACGCTGAATCAATACTACGCGCTGCTCTATCGCGATAAGTATCCGGGACGCCTGCACATCGTACGCGCCGAGGATGTGATGCGCGATTCGCGGGGAACGCTGGGCGCGATCTGCGAAAAGCTGGGTCTGGATCCCAAGGCCGAGTCGCTGGGGGCACCTACGTGGAATGGCCAGCCGCTCAAGGAAGTCTATCCTTGGGGCACCATTCGCACTCCTACGCCGGAGGCCAATCTGGCAACGGCGCGGGAGTTGTCGGCGGAGCAGATCGAAGAGGTCCGGCTGCGCGCCCGCCCGTATCTCGAGTTCTTCGACTACAAGAGCTTCGTCTAAATCAGCCGCTCATGAAGCGCTGTCTCATCACCGGCGCCAGCGGTTTCGTTGGCGCCAATCTCGCTCGCCGTCTGCTGCAAGATGGCCACGAGGCACACGTCCTGCTGCGCCCCGAACATCAGCCGTGGCGCCTCCAGGAGATCGCTTCGCAGCTCCGCTCGCACGCCGTGGATCTCACCGATGCCGCGCAGGTCGGTGAGACGGTGCAGCGGATCCGTCCGGATTGGGTCTTCCACCTGGCAGCGTATGGGGCTTACTCGTCGCAGACCGGTTTCGCCCGCATGGCCGATATCAATGTGAAGGGCACCGCCGGGCTGCTCGACGCCTGCGCGGATACGGGAGTGGAGGCTTTCGTCTATACCGGCTCCTCCTCCGAATACGGCTACAAGGATCATCCGCCGGGAGAGGACGAGGTGCTGGAACCCAACAGCCACTACGCCATTACCAAGGCGGCCGCGACGCACTACTGCCAGTTCGTGGCGCGCACTCGCGACATCAACGCAGTGGCCGTGCGGCTGTATTCCATCTACGGTCCCTACGAGGATCCGTCGCGGCTGCTGCCGACGCTCATCGCCAAAGGCTTGCGCGGAGAGCTGCCGCCGCTGGTCTCGCCTACCACCGCCCGCGACTTCGTCTATGTGGACGATGCGGTCGACGCCCTGCTTGCGGTGGCCCAGAAATCCCCGCCCCGCGGCGCGGTCTACAACCTGTGCAGCGGGACCCAAACCAGCATCGCGTACGTGATCGAGACGGCGAGAAAGCTGATGAACATTGCGGTCGAGCCGGTGTGGTCCAGCATGGAACGCCGTTCCTGGGATACCGATATCTGGGTCGGGGCTCCCGGCCGGATGGCGGAACAGATCGGCTGGCGTGCCGCAATCGACTTCGCGGAAGGGCTGCGGCGCATGATCGAGTGGACGCGCAGCCGCTGAATCGCTTCCTCAAAACTGGAAATAGATGAACTGCGTATTTCCGGTCGTCGAATGCCAGGAAAAGAAGCCGTTCAACTACCAGGCTCCGGTCACCGGCGTTTCGCCCGGATTGCCGAAGGCGATCACGATGTCTTTGCTCACGTTCACATCGTCGAAGCGGTAGTTGCCATCGACGTCGAAGAGCCAGGAGGAGCCGCGGCGGAAAATGCCCGGCTTGCTTCGGCCATTGCCGCTCCAGTCGCCGGTGACCAGAATATCGCCGGGAATGCCGCCGAAGTAGAAGGTGGCGTCCTGATCCTCCTCCAACTGTCCATTGCCGTTGGAATCGAGAACCCAGCGATAGTCTTTGCGGACGATGCCGATATTGGTGGTTCCGGTTCCGGTCCAATCGCCGGTGACAGGGCGGTCGCCGGGCTGGCCTCCGAATCTGTAGGCGCGGTCCTGCGGGGCTTTAAAGACGCCGTCGCCGTTGTAGTCGAGCAGCCATTCGCCGGTGGCCGGTCGATAGATGCCGATCTTGGTCTTGCCGGTGCCGTCCCAGTCGCCGGTCACCGGAAGATCGCCGGGCTGCCCGCCGAAGTGATACGTCTTGTCGGCGGCGTCGGACAGGCCGTTGCCGTTGTAGTCGAGCAGCCATTCGCCGGTAGCCGGTCGATAGATGCCGATCCGGGTTTTGCCCGCTCCATCCCAGTCCCCGGTAACCGGAAGGTCTCCGGGCTGCCCGCCGAAGTGATACACGCGGGTTCCCGGACCTTCCAGGTTTTCGATATCCGAGGCCAGCTTCCATACGCCGTCCCGATACATGCCGGGTTTGAACGGCGGACCGGTGCGGCGCTGCCGGACCCAGTGGGGCCAACCGACGGCCATCCATTCACCGGAGGCGGCGCCTTTATCTTCGGCGATGATTTCTACCGAGATCTCCTT
>Ga0105238_10002117_pt1 | contig 20055 bp, 18 predicted proteins | sample KBSC34metaG_FD_81526 | JGI IMG/M metagenome (GOLD analysis project Ga0105238, IMG submission 81526) | Corn rhizosphere microbial communities from Kellogg Biological Station, Michigan, USA - KBS C3-4 metaG | ecosystem: Host-associated > Plants > Roots > Rhizosphere > Soil | place: Michigan, USA... | reverse complement strand
TGTCGAGGCGAGATCGGGACTGGTTGCTGTTCACCGACGAACAGCCCACCGTTCCGGTGTATGCCGGCTACGACCCGGGCGAAGTCAAGCGCGCGCTCAAGAAGAAGGAAGAACCCAGCTACATGGGGACCTTCACCGGCGCCCGTCGGTACGTGCTTCATACCTTCGCCACGACTCAGAGCGCATTGATGAAGAAGCGCGTGTCGCGGTATCTGGTCAGCACCGACTGTCCGGAATGTGGCGGCAAGCGTCTGCGACGCGAAGCGCTCGCGGTCACGTTTGCGGGGCTGGATATCGCGGAAATGTCGGCAGTGCCGCTGAAGGAGCTGGCGGCGATCTTCCGAGCCTACGCCAAAGGCGGGTCCAGGACGGCGTCGAAGCGGGAACGCGACCACCCCGAACGGGCGATCGTCACGCAGCGCATTGCCCAAGACGTCGATGCGCGCCTGGCCGTGTTGCTGGATCTCGGTCTCGGGTATCTGGCGCTGGATCGCAGCACGCCGACCTTGTCGCCTGGGGAATTGCAGCGATTGCGCCTTGCCACGCAGGTACGATCGAACTTGTTCGGCGTGGTGTACGTGCTCGACGAGCCCTCCGCGGGGCTGCATCCCGCCGACACGGAAGCGCTGCTGCGGGCGCTGGAGACGCTCAAGGCATCCGGCAATTCGCTGTTCGTCGTCGAACACAACGTCGACGTGATCCAGCACGCGGACTGGATCGTGGATGTCGGCCCGGCGGCGGGACAGCACGGTGGAGAGATTCTCTATAGCGGCCGGCCAGCGGGCCTGGAGCAAGTGGGCTCGTCAAGTACGCGGCGTTATCTCTTCATCGACCAGGCGCCGCCGACGTCAACGCCGCGGACACCGCAAGGCTGGCTGCGGCTGAGCGGCGTCACGCGCAACAACTTGAGGAGCCTCGACGTCGACTTTCCGTTGTGCGTGCTGACGACGGTGACCGGCGTGTCCGGTTCGGGCAAGTCGAGTCTGGTGAGCCAGGCGCTCGTCGAGCTCGTCGGCGAGCACCTCGGGCACGACGTGGGCGACAGCGACGACGACATCGAGGATCTGGAACGCTCGGCGCCGGCGCCCACGGGCGGGCGCATCACCGGTGGGCTGGAGCACATTCGTCGCCTGGTACGCGTCGATCAGAAGCCGATCGGGCGGACGCCGCGGTCGAACCTGGCTACCTACACGGGTTTGTTCGATCACGTGCGGAATCTGTTTGCCGCGACGAAGGCGGCGAAGAGCCGGCGCTACGATGCCGGCCGCTTCTCGTTCAACGTCGCGAAGGGGCGGTGCGAGAACTGTCAGGGTGAAGGGTTCGTGATGGTCGAGCTGCTGTTTCTGCCGAGCGTCTATGCGCCGTGTCCGGTCTGCCAGGGTGCCCGGTACAACGCGAAGACCTTGGAGATCACGTATCGCGGCAAGCACATTGCTGAAGTGCTCGGGATGACGGTGGACGAGGCCTGGACGTTTTTCGCTGACGAGCCGCAGGTTCACAGGGCACTCGAGGTACTCCGTAAGGTGGGGGTGGGCTATCTGCGGCTTGGGCAGCCGGCCACGGAACTTTCGGGTGGAGAAGCGCAACGCATCAAGCTGGCGGCCGAACTGCAGCGCGCCTCCCGCGGCGACGCGCTCTACGTGCTCGACGAACCCACGACTGGCCTGCATCCGTCAGATGTCGAGCGGCTGATGCTGCAGTTGAGCAATCTCGTCGATGCCGGCAACACCGTGATCGTGGTCGAGCACGAAATGGCGGTGATAAAGAGCAGCGACTGGGTCATCGACATCGGACCTGGCGCTGCCGACGAAGGCGGACGCGTCGTGGCGGCCGGTCCGCCTTGCGAGGTGGCGCGAAGCACAACCAGTCGCACCGCCGCCTACATGTAGCAGTCCATCACGCGATGCCGAAGAGCATGGTGAAGAGATCCACGCGCGCGCGGCTCCGGAGGGTGTCGGTGCCGGCCGCCGGAACGGCGGTCCTGCTGATCGACGTCATCAACGATCTCGCGTTCGAGGGCTCCTCGGGCCTGGTCGCGCAGGCAGAACCCATGGCGCTGCGCTTGGCGCGGCTGAAGCGCCGCGCGGTCGCGGCCGGCGTGCCGACGATCTACGTCAACGACAATTTCGGACGGTGGCAGTCCGACTTCCGCCGCACGGTCGCCCACTGCACCGCGCCATCGTCGCCAGGCCGGGTGGTCTCGCGACGGCTGCGTCCCACGGCGCACGATTACTTCGTTCTGAAACCGAAGCACTCAGGGTTCTTCGACACGACCCTGGAGACGTTGCTCGAGACGCTCCGCATTCGACGCGTCGTCGTCACCGGGATTGCGGGCAACATCTGCGTGTTGTTCACCGCCAATGACGCGTACATGCGCGACTTCAGGATCTTCGCGCCGGCCGACTGCATCGTGTCGAATACCGCGGCGGACAACGGTCACGCCTTGCGGCAGATTGCGACGGTGCTGAAAGGCAACGTGACCGAGTCCGCGCGTCTCACTTTTCGACGGAAGCGTCGTTAGCCCGCGCGTCAGCAACAGGGGTTCGGATGGGCGCGATGTACGCCCTCAATTGCTTGGACGACGTCGTCGGACAGACGCACGTCGATGCTCGCGAGGTCGGTCTCGAGCTGCTCCATGGTGGTGGCGCCGATCAGCGTGCTGGTGAGGAATCGCTGGCGATTGACGAACGCCAGCGCCATCTGGGCCGGATCCAGCCCGTGCTCGCGTGCAATGGTCACGTACGCGGCGGTCACGCGCTCAGCCAGCTCTCCGCTGTAGCGTGCGAAGCGACTCCACCGCACGATACGAGCGGCTGGTGGGCGCGCGCCGTTCATGAACTTGCCGGTGAGCACGCCGAATGCCAGCGGCGAGTACGCGAGTAGGCCCACCTGCTCCTTGATCGCCATCTCCGCCAGCCCCACCTCGAAGCTGCGATTCAGCAGGTTGTAGGGGTTCTGGATGCTCACGAGCCGAGGCCATCCGCGTTGCTCGGCCAGCTCGAGATAGCGGTGCACGCCCCACGGCGTCTCGTTCGACACGCCGATGAACCGCACCTTGCCCGCGCGCACCAGGTCGTTCAGCACCTCCAGCGTTTCGTCGATCGTCGACAAGTCGGGCGAGTCGGCGTGCTGATAACCCAGGCGTCCGAAGAAGTTGGTGGCACGAGCGGGCCAGTGCAGCTGATAGACATCGACGTAGTCGGTCTGCAGCCTCCGCAGACTGCCGTCGATCGCCTCGAGCAGGTTCCGACGATCCAGTCGATTGTCGCCGCCTCGAACATAGTCCAGGCCGAGGGCGCCGCCAGGTCCCGCCACTTTGGTGGCAAGGATGATGCGATCGCGGCCGCGCCGTTGCGCGATCCAGCTGCCGATGATGTGTTCGGTCGTGCCGTAGCTGTCCGCGGTCGGCGGCACGGCGTAGACCTCCGCGGTGTCGACGAAATTGACCCCGGCGTCGAGCGCCCGGTCGATCTGCGCGTGCCCTTCGGCTTCCGTGTTCTGCACGCCGAAGGTCATGGTGCCGAGCCCGATCACGCTCACCTTCAGCCCTGTCCGTCCCAGTTCGCGAAATTCCATCTTCTTAGTCTGATGCACCATAGCCGAGGGAGCCAACAGCGTGCGCATCGCCGAGAGTGATCATTTCGACGGACATCGATTCTTCAACCCGAGCGGGCCGAAGCTCCAGCCGTTCTCGGCGGTCCCGCGCATGCTGCTCGAGCGCCGAACGCCGTGGCCGTCGCGAATCGACCAGCCACGATGCCGGCCAGCGGCGTTGGACGACTCCGCCGCGGTGGTCACGTTCATCGGTCATGCAACGTTCCTCATCCAGACGCCGGTGGGAAACATCCTCACGGATCCGATGTATTCGGAACGCGCAGGGCCGTTCAACCTGTTCGGCCCACGTCGTGTCCGTCAGCCGGCCGTTCGATTCGATGACCTCCCGCCGATTTCGCTCGTGCTCTTGAGCCACAATCACTACGACCATTGCGATCTCCCGAGCCTGCGGCGGCTCGCGGCGCGCTTCGATCCAGTCGTGGTCACACCGATCGGCAATGGGCGCCTTGTGCGTTCCGCCGGGATGCGGCGCGTCGAGGAGCTCGATTGGTGGCAGTCCGTAGAGGTGGCCGGCGTTTCAATCGACCTGACGCCGGCGCATCACTTCTCTGCGCGGACGCCCTTCGATCGAAACCGCGCGCTCTGGGGCGGCTTCATGCTGAACGTGGGTGATACGCGAATCTTTTTCGCCGGCGATACAGCGTATGCACCGTTCTTTCCGGACATCGGGCGTCGCCTGGGGCCGATTGATCTTGCGCTCATTCCCATTGGTGCCTACGAGCCACGATGGTTCATGCGGAGCGTGCACATGAACCCCGACGAGGCTGTCCAGGCGCACATCGACCTTGCGGCGTCTCGAAGCGTCGGCATCCACTTCGGGACGTTTCAACTCACGACCGAGGCAATCGACGCGCCGCTGCAGGCGCTCGAGCAGGCGCGCAATGCGCGAAATATTCCCGCCTCCGAGTTCGTCACGCTTCCGTTCGGGGATTCTCTGCGGCTTCCTCGTACAGGCGGTGAGACATCATGAGTCATATGGCATTTCGAGTCTTGATCATTGGTGGCACGGGGCAGGTTGGATCGGCAGTGGTCCGTGCTCTGACGGTCGAGTCGTCCTGCGCTGAAGTCCTGATGGTCAATCGCAAACCGCTTTCTCCGAGCGCGAATCCTCGCGTGCGACACGTAACCTTGGATACCGCGGCGACTGGGTTTTCACGAGAGGTAGCCGCGCTGGCTCACAGCCTGGTCGTGCAAGGCGATCCCGTGTACGGGGCGTCCTGTGTGGGCGTTGGTGCGGGCAGTCTGCAGTGGAGCGAAGAGGCGCTGAGGGCTCTCGAAGTCGGCGTGGTCGGCGGCTTCGCTCGTGGATGTCACGACGGCGGGATCACGCGGTTCGCGCTGCTCTCAGCGGTCGGAAGCAGCGCACACAGCCGGATTCGCTACGCGCGAATCATGGGGCTGAAGCAGGAAACGGTTCAGGCGATCGGCTTCGAACGGCTGGCGATCTTTCAGCCGGGCATCATCGGCGGCAATGTCCATACGCCGGGCTACGCGGCTTGGCTGGGCCGATTGATTCCGGGTCGATTTGGAACGATTGAGCAGGACGATATCGGCCGTGCGTTTGTCGCTGAATTCGTCAGCACCCCGGCGCCCCGTGGGGTCGCGTATTTCGAAAACGGGGCGATGAAGCAGATGTCCCGGGGGCGGCGCTAGTTGGGCAGGTGGAGGCGCCGAACCAACGCGTCGAAGCGGGGATCGTTGCGAAATTCGTCGAACCACGGGCTCGAGCGTGCGAACCGGATGTAGGCTCCGCGCTGATCGAACTCCTTCGTCAGATAGTCGAAAGCGCGATCCTTCTGCCCCAGTCGCATGTAGGCTACGCCCGCGGTCCAGTTCTGGCCGGGCATGATCCGTTTGCGCTCCGCGCGCTGTAGCGCCTGCTCCGCTTCGTGCCGCGTCTCCGGCCGCGCGGCGTACAGGGTGGCGAGGTGAACGTCCGACACCTCCTTGCCGACACGCACCGCGTCTTCGTGGCGTCCCAACTGGACGTAGGCCTCGGAGACTAAGATGCGCGCCACGACGTTGCCAGGTTCCAGTTCGATCGCGCGCTCGAGGGGAGCGACCGCGTCTTCGAACCGGCGCATGTGAAACAGCACGAACCCCAGGTTGCTCTGCGCGCTGGACGACATGGGGCTGATAGCCGCCCCATGCTGTGCCAGTGGCAACCCCTCGGCTGAGCGCCCGATGATGACGAGCACCAAGGCAAAGCAGCCGCACCCATAGGTATCGTCGGGATCGAGCTGGTTCGAACGTCTGAACGCTCGTTCGGCGCCCTCCCAGTCCCAGTCCGTGACGCGCTGTGCGCCGACGACCGCTTGAGCGGTGGCATTGTTCGGGTCGATCTCGAGCGCCTTGAGCGCCGCCCGCCTTCCCTGGCCCCCGTCGGGCAGATACGCCCGATCCACCGCGTCGTTCCACACTGCCGCGAGCATGGCGTACGCAGTGGCGTAGTCCGGCTGTAGGCTGATCGCACGCTCGAACGCGCGCATCGCGCTTTCGTAGGCGTCCTTCGTGTGCTTCTCGTACAGGTATCGCCCCAGCATGTAGGCGTCCTGCGCCGCAGGTGCCACCTTTCGCGTCGTGGCCTTCTCCGTCGCTGCGCTCGTCGAGCCGGGGCGAATCTCGTTCGCAATCGCTCGGGCGACGTCCGACTGGAGCGTCGTCAGGTCGTCCGCCGACGCGTCGAACTCTTTGGACCAGACGGGGCTGTCGGCGGTCGCATCGAGCAGCCTTGCCCTGACGCGGACGCGTGGGCCATCACGCTCGATCGAGCTCTCGACGATGCGCTCCACTCCGAGTGCGTGCCCGATGTCTGGAATGGTGCGCGCGGTGCCCTTGAACTGCATGACGGACGTGCGCGAGATCACGCGCAGCGACCGGATCTGCGCCAGACTGTCGATGAGCGATTCGGTCATGCCGTCGGCGACGTAATCCTGCGCCGGATCGGCCGACAGGTTCTTGAAGGGCAGCACGGCGAGGGACCGCACCGCCGTCAGCGTTGCGGGCGCAGTGCCGCGCCACCAGAACCCGACGGCGGCGCTCACGATCACCGCGGCGATCGCGAGCGTCGGGGCGAGGAACGGGTGACGATGCGAGCGTGGCCCAGCGGTGGTCGCCGCCTGTCCGCCGCCGCTCGTTCTCGCCGCCGCGCGGAGGTCGGTGGTCACATCACGCATCGACTGATAGCGCTGAGCGGGAGTCTTTTGCAGCGCGCGTCCGACGATCGCGCGCAGCGCCTCCGGAACCGACGCGGGCAGCGATTCGGGCGTGCCGTGCACGATGCGCTGAAGTTCCTCGAGCGCGCTGTCCCCCGCGAACGGCCGTTTCCCGGCCAGCAGCTCGTGCAGCACGATGCCGAACGAGAACACGTCGCTGCGCGCATCCGTGGGCGCGCCGAGCGCCTGTTCGGGGGCCATGTAGGCCATCGTGCCGACGACCATGCCGGTGCGCGTCACAGTGGCGCCGTCGCTCGCATGCGTGGCGTCGGCCTGGGCACTCGGCTTGGCCAATCCGAAGTCCGCCAGCTTGGCGTAGCCGCTGGAGGTGACGAGGATGTTCTCGGGCTTCACGTCGCGATGCACGATGCCGGCGTCGTGCGCCGTGGCCAGCGCGTCCGCCACGCCGGTCAACAGCTCGACGACCTGTTCCTGCGAGCGAGGCTCGATGCGGGCCCACCCTCGGAGCGTTCCGCCGTCCACGTACTCGGTGACGAGGTACTGGCGCCCGTCCAGCTCGCCGGCCTCGTAGACGGTGAGGATGTGCGGGTGATTGAGCGACGAGGCGGTCTGCGCTTCGCGCAGAAACCGGGCGCGCGCCGAGGCGTCGCCGCTGGCCGGCAGGAACTTGATGGCGACTGGCCGGCGCAGGGTGTTGTCGATCGCTTTGTAGACGACGCCCATGCCGCCCGCCCCAAGGGGGCCGATGATCCGATAGCCAGCAACCTCACGCCTGATCCATGCGCTCGTCGCGACATGGTCGGCCGCGTGCGCTGGGACGTGGACGCTCAGCACATCGCGTTCGCCGGTCGAATCCGCAAAGGCGAGGAGCGAACGCACGGCGCTGCGGAGCGCTTCGTCCTGGCAGGCCTGTTGGAGGAAGGTCTCGCGATCCGAAGGTGCCAGCGCGTACGCCTCGTGATAGAGCCCCGAGATCAGGGTCCAATCATCCGGCTGTTCACGAGGGGCGCGGCTCATACGGCACTCCACCCAGAAGAATGCGGCGACTGACGCGAGGGGGCAGATTCTAGCATCGCGGCCGGCGTTTCAGCGGGCCGACAGCAGCAGCGACCGGATCGCGGCGCCTTCCGACCGCGAGAGCGGTGGCACGTCGTACAACGCGCCCGCATAGTCCGCGCGCATCAGGCCAGCCTTGGAATGGTGCACCTGCGGCATCAGCAGGTGGCCCACTTCGTGAGCCAGCACAACGGCGAGCACCCGCGACGGGTCGCTGAAGGTCGCGCGCGAGTGATCCATCACGCGCGCGAGAAAGATGTAGGCGCGTCGCGCAACGGCGCTGGCCCTGCCGAACGTCGTCGGGTCGCTCGCCCGGTAGCCGGGCATGTCTTCGGCCAGGAACACCACGTCCAGGTGAAGGGCGCCATCGTTCGGCGCCAGCGCGGCCCAACCACTTGTCCACTCGACGGCCACGTCGGCGCGGGCATAGACGCGTGCCGACGCCTCCTGGGCTCTCGCCAGCATGTCAGGCGGCACGGAGACGTAGTCGATGACGTGAAGCACGACGCGCAGGGTGGGGGTCGGCCCCGCTTCGGCGGCTACGGCGATTGCCACGGCACTCACGAGAGTGATGACCGCTGTCCGGCTGCCGCTCCTTGTCATGACCAATCCCTCCTCGTTTCCAGAGGCGGGAAGGGCGGCCAAAAACCAACAATGGCCGAAAAGAGGCCTGTTTTAGCGAGTTGTGCTAGCGGGCGCCATCGTCGGCCGGCCCGCGGCGGAGCTCGCGGCGAAGCCACGACTTGGCGAAGTTCCAGTCGCGCGTGATGGTCCCGGGGGCCACCTTCAGGACCACGGCCGACTCCTCGACGCTGAGGCCGCCGAAGATGCGCAGCTCCACGACGCGTGCCTTGCGCTCGTCGCGCGCCGTCAGCGCCTGCAGGGCATCGTCGAGGGCCACCAAGTCCGCGGCCGACTGGTCGGCCACGTCGAGGCCCTCCGCAAACGTGACGCGGACGGCGTTGCCCCCACGCTTCTGATAATTGCGGGCCCGAGCATGGTCCACGAGAATCCGGCGCATCACGCGCGCCGACATCGCCAAAAAATGCGCGCGATCCTGCCAGTCGATGCGGCGCACGTCCACGAGACGCAGGTAGGCTTCGTTGACGAGGGCAGTGGCTTGCAGGCTGTGACCTGGACGCTCGCCCTTCATCACGCGTTCGGCCAGGCGGTGCAGTTCGTCGTGGACGATCGGCACGAGCCGGTCGAGAGCTGCCTGGTCGCCTTTGTGCCACGCGACCAGGAGCGCCGTTACTTCACCGGGACCGGAGCTGCTCGTCAATCAAGTGTCCAGGTGTCCGTCATTCTAGATGTCTCGCCGGTGAAGAATTCAACGGTTCGCGAAGTCTTTCCGCCCCCGTGTCCGGGCACGGGCCTCATCCCTCGCGGAGCCTTCACGCGCGACCGGTACGGCTGGCACGGCTTGTGCCGTTTCCAGAGTATGAGAACGACCATGGGCACGTGGATTGTGGCTGGAAGTCTCAGCGTGATCCTCGCGGCGCCGCTTGCCGCGCAAACCCCGCCGCCCATCCAGGGCACGTTGGCCCTGAAGGGTACGGTGACCAAGTTCTATCGCGGGCTCAACGCGCTCGTCGTGACGACGGTCGACGGCGCGCAGCACGTTTACCACTTCACGGCCGGCCTGCTGGTCCATGGCTCGAAAGGTGCCGGGCCCAACGATCTGGCGGGGCTGCGTGCTGGCACCTCGGTGGTCGTGCACTATCGCATCAACGGTATCGAGGAGTTGGCAGAGGAGATCGATGAGATCGGCGACCGGGGATTGAAGGTCGAGGAAGGGATCATCACGAAGATCGACCGCGACCATCGGGAGATCGTGCTGAAGCTCGCTGACGGCGAGACCGAGATGCTCCGCCTCACTGATCGAGCCGCGAGCGAACAGAGCGAGAACGTACCTGAAGATGGCGCGACGGTGGTCACGGTCTACTACACAGACGAATCAGGCTACAGACTGGCGCACTATTTCAAAACGAAGCCGTGAGCTAAACAGCCACCATAGACTTCTAGGTGAATATGGCCAGACTTCTAGGTAAATGCTCCATCGTCGCAAGCCCGACGCCCTTCAGGGGACGCTCGATCTCCTGGTCCTCAAGACGCTCAGTCTCGGTCCGCAGCACGGCTACGGAATCGCATCGCACATCGGCTCGGTCTCGGACGAGGTGCTCCGCGTCGAAGAGGGGTCGCTCTATCCGGCGCTTCACCGTATGGAGCATGCCGGGTGGATCAAGGCCGAGTGGGACGTCACCGAGAACAACCGGCGCGCCCGGCTGTATCGCTTGACCAAGGCGGGCGAGCGACATCTCGAAGAGGCGCGGGACAAATGGAATCGTTTGAGCAAAGCGGTCGGTAAGGTGCTCCGCTTCGCATAAGGAGGACCGCCCTCATGGGATGGCTTCGCCGCCTCCGGTCGACGGTTCTCCGCTCACGCCAGCAGCGCGAGATCGACGAGGAATTGCGCTTTCATCTCGAGCAGCGCACGGAAGAATTCATCCGCGCCGGCATGAGCGCGGGCGTTGCGCGTCAGCAGGCGCTCCGACGCTTCGGCAGCCCCTCGCTGATACGCGAGCGCACCGAAGATGCCGACCGGCTCGGATGGCTCGGCGATCTGGCCGACGACACGAAGTACGCGCTGCGCACGATGCGGCGCCATCCCTCGTTCACGCTGTCGGCGCTCCTGACCCTTGCGCTCGGCATCGGGGCGACGTCAGCGGTCTTCAGCGTCGTGTATGGCGTCTTGATGCGGCCGCTGCCGTATCCGGCGGCCGACCGGCTGGTGCGTGTGTGGGAAGAGCACCCTGGCGGCGCCACGATGGGAGGCCTGCGCTGGATTTCGAACCGGACCTACTGGGCCTGGAACGAACAGCCGCGCACCGTCGACGTTCTGGGTGCCTATGGCAGTTTCGCGGCCACGATTCGAGTGGGCGACGATGACGTCAGCACCTTTGGAGGGCAGGTGTCGCCGGCGCTCTTGCCCGTGCTTGGTGTGACGCCGCTCGCCGGACGGCTGTTCACCACCGCCGAAGCCGAAGAGGGTGCAAGCCGTGTGGTGCTGCTCGGTGAGGCGCTGTGGGTGGACCGGTTCAATCGGGACGCCGGCATCATCGGTCGAAGCGTTCGCATCGACGGCGAGGCGTTCACGGTCATCGGCGTCCTGCCGCGTGGATTCCGGTTTCCTTCCGCGGACGAAACCTTCTGGCGGCCGTACGTGATCACCCGGGTGTCGACCGACCCCGAAGGGTCGCAGCGCACGTCCGGCATGACGGCGATGGCTCGACTGGCGCCTGGAATGACGGCGGCGCAAGTGGAAGCCGAAGGGACCGCGATGGCCCGCAGGGTCCCCGTGACGATGGCAACGAAGGCGTTGTTCGGGGTGGGCGGGCCGCCGGTCGTGCACGTGCGCCCGCTGGGCGCTGACATGGCAGGCGCTGTTCGCCCGGTTCTCCTGGTGCTCGCCGCCGCGGTGGCCGCGCTTCTACTGATTGCCTGCGCCAACGTGGCGAACATGTTCCTGACACGCGGGCTCGCGCGTCAGCGCGAGTTCGCGGTGCGTGCGTCCATCGGCGCGGGTCGCGGACGCCTCGTCCGCCAACTGCTCACGGAGACGTTCGTGTTGTCCGTCGGCGGCGCCATCGTGGGCCTCTTTCTCGCGTGGGCGCTGATGCGCGTCACGTCGTTCATGGCCCCATTGCACTTCCCGCGCCTCACGGATGTGTATCTCGATGTTCACGCGCTCGCGTTTATTACCGGCGCCACTCTGATGACGACGCTGCTGTGCGGATTGTTGCCCGCGCTCCGCGGTGCGCGATTCAACGTGTCGGCGTCATTGCGGCAAGGCAACGGTGCGACCGCCGAGGGATTTCAGGGCCCGCGCGATCGCCGCCTGCGCGACGTGCTGCTCGTCGCCGAGGCCGCGTTCGCGCTGATGCTGATCATCGCTGCCACGTTACTCGTGCGCAGCTTTGTTCGTCTCGCGAGCGTCGACCCAGGCTACCAGCCCGCTCCCGTATTGACGGCCCACGTGATGCTGCCTCCCGGCAGCGACCCCGATCGAGACGGGCAATTCGCGCGCGATGCGCTGTCGCGGATCCGTGCACTCCCTGGCGTTGCGAGTGCCGGTGCCGGCAACATGATGCCCATGTTCCTGCAGCACGCTGTGGCGACGTTTCCGTTGCCGGATCCGTCCGGCGTGTCTCCGGAAATCACCGCGCGCGCCACGTCGTACACGATCACGCCTGGTTATCTCGAGGCGCTCGGCGTGCGCCTCCGGGCTGGACGCCTGTTCGAGGAGCGAGATGAAGGGAGCGGAACGCGAGTGATGCTCGTCAACGAGCTGTTCGCGAGACGATATCTCGGACCGGGCGAGGTGGTCGGACGCCGTTTCACGAATCTGTTCCGCCGGGTCGACCGCGGCGTCATCACCGAGGTCGTGGGCGTCGTGGCGCCGATGCTGAAAAACGGCAACGACAGCGAACCGGAGCCGGAGATCTATTTCGTCGCGAAGCGGCAGCAGAATCGCCTGGGCAAAAGCGTGAGCTTCGTGGTGCGCACCACCGGCGCGCCCGTTGTCTTGGCGGCGCCCGTGCGCGATCTTTTGCGTGACCTCGATCGAGACGTCATCATCGATCGTGTGCAGCCATTGACGAATCTGCTCGCCGCTTCGATGGCGCAGCCTCGATTCGCCACGGCGACCGTCACCACGTTCGCCCTGCTCGCGCTGATTCTCGCGGCAACCGGCCTCTTCGGTGTGCTGTCGTACGCGGTCTCTCAGCGAGGCCGCGAACTGGGGGTGAGGACCGCGTTGGGCGCGTCTCGAACGAGCCTTCTTGGACTGGTGCTGCGCGAAGGGCTTGCTGTGGCCACCCTCGGCATCGTGCTGGGAATCGCCGGCGCAGCGGCGATGTCGCGGCTGATGCAGGGCGCACTCTTCGGCGTCACGCCGCTCGATCCCATCTCGTTCGCGGTGGCACCCCTGGTCCTGTGCCAGTGGCGTTCGCGGCCTGCCTGCTTCCCGCGCTCCGTGCGTCGCGCGTCGGTCCCGCCGAGGCGCTCAGGGAATAGTCTACGGGCAGCTGCCTTCCACGGCGCGGAACGTCGTCACCGAAATGGCGCGCGTCGGGGCAGACGGGTGAGCGGACGCCGGCGGATCTGGCGGTGCAGTCGCCGCGCGACGCGACGCCGATGACCCGGCGTCGGTGATGGCAGGACGTCCCGGATTGGCGGCAAGCCGTTCGTCCAGCGTACCCGTCACTTCGACACGCCGGCCGAGAACGCGCAGCAACTCCGCCGCCTTTGCGCCGACGATCCAGAACGACTGTTCAGTGGCGGCCTGGGTGCCGCGCGTGTCGCGTGCCGCCACATTCGCGCGCGTGAGCGTGAGCCCTTTCGCGGCAGCCTGCTCGTGTCCGGTTGGCGGCGCGGCGGGACTGTCAGGCAGCTGGCCTACGCACCCGGCAGCGGTGATGCTCTGCGGCGCGGGAGGCGGCGCACTCTGGAGAGGCGAGACTCGCGCTGTTCCGGGGAGAGTGAGAAGCAGCGCGAGAAACACGGCAGGGGTCGTCATCGTCAGCGCGACTCGTCTGATGAAGAGACACCCGACTCGTCGACGCGCTCGATTTTGTCGCCCTGCTTCGACAGCACCTTCGTGTGGTACCGCTTGGCCAGCTTGACCGCGTCGTCGTGCGGATAGATGAACTCGAAGCCGATCGTTTCGCCCGGGTACACCCACGTCTTGATCGCGACTGGCTCGCCCGCCGGCGTCTCCCCGAACATCACGATCGCATCCTTCGCAGGATCGCGCATCGTGTGCTGCACGGTTTGCAACATCGCGAGCTGCTTCGAGCCGTCCTCGCTGCTGACCTTGATGACGCGACGGCTCTCCTGCGGGTCGGCCAGTTCGAAACGGTACTTGCCCGCGGGCAGCGTTTTGCCCGGCAACTGCACGGGCTGGCTGAAAGTGAAGTACGTCAACTTGCTCGCTTCGTCGGCACGGGCCGGCATCGATCCGCTCAACAACGTGGCGACGACGGCCGTCAGTAGAAACATGGTGCGCATGGGCCCTCCTTTGTGGAACCTGCAGCTCGAAGCTGCACGTTCCACGCCACGATGTGGCTGTGGTGGGGTGCCGCGGCGGCCGGGGTGGCCGATTAGGAGGTGGACAGCGACAGCGACGTGTGGTTGCCCACCATGACGCCGAGCGTGCCGAACATCGAACGCGTCTCTTCGACGCCGTGCTCCCACATGGGGAGCAGGTCGTCTTCCTTGAGCTTCAGCGTGTAGCCATAGCGGAAGATCAACAGCTGCATTCCCGCCTCGTGCTTGGTCGACGGGCGGCCCATCAGACGCGTGAGCTCGTTACCGAAGCGAGCTAGCGCGGCAAGCTGCGGCGGTGCGCCGCTTTCGTCCCAGATCGACGCCAGCGCTGGCGACAGCCGCCAGTGGCGTCCCACGCCCTGAGCTACGCCGTCGAACGTGAAGCCGAGCCTCCGGATGCACGCTTCGCTCAACGATGTGCCCACGCGTGCCTCGGCCTTGATCACCAGGTAGTGTTCCGGCGAGTGACAGGCCACGAGCACTTCGCCCAGGTTGAGGAGCATCGCCGCCAGGTAGGCGTCCTCGCGGCGCGGATACGCGATCTTCTCCGCGGCGACACCGGCAACGTGCGCCGACAGCATCGAGTGGACCATCAGCTCGCGCAGGCTCGCCGAGCGGCTCTCGAACGCCAGGAAATAGACCAGCGTGCTGGCCAGCTTGCGCACCGTGTCCATGCCGAGCACGACGATCGCGTGCGAGACGTTCTCGATCGCGTGGTTCGACCGGTTGTAGTGAAACGAGTTCGCCATGCGCAGCACGTTGACCGTGAGCGCGTAGTCTTCCATCACCAGATCGGCGAGCTTGTGCGCCGAGGTCCGGTCCTGCGAACCGAGTGCCAGGATGTCGAGCAGACGTTTCGAGAAGAGCGGCAGCTTCGAGTCGCCGACGAGTTGTGTGACGTAATTCGCCAGCTTGTCCTTGGCCATTCCGGAAGGTATCGGCATAGCCCAGGGCTCGCCTGAGCGCGGCCGTTCCGGCTGCGCCTTAGTGCGTCATGGCGTAAAGAATGATGTCGATGCCGACGGCGTAGGCGTCGGGCGAGAACTTGTAGAAATACTGTCGATCCTCCGCTTCGCGCTCCCAGGGGTCGGGAATGTCGCTGTTGTGGATCATCACGACGATCAGACGCCCGTGGTCGTCCGCAATGCCTTTCACGTGGACCTCTGTGCTATCGGACCCGCGCTCGGAGACACCGCCGCCGCTGCGCACCCAGTACTGGAACGAGGCCATCTGCGGCACGTGCTTCACCTCGAACAACGAGCGCCAGATCGGATGGTCGGGCGGGATGTCGACGATCGGATGCTGCTCCCCGGGCAGGACCCTGCTGATCTCTTCGTCCCACTGGCGGCCCGCGCGCGTGCCCCAGTAGTCGGACGCGAAGATGAAGCCGCCCTTCAGGAGGTACTCGCGCAGCTTGAGGACCTCGTCGTTCGCGAATCGCGCCGAGCCGCCGTCCTCGACGAGGACGTACGGACAGTTGAACAGATTGGGATCGGTGGCCGACACCGTGATGTAATCGGGGTCGCCCATCTTGTCGCGCGTCACGCGCGTTTTCGTGAGTTCACTGAGCCGGACGCTGATATTGAAGTCCGCGCCCGGATAGTCCGTGCTCCAGCCGCGCTTCTCGCGGTGATCGCTCGCGAACATCAGCCGGCAGTGGTTGAAGCCGTGGCCGAAAGTGTCGGGTGTCGCGTGCTTGGGCGCGGCGTAGAATCCGAACCCGCCCCGCCACACTTGCGCCTCGGCCGCGCCCGCGATCAACGCGAGACCGACGGCAATCCACAGCCAGCGCCGCACCATGGCCCAGCATACGCCCGTACGGCTGGCCAGTCTGCAGTCGGCTTCTCGCGCTAGCGCGTCGAGGGTGCAGCCGGCGGCGTGTCGTTGATGATGGCGCGCTTCAGGAACTTCCACGTGCCGTTTTCCTTCTTCAGCACGTCCTCGTAGTGGCCGGCGCCGGCGATCGTGGTGCCGCTGGCGCGCGACATCACTGTCTGCCAGTAGCCCTGCGCCGTGGCGCGGTCGCCCGTGATCTGGATCATCAGGTTGGTCACTACGTGCTTCCCGATGCGCGGCTCCGGATTGGCCGGCGCACCCGCGCGCGCCGGACGGGGCCGGTTGAAGTACGCCTCGATCGCGGCCGGACCCTTGATGCTCGTCCCGTTGACGATCAGCTCGCCGTCGCTCGCAAAGAACGACGCGTACGCCTTCCAGTTCGATGAATCGAGCGCGCGCGGGTAGTCACCGACCATCAGCTGCTCGATCGCCTGGCGATCCTCGATGCGCTGAATGCGGGCGGCGAGGTCGTCGTCTTTCGCGGCCAGCGCGGCGCTGCCAGCCAGAATCGTCACTGCGACGCATGCGACAAACGCTCTCATGTGATCCTCCGTTGAGGCGGGTCTGACCGCCCGCGGCCGCGATCATCGAGTGGCATGCGCGAGGTGGCGGTCAAAAGTCGTCAATTAGCCGGCAGCGACCTGCACTAGACTTGGCGCTTCCGTCCTTTCCAGGAGCCCCTATGCCGCGTGACGTCCACGCCGTTTCCTTTCTTGCTGTTCTGGTTCTGACGGCCGGGTGCTCGCGCACGCCACCCGAACGTCAGCTGGTCGACGACGCCGCCGCCGCGCTGGGCGGCGCCAGCCGCATCCGCGCGCTCAAGTCGATTGCGGTCGAAGGTGTGGCCGACGCGCCCAACGTGGGACAGAACCGGATGCCGGACAGCGAGCTGCCCAACTGGAGAGTGACCGCGTACCGGCGCACGACAGACCTCGTGAACGACCGCACCGACATGACGCAGGCGCGACAGGCGCAATTCCAGTTCGCGGGAGCGCTCGTGCAGCAGCAGCATCAGGCGCAGGACGGCGACGTGGCCGTGAACTACCCGCCGGGCGGCGCGCCGGTACGAGGCACCGACGCGCAGGCGCGCGACCGGCGGCGGGAGGCGCTGCAGCACCCGATTGCGGTGATGAAGGCGGCCCTCGCCGAGTCCAGTCAGATCACGAACCTGCGGCAGAGCGGCGATCAGGACGTCGTGGACATCCGCACCTCGCACGGCGACGTGATTCAGCTGTTCGTGTCGCGGACGTCCAAGCTTCCGCTTCAAGTGGCGATGCTCGACGCCAATCCGAATCTCGGCGACGTGGTGATCGCCACCGCGTTCAGCGGCTACGAAGCGGTGAATGGCGTGCAGATGCCGAAGCGGCTGACGACCACAATCGACAAATACCCGCAGTTCGACCTGCAGGTGTCGAAGAACGCGGTCGACGTCGATACGACGTCGCTGGCGGCGCCGGCCGCCGTGAAGTCGGCGCCGGCCGCCGTGCCGCCCCCCCAGGTCGTCACCGTGGAACCGGTAGCCAAGGGCATCTGGCGGCTCGCCGGGTCGGGCAATCACCGCAGCATCGTGTTCGAGTTCGCCGACCATCTGGTCCTGTTCGAGGCGCCGCTCAACGAGGTGCGTTCCAAGGCGGTAATCGACGAGGCGCGCAAACTCAGCTCGAAGCCGCTCACGCACGTGATCGTCAGCCATCATCATTTCGATCACTCGGGCGGGCTTCGTGTGGCGGTGGCCGAAGGGTTGACAATCATCACGCACCAGGACAACGAAGAGTTCTTCAAGCAGCTCGTCGCGCGGCCGTGGACGGTGCAGCCCGACGCGCTCGCGATGGCGCCCAGGCCGCTGAAGCTCGAACTCGTGGACGACACGCGCACGCTGAAGGACGCCACGATGGAGGTGCAGCTCTATCACCTCCTCGACAATCCGCGCGAGGGCACCAACCTCTTCGCCTACGTGCCGCAGGGGCGGCTGCTGGTGCAGGCCGATCTCTACGACAATACGTGGGACCGCCACTTGTGGGGGCAGAACGTGCTCGGCAACATCGAGCGCCGCAAGCTGAAGGTGGATCGCGACGTCCCGGTGCACGGCGCGATGGAGCCGTTTGCCAAGATGGTGGAGACCATCAAGGCCAAGCCGGGTACCGATTATCCGGTCTCGTAACGGCGGCGTGCGGGCTCTCGTCATTGCCGTCGTCTGCGCCCTCGTTCCGGTGCGCGCCGGCGCTGCCGATCTCACCGACGCGGCCGTCCGCGCCTATGACGAATACTTCGCCGCGGCGCGCCACACGTTCGTGACGGGAGCTGCCGCCGCACGTGAAGACGGCGTGGTGCGGCCCGGCTCCGGCGACGGAATTCTCTCGAAGCCGGACAGCCTCGTGCATCACTGGCGGGGTGACGTCTTCTTGTCGGGTGTCACGCTCGATGCGGTAATCGCCGTCTCTCAGGCGTACGCGGACTACCCGAAGATCTTCAAGCCGATTCGCGCCGCAAAGGTCCTGTCCACCTCGGGCGACACGCGGCACGTGCAGTTCCGCATGCGCGCGTCGGGCGGCGGGCTCAGCGCCACTCTCGACGTGCGCTCGCGCATTCAGTGGGTGCGGGTGGACGAGCAGCACGCCTACGTCGTCTCCACATCCGAGGAAATCCGCGAAGTGGCCGATGCCGGCAAGCCGACCGAGCGCGCCCTTCCCGAGGGGCACGACAGCGGCTATCTGTGGCGCGCCGCGTCGATGACCCGCTTTACGGCCACACCTGATGGCGTGTGGATGACGATGGAGACTGTCGGTCTCAGCCGGCCGTTCCCGTCGATGCTCGGATGGATCCTTCAGCCGATCGCACGCCGCCTAGGCCGCGCCAGCGTCGGCGAGTCGATGAAAGAGTTCGCGCAGGCGGTTGCGGCCCGCAGTAAGCTGGCGCCATGACCGCCGGCGACCTGCAGCGCCACATCCGCTATAACAACTGGGCGTCGCAGCTGCTGATGAAAGCCATCCACCAGTTGCCGCCCGGCGAGCTCGACAAGCCGACCGGCATCTCGCACCACAGCATTCTCGGCACGATGGCGCATCTGCACTTCGCCGATTGGATCTGGTACACGCGCGTGGCGGAGCCGATGGAGACACCTTCCGGCACGTGGGAGGTGCTCGAGCGCGAGTGGCCCGATCTCCAGCAGCGGTGGGAACGTTTCTGCGACGGCCTCTCCGATGGGGACCTCGAGCGGCGGATCGCCTACCGCTCGATTCGCGGCTACGACGGCGGGGCCACCGTCGAGCAGATCGTGCTGCACCTCGTGAACCACGGCACGCTGCACCGCGGCCAGGTGATGGGGATGATCCGTCAGCTCGGCATCACCCCACCCGGAACCGATCTGCTTCACTACTACATGACGGCGATGGAAGGCTCAGGGCTTAAGGCTTAGGGGCTTGTTGACGCCGGAGACCCTGCACCAGAGGCACGCTGAATCTTGTCGAAATCGAAATCGAATTCCCAACTGCCAATGTCAGGCGGCAATGAAGAGCTGCTTGCGAACTGCCAGAGCGACGAAGCAATAAGTAGCCAGATGTGATGGACGTTCGCACGGTACGAAGGCACGCGAATGTTCTTGGTGGCGATAACGGCGGAGAAGAGGGCGCGCGAACGAAACCAACTAGTCCTTGAGCCGCGGCCGATGCATCGGCCATCTGCTGTAGCTTCGTGATCCTTGAGTTCTCCCGGAGGAAACCAAGGATAGAGGTTCCGCGCCAACTCGACGAAGGCGCGCTCTTGCGCTTTTTCAGCCATGCGCCCTGATCCTGATCCCCAAGGCTGAAGGGCAGCGCCCCAATAGACATACACACGCGGGATGAAGGGCGGTCGGAAGACCGCCCTCTACGTCACCAGGCCGGAAGCCCGAAGCCGGAAGCCCGAAGCCTTCTGGCTTACCACTTCACGATACAGTCCTGCGGATCCCACTTCGACCCCTCGGGTTCCTTCTTGAAATGCGTGCTGCGGATGAAGGTGCGGAAGAGATACGTCGGGTCGGTGACGATCGCGTCGATGATCAGCCACTGCTCGCCGTTCGGCTCGTTCACGATGTCGAAGTTCTCCACCATCGTCGCGTTGGCGCTGTAGGGCACGCCGTTGGTCTGCAGATAGCCGGGAATCAGGCGGCTCGTGTCCACGGCGAGCGACGCCTTCCCCTGCCACTTCGCGATCGACAGCCCCTGTCGCGACGGCGCCGGCACTACTTTCGGCGCCACGAACTGCAGCAGCCGCGTCTGCTGTCCCG
>Ga0105238_10002116_pt1 | contig 20057 bp, 17 predicted proteins | sample KBSC34metaG_FD_81526 | JGI IMG/M metagenome (GOLD analysis project Ga0105238, IMG submission 81526) | Corn rhizosphere microbial communities from Kellogg Biological Station, Michigan, USA - KBS C3-4 metaG | ecosystem: Host-associated > Plants > Roots > Rhizosphere > Soil | place: Michigan, USA... | reverse complement strand
TGTCGACGCCGACCTGGTCGGAACCCTCGATACCGGACAGCGCGTCGGCCAGCTCGCCGTTCACCGCCTCGACCGCGTTCAGCACGCCCTTGCCGTTATAGCGAGCCTTGTCCCCGTCCCTGAGCTCGACCGCCTCATGCGCGCCGGTCGACGCGCCCGACGGCACCGCCGCCCGGCCGCTGGCGCCGCTCTCCAAGGTCACCTCGACCTCGACCGTCGGATTGCCGCGGCTGTCCAATATCTCGCGGCCGTGAATATCGATGATGGCTGACATTCGCTTCTTCCTGGAAATGGGGCGCCGAAGCCTCGGCAAAGATGAACGTTCACATATCGGCTTGAGCGCCGGAACTAAAGCCCCCCGCTCGTTTAACCGGATATTCGAATGGAATATTGCCAGACGCTTGAAGTCGTCCTATCCATCGCGGAAAGCACCCTGGGTCGACAGGCTTCAGAGTCGTCTAAGAGATGCCTGCGAACCAGATCCGAGTGTCTAATTTCATTATGCCCGCCCGATCAGCCGTAAAACCCGCCGCCATCGGATTGGCGGTCGCCGCGGCCGCCTCCCTGCCGGGGGCGGCTGCTGCGCAGACGGCCGACGCGCCGCAGCCTCCACGCGAAGAGATCGTCGTGATCGGCCGCACGCCGCTGCCGGGTTCTGACATCGACATCGGCAAGGTGCCGGGCTCTGTCCAGACGCTGTCGGCCGAGGATATCGACCAGAACAAGTCGATCTCGGTGCTGGATTCCCTGGCACAGCGCATTCCCGGCCTGGCGCTGAGCGATTCCCAGGGCAACGGGACCTTCGAGGACGTGCATTATCGCGGCTTTGCCGCCTCGCCCCTGCAAGGCACGCCGCAGGGCATCGCCGTCTATCAGAACGGCGTGCGGCTCAATGAGGCGTTCGGCGACACGGTCAACTGGGACCTGATCCCCGAGGTCGCCATCGACAAGCTGGCGCTCACCAGCAACAACCCGGCCTTCGGTCTCAACGCCATCGGCGGCGCGCTCTCCATGGTGATGAAGAACGGCTTCACCTTCCGGGGTATGGAGGCCGAGATCGAGGTCGGCAGCTACGGCCATGTCAACGGCTCGATCCAATATGGCGTCAGCCGGGGGGACTGGAGCTTCTATGCCGCGGCTGAAGCCTTCAAGGACGATGGCTATCGCCTGTTCTCGAATTCCGACATCGAGCGCCTCTACACCGACGCCGGCTACAAAGGCGACATCTCGGAATTCCACCTGATTGCGGGATATGGCCGCTCCAAGCTCGGCCTCGTAGGCGCGACCCCGCTGGACATCACGGTCCGGCAGGGAATCAGCGCGGTCTACACCTCGCCGCAGACGACCGGCAACGAGAACGGGCTGATCCAGCTCACCGGTACGACCAGCTTCACCGACAATCTGTCGCTCCAGACCAATCTCTATGGCCGCTATCTCGGCCAGAAGCATGTCGACGGCAACGACAGCGACTTCGAGGCGTGCGGCGCCGACACTTCATCCCCCGGCAGCCTGTGCCTTGACAGCGGCGCCTTCGGCGAGGGCGGCTCGCAGGCCTTCGCGAACCGCTTCGTGCTGCGCAACGCGGCGGGCCAGACGATTCCCTTCGCCGACGTGCCCTACGGCACCATCGACCGCACATCGACCAATACCGCGACAATCGGTGGCGCCGTTCAGGCGACCTACGACGCCCCGATCTTCGGTCACGGCAGCAACCTGGCCATCGGCTTCAGCTTCGACCACAGCGACATCCGTTTCGCCTCGAACAGCACGCTCGGCTATATCGACCCCGCATTGCAGGTCGGGCTGAATTCCGATGTGCCCGGCACGGGCCAGATCATCCACACCACAGGTGCTGTCGGCTACGCACCGGTCGCGCTCGACGCCACTACCGACTATTACGGCATCTACGGCGCGGAGACCTTCGACATCACGCCGGAACTGTCGGCGACGGTAGGCCTGCGCATCAACATCATCGATATCGGGTCTCGCGACGACACCGGCGCCGCGCCGGAGCTGAACGGCGATCACACCTATACCCACGCCTCGCCGCAGGCGGGCCTCACCTACAGGCTGGGCGACGGCGTCACCGCCTATGCCGGCTTTTCCCAGGCCAACCGGGCCCCCACCCCGCTGGAGCTGGACTGCGCCGATCGCATCAAGCCGTGCCTGCTTGAGAATTCGCTGGTTTCCGACCCGCCGCTGAAGCAGGTCGTCGCCGACAATTACGAAGCCGGGCTGCGCGGCGCCGAGGATACCGGCATGGGCAAGGTGACGTGGTCCGTCGGCTATTACCGCAACGAAAGCAGCAACGACATCGTCGCGCTGGCCAGCACGATCGCCGGCCGCGGCTATTACACCAACGTGCCGGAGACGTTACGCCAGGGTGTGGAGCTGAACGGCACCTGGCGCTGGGGCCGGCTCACGGCCTACGCCAACTATTCCTATGTCGACGCGACCTATCAGTTCACGGGCGTGCTGTCCTCGGCCAACAACCCGCGGGCGAATGCCGCCGGCAACATCATCGTCCATCCCGGCGACATGATCCCGGGCATCCCCAACCATCAGCTCAAGATCGGCGCCGACTATGACATCACGCCCGCCTGGAGCGTCGGCGGCGACGCCGTTTATGTCGGCGGCCAAAATCTTGTCGGCGACGATTCGAACCAGAATGCGCGATTGACGCCCTATTTCCTGGCGAACATCCGCGCGTCCTATCAGATCAGCGACACCATCCAGCTCTTCGGCCGGATCACCAATCTGTTCGATCGCCGCTATGCCTCATACGGCACGTATTTCGACACCGACGGCGTCGGCCAGCCGATCACCGACAATTTGACCGATCCGCGGACGATCACGCTGGGTCAGCCGCGATCGTTCTTCGGTGGCGTCAAGCTGGCTTTCTGAAGCTGTGCGAATGATATTGAGAACCATTCGCAATTAACATAGGGTCGTCTCGTTGAACCCGAACAGCGAGCCGCCCCTCATGTGCAAGCCCATCGACATGTCACCCACCGCCACCCATCCGCTGAGCCGCCTCACACGGCAGGAGCGGATCGCATTGTGGACGATGCGCGCCTGGGTCATCGGCATCACCCAGAAGATCCCGGTCGAGGAGCAGATCCAGGAAGCCTTCGGCCGAATCGGCGCGCCCGACGCCACGGGGCAGCTCTATGCCTTCATGTGGATACTCTCGCAGGGTGCCTGCCGCATGCTGGACGTCGATTGCGTCTGCAGCACCAATATCAGCAGCGACGAGCGCGCCCTGCTCGACATACTCGCCCTGTCGCAGCACGGCCGCAGCTTCGAGGCGATGATCCTGCTGCGCTCCATGGTGAAGAGCACGCGGGCGTTGGCGACGGCGGACTGCGCCAACGACTTCGTCCGCACGCTCACGGCGGCAGGTTTCCATCTGCCGGTGCGGGCGCTGGAAACCAGCCAGTATGCTTTCGCAGACCAGGCCTTCGCCGACAGCCCTGCCCTGACCCCGACCTATCACTAAAAAAATTTATTTCACAGCTGCGAATGCTATTGCGAGACATTCGCAAGTTCGCTACATACACAGTCCTCACAGGGAACGACCCGTGGGGACCGAAGGGATCGCGCATCAATGTATGTTTGCCTTTGCAACCGCATCACCGACCGGCAGGTACGCACCCAGGCGGCGGGCGGCAATTGCACCCTCGGCTCCGTCCATAACTCCCTCGGCATTGCCCCCAAATGCGGCAAATGCCTGCCGATGATGCGCGACATCGTGCGCGAGCATAAGGGCCAGTCGGGCAACACCCCTTCCGTTTGACGGAACTGTGGAAATGGTCTTTGGTTTGTGAATAGGCGCTTAGCCGATTCAAACCGAAAAGGTCCATCATGCAAGGCGATCCCACAGTCATCTCGCATCTGAACGCCGCGCTGAAGAACGAGCTCACCGCGATCAACCAGTATTTCCTGCATGCCCGCATGCTCCGTCACTGGGGCATCACCAAGCTGGGCAAGCACGAATACGAAGAGTCGATCGACGAGATGAAGCACGCCGACCGGCTGATCGACCGGATCCTGTTCCTGGGCGGCCTGCCTAACCTGCAGGACCTCGGCAAGCTGCTGATCGGCGAGGACGTGAAGGAGATCCTGGAGTGCGACCTCAAGCTCGAGCAGGCGGCCATGCCCGAGCTGCGCGAGTCGATTGCTTATTGCGAAACCGTGCGCGATTACATCAGCCGGGAGCTGCTCGAAGACATCCTCGAAAGCGAGGAGGAGCATGTCGATTTCCTCGAAACCCAGTTCGAGATGATCGACCGCATGGGGCTGGAAAACTACGTCCAGCTGCAGTCCGAAGCCGCGCAATCCTAAGGCCCGCGCCGCCTCGTAAATTTTTTCTTCTTTTCGTGAAATACCGCGCGGGAGTCAGCGAAGGTCCGCGTAATAACGTACAGATGATCTGATGGGTCAGGCCATCTCTCGGCTCTGCTGCATCCCTCGCGGGGCCGGGCATTGCATACTTCAGGCCGTCCAGTCTCTGGACGGCCTTTTTTCTGTTTAGGGCCTGTTCGCAGTCGTGTAGTGCTTCCCGTCCAAGAAACAGGGGAAGAGCATCATGGCGAGCGAGACGATCCGGCTGACCGATAAGATCACCTTCGACGATACGGCCGATTTCATCGTTCTGGGCCTTGGCGCGGCTGGCGCCTCGGCGGCGCTCGAAGCGCGCGCCCGAGGGCTCGACGTGCTGGCGCTGGAACGGGCCTCGGCCGGTGGCGGATCGAGCGCGCTGTGCGGCGGCTATATCTATCTGGGCGGCGGCACGCGGGTGCAGAAGATGAACGGCTTCGACGACACGGTCGAGGACATGTTCAAGTACCTGATGGCGATGACCCCCAACCCGGACGAGGAGAAGATCCGGCTCTATTGCGAGAAAAGCCTGGAGCATTTCGACTGGCTGGAAGCCCAGGGCATCGTCTTCAACAACGGTTATTACGCCGAAAAGCATTTCGAGCATCCGACCGAGGACGGGCTGGGCTGGACCGGCAATGAGAAGGTCTGGCCGTTCAGCGAGCAGGCCCGCCCCTTCCCGCGCGGCCATAAGGTGACCGTGCCCGGCGGCCAGCAGGAGCTGGGCATGGGCGGCAAGAAGCTGATGGACACGCTGATCGCCCGGGTCGAGGAGGCCGGGGTGCGCGTCGTGGTGGACGCTAACGCAAAGGCGCTGATCGTGGACGACAGCGGCCGGGTGGTCGGCGTGAAATACAAGGTGTTCGAAGGCGACCGCTATGTCCGCGCCAACAAGGGCGTACTGATCTCCACGGGCGGCTTCGGCATGAACAAGGAGATGGCGCTGCAATATTCGCCGCTGCTGGCCGACGAGCGGGTCAACATCGTCGGCTGCACCTATGCCAACGGCAGCGGCATCGAGATGGGGCTGGCCGCCGGCGGCGTGATGCAGGATATCGGCTACCTCCTCACCTGCCCGTTCTATCCGCCGACCAGCCTCTTGAAGGGCGTGCTGGTCAACCGCTACGGCAAGCGCTTCGTCGCCGAGGACAGCTATCACGGCCGCACCATCGGCTCCGTCCTGCTGCAACCCGACTACAAGGCCTATCTGATCCTCGACAACGCCACCTTCCAGAAGCCGGAATTCGGCAATCAGACGCTGATAGACGCCTGGGAAACCATCGAGGAAATGGAGCGCGATCTCGGCATCCCCGAGGGCGCGCTCCAGAAGACCATGGCCGACTACAACCGCCATGCCGAGCATCACGAGGACCCGGAGTTCCATAAATACCACGACTGGATCCAGCCGCTGGTCGAGCCGCCCTTCGCCGCGCTCGACACCTCGTTGGGTGGCGCCTGGTTCTCAGGCTTCTCGCTGGGCGGCCTCGCCACCAACGCCAAGGCCCAGGTGCTGGACGCCGGCGGCCGGGTCATCCCCGGCCTCTACGCAGCAGGCGCGGCGGCAACCAACATCGCCAAGGACGGCATGGGCTATTCCAGCGGCACCTGTGTAGGGGAAAGCACGTTCTTCGGCAGGCAGGCGGGGATCGCGGCGGCGGCGTGATGTAACCATCTGGAAATCCGGGCGAACCCAGTCTTATGAACAGACTGATCGCCCGGCTCCCCCACCCCTTCGATGTTCCATCCGACTGGTACGCCATCCCGTTGCGCCTGATGGTCGGCTACGGCTTCATGGAGCATGGCTATGCCAAGCTAGCCCGCGGCCCAGATGCCTTCGTCCATATCCTCACCGCGCTGGGCGTCCCGATGCCGGAGCTGGCAGCCTGGGCGACAATCCTTGTCGAACTGCTCGGCGGTTTGGCGGTATTGCTGGGCGCGCTGATCCCACTCGCCAGCATACCGATGATCGTAGTGCTGCTGGTCGCCATCGTCACAGTGCACCTGCCGAACGGATTCAGCTCGATCAAGCTTCAGTCCATCAATGCCGACGGCGCCCATTTCGGCCAGCCGGGCTATGAGACCGATCTGCTCTATATGGCGGCGCTGATCGCCTTAGTCGTCGGAGGTTCGGGCCCGTTAGCGCTGGATCGGCTTGTGTTTCGTAGGATGGGTAGAGCGTAGCGAAACCCATCGTTCAGCGCACTCGAGGATGGGTTTCGCTACGCTCTACCCATCCTACGTTTTCGCCGCCGGCGTCCTGACGAAATCCAGGAACGCCCTCAGCCCCGCCGGGGCTTGGCGGCGGCTGGGGTAGTAGAGATAGAAGCCGGGGTAGAACGGGCACCACTCCTCCAGCACCCGCACCAGCCTGCCGGCGGCGAGGTGCTCGCGGACCTGGTCCTCGAACAGATAGGCAAGCCCTGCCCCGCCCAGCGCGGCGTCGACCATGATGTCCTGGTCCGATACTGTCAGCGATCCCGCGACATCGACATCCAGCTCGATCCCGCCGCGCTCGAATTCCCAGCGATACATCACGCCGCTGAGGAACCGGTAGCGGATGCAGGGCTGGCCGCGCAGATCCTCAGGCGTGTGGGGCTTGGGATAGCGTTCGAAATAGTCCGGCGTGGCGACCACCGCGAAGCGCTGGCGCGGGCCGATGGCGGTCGTGATCATGTCGGCCTCGATGGTCTCGCCCAGCCGGACCCCGGCATCGAAACCCGACGCGACGATATCGATCATCGCATTGTCGACCACCACCTCGACTGTCACGTCGGGATATTGGCGCAGGAAGCGCATCGCCACCGGCAGCAGCGCAATTTTCGCAGCCGCGCGCGAGGCATTGAAGCGCAGCGTGCCGGATGGCGTGTCGCGGAACCTGTTCAGGTCGTCGATGGCGTCGTTGATGTCGAGAAAGGCCGGCTTCACCCGCGCATAGAGGCGCTGCCCCGCCTCGGTCAGCGCCACGCTGCGGGTGGTCCGATTGACCAGCCGCACGCCGAGCCGTTCCTCGATCGCCCGCAGCGCATGGCTCAGCGACGACGGCGTGACGCCCAGTTCCACCGCGGCGCGGCTGAAGCTCAGATGGTTGGCGATGGCGATGAAGATCGACAGGTCGGCCGGGTCGATGCGCTTCATTTATGTAATTAGCTCATAAGATCTTTGGTTATTTATCGGATTAATTCATTGAACTCCAGCACTTAACTTTCCCTGCATGACGGCGGCGCAAGCCCGCGCCGCCCCAAGCCAAAGGGAGTTTCATCATGCGTGTCTGGTTCATCACAGGTGCTTCGCGCGGTCTCGGTGCTCTGGTTGCGGCGGAGGCCCTGGCCTCCGGTGACGCGGTCGTCGCCACCGCCCGCGATCCGTCGTCGGTCACTGCCCGGCTGGGCAAGAATGACCGCCTGCTGCCGCTGAAGCTGGACGTCACCAACGAGGCCGAGGCCCATGCGGCGGCCGAGGCGGCGGTCAAGAAGTTCGGCCGGATCGACATACTGCTTAACAATGCCGGCTACGGCCTGCTGGGCGCGGTCGAGGAGGCCAATGCCGAAGAGGTGCAGAAGCTCTTTGCCACCAACGTCTTCGGCGCCCTGGCGGTCACCCGCGCCGTTCTGCCCCACATGCGGCGCCAGCATTCGGGCCATGTGATCAACATCTCGTCGATCGGCGGCTACCGCGCCTATCCGGGCTGGGGTGTCTATGGCGCGACCAAGTTCGCCATAGAAGGCATCACCGAAGCCCTGGCCGGCGAGGTCGCGCCGCTGGGCATCCATGCCACGGTGGTCGAGCCCGGCTTCTTCCGCACCGACTTCCTGGACGATAACTCGCTGGTCCGCACCGGAAAACAGCTCGCCGACTATGACGCCTCGGTCGGTCAGACCCGCAGCGCCGCCGGCGACCTCAACCACCAGCAGCTGGGCGACCCGGCAAAGTTCGCCAAGGCGATGATGGTCCTGGCCAATGCCGCCAACCCGCCCGTCCGCCTGCCGCTGGGCAGCGACACGGTCAAGCGGATCGAAGCCAAGAACGCCGAGGTCGTCGCCGAGATGACCGAATGGAAGGAATTGGCCCTGTCGACCGACTGGGTCGAGGGGGCGTAACTTTCCTCGTCATTGCGAGAAGCGCAGCGACGAAGCAATCCAGAGCCGTTAGCCCAGCACCTTCCGGTGTGGCCCTGGATTGCTTCGCTTCGCTCGCAATGACATCGTTTGGTTATTCCGGCTTACCCAGCCCGAACTCCGCCCGCATCGCCCACAAGGCGTCGTCGGGGTTCCGGCTGGCCATCGCCCAGTTGGCGCTCAGCGGATTGCCCTCCGGCACGGCGGTGCCGCTCAAAGTCTCGGCGATGCAGACACGCCGCGCGATCCGCCAATGCCCGTCCCGCTGCTCGAAGCGGTCGATATAGCGGCCGAGCGAGCGCATATCGATCTTCCCCGCCTCCGGCGCGCCGCCGCCGATCAGCGCGGTCCGCATGATCGCCGGCAGGGCATCGTTGCGCAGATAGGCGAGATAATAGGTCTCCACCACTGCCCCGTCGGGCCCATCGAACTCGATCAGGATGTTTGTCATCAGATGCGCCGACTGCTCGATCGCGGCGTGGCGGGCCTTCACGTTCTCGATCATCTCCTCGATCGAGCCCCGGAAATCGCCCTGGTGAATCTGGGCGCCCGGGTGGAATGCCGAGGCCAGGAAATCCCAGTTCCGGCGGTCGATGCCGCGGGCATAGCGATAGAGCGCCTCCTGGATATCGATCCGGTCGGCCAGCCTTTGCACCGTGTCGTTCATCAGTTCGCCGCCTTCTTCCGCCGCCGGTATTTCTCGACCATATAGGCCCCGGCCGCGACCGAGCCGCCATCCACGGGCATGATCACGCCCGAGATATAGGCGGCCTCCGGCGAGGCGAAGAACGCCACCGCGTGGGCGATCTCCTCGACCTGCCCCAGGCGGCGCACGGGAATATGTTCTGCCCGCTCGGCATAGACATCGGCCGGCCAGGCTGAGCGCAGCAGCTCGGTGTCGATCGGCCCGGGGGCGACGCCGTTGGCGGTGATGCCGTAATCGCCCAGTTCCAGCGCCATCGCCCGCACCAGCCCGATCACCCCAGCCTTGGCCGCGCCATAGGCCGCGAGATCGATCGGCCCCATGAAGCCGGCCACCGAGGAGATGCAAACGATCCGACCATAGCCGCGCGTGCGCATGTCTTTCGCCGCCGCCTGCGAGCAATAGAAGGTGCCGGACATATGAACATTGAGCTGCGCCAGCCAGCTTTCCTTGGTGATCTCAAGGAACGGCGCGGATTTCGAGGTGCCGGCATTATTGACCAGTATGTCGATCTTACCCAACGCCCCGATCACACCGGCGATCAGCCCCTGCGCCTGATCATAATCACCGACATCGGCGGCGGCGGCATGGGACTTTCGGCCCAGCGCGCGGATTTCCGCCGCGGTCGCCTCGGCCCATTCGGGATTGATATCGGCAACGGCAACATCGGCCCCGCCGCGCGCAAGCCTCAGCGCAATCGCCTTGCCAATTCCTCGCCCCGCCCCGGTGACAAGCGCAGCCTGCCCGTCGAATTCCGCCATTGGTTTCCCCGCCCGTCCATTTTCGTCATTCCCGCAAAGGCGGGAATCCATCTACCCGCGACCACGGCTGCTGACAAATGGATTCCCGCCTTCGCGGGAATGACGGGGAAAATAAAGGGCTTAAACCAGACGGCTCTGATGCATTGCCGCCTCGATGAAGGAGGCGAAGAGCGGGTGGGGTTCGAACGGCTTGGATTTCAGCTCCGGGTGGAACTGAACGCCGACGAACCAGGGATGGTCGGGGATCTCGACGATCTCCGGCAGCTCCCCATCGGGCGACAAGCCGGAGAAGCGCAGGCCTGCATCCTCCAGCGCCGAGCGGTAGTTGATGTTCACTTCATAGCGGTGCCGGTGCCGCTCGGAGATTTCCGCCTCGCCGTAGATCGCGCGGGCGCGCGTGTCCTCCAGCGTATGGCAGGGATAGGCGCCCAGCCGCATCGTGCCGCCGAGGTCGCCATTGGCCTTGCGCTCCTCCAGCGCGTTGCCGCGCACCCATTCGGTCATCAGGCCGACGATCGGGTGCTCGCACTGGCCGAACTCTGTCGAGCCGGCGCCCTTCAGGCCGGCCATATGGCGCGCAGCCTCGATCACCGCCATCTGCATGCCGAAGCAGATGCCGAGATAGGGCACGGCGCGGGTGCGGGCGAATACCGCCGCGCGGATCATGCCCTCGGTGCCGCGATTGCCGAAGCCGCCGGGCACCAGGATGGCGTGGGCGCTCTCCAGATGATGGATGACGTCCTGCGGATAGTCAGGCTTTTCGAATATCTCGCTGTCCAGCCATTGCAGCTTGACCCGGACATTGTTGGCGATGCCGCCATGGGTCAGCGCCTCGGCCAGCGACTTGTAGCTGTCGAGCAGCGACGTGTACTTGCCGACGATGGCGATGGTGACCTCGCCTTCGGGATACAGCACCCGGTCGACGATGCCCTTCCAGCGCTTCAGGTCCGGCCCCGGCGCCTGGATGCCGAAATAGGCCAGCACCTGCTCGTCGAAGCCCTGCTCGGAATAGCTGATCGGCACCTGATAGATGGTCGGCACGTCTAGCGCCGCGATCACCCGTTCCGGCATGATGTTGCAGAACAAGGCGATCTTGCGCCGCTGGTCCGGCGGGATCGGCATGTCGGAGCGGCAGAGCAGCATCGCCGGCTGGATTCCGACAGACAGCAGCTCCTTCACCGAATGCTGGGTCGGCTTGGTCTTGAGCTCGCCGGCGGCCGAGATATAGGGCACCAGCGTGACATGGATGAACAAAGCGTTGTTGGTGCCGACCTCGTTGCCGAACTGGCGGATGGCTTCCAGGAAGGGCAGGCTTTCGATGTCACCGACCGTGCCGCCGATCTCGCACAGCACGAAATCGGCATCGCCGACATCGGAGCGGATGAACGCCTTGATCTCATCGGTGACGTGCGGAATGACCTGGACCGTGGCGCCCAGATAGTCGCCCCGCCGCTCCTTGGCCAGGATGTCGGAATAGATGCGGCCGGTGGTGATGTTGTCGGTCCGGCGGGCCGAGACGCCGGTGAAGCGTTCGTAATGGCCGAGATCCAGATCGGTCTCAGCACCGTCGTCGGTAACGAACACTTCGCCGTGCTGGGTCGGGCTCATCGTGCCCGGATCGATATTGAGGTAGGGGTCCAGCTTGCGGAGCCTGACCTTGAAGCCCCGCGTCTGCAAAAGCGATCCAAGAGCTGCGGATGCCAGGCCTTTACCAAGCGAGGACACCACGCCGCCCGTAATGAAGATATAGCGTGTCATACGCGACCGCGCATTCCTTCCGGCGACTCGACCGAAACAGTGAGAAGTGTAAACGCCCTGAGCAGACCCGTCACTGTCCTGACGGGTGCGTCTTTGCTTTCTTCGCCTTTTTCTCCGGCGCCGGAGCCGGCTGCTGAGCCGGAGCGGCGGGCTGCTCAGCCGGGGCGGAAGCCGCGGGCGGCGCGGGCGGAGCAGGCGCCAGGGCCGGAGCAGGCGACGGCGCGGGCTGCAGCGGATTGGTGGTCACACCGGCATTGGGCTGCTCGCCCGGCACCGGAACCGGCAGGGCCGGGCTTTCGCCGGTCGGCGCGGCCGGAGCCGGCGACGGCGCGACCGGGGGAACGATCGGCGCGGGGGCCGAGGCGGGCGACGGGCTATCAAAGATGGATTTCGGCGCGACCGTGGGCTTGGCCAGCAGGGCCAGGACCAGACAGGTGAGCATGAACAGAGCCGCCAGGATCGCCGTCACGCGGGTCAGGAAATTGGCCGTGCCGCGCACGCTCATGAACGAGCCCATGCCGCCGCCGCCCGAGCCCATGCCAAGCCCGCCGCCCTCGGAGCGCTGCAGCAGCACGACGCCGATAAGGCCGACGGCCAGGAAGACCTGAAGGACGCGCAGAACGATTTCCATCAATAACCCGCTCGAAGACCCAGCTTCGCCCTGAGATAAGCCAAACGTCAGATACACTAAAAGCGCCGCGCCCTCAAAAGGTCGCGGCTCGACAATCGCACGCTTCTACGGCCTGCCGCCCCGCTTGCCAATAGCTCCGGCCGCTAAACCGCGTTGGCAATCGCCATGAAGTCCGACGCCGCCAGACTCGCGCCGCCGATCAAGGCGCCGTCGACCAGTTCGAGCCCCAGGATTCCGGCGGCATTGTCCGGCTTGACCGACCCGCCATAGAGGATCAGCCCAACCCCCTCATGGCCGCATTTGCCGGGAAGCAGATTGCGGATGACGTGGTGCATGCCGACGATGTCGTCAAGTGTCGCCGCCCGCCCGGTCCCGATCGCCCAGACCGGCTCGTAGGCGACGACGAGCCGGTCCACCGGGATCCCGTCCGGCACCGACGCGTTGACCTGGCTGGTGACGATCGCCTCGGCCTGCCCGGCCTCGCGTTGCGCCAGCGTTTCGCCGACGCAGACGATCGGCACCAGGCCTTCCTTCAGAACGCGCTCGGCCTTGGCCCGCACCACCTCGTCCGTTTCGCCGTGGATGGCCCGGCGCTCGGAATGGCCGACGATGATATGCGTCGCCCCCAGTTCCTTGAACATCGCCGCCGAGATGTCGCCGGTATAGGCGCCCTTGACCTCGGCATGGCAATCCTGCGCCCCGGCCAGAACGCCCAGCGCCTTGAGCGGACCGGCCATCTCACCGACGATCGTGGCGGGCGGGCAGATCAGAAGCTGCCGGCCCTGCCGCGCCTCAGGCTTCAGCTGCGACAGCGCGTCGAGGAAGGCCTTCGCCTCCGCCCGCGTGCCGTTCATCTTCCAGTTGCCGGCGATCAGCTTCGGTCGCTTGGCCATGTCATCTTCCCTCTTCGTGCGGTCTCTTCTGTTCAGCCGTGCTGTTTTGCTTGTTTAAGCATATGCGGCGCAAGACCCGCTTGCGCGCTTCGCCGCGATCGTGGTCCGAAACATAAAGTAGCCCGGCAACCCGGCGCAGCAATGTATCCTCGTCGGGATCGAGCACGCCGTCGGCATAGGCAACCTCCCACAGCATCTCGATGAGCTGCACCCTGCCCGGCTCGTCCAGGCGTTCGACCGCCAAACGGGTGAAGGCATAAAGCTGGTTCGATTCCTCGGCCCGCGTCTCGGCGGCCGCCAGCAGGGCCTTCACGGCATCCGGCTCGAGCTTGAAGCGTTCGCCCAACAGGCGCTCGATGGTCCGCCGCTCGGCCGCGTCGAACGTGTCGTCCATCGTCGCGGCATGGACCATCAGCGCCGCGACGGCGACCGGAAGCTGGTCCGGCCGCGCCTGCGTTTCCCCGCTCAGCAGCGAGAGGATTTGATTGAACATCGGCAGTGGATAGTCCCGGTTACCCCGTCGGATCAACCATCGACCGGCCGCCGCCGATCCAGGGCGGTTCAGGGGCCGGTGCGGGAACGCCATTTCGCCGGTGCGCTGCGCACGCCGGAGAAACACAGCGACAGCCGATCCGATACCCGGTGCGCCGGAGAAACACCGGCGCCCTGCAGGGCAAAGCCTGCCTGGCTCAGCTCCGCGATGGCGCCCTCATGCCCGAGATGGGCTGCCCGGCGCAGCCAGCCGACGCCGGTTTCGACATCCGGCGTGCAATGAAAGCCGTGCAGCAGCACACGGCCATAGTGAAAGAAGTCGGAGGCCTCGCCGCCTTCGCAGGCCAATGCCAGCGCGCGAAGGCCGGTCCGGCGCAGATCCGCCTGATCGCCGCCCAGCAGCTCGCGGCCGATGCGCCGCCTGATCTCCAGCGTTCCACCTTCCGCCGCCTTGCCGTACCAGTCGGCTGCATCCAGGGGACGGCCCTGCGCCGCCAGCATCGCCGCATGATTGTACTGGCCGCGGAAATAGCCGCCTTCGGCAGATTTGCGATACCAGCCGGCAGCAGCGGCGAGGTCGCGGGCGACACCCCATCCTTCCTCATGGCAGCGTCCGGCCTGGTTCATCGCGCGGGGATGGCCCTGGGCGCAGGCCTTCAGGTACCACTGCAGGGCAACCGGCAGGTCGACCGGCATGCCCAGCCCGTCGAACAGCATGTTGGCGTAGTTGTACTGGCCCCAGTCGTGCCCGGCCTCGGCCGAGCGGCGATACCAAACGGCGGCAGCCTCATTGTCTTTCGCCGCGCCCCATCCGTTCTCATAACAGCGGCCGACCATGTTCATGGCGTCGGCGTCGCCCGAGCGCGCGGCAGTCCTGAACCAGCCGAGCGCCGCGGCCTCGTCCCTGGCCATGCCGGCGCCGTCCAGCAGCATGCGGCCGAGGCGAAGCTGACCGGCGGCGAGCCCATGGCGCGCCGCCAGCTCCACCCACGGCGCCGCCTTGGCGGGGTCGCCCGAGAGCAGTGCCGCGAGATTCCGCGGCCTCAAGCGGGTAAGCTTTTCGACCGAAGGGGCGCCGAGCTTGGCCTGATCGGACACGTCAGAAGTTGGCGTGGGCGACGAACGTGAAGGTCCGCCCTGCCCCCGGCGTGATGTGGTTCTCGCTGGGCGAGGTGTAGTAGGCGTTGTCGTAATAGACGCGGTCCATGATGTTCGTGATGTTCATCTGGAGCGAGTAATTGTCGTTCACCTTGTATTCGACCATGCCGTTCCAGACGAAATAGCTCGGGATCGTCGCGGTGTTCGCCAGGTCGGCATAGCGCCGGCCCAGGAAGTTGCCGCCGGTGCCGACCTCCCAATGGTCGTCGATATAATACTCGGTCCACAGGTTCGCGGCGGCGCGGGCGCTGTTGATCAGCAGCCGGCCGGACACGCCCGGTGTCGGGTTGGAGACCGTCCGCGGATCGAGATAGATGAACCCGGCCAGGATTTCCCAATCCTGGGTGAGGTGGCCGGTGGCGTTGAGCTCGATGCCGTCCACCTTCTGATTGCCGGCGAGGACGATCGCCCCCGGATGCTCCGGATCGTTGATCTGGGCATTGGTGATCTCGGTGCGGAACAGCGCCGCGGTCGTCGACAGCTTGCCGTCGAGCCAATCCAGCTTGGCGCCGACCTCATAATTCTGCGCCTTCACCGGGCCGATCGCCGCTGTGCCGGCGGTCAGCGACAGGGCCTCCGCCGACGGGTCGAAAGATGTGCCGTATGAGAAATAATAGCTCTGGTTCGGCGTGGGCTTCACGACAAGGGCGAAGCGCGGGCTGGGAATATTGTCGGTGCGGCCGAAATTGCTGGGAGAGGCCGGGGTCGGGTTCTGCGCTGAGGCGAAATTGTCCTGCGAGAAGGTCGCGTCGAACCGGTCGAAGCGGAAACCGGCGATCAGGTCGACATACTGGCCGAAATGCGCGGTGTCGGTGAAATAGGCCGCCTCTTCATGCGCCGCCGTATGCTGGGCAGACTTAACCAGCAGCGTATAGGGTGCCACCTGCCCCGGATCGGGGTTCAGCAGCGGCGTGCGCGCAATCCAGTCGTTGTTGCTGTTGAATGGATTGTTGTAGCGATCGAGGTCGTTGGTCTCGCGGCCGAGCTCGAAGCCGAAGGTCAGGTCGTGCGTGACGAAACCGGTTTCGAAATGGCCACGGAAATCGAGCTGATCGGTGATGTTTTGCTGGATGCCTGAGCTGTAAGGCGCGTCGCGGCCGACCAGGATCTGGTCGAGGGGCGTGGTCGCGCTCGGCACGGATTTGCCGAAATTCGGGAAGTTGCGGTCGTTGTTGAAACGGTAATTGGCGGCGCGGAAGGTGTTGGTGACCGAGAAATCCTCGTTGAACTCATGCCGCGCGTTCAGGGTCAGGACATCGACGCTGGTCCGGAAGAAGTCGGACAGCAGCCCGTAATCCGCATTGCGCGCCACCGGCGCCGGCGCGCCGTTGAGGAACGGGATACCCACCTCGGGCCGGTCGTCCTCTTCCTGGTGCAGATAGGACAGGCTGACCGTGTCGGCCTCACCGATGCCATAGGTGATGGTCGGCGCAATGCCCCAGCGGCGGTTCAACACATTGTCGCGGTCGCTGACGCCCGACCGTTCGGCCATGAAATTGAAGCGCACGGCGGTGGACGGGCCTACGGCCAAGTCCAGATCGCCGGTGCCGCGCACCTGCTCGTTGGTGCCGAACTGCAGGCTGCCGGCCTGGATCGGATCGAGCCGGGCCGCCTTGGAGACCTGATTGATGACGCCGCCGGTCGAGCCGCGGCCGAACAGGAGCGCGGACGGCCCCTTCAGCACCTCCAGCGTCTCGAGGTCGAACGTGTCGCGGGTATAGATGCCGGCGTCGCGGATGCCGTCGAGGAAGAAATCGTTGAAGGCAGTGAAGCCGCGCAGATTGACTGAATCGCCGCGCGCCGTGCCCTCGCCGGCATTCAGCGTGATACCGGGCACGTTCTTCAGCGCGTCCTGCAGGCTGGTGACGGATTGTTCCTGAAGGGTTTTGGGCTGGATGATGTTGATCGACATCGGCGCGTCCTGAACGCTGCCGCCCAGTTTCTCGTTCACCACCGAACGCTGGCCGGTGACGACGATCTCGTCCGGCTCGCGGGCATCGTTCTTCGCCTGGTCCGCCGTCTGCGCATGGGCGCCGACGGCGCCCAGTGCCGAACCGACGAACAGCGCGGTCGCGCCTGCGCCGTGGCGCGCGACATGAAAGAACGGCACGGCATCTGACATGGCGGGGCGCATGCGAAAACTCCAACGATACTGAGCTGAAATGAAGGGCTGGCCCCGCGGTCCGGAGATGCCCTGCCTGATGAATGCAGAGGCGTATAGCGGACGCTAAATGCGATTGCAAACGATTATCAAATACATTCGCAACTAAAATGCCGCACCCATGGCTCGGGTTGCCCGAGCCATGCCCACCCCTTAAGATGCGCGGCTCTTTAAAAGGCCCCCTTACCGGGAGGCCGCCTATATATGTTGGTCCGATGCTTCAGACTTTTCGCGTCATCATCAACTCGCTCGTCGGGAAGGTCTTCTTCGCCATCCTGGTGCTGACATTCGGCTTGCTGGGTGTCGGCTACGGCTTCCGCGACCTGCTGCTGGGCGCGACGACGCGCGACGACGCAGCCGTGGTGGGTGGGACCAAGATCACGCTGAACGAGCTGGAGCGGGAATTCCGGCGCGGCCTGCAGAACTATGAGCAGCAGACCCGCACTTACAACCCGACCGCTCAGCAGAAGCAGGCTCTGGCCCAGCAGACGCTGGATCAGGCGATCGACAATGCGCTGTTCGCCAATGAGGCGAACGAGGCGGGCTTCCGCGTCGGCGATGGGCTGGTCCGCGACATCATCGAGCACGAACCGGCCTTCGCCGGTGAGAACAAGCGTTTCGACAAGAGCCGCTTCCGGGCGCTGCTGGATAGTCAGAACCTGACGGAGGGCGCGTTCATTCCGCAGGTCCGGGCCAGCATGACCCGCCAGCTGCTGATGAACCCAATCGCCAACAGCGCAACCGCGCCGAAATTCCTGGTCGACGAGATCTATCGCTATCGCAACGAGCAGCGTGTCGCGCAGACGGTCACCATTCCGAACACGGCGGCAGCCGGCATCGCCGCGCCGACCGACGCCGAGGTCGACACTTACTATAAGGCGCACACGGCCGAGTTCACCGCCCCGGAATACCGGGCCTTCACCGTGCTGTCGGTGACGCCCGACCTGCTGACGGGCGAGATCAAGCCGACCGATGACGATCTCCACGCCGCCTACGACCAGCGCAAGGCCGAGTTCATCGACCCGGAAAAGCGCAAGGTCACGCAGCTGACGGTCAATGACGAGGCCACCGCCGCAGCCGTCGCCAAGGCGATGGAAGGCGGCAAGAGCATGGCCGACGCGGCGAAGGCCGCTACCGGCGGCAAGGTCCAGCCCGTGGCGCTCGATTTCCTGACCAAGGACGTCTTCCCCGAGAGCCTGCGCGAGCCCGTGTTCGCCGCCTCCAAGGGCGCGCCGGTCGGCCCGATCAAGTCCATCCTCGGCTGGCACGTGGTGCAGGTCGACGATATCCAGCAGGGCCATCAGGTTCCGTTCGACGAGGTCAAGGGCAAGCTGGCCGATCAGTTCAAGCGCGACAAGGCGATCGACGACCTGTCGCAGAAGATCGACAGGATGGGAGACCGGCTGACCGCCGGCGCCTCGATGGACGAGGTCGGCTCCACCGTCGGCGCCAAGCCGGTGAAGTTCGGCCCGGCGGACGACAAGGGCCAAATGGCGGATGCGGACGCGGCCAAGGGCGCCAAGCCGGAAGCCACGTGGCTCGCCACTGCCTTCCAGACGCCGCAGGGTGAGACCAGTTCGTTCCAGGACGACAAGAACGGCGGCTTCTACGCGGTCAAGGTGGACCAGGTGAAGCCGCCGGCATTGCGCCCGCTGGCCGATGTCCGGGCCCAGATCGTCGCCGACTGGACCAAGGAGCAGCAGGCCGTGCAGGTCGCCAAGAAGGCCGCCGAACTGGCCGCCAAGGCGAAGAGCGGCACCGCGCTGGACCAGATCGCCAAGGAGTCGGGCGGGAAGCTGGACACCACCGCGCCGCTGATCCGCGATCCTGCCCAGAAGCAGGCCGCGCCGGCGCTGGCCGACGCGCTGTTCAAGCTGGAAAAGGTCGGCGATATCGCCGCCGTACAGACCGATGACGGTCAGGTCATCGCCAAGCTGACCGAAATCCGCCCGGCCAATCCCAGCGGCGCCGGCGAGAAGCTGCGCCCGATCACGGTGGAACTGGATTCGTCGATGCGCGAGGACGCGCTGACCGAATATCGCAACGGGCTGCGCCAGGACATCAAGATCAAGATCAACCCGGAGGCGGTTCAATCCGTCGCCGGCCAATAGTCCGACACTAATGACGACTGCGACCTTCCCATGACTGCTCTGGCCCAGGCCTATCAAGGCGACGCCGACGGCTTCGCCGCCCGCTACGCAGCCGGAAAGCCGCAGCTGGTCTGGCGCCGCGCCGTCGCGGACCTGGAAACGCCGGTCTCGGCCATGCTGAAACTGGGCGCCGGCCAGCCTTACGCCTTCCTGCTGGAATCGGTGGAGGGCGGCAAGAGCCTGGGCCGCTATTCGGTCATTGGGCTACGGCCCGATCTCGTCTGGCGCTGCAAGGACGGCAAGGCGGAGATCAATCGCGAGGCGAGCACATTGCCCAGCGGGCCGTTCACCCCCCTGCCCGGCCCGGCGCTGGAATCGCTGCGCGCGCTCATCGACGAGGTGAAGATCGACCCGACGCCGGGCCTGCCGCCGATGGCGAGCGGGCTGTTCGGCTATCTGGGCTATGACATGGTGAAGCTGGTCGAGCGCCTGCCGTCGGCCAATCCCGACACCTTGCAGGTGCCTGACGCGGTGATGGTGCGGCCCGGCATCGTGCTGATCTTCGATTCGATCGAACGCGACGTGCGCATCGTCGCACCGGTCTGGCCGCGCCAGGGTGTATCCGCCGCCGAAGCCGAAGCCGATGCAAATGCGCGGATCGACGAGATCGCGCAGACCCTGTCGCGCTCCCTGCCCTCCACGCCGATCTTCTCGCCGCTCGCCGCCAATACCTCCCAGCCGGAGCCGCAATCCAACACCGGCAAGGCCGAATATTGCGCGATGGTGGAGAAGGTGAAGGAGTATATCCGCGCCGGCGACTGCTATCAGGTCGTGCCCTCCCACCGGATGAGCGCGCCGTTCGGCCAGTCGGCGCTCGCCCTCTACCGGTCGCTGCGCCGGCTCAACCCCTCGCCC
>Ga0105238_10002112_pt1 | contig 20074 bp, 13 predicted proteins | sample KBSC34metaG_FD_81526 | JGI IMG/M metagenome (GOLD analysis project Ga0105238, IMG submission 81526) | Corn rhizosphere microbial communities from Kellogg Biological Station, Michigan, USA - KBS C3-4 metaG | ecosystem: Host-associated > Plants > Roots > Rhizosphere > Soil | place: Michigan, USA... | reverse complement strand
CGGAAAGCACACTTCTCGTTAATGGCCACCCAGCCGGTCACGGGCCATTCATCAAGTTTTCCATCCACCTTGCAGTGAACAGCCGTCGCGTTCAGTTCATCGCGTGATCCCTCTGATTGAATTCCTTTTTCGTCCGCTGCCGGTGCCGCCGGCAGCATCTGCGGAGTGACCTTGATTTCACCCAGATCGAGCCGCCGGACTTTGTCCAAGCCGGCCAGGCGTACGATTGAAGTGTGCCATTTGCCAACCGACAGATAGACGTTGCCATCATCATTTCCAAACATGAACGGCCAGAATTGCTCGGCTTCGAAGGTCAAATTGGTGATGGCCATGCCGCGCTTCTGCTCAGGGTAAGGCCAAAACTGCGCCTTCCGGATATCAGCGCCGAGCGTCGTCACCAGCAGGCCATCCGTGGTATAAATGTAAATCTCGCCCATATACGAATATCGGGCGATCAGATAGCCCGCCTCACCACGAGCGCTCTTGACGGGATAACCCAGCATGCGTTTTGGATCGTGCAGGTCGCCGGGTCCGGACGGAGGAGACTTGACGTCCCCCGTGGCCAGTGTCCAGCGCGGTTGGCCGTCTTTGAATCCCGTGCAGTTGACCACAAACCAACCATCAGGACTCAGGCCGACATCACCCCGGGCAAATGTTTTGGATATGATCTTGATCTGGCCCAGGTCATAACGGGGCACGCCCTCCTCGTCTATGGAAGCCACCGGCAATTCGATCGGGCCGCCGCTGATGATGGAGAGTTCCGGCTGAAAGACCACCCCTTGATAGCCATTGATACCCGGCCGGGCAAACTGGATCTCATCCGGTTGCACTGCATGGTCGTGATTGCGATCCGTCCAGACGTAAAAGGTGCCTTCAGGGTTGCCGGCAGGAATCAATTTTTTGATCTCAGGATTGTCGAGCGTCTCCCATCGGTGGTTGCCGGTACCGACCCATCCGCAACACGCAATCGGGCGGCACACCCCGTTCTCAAGCACCCATAACGTGGAAAAATTGGACTGCTCATACCAGTAAGTGTTGTAGGAATCAGTGAAATACTGGTGGCCTCGGAAGTAAAATGTCTGGCCGGGGCAGGTGCCGCCATGTGAACCCATCGGAATCATGTCGGTCGGGAAAAATATCGCGCTCTTCTGATAACCAGCATAGCTGATCAGATCATTCAAGGGATCAGGATACCGGTAGCGAACCGCGGTCATCTTCGATTCACCGGTCTGGGGATCTATCTTGAATTCAAGGAGGCCCATGCTCCCGGGATTGCCGATGGATGGATAGTAGGCGCGGTATTTATCTTTGGGATCCACAAACCCGCCGCCACCGTACTGGGTCGGCCCATACCATGCGTTGACAAATTCTCCCGTTTTGGCATTCCACCGGCTGATGCGCTTCGGCAGATAATCCTCCTCGGCAACCCAAAGCAATCCGTTTGAGTCCACACACATTCCGAGCGGATGCGCCATGCGCTGTTCGTCATACGCACCGATTTGCGGGCCGCCAGGCTTGCCAATGGTCCGGGTTGCCCGCCCGGTGGCGGCGTCAAACACCTTCACCTGATGACTGTCACCCCAATCGGCGACAAATATCTCATTCTCATGCTCGATGATCTGTTTGGGCGAATTAAAAGCCGTGGCCGCCACAACGATCTGCCCGGCCGACAATTTGAGCGACTTCCAGTCATTCTCGACCGTGAATCGTTTGACGGCGCCATCAACGATCACGAGCAACTTGCCATCAGGCTCAAAGGCGATGCCTCCAAGTCCCTTGATCTTGACGACGGCGTATGGCGCCCCTCCGGTGCCGCGAACGTCAAAAGCCACAATCTCGTCTGCCACCGTGTTCGCCACCAGAAGCAGTCCATTGCAGGCGGCCAACCCCACTAATTCACGATAAGCGTCGTGAACCTGAACTCCCCCCTTGACCTTCCCCAGAGGCTCCAAGCCCGTCTTGGTTATCACATAAAGCTCCAGCCCTCCGGGATTCGTGACGCCAAAGTCGCGGCTGGGATTGTTCACAAACACAGTGTAGGCCACATGATTCGGGTTGGCCTGAGTACCGATATCGCGAGCCAGGGCTATGGCACCATTCCACCCGTGGATCTTGGTTCCAGCCAGCTTGTGTCCATCAAGGTCCAACCACATCAGGGCATTTCCTGCCTCCGCCGAATCAGCACCGATCAGGACGGCTGGCCTGGCATCTTTGGCTGGCAAGGGACTTCCCTCCGGCAGGAACAGGGCGGCGGCCGGAGCAGTATGATCAGCCAGCCATGCCCCGCGACCATCTTTCGTGGGCCAGGGTGGATTGCCGCCGGAATAAAACGAGTATTCCAGAACCGGCGTGATGTCTTCGTGAAAGAGTCCCCTGACATGATAGTCGCCTGGTTTGACCCAGCCATTTAAGGTGGAGCCATCCCAATGAATGATATTCGCTCCCGCCTGGACCTGATGATCAAAGGTGAGATTTTTTAAACGATTACCCTCTTTATCTTCCACTACCAGTGTGACTGAGCCGGGCCTGTCCACCTTGACATTGATCGGGATATCCGCCTGCTGTCCACCGGCCTGGCACATCATGCCTGCTACAGTGGCGACCAAGATAATTGACACTATTCTGGCGGATGCCGGGCGCAAAGACTTTCTCAGCGCCGAAGTTTCGTTGGCTGATACCATAATTTTGAAGTTAACCTGCAGTTCAATTGCCAGACCTGCACAGGCTGTTTATGGTTTGATGATGTAGAACGATTGGCGTTGGGCCGGGTTGATCGCATTGGTCCAGTTGAACGAACCGCCCGCTCCAAACACATTGGTCGCCAGCGGCGTCCAGCTTGCCACCGGCAACGCCACGTTGGTCGAGGTCAGCACGCTGTACGTCAACCCCGCCGTGCCGTTCGTCCCATTCAACACCACGTTGCCTCCAGCCAACTTGAAACTCCCAATCTTGGGCTGGGGCGGCGCCACCACCGTGAAGTTCAACGGGCCCGAGGCCACGCCGCCGGGGTTGATCACCTGCACGCTCCAATTGTGCGGCATCACCGTGAACGCAGCATTGATGGTCAGATTCGAGCTGTTCACGAAGGTCACGGCCGGACTATTGGAAACACCCGAATCCACGTTCGTCAATGTCACCGTGCAGCCGGACTGGAAGTTCAGTCCGCCGATGGCCAGCGGCTGCGGGCCACTCGATCCAATTACGGGATTGTACGGACTTAGAGCACTTACAACCGGAATGCTCGTCGAAATTTGCATTCCATTACCGTTGGCGTCCATGACTATGTACGCATCCTGGGTATCGAGACTGCCGCCGGTGGCACCCACGTTTCCACCCAAGCCGGCTGCAGGCACCCATGCTGCGCCATGTGCCAGCACCGAATTGGTTTGAAGAAAGGCATTCCGTAGCGCGTTAATTTCACCGGTGTTCAGTTTCAGACCCGTCATCCCACCGTAGAACAGGCTTACCTCATCCGCAGTCAAAGTGCCCGTGAACAGAGCCAGTTCATCCGCGCGGCCGGTGTATGGATTGATAATGCCGGATTGACGGTCGATGGCCCCGCCCGAAAACCGGTTGGGTAAAAAGAATCCGCCGACCGAATTAGTATCCGTGGCGATCAGCGCCCCATCCACGTAAATATTGCGCCTAGTGTCCCGCTCAAAATCCGCCACGACATAATGCCAGTCGGTGGGGCTGCCGCTGCCGTAGACATACCCACCATAATTGTCCAATTCTGCGCCATTGCGGATCGCCATACGGGCTTGTCCGGCATCAACCTGCAGGCAGTAATATTGGTCACTCGCGTTTGAGTTCACCAAGCTGATCACTGTCTGGTTTCGAGTCGCCACATCCATGGTGTTGACCCAGGCGGCCAGGGCAAACGGATAATTTGTCAACGTCACTCCGCCCAAGCTCGCACGAACAGCCACGTTGTTGGTGTTGTCAACAGTGGTGAAAAGCAGGTCTCCGCCAACATAGCCATTGGCCGGCTCCCAAGTTGGAGCAATGAGGTTGGCGACCACAACGAACTGGCCGGCAACATTGGCTCCGAGCGAGTTTGCCGCCGTCGTCCCGCTGGATTCGTCCAAGGCCCAATGAACCGCAAGTTTGAGCGGCCCGGGAGTTGGCTGGACGGTAAGCGTCGCAAAATTTGTAGTTGAACCATAGATATTTGTGGCTACCAGCGTCCAGGTGACAGTTGAGGACACGGAAGAAGTGGACGTGACGATGTTTGAGGAACCGGTCAAATCCACCGGACCAATCCCCTGGTTGATGATGACGGAACTCGCCCCCCCCACATTCCAGCTGAGCGTGGGCGTATCGCCTGCAAAAATCTGACTGGGAGTTATGATGAAGCTCGACACTACCGGAGGTACCGCAGCTCCGATCACTTGCATCCCATTGCCAGAATTATCAAGGATGACATAGCCATTTGTTGTCGCCAGGCTGCCACCCGTGGCACCAAGAGCACCTGACAACCCATTGGTGGGCGTCCAGAGTATTCCATTGAGCGCTATGTTCGTCCCGGCGGTAAACGCGCTGAGAAAACCCGGCATATCACTGGCATTGCCAGCACTGAAATGTCCCAGTCCATATATCGCGGCGATCTGTTGCGCCGTCAATGCATCGGTCCAGACCGCGACATCGTCCATAAGACCGGCGTAAGGGTTCGCCGGGGCGGAACCTATCGCCCGGTACAACCCGCCGATGGCAAATTGAACAACCCGGTTGGTCACTCCATACACGGTTCCATTGGCATTGAGAACACCGTTTACGTATATGGTCTGGCTGTTCGTGGCGGACCAGATACATACAATATTGTTCCACCCGGTATTGTTGGCGGCACTGGTCCCGATCAAATTGTCCAGACCATTGGCGCGCTCATCCAACAATGCCGTCTGCCGGCACGCATGATATATGGAACCATTATTAACACCCAAGGAAAGCATCTGCCCGGAAGATCCGGCAACGTTATTCTTGGACCACACACTGACCGTGAGCGGATATTGATACGGAGCAGTGTTCAGGGCCGCCGGGAATACGCCGTTTGTATCCATGAAAATGCGCTGATCACCGGAGCCGGAGAACTGAACGCAGCCACCCAATATGCCACCGGTGGGAAGAAAAGCGGTGTTTGCTGTCGTGTTTACCTTGCCCACATTCCCATTCCCCGAACTGTCAGCCACTGTCGGGCTGCCGTTGGTCTCATTTAATTTCCACTCCAATACCATGGAGGCTTCTGCTTGAAGTGCGACCAACAGAAAAAGCACGGCCATTGCCGCGGGCATACACCGGTTCAGAAACCGGCGGCGCATCGAACATCTCCCCCCTCGCGTCGGCGGAAATGGCGAAGACCCAAGAGCACGGGAGAGATCGATTTGCATGATGTTGGTTTTCATTTGCTGTCCTTTTAGTTCTGTTATTCGGAGGGATTCGGGTTAAGCGTCGGGAACGAATTTTTCAGGTGCGTGGCGGCCACGGTTGGCGCTCCAAATCTGGCACCGGGACGTTTATAATCGGGGACAAGATTGGACATGGCGGTCATGGGCGACAATGCTTTAGGGCCTGATGATTATTCGATGAGAAAGGCCGAAGTGTTTTCGAAAGTGCAGGCGCTGTTCATGGTTGCCAGCCGCAATTCAAACAATTCCGATACGCCGTGAAGTTTGACCGTTGTGGATAGCTGCCATTCTTGCGGCTCTTCAGCGCCAGTCCACGCTTTGGCATGCAATACCGCCTCTTGCGCCGCCCCCCGCTCAAGCGCGAACTTGACTTTGCAAGCGGGCCAGGAAGAAGCAGGCAACGGAATTTCGGCCAATGAAACCAGGCTGTCCGGGCTGGCTATCTCCAATACCGGTTGACCTTTGTAGAGCGGTATCTTGTCCAGATCAACTATCTCCAATACGGCCTGGCCGTTTTTTTGTTGAACACAGGCCAGGAAGTAATCAGGGCCCGCAGACAAACCAACTCCAAATCCAACACCTTCGTCCGCCAATCCGCGTTTCACTGAATTAACAGCCACCGCTCCGGCAACAAGAATGCTGCCCTTGATTGCCGGCAGTTGAAAGGTTCGGCTGATATTGGCAGGCAGGGTCTGCTGAACATAGGGCGGATGAACATACCAGTTGGGCTCTCCATAGTAACTAAACCAGCCAATTTTGACCGGAAGCGGTTGCCTCAGATTTAGCTGGTCTGTCACCGGATAGGTCTCCAATGGTATTCCGTCAGCAACGACAGCATATTCTCCTGATTTTACGAGCACCTCATTGGCCCCGGATTTGGCGCTCGCGTCTGATGGTCCGGTGCGCTTGAAGGCCACGCCACCTTCACTCACTTCAAGCCAGGTCGAAAATCGCCGGGCCGCGAGCTGGAAGCGTGTCCCCACCACGCGAGCCTCGGCCTGGGGCGTCGTCAAAATCATCGGGGCATTGGTAGGCTGGTGTCCCGCCACAACTGCAATTTCACCAGCCTCCAAGCTCAAGCGTTTGCCGTGCTTTGAATTTAGGAAGCGCAGTTGCGTGCCGGACCTCAATGCCAGCGTCGTTGGTTCGCCCAGATATTGGATTACAGCCGTTCCATTTGTGGGTGTCCGCACCATGTCACCAACCTTGAGTTGAAAACCTTCGTAGCAGGTCAGGCTCCGGTCGCCACGGGTCACCCTCACCCCGACACTGGCCTTGGTCACTTCCGCCGACACGGGGCCGCCTCCAAAAAATAGAAAACAACTGACAACAGTCAACAAAACGACGGCAGCCGCAGCAGCCCACCCCGCCGCCGGAGACCAGAAAAGTCGTGACCAAAAGCTTTGGCCTTCCCTTGTCCGGCTCCGGACGGAATGCTTGACGTAAATCTCAGGCTCCTCCAAGTCTGCCCGTTGATTTTGCTGTCGCAGATCGCCGATGACTCCGGACACAAAGTTTTTATTCGCGACCCGCAAATCCGCAAGCACACGCTGAACAAAATTGGGTTCTGAAGTGGCTGCGTGTTGCTCGGAGAGGAGGCGGTGCTGCCGGTAAAGCTCGATGAAATCATGGCGCAGAGCCGCGTCTTTTTCGAGAAGATCGGCAAGTTCTTTCGCGTCAGCAGGGTCAAGCCGGCCATCCAGGTAACCTGAAATCAGTTGTTCAATTCGGCTCATGCAAATCAATCAAAAGTGCTGTCCCGCTCCTCCGCGAATTGGCTCACCACCAGTTTGCCCCGAACACATTTCAACAACCGCTTGCGGATGGCAAACAGTTGAAACTTGATGGCCGCAACCGATTTGCCGATTTTCTGGGCGACTTGCTCCAAGGGGGTCTGGTTACCATATCGCTCCTGCAGCAAGGTCTGCGATTCCAAAGAGAGTTGCTCCTGGCAGGATCGCAGGGCCGCAACCCTCTCCTCGTTCAAGCGGGGCTCGACCTCGACCGCTTCCGCCAACCCCTGCGCCAGCGTGTGCTCCAGGTAAGATGAGCTGTTCTTTTGCAGGCGCTGGTAGCGCTTTAATTCAGCCAGCAACAAATTTCGGGCAATCACACTCAACCACCCGTAAAAGTTTGTGCCCAGCCGATAATGCTGTATCTGCCGAAAGGCCTCGATAAATGCCCGGTGTGCGATCTCGTCTGCATCAACCCCGGGCGGACAGGATCCGACGAGAAAATTTCGCAGACGCTGATGGAATGCTTGAACAACAACCCCGTAATCATCCACCGTGCCGGCTTTGACCCGCTCAATCGCGCCCTCGACATGGGGATCAGGTTGATTCATACGGATGAATTCAAAATCCCAATCCACCCACCGGATGAATCTCGGCAATAGCGATATCTCCTGCAGCATCATTCATCTTCATATAACTTAAGCCGGCATCAGGTTAGGTTTATTTTGTTTAATTTTGCCGCGGGTCACCCGTTGAACGGGTATTTCCACCCACGCCGCAGGTTCGTTTTTTCAAATCTCAAACATCAATCAGAAACGCGCAATTTATTTGTTTTCACTGGCGAAACACAGCATCTCCTACCCGGGCACTTGCCAGAGAACTGGTCGATACGTGAAAGGATATGATTGACTTGATACCATACAATCACATACAATCAAGCATAAACTTTATTATCAAGACATGAAATCTGCCCGCCTGAACCGCCTTTTTAACCCCAAATCAAACCGCTGCTTTGATGTCGCGGTGGATCACGGTTTTTTCAATGAACATGGATTTTTGTCCGGGATTGAGGATATCGGAAAGGCCATTGCCACACTGGTGGCGGCCGGGCCGGATGCAATTCAATTGACCGTCGGCCAGGCATCTATCCTACAATCCATTCGCGGTCGTCAAAAACCGTCGCTGGTTCTGCGCACTGACGTTGCGAATGTCTACGGCCAGGAACTGCCGGCGGCCCTGTTCAGCCGCATGATTCGAAATCCGGTCGAACAAGCTGTGCGGTTGGATGCGACCTGCGTGGTGGTGAATCTGTTTCAAATTCCCAACCAACCCGGGGTCACCGATCAATGCATCCAAAATATTCTTGAACTCAAACCGGATTGCGACCGTTATGGCATGCCACTCATGGTTGAACCGCTTGTATTCCAGCCCAATGAAAAATCCGGCGGTTACATGGTTGATGGGGACGCAAAAAAAATTCTGCCGCTGGTCCGACAGGCGGTTGAACTAGGTGCCGACATCATCAAGGCCGATCCGACCACCGACGTGTCGGTTTATCACAAAGTTATCGAAATTGCCGGCCGCATTCCCGTGCTGGTGCGCGGCGGGGGCCGGGCGTCGGACGGGGAAATATTGCAGCGCACGGAAGAATTGATCAAACAAGGGGCCGCCGGCATCGTTTACGGACGCAACGTCATCCAGCATCCGAACCCCGCAGCAATGACCAAGGCCCTGATGTCGGTCGTTCATGACGGGGCCAGCGCAATTTCGGCGGCACAATTTCTGAAATAAATAATCGCCATGAATACGAAGGTCAGGGTAGGCATCATCGGGGGTGGATTGATGGGGCGCGAAGTGGCAAGCGCATTAAGCCGCTGGTTCGTCCTCGAAAATCATCCGGTTCAAACCGAGCTCACGGCAGTTTGTGACCCCGCTGAAAAGCAGCGCGCCTGGTTTCAAAAGATTCCCACCGTGAAGCTGCTCACGGCCAGCCATCATGAGTTGCTTGCTTCCACCGATATTGACGTCGTTTATGTTGCGGTGCCGCACCATCTGCACGAGTCAATCTATCTGGACGTGCTCGCCGCAGGGAAAGATCTCCTGGCTGAAAAACCGTTTGGCATGGACTTGAAGGCGGCGCGCGCCATTGCGGGCGCGGCAAAATCACATGGCCGTTTTGTGCGGTGCAGCTCGGAATTTCCTTTCCTGCCCGGCGCGCAGCGTGCCTACCAGATTGCCCGCGAGAATAAATTGGGCAAACTGCTCGAAGTCCGGTCCGGTTTCCACCACAGCAGCGATCTTGATCCGTCAAAGCCGGCAAATTGGAAGCGCCAGGTAAAAACCTGCGGAGAAATCGGTGTCATGGGCGACTTGGGCATGCACGCAGTGCATATCCCCTTCCGGCTCGGTTGGAAACCAAAACGGGTTTATGCGCAACTTCAAAAAATTTACCACCAGCGGCCCGATGGCCGGGGCGGCGTGGTTTCTTGTGACACCTGGGACAATGCGATGTTGCATACCGACGTGGCAGTCGACGGCGCCGAAGTTCCGGTCCGTTTCGAAATGAAGCGGCTGGCCCCGGGCGAGACGAATACCTGGTTTCTGGAAATCCTCGGCACTGATGGCGGGGTAAGATTCAGCACCAAATATCCCAAGACGCTCTGGACATTTCACCGCGGCACGGAGCAAGGCTGGCAATGCACAGATCTTGGTTTTCACGGCCCTTTTCCCACCGTAACCGGAAGTATTTTTGAGCCCGGTTTTCCCGATTGTTTTCTCCAGATGTGGGCCGCTTTCCTCGCCGAACGCGCCGGAAAACTTGATGGCCGCTTTGGGTGTGTCACTCCACAAGAGGCGGTGGAAAGCCATCAATTGTTTGCAGCGGCACTTCAATCCGTCACAGAGAAACGGGCAATATCTCTGGACTAATTCCCGTTAACCGGATAGCCCTTTCAATATAAGCCGCCGATGAAACGAAGCGCCATCAATAGCCTGATCCGGTCTGCCCAAGCCTGCTACCAGGCCCATGGCTGGACGCTCCCGCCAAATCCGCGTTGGGATGTCACCGATTTTGGCCTGGGTGACTGGCAGCGGTTCGGCCTGGTCCTGGTCAATCTTGCCGAGGAACCGGAGTATTGTGAAAAGCTCATGTATGCGCAGAAAGGAATGACCACGCCCACACATTGCCATCGAAAGAAGAAAGAAGACATCATCTGCCGTTGGGGAAAGCTTGCAGTACGGGTTTGGGCGGGTTTGCCGGACGGAAGCCCGCAAGAAAAGTTCTTGCTTGCCGTCAATCATGAGCCTTTGCGGGTGCAGTCGAATCAGGTGGTAGAATTGGAGGCAGGATCGCGAATCACCCTTGTTCCGGGGATCTATCATGAATTTTATCCCCTGTCCGACGAATGCATCATTGGCGAAGTCTCAACGGCAAACGATGATTCACATGACAATTATTTCGCAAATGCTGACGTCGGGCGTTATCCCGGAATCCAGGAGGACGAACCCGCAATCGTGCGGCTCGTGAGCGATAAACAAGCATGAATGCGAACACGAGTGCCCGCTCCGGCATCCTGGCGGGAGGCAATTGGATTGTAGACAAGTTAAAGTTCATAGACACCTATCCCCAGCAGGATGCCCTGGCCAACATCAGATTCGAATCCGTCTGCAATGGAGGCAGCCCGTTCAATATCCTGGTTGACCTTGCCAAACTGGGAGCTCCCTTTCCGCTGGCGGGCGTCGGGCTGATTGGCCCGGATGCGGATGGCGAATGGATTATCAGGCAATGCGCCGCGCATCATATCAACACTGAACAATTGCGCATCCACCCGACAGCCCACACCTCTTATACGGATGTCATGGTGGTTCAATCAACGGGCCGTCGCACCTTCTTCCACCAACGCGGAGCGAATGGAGCCCTCGGTGATGAGCATTTTGAATTCAACTCCAATCCGGCAAGGATTTTTCATCTTGGCTATCTGCTCCTGCTCGATCGTTTGGACGGGCCGGACGCGGAATTTGGCACGGTAGCCGCCCGGACGTTGCAACGAGCCAGGGCGGCAGGCTGCCAGACCAGCATTGACCTGGTGAGTGAAGACAGCAGGCGTTTTGAAAAGATTGTCCTGCCAGCATTGCCTTATGTTGATTATTGTATTTTGAATGAGTTTGAAATTGCACGTACCACCGGCATTGAAGCCAGGCGTGCCACCGGCATTAACCTGGCCGCCCTCGAAACCGCTGCCCGACAGCTGCTCAAAGCCGGGGTGGGACGATGGGTTATTGTCCATTTCCCTGAAGGAGCCTGCGCGTTGGGTCACAATGGACGGCTGCGGGTCCAACACAGCCTTGATTTTCCACAATCAAAAATCGTCAGCACGGTTGGGGCCGGTGACGCTTTTGCCGCCGGCATTTTATACGGATTGCACGAGGAATTCCCGATTGAAACCGCCCTCTGGTACGGGGTTTGTGCGGCTGCCGCGTGTTTGCGCGGTGCCGGAACCTCCGATGGCATGTGTCTGTTGAGTGAATGTGTTCAACTCGGGAAAGAGTACGGAGTTCGTTTCAGCATTTGATGAACCACCGTGTGGCGGCATCCGGCCAGCCGGAATCTGATTCTCAATTTACAACCGGCCCAAGATGGCCCCATCCGGAAAGATTGAAAACATCCGGGGATTGCGGTTGAGCCATTGACTTTAATCTATTATACGAATTGAACCATGTTCGCCCAGGAACGATCCAACATCATAAAAAAAATTGTCCGCAAGCACCGGCGGATGACCTTTGCCGAGCTTCAGCAGCAGGTGAAAGTTTCGCCCGCAACTCTGCGCCGGGATCTGGCAGAACTTGAACTTGCGGGAGATGTCATTCGTGTCCATGGTGGCGTACTCGATCCGTGTTATGTCCGGACAGAAGTCTCCTTTGATGAACGTGTGGTGCTCAACAGCCCGGCCAAAAAGGCCATTGCCGCCGCCGCCGCACTTTTGGTTCCCTCTGCCGCCACCGTGCTGGTTGACGCAGGAACGACCTGTCTGGAACTTGGCAAGGCTCTCTTGGGCAGAAAGGATGTCAGATTGATCACTCACTCCGTAGCCTTGGTGTCAGCGGCATTTCAAGGCGAGGCCTCGGTGCTCTGCATCGGGGGAGAACTTCGAAAGGTCAGCGGTGCTTTGATCGGTGGCGCCGCCTTGAGCGCCCTAAACTTGATTCATGCCGATGTGGCATTCATTGGGGCTTCAGGACTTGATCCGATGGAAGGTTGTTCAACCACGGAACTTTTTGAAGCGCAAATGAAAAAAGACATGCTTTCCAGGGCGACTCGAAAAGTTCTTTTGGCCGATCATACGAAATGGGAAAAACCAAGTGCCATCCACTTTGCCAATTGGGACGGCATCACCGATTGGATCACAGATAAAATGCCGGAACCGGAACAAGCCAAACAACTCTGCGCGGGTGGGTTAAAGATCCATAAAGCCTGATTGCCCCCGGAGCCCACCACCTCTCGCGCTTCCGCCAAATCCACCCCAAACTCAGCCAACACTGTCAGTTGGGGTCACAGGGTCCAACCCCGTACCGCGCACCATCCTTGATTTTTTACAGTTTTTCCGCATTTTCAGAACCAACCCGTAACCGGATCAATTCAGATTGAACCCGTTCAGAACATCACCGTGAAAAAGCTCATCCGCGACAAGCGTGGCCGTGTTCTTGAATTTTCCCAGGAACGGGTTGAAAAGCTCGTCTATTTCCGTCTCGAATTCCACCGCGCCTGCGCCGCCTATCTCAATTGCCGGACCGAAGACGAAGTGCTCCTGCTCACCGATATGTTCGTCGAAGACAGATGCATCGTCCCGGAGCCGAGTTTTTGGCGACGCTTGTTTGGCCACAAGACTCTGGAAGCAAATTTTCGGCGCCAAGGCCTCGGCAGCCAGCTCCTGACCACCGTCATCGCCTACGCCAAGGCCAAAAAATTAAAACGCATCGAAGGCCACCTCGCGGAAAAAGACCTCCAACCCAACCCCCAGCTCCCGCGCTGGTATCAAAAGCGCGGCTTCACCGTCGCCGGCTCCAAAATTTTCATGAACCTGGCCTCACCCCCGCCCCAGCCGCACGACGATTCCCGCTACATGCCGAAGAGTTAATCGCCCGCAACGCCCAAACCGAAATAAAGCCTTTTGCAGGCAGGGCGCGTCTGCCACTCCGGCTTGGACCTCCGCACGCCCCGCATCTTGCCAACCAACGTCCCCAAATCCATTCAAGACGCTTCTATTTCCAAGAACGCGGCAAGCAGCGACAATCTTCAATTAGCACCCCGCAAAAAACCGGTGCTGACGCCAACACGCCAGTGTTCTGGAGTGCGCCAGCCCTCTGGCGCTTTCCTCCGTGTTAATCAAAGCCTCACCCGCCCGGATTTCGCCGCCGGCCAAGCAGATCGGCCCGTTCAGGCTTCCTGCAAGGCAAGCGCACCCAGCGGCTTGCCTTCCGCCTGCGCCTCCACCGCTGCCTTCATGAGCGCGTTCCTTAACTCATCGGTATTCACAGGCTTGGAAATATAATCATCCATGCCCGCCGCCAGGCAAAGTTCACGGTCCCCTTGCATGGCATTGGCGGTCATCGCCACGATCCATGTGCGGGGCAGGTTCGCTTCCCCTTCCAATTCCCGGATTTTTCGCGTCGCTTCATAGCCATCCATCTCCGGCATCTGGCAATCCATCAGGATGATGCCCCTGTGGTCCAGTTGCCACATCGCCACGGCCTCCCTCCCGTTGTCTGCGATCTGCACGTTGTCATACCCGAGCTTGTTGAGTTGTTTCACCCCGACGAGCTGGTTGATCTTGTTGTCCTCAGCCAGGATGATGCGCATGCTGTTTGCTGCGGACGGAGGTAAAACCGCCCGGGCGCCATTAAGATACTTGAGCGCGGCCGATGCCCCGTTGACCGGCAAAGCCGCTTCCTTTTGTCTGGCAAACGTGAGCGTGAACCAGAACGTCGAGCCTTTTCCAGGCGTGCTGGTGACACCGATGCAACCACCCATCAATTCGACGAGCTTGCGACAGATGGCCAGCCCCAGACCCGTGCCGCCAAACTTGCGCGTGGTGGATGCATCCGCCTGCGTGAAGGACTGGAACAATTTTTTCTGGGCGTCTTCGGAAAGGCCCACGCCGGTATCGCGGACGGCAAAGCACAATTGTATCTCCCCGTCGATTTCGCCGCGGTGCGAAACTTCCAGGGCAACCTCGCCCTGGTCGGTGAACTTGACGGCGTTGCCGATCAGGTTGAGCAAGATCTGCCGGAGCCGGGAAGGATCGCCCACCAGTTGCGGATGGATGTCCTCCGCGATCGAATAATTCAAGACCAGCCCTTTTTGACGTACGCGCGGGACGAACAGTTCGACGGAATTCTTGATGGTTTCGCCCAGGTCAAAATCCACCTTTTCAAACGTCATCTTGCCCGCCTCGATCTTGGAAAAATCGAGGATGTCGTTGATGATGGTCAGCAGCGCGTCCGAACTCGTCTTGATGGTGTTGGCGAACTCGTTTTGTTCCTGGGTTAACGGCGTGTCCAGCAGCAGGTTGATCATGCCGATGACGCCGTTCATCGGCGTGCGGATCTCATGGCTCATGTTGGCGAGAAACTCGCTCTTGGCCTTGCTGGCGACCAGCGCCCCCTCGGCCATCTTCTGCGTTTTTTCCGTGGCCAGTTTCAACAGTTCGTTGGCCGCCGCCAGTTCATCGTTTGTTCTTTCCAGCTCGGAGGTGCGGGCGTGGACCATCTGTTCCAGGTCGTCCAGCCGCAATTTCGCCTGCTGATAGAGCCGCCATTTTTCCGTCATCGAAATCGCCAGTTGCAACACCTCGATGTTGTCGAACGGTTTTTTCAAGATGACCAGCCGGTCGGAGTAGCCGAGTTTTTTCAGCATCTCCTCCCACGAATAATCCGAATAGGCCGTGCAGATGACCACCTGCAGGTCGGGATATTTCTGCCAGATCTGCGCCGTGGTTTCCACGCCATCCCACCCGGGCGGCATCCGCACATCCACAAAAGCCATCGCGTAAGGATGCCCTTCCTCGATGCTTTTTTCGATCATGGCAAGGCCTTCCTGCCCTTGAAAAGCCGAATCAATTTGAAATTCGGGCAGGTTGATCTGCGATGCCTCGTCGCCGAACAGCTCGGCTTCGGCTTCGGCCAGGTTATTTGATGCCGACTGTTTGCACAGGATCTTGCGAAAGTCCTCGTGGATGGCCTTGTTGTCATCAATCACAAGGATCCGGTGATTTTTATCCGGGTTGATGTTCATATGCTTTTTCATTTTTTGAATTTAATTTTGTTTTTGAATGGGGAGTTCAAGGGTGAAAGTTGCGCCGCGGCCCGGCCCGTCGCTGAACGCGGCCAGCGACCCGCCCAGCTCTTTGGCCGCCAACGCGCCGCTGTGTAGGCCGAAACCGTGGCCCTCCTTGCGGGTGGTGAAACCGTGGTTAAAAATGCGGGTCAGATTTTCCGCCGGGATGCCGATGCCATTATCAATGACGGATACTTTGATCCGCTCATTTCCATTGGCCACCCGCAGCGTGACCTGCTTGTCGTTCCGGCCGGAATCACCGCAGGCGTATTTCGCGTTGCTGATGAGGTTCACGAGGATTTGCAGCACCTTGTGCTTCTCCGTCAAAATCAGCGGCACCTCGGCAAAGTCCCGCACCACTTTGACACCATGACGTTCCATCATGGCGGCATTCATCTGCAGGGCGTCTTCCACCAGGTCAACCACCGGCAGTGACTCCATGATGCCTGCGGCCCTGGCGTAACTTTGCTGCATGGCGACAATCTCCTTGATGTGCATGATGTTGCTGGCGAGCGAGCCGGCCTCGCGCAAAATGTCTTCTTGCTCCTGTGTCAGATGCGAGGCGAGATCGGCCAGATAGCCCGGCAATTGCTTGCCCTTGGGATTGCCGCTGAAGAAACCGGCGAGATCGTTTTCGTGCGCCTGCAAAAGACCGGCGGCCTTGGTCAGGTTGGTCACTTTTGAATTCTTGATTTTGTCCGCGATCAGCGAGCTGGAAACATTGACGCTGTTGAGGACATTGCCGACGTTGTGCAGGACGCTCGTGGCCACTTCGGCGCGTCCGGCCTGCCGCGAGACATCCAGAAGCTGCTTGTGCGTATTCTTCAGTTCGGCTTCGGCGCGCTCGCGCTGGGCGATGGTCTCCCGCAGTTCTTTCAGATTCCGCTGCAATTCAAGCTGCGCAACCACCTGCCGGCCCAGCGCCTGCAATGCTGCCTTTTGTGCCGGGCTCAACTCGCGCGGCACCCGGTCGTTCACGCATAACATGCCCACCGCGTGGCCGTCCGGCGTGACCAGCGGTGATCCTGCATAAAACCGGATTTTGGGATTGCCGGTGACCAGCGGATTGGCGCTGAACCGCTGGTCCGCTTGCGCATCTTTGACCACAAACACGTCGGTTTCCAAAATCCCGTGTGCGCAAAAGGCGATGTCGCGCGGGGTTTCACTCTCGGACACGCCCACCTTGGATTTGAACCATTGACGGTTTTCGTCAACCAGGCTGATGAGCGCGATCGGGGCGTCGCAAATATGGGACGCCAGCAGCGTGATGTCGTCAAATTCCTGTTCCGGCGCGGTGTCCATGATTTCGTAACGGTGCAGCGCATCCAGCCGCGCCGGTTCATTGGGTGGTAGGGGTGCTTTCATGCTATGACTTCTTTCCGGTTGTTTTCATGGGTGTTCTTCTGTTATTGGACCGGCAGCTCCAGGGTAAAGGCCGCGCCCCTGCCCGGGCCTTCGCTGAACGCGCCCAGCGACCCGCCCAGCTCTTTGGCCGCCAGCGCGCCGCTGTGCAGGCCGAAACCATGGCCTTCTTTCCGGGTTGTGAATCCGTGGCCAAAAATGCGCGTCAAATTTTCCTCCGGAATGCCGATGCCGTTATCAATGACGGATATTTTGATCCGCCCGTTTCCATTGGCCACCCGCAGCATGATTTGCTTGTCGTTCCGGCCGGAATCATCGCAGGCGTATTTGGCGTTGCGGATCAGGTTCACAAGGATTTGCAGCACCTTGTGCTTCTCCGTCAAAATCAGCGGCACCTCGGCAAAGTCCCGCACCACCTTCACCTGATGGCGGGTCATGGCGCCGTTGTTCATGCGGATGGCATCCTCGACCAGATCCACAACCTTGAGCGACTCCACCATGCCGGAGGTCTTGGCGTAGCTTTGTTGCATGGCCACAATTTCCTTGATGTGCATGATGTTGCTGGCCAGCGAGCCAACCTCGCGTAAAATATCCTCGTGCTCCTGCGCCAGATGCGTGGCCAGATTTGAGAGATAGCCCGGCAATTGCCTGCCCTTGGGATCATTCGCAAAGAAATCGTTCAAGTTGCTTTCGTGCGCCTGGATGAGCGCAACGGCCCTGTTGATGTTCGATATTTTTGAACCCCGCATCTTTTCGGCGATCAGCGAACTGGAGACATTGACGCTGTTAAGCACGTTGCCGACGTTGTGCAGAACGCTCGTGGCCACCTCGGCCATGCCCGCCTGACGCGAGGCATCCACCAGTTGCCCATGCACCCGGTTAAGCTTTTCTTCCGCCTCTTTGATCGCCGTGATGTCCTTGGATATCCCAAAGGTGCCGACAATCTGGCCCTGGACGTCGCGGAACGGCATCTTGCTGCTCAAAGCCCACGTCACCCGCCCGTCCGGCCAGATTTCCTTTTCCATCTTGCTGATGATCGGCTCGCCGGTTTGAATGATCTTTTGCTCGTCTTCAAAGGCTTCCCGCGCGTGTTCCTCGCCAAAAAAATCACTGTCCCGCTTGCCGGCCAGTTCCTCCACATTTTGCAGCTTGAACAGTTGTGCCATGGACGTGCTGGAACGGATGAAGCGTGACGCGGCATCCTTGAAATAGATCCGGTCATCGGACTTGTCCATGAGCGCGCGCAACAGGTTGCGCTCAAAATCGAGCTCGGCTTCCGCCTGTTTGCGCTGCGTGATGTCCATGAGGATGCCCTGGCTGCCAACGACGCCCCCATCCGGGCCAAACACCGGGGATTTTACCACGTGCAAATATTGCACCCTGCCGTCCGGCCCGGTGTATTGTTCCTCCAGCTCGATCTGCCGCCCGTTCTGCAGGATCAATTCATGGTGATTCGCGCCTTGCAACGCCAGTTTGGCTTCCTGCGTTTCGCCGGAATTTTCCAGATCGCGGTTTTGCAATTCGTAAGCGGCCAGTTCTTGCGGGGTTTTGCCCAGCATCTGTTCGGCCGTCAGATTTTTATGCCGGCAGAACCAGGAATTGATGAAAACGAAGCGGCCCCCGGCATCTTTGCGAAAAACCCCGGCCGGCAGTTGATCCACCAGCGAATGATATAGTGCCTGCGATTCGCGCAACGCTTCCTCGGCGCGTTGACGTTCCGTGTTTTCGCGCTGTAAATCGTGTGTCCGCTCTTCCACGCGGCGTTCCAGGTTGGCGTCGCGCTCCTGGATCTGCGCAAGCATCTCGTTGAAGCCGTCAATGAGCTGGCCGACCTCGTCGTTGCCCTGCTTGGTCACCCGGATGGAATAATTTTTCTTCTCCGCCACGATGCGTGACGCCTGGGCCAGCCGCAGGATCGGGTTGGAAATCAATTCCTGCAGCCGGTTGGATAACAGCAAGGCCAGCAGCAGCGAACCCGCAAACACGCCGCCGATGAGGCCGGCGTAATGTGTCAGCCGCTTCGATAGTTCCTTCAGGTCCGAAACCAGATAGACGGTACCGACCGTTTCATTGCCCCGGTTGATGGTGTGAAAAATTTGCAGTTCATTGTTCTTGAATTCACGGCCCGCCGCCTTCATCGCCGGAAAAGAAAACTTCTCAGCCGTGCCGTCGCGATGATACGAAGCCAGTATCTGGCCATCGCGGTCATACACACAGGCGGCGATCACGTTGCCATTGGCGTGGAGCGCGTCAAGCGTTTCGCCGGCAGATTTGGCATCGTTGAAGTCAATGGCCGCCATGCTGTTCCGGCCGATGACATCGGTCAGGGTTGTCATGTTTTCCACCAGTCCGCCGCGGAAATCGGCCACTTCATAGACCACAACCGCGGCGCAGGCGGCCAGCAAGGCGATGCTGCTCGTCAGCATGATGATGAGCATCTGCTTGCGACGGATGGAGGTATTTCGGAGGATTCGCATAAATATTTCAGTCGGCCTTGCCTTTGACCACGTCCGCCACCGCCAGCAGCCGGGAACTTATTTTCAGCCCGCACTTGTTCGCCGGATCGAGGTTGATTTCGAGCCGGACTTTTTCATTTTTAAGCATGAAGGTCACCATGCCGCCCTTCTGTTCAAACGAACTGTCTTCGCCAACCGTAAGCACGGGCAGCGTGCCGGTCTTGCCCAGGATTTCGCCGGCCCGCGCCGCTTCCGAATGGCTGATGAACAGAATCTGGCAGCCCGTCCACCCGTCATTGGCATTGATATGCTTGATGACAAAACTGCGGCCGTTGACGGTTTTGCCGTCGATGATTTTGTCCAGCTCGCCGCCGAACCGGTCCTTGCCGACAACGCCGATGGTGATCGGCGCGTTGGTATCCGGAAAAACTTCCGCCGGCCAGTCCACATACTTGGCAAAGTTGACGAGGAAGAGCGCTTTGACCTTGTATTCTGAAACCGGCGGTTCCGCGCCGGCCAGCAAAGCGACCGAAAACAGATTTAGCATGACGATCAACATGCAGGCTTTCCACAGCCGGCTTGTTTTTCGCGGACACATCGGCGTCGGCTTGTTGTGAGGATGGTTCATTCGGTGGAAAGTGTGCGCGTTAAAACCGCCAGGTGATTTTCCCGTAAAAGCCCCGCGGGATTTCCGAGGGCACATTTAACGGCAACGTGCCCTGTTCCGGGTGCCGGTCTTGGAAAAGGTTCTGGCCCACCAGTGAGACTTCAAGCCGGTCGGTCAAACGG
>Ga0105238_10002110_pt1 | contig 20083 bp, 18 predicted proteins | sample KBSC34metaG_FD_81526 | JGI IMG/M metagenome (GOLD analysis project Ga0105238, IMG submission 81526) | Corn rhizosphere microbial communities from Kellogg Biological Station, Michigan, USA - KBS C3-4 metaG | ecosystem: Host-associated > Plants > Roots > Rhizosphere > Soil | place: Michigan, USA... | reverse complement strand
GATGCAGACGGACGCTGACAAACGCCGCAGCACGCTCGACGCGATGAACTACTCCACGGCGCTCGGGCTGACAGCGCACCTCGATCAGGTGCTCTTCCCCACGCCAGGCCCGCTACATCCGAACCAGATCCTGTCGAACCTCGACCAATACCGGATGTACGACTCGTGGATTCAGCTCCACCGCGAAGGGCTGGCCACTGTGCGCCTGCAGATGAACTTCCTGCACAACCAGGCGGACCCGGCGCTTCCCGAGCTGCACGAGCGGCTCCGGAACTCGTTCCAGTTCTTCGGCGACGACATGCTGCGCACCGGCTCGATCGGCGAATGGGCCGCGCCGCTCGGGGCCGGCCAGGCGTGGCGTGATGCGCAGCGGCTGGTGGCGCAGGCCGGCTGGCGCAACGAAAACAGCGTGCAGAACCTGGCGGGCCTCCGTCAGGTAGTCGAAAGCTGGGAGCCGCTCAGCAAAGAATTCCCGATCAGCGACAAGCGCTGGTGCGTGCACCACGTCCCTGAAGTCACGGCCGACTTGCTCACACGCCTGAAAGCCATGGGGTGCGGCGTCCAAATGGGCGCCTTCCGCTGGGTGACGTCGAACGATCCGAAGGTGGTGGTGGGCCCGCCCTTCCGGACCATCGTCGACCACGGCATCCCGGTGGGCATCCACGGCGACGGCGTGCACATCGCGCCGCTGAATCCGTGGTCGCATATCGCCTACGCGGTGACGGGACTCGATTCGTTCGGCAACCAGGTGAACGCCGGGCAGCATCTCACCCGCGCCGAGACGCTGAAGATCTTCACGCACGGCAACGCCTGGTTCCTGCGGATGGAAGACTCGATCGGCACGCTGGAGGCCGGCAAGCTCGCCGACGTGGTCGTGCTGGATCGCGACTACTTCACGATCCCAGACAATCAGATCACCAAGATCCGCTCGGTGTTGACGATCGTTGACGGCCGCATCGTCCACAACGACGGCATCGCATAGCACGCAGGTCGGGGGTGATCATCCGCCGGGGACGCTGTGTCAGATCTCTGACCGACTTGTCGTCTTGAACGCGCTAACGTGCGCGGCGCCGGCAACATCCGACCTCCCATGTCCAACATCCCGACGTTCAAGATCGACCGCAGCCAGCGCATTCACAGCGATGGCCTGGTCGTCCGCGTGTATCAGGTCTTCGGCACCGATCAATACGGCTGGGACCACAACCGCGAGCAGCCGCCGGACGACCGTCCGCTGCACTATTCGCGCGACCTGGCAGAGACTGCCGCGGACCAGGCACGCGCTCTCGCCGGGCATCAATGCAACGAGGCCTGCTATCCCTGGCGCGCGCTGATGTGACCTCCCCGAGCGATACCGCCTCCTACCCTCGAGGCCGTCTAATCGGCATGCGCGGGACGGTGCCCCGCTGCCCAGCGTAGAAGCGGCGTCCTCGACAGAGCCAGAACAGCATCTCTTTGGCGTGCTCCGTGTCGCCGGGCCCGTCCGCGGGCCGGACGGTATGCCATTGGTCGCACTTGCTGCACTTGAGCAGCATCCCATCCTCGAGCCGTGGCGCGTCGTTCATGAAAGGCATCATCCGCGCCCCACGGGACAGCCCAGGTCACCGGCCGCGTAGTGTAGGCTGGCGCGAGCATGCGTCGCGACACCGAGATCCTCGAAGCCGGCTATCCCCGGCCCTCCACGCCGGGCCCGTTCGTGCCGCCGGTGCAGTTCTCCTCGACGTTCACCACGCCAGGCGAACCCGCGCAGTACGCGCTCACCTATGGTCGCTTTCAGAATCCAACCTGGGCGCCATGGGAGGAAGCCCTTTCCGTCATCGACGGCGGGCACGCCGTCAGCTTCGCATCGGGCATGGCGGCCATCGCGGCGCTGTTTGGCGTCACGCTGAAGCCGGGCGACGTGCTGGTGTTGCCGTCGGACGCCTACTACACCACGCGTGTGGTGGCGTCGAACTGGCTCGCGTCGATTGGTATCAGGACGCGACTCGCGCCCACGCGCGGCGACGGACAGCTCGACGCGCTGAGCGGCGCCAAGCTGCTGGTCATCGAAACGCCGTCGAATCCGCAGCTCGACGTCTGCGACATCGCACGACTCGTGGAGGCTGCGGATCGTCATGGCGTGCTCACGGCGGTAGACAACACGACCGCCACCGGCTATCTGCAGCAGCCGCTCGCGCTCGGCGCGGACTTCGTGGTCGCCTCCGACACGAAAGCGCTCACCGGGCACAGCGATCTCGTCTTGGGGCACGTGACGGCTGCGTCCGATGAACACGCGACGGCCATCCGTACCTGGCGCACACAACAGGGTGCCATCCCTGGCCCGATGGAAACGTGGCTGGCGCATCGCTCACTGGCCACGCTACCGCTGCGACTCTCGCGGCAAAGCGACTCGGCGCTGCGGCTCGCACAATTCCTCAGCGAGAGTCAGAACGTCGAGGCCGTGTTCTACCCGGGACTGGAAAGCCACCCCGCGCACGCGGTGGCGGCGAGGCAGATGCGCGCCTTCGGCCCGGTCCTCAGCTTCGATCTCGGCACACGGGCACGGGCCGAGGCATTTCTCTCCGGGCTGACCGTTATACGCGAAGCCACCAGCTTCGGCGGCGTGCACTCCACCGCCGAGCGGCGTGCCCGCTGGGGCGGCGACGCGATCGGCGACGGCTTCATCCGCTTCAGCGTGGGCTGCGAAGCGATCGACGATCTGCTCGAGGACCTGCAGCGCGGTCTACATGCGCTGTAAGGCGAACCTAAACGGTTCGCTCTACGATGAATCAACGTTTGCTGCACGTCGCCAACGGCAGTTCCGTCACGAGAATGCTGGGGCCCGCGGGCATTCCCGGCTCGACATCGATCTGGGCGGATCCGCTGCACAACGGACCGGTCCCAGGCGGCATCGACGACGACGCGCTGATTGAGGTGCGGACGCGGTACCACGCGCCGTCGCCCAACGCGGCCAATCCCGCGAACGATATGCGGCGCTGGCGGCAGGTCATCGCCGAGCACGACGCCTACGACGAGCTGGTGCTCTGGTTCGAGCACGACCTGTTCGATCAACTGAACTTGATCCAGCTGCTGTCGTTCATCCGCGCGCAGGTGCCGCCATCGAAGACGGTGAGCCTGATCTGCATCGGATCGTTCCCAGGACGCCCACACTTTCACGGCCTGGGCGAACTTGAACCGTCGGACCTGGCGTCGCTCTTCCCGACGCGCCAGCCGGTCACTCCGGCGCAGTACGACCTTGCCGGCCGCGCGTGGGATACGTTTCGCCAGTCAACGCCCGAAGGACTCGGTGCGATCACGGGAGACGCGCTGCCGTTTCTGGCGCCGGCGCTGCGCCGCTTTCTCGAAGACTATCCGTGGACGCGCGACGGGCTGTCGCGCACCGAGCGTCGCTTGATGACGCTGGCTGGCGAGGGACGTGCGGAGTGGCCCGCGGTGTTTCGACGCATGCACGAAGACGAGGACGTCTTCTACGTGGCGGACACCGAGCTTCTGGAGATCCAGAACACACTCGTCACCGCGTCGCCGCCACTGTTGGCGAAAACGGATGGCACGATTTCGATCACCAGCGCCGGGAAGGACGTGCTCGACGGTCGCGCCGATCGCGTGGCGTTGTGCGGCATCGACCGCTGGTTCGGCGGCGTGCACCTGCAGGGGCGCGCCGTCCCGTGGCGGTGGGACGGCGAGCGCATCAGAGCACACTCAGATTGAAGTCCGGCATGTGCTACCGAGTCTCAGTTGACGTCAGTTCTGAAGCGGAACGTCGTCGATTTTGTCGTCGTGCAGGCGCTTGATGAAGTCCTGAAACACCGGGTTGTACGAGTGCTTCACGAGCGGCCACACGCCGCGGTAGAACGCCGGGCTCTGCACCCACTGCCGGAAGATCGTCATCCAGCCACGATTTCGCGGATTGGCGCGCCGGGCGCGGTGTTCGAACTCGAACTCACCGAACACGTTCTCCATCAGCTGAATCTGCTCGACGATGAAGACGAACTGTTCTTTGGTCGGCCAGATCAACGGCGTCGGCCAACCGGACGGCTGATCGGCGCTCGCCAGCACGGCGCTCAACTTGTCCGACAGCTTGTCGTCGCTCAGCCGGTTCACCAGGGTCGAGTAGGCATTGTTCAAATCGCTTGCCGCCTTCGACTCCACCGGACCCTTCGCGTACCACTTCGTCGTGAGCTTCTGGAATATCTCAGTTAGCGGCGGCGCCACGGGCCGTTCCAGATCGCCCGGCTTGCGCGTGGGCATGATCCCCTCGAACGCTTCGCGCAAGACGTGCAGCCCCAGCCGGCGATAGCTCTCGAACTGCGACTCCGAGAAGAACTGGTCACCGGTGCTCTGATGTGGGAAGTCGGGGTTCTCCGACTTGTATTCCAGCACGTCGGCCGGTTCGTTCCCCGTGAGGCTCGACTTCAAATACAGCAGCCACCCGCGCGCATACTTCGTGGCCGGCCCCACGTCCGCCAGCGTGCCGTTGGCGGCGTCATCCGAGTTGGCCGCCGTCATCGGCACGGGCTTGATGGGATCGACCTCCGGATACACGATCGTTCCGATCACGCAATGGACCCCGCTGCGTTTGTCTTTGTCCCGCAGGCTGATGGGGGACGGATCGATGTCGATCTCCACTCCAAAATCCGCGCGGCACTTCCGAATGGCGCCGCCAAGAGACCCGAACGTCAGGCCGCCGTCCTGCTCGCCGTCGCACACGATGATGTAGCGGCAGCGCCGCTTCACCAGCTCGTAAAGTCCCAAGTTCTCGAAGTGGCCGCCGTCCGACAGATTGACGAACCGCGTTCGGGCGGTGGTATTCGCGGTGAGCTCCGCCAGCAGGTATTTGAGCGCGATGCCTGGTCCCGGCTTGCGGCTCGCCTGCTTCCACCGTGGATTGCCCAGCCACCAGCCCAGACGCGCGTCGAAGATCGTCAGCAGGAACGCCATCGCTCCCGACGTGGAATATCCGGAGTTGGGGCTCGCCGCCGCGCCTGAAATGGCCACCGACTGTCCCAGCGTGGGGCCTTGCGGATCGCTGTACCCCGACTCGGGCCGCCCACCGGGATCCTCGCGAGTCTGCCGGTAGCCGCAGTCTTCGAACTCGTCTCTGGCGAACCACGCCCCATCGGGCTTCGGCACGCTCGAATCCTTCACCTCGAAGCCGCAGTAGTGCGGCGTCAGCACGAACGACGCCCCCTTGCGCTCTTGCTGTGCGAGTTCGCTGCCGACGTTCAGATTGAGCGTCGTGTTCACGATGGCATACGGACCGTGGTACCCGCGCTCGGTGCTCAGGAGTGACAGAGCGAAATCGTCTTTCGGATCGAAGCCAGTCAGCCTGTTCGGCGTGCGCCCGGCGGCGGACGACGCCCCGAGATAGCAGCGCACGATACGGTTCTTGTAGAAGTTGTGCAGCGAGAACTCGTTGATGTTGATGCGCCACGACGCGATCCACGCGACCAGCGCACAGATCACCAGCATCTCGAACAGCAGCAGGCTTCGCGCCTGAAGGTCCACGCCCTTCTCAAACGGCGCGTGGTATCCCTCGGCGAATCGCTTGGCCCCGGCGAAGAACTGGTCGAGCCCTTCCGGGGCTTCGGATCGGTTGATACTGACCTTGACCGGCTCCGCCAACGGCGGGACATGCACGTCTACCTGCACCGCGTCGGATCGCTTCGCGCTCGCCGGCGGCGCCGGCAGGTCGAGCCACGCCGCATACACCTGGTGCACGCCGAGGCTGATCAGCAACAGATACCCGATCATCACGAGCGGCGGGGCTAACGCTACCAGCCGATCGAGCACGCTGGTCGTACCGGTCTCCCTCGCGCCGTCGGTTTTCGCGCTGCGACCGGCGAACACACCGGCCGCACCGGTGGCGGCCCATGCCACAATCGCCGCCATCGTGGTCTTGCCGTACTCGCCCAATCCCTTGGCCACCCAATAGGGGCCATAGAACGCGACGCCGAAGAACACCAGCCATCCGGCGCTGATCAGCGCGATCAATGCGCCGTTTCGGGCCAGCCACTCACGCGCGCCGTCCGGATAGTCCGCGCCCATCAATCCGACGAGGAGGCCGATGCTGGCCATAATGGCCAGGCACACGAGCGGCGGGCCGAGCGTGACTCTTGCCCACTCCGTCCAGTGGTCGTCGTGCATGTGCGACCACAGCAGATGCAGCAATGCCAGCAGCACGACGGTGCAGGTGATCGACATCCACACCGGATGGGCGAATTTCCAAAAGCGGACCCACGGGTCGAGCTTGTGCGCGTGAGCGTATTGGCGTTGGAATCCGCCAAAGATCTGCAGGACGAACAGGAGCACCAGGAACATCGCGCCTGGCAGCCAGAAGCGCTCGGGGAACCAGAAGAATCTCCCGCCGTCCTCGAGGCGCTGGCCGGTATCGCCACAGCCCAGCACCACGCCGGACAGGAAGATCAAGGCCGGATTCATTCCCGGCCGCGCCGTCGTCCGCCAGTCGTCAAACGTCCGATAACACCAGACCAGCCATTTGCCGAGCGACGTCCCCTTCCACCAGGTGCTGAGCAGCCACCACCCAGCCTTCATCCAGCCCGATTCCGCGACGATCGGGGATGGGGCGTCGGCAGGCAGACCGCATCGCGCCACGATCTCCGCCAGGTTGCGGGTGGCGAACGGCAGCGTGAGGGCCAGCAGCAGCGCCGCGACAACCGGCATCACGAACTGCGGAACCTCGCCGACGAACCGAGCGAGCGGCCACTGCTGGATGAAATAGAAGGAGAACGCCGCCAGTACGACGGCGCTCAGCGACGGCACCAGAATCAGCTGGTTCAACAGGACGTTGCGCAGCCAGATCGAGCCGATCACCCAGGTGTCGGCGCTGAAGACACCCGGCCGCGGTGCCAGGTAGTTGCTGTACTTCCGGAGAAATGTCACCGGGTCGTCGTGAGGCGAGCCCGGAATAGGATTGTCAACGGGTGACAACCGATCGCTCGCCAGCTGCATCTTGCCGGCACAGTGATTCTTGACGAAGGCGTGCAGCCAGGCACCGATGTAGCCACCGCCGGACACGGTGGAGAGATAGTCGATCTGCCGCAGCAGTCCGTTCTCGGCCAGCCCCTGAATGATGCCGAGGTTGAACGTCGCCGAGCGAATGCCGCCGCCCGAGAAGGAGACGCCGAAAGGCCTCAAGCGATGCGCGTCCGCGATGGGGTCGCCGAGAGGCGGAATCGTCGGCTCCGGACGGCGCCGAGCCCGAATGTGCTGGTGCTCTTTCTCGAGCACGTTCGGCTGGTTTTGGACTTGAGGAGTAAAGGGTACGCTCACGAATGGCCCCTCCCGGCGTGGATAAGTTAGCCGAGTCCTGTCCTCTTAACGTCCGATTCGTGCGAATCACACGCGCGGCACCCCGAAAGCGTGTAAGACGACAGGGGCCCCTGCTGCCGCTGGTCATCCTCGTGGTTACGCTGCGGCTGTTCGCGCAGGCACCGGTAGGTGGTGGCTTACCCTTCCGTCCCCTAGGCACCTGCGCCAGCGGCGGCGACGTCCGCTGGCAGTCGCTGGCCCCCGCCGGCGACCGCGACACCCTCGATCGCTGGTGCGACAGTGTCGGCCCGCCGTTGGTTGCGGCCGGGCACCCCTTGTCGGAGCCCGCGCGAACGCTGGTACTCGCCACCTGGAATGTGCACGTGGGCAACGGCGATGTGGAGCGCTTTCTTCAGTCGATTACGATCGGACCGCGCGTCCGCGCGCCGTACGGCGTGGTGCTCCTGCTGCAGGAAGTCCTGCGTATCAGCCCGGATGTCCCCCCGCGGTATCCCGATCGGATGCGCCCGCCCCGCGGCATTCGCGCACACGGCGAGCGCCAGGATATCGCCGCCCTGACGCGGCGCCTGGGTCTGCACGCGGTGTATATCCCGTCGATGCGCAATGGACGTCTCTTCACGTCGGACGCCCGCGAGGATCGCGGGAACGCCATCCTGTCTACCTGGCCGCTCGATGATGTCCGTGCGTTGGAACTGCCGTTCGGACAGCAGCGGCATGTCGCCGTAACGGCGCGCATCGCCGCCGCCGGCGTGCCGCCGCTGCGCGTCATGAGCGTGCACCTTGATCCGAGCGGGCACCGCACCGCGGAAGCCGCCGCGCTCGCGGCCTACGTGCGCGACCTGACGCCGTCGGACGAAACGCTCGTCATCGGCGGGGATCTGAATACGTGGTTCGGGCGCCGCGAGCAGGCGCTTCACCTGTTGACGAACGTGATTCCCGAGGAGAACTGCGGCCATGAAAAGACGAACAGCTGGCCGTGGAGGCTGCAGGCACCACTCGGCTGGTGGCGCGGACGGCTCGACTATCTATTCAGCACCTTGGCGGCAGACGAAATGCGCGCATGCACCACGCTGCCGGAGCAGTTCGGCTCCGACCACCGCCCAGTGATAATGACGATCGAAGTTTCGGACCGATGACGTTCAGCGGTTGTCGAGACGGCGAAAAACCTCGGCGAGCTGCCGCTGGAGCGCTGCGAACTGCAGTTGCATCGCGGCGAAGCCGTCATCCAACCGGTTGCTCAACCCGGCAGTTTCTGCGTCGATGCGCTGATGCACGATGCTGAACCCGGCGTCCATGCTCTGGGCAAGCGGCCTAACCTCGCCTCGGACATCCTCGACCATTTTCACGCCTCGAATCCCATCGCGGAGTTCCGCCTTCGTCGCCAGCGTTGGCAGAATCTGCTCGATGCGGCCGACTCGAAGATCGAGATTCCCGACACGCCCATCGAGGCTCTTGAGCAGAGTTTCCATGTCGGAGATGAGCATCTGGATCCTAGCACCAGCGCCCGCAAGTAAAATGCCGTGTCATGGCGTGGGACTGGATTGAAAAGGGCGCCAAACGCCTGCAGGAAATCGGCGGCGAATATAAGCAGCATCAGGCGCTCGTCGAGCGCCTGCTCGCTCTCGATCCGACAGCGGCGCAGATCGAGATCTCGCAACTCTGGCCGGCGATGGACGACCGGGCGCGCGCCGGTGTGAAAATGACGCTCGCGGGCCTCACGCTGTCGCACCAAGCCGCCGCGCAAAGCGTCGAAGCCGCCCAACGTGCCGACAGATTGAAAGCGCTCCACGCCGCGATCGAGCAGGCCGCGCGGGGCACGGCATCTGCGGGTCGTGGCTCGACGGAAGCCTCGGTCACCTCTGGAGCGGCGCGCGTGACACAGACGCTCGCGAACGCCGCGGAGCGCGCGCGACCGAAGGCGGAAGAGATCATCGAGTCGGCACGCAAAGGGATCGAGAAGCACGGCCCCGGCGTGGAAGCCGCGGTGAAGACGGCGATCAACGAGCTGCTCAAAGTGCAGGTGCCAGGAGCCGCGCCGCCGCCCACCGATACTGCGCCGCCCCGCGGCGACACCACGCAGCAGCCGGCGACTACTATTGCTGGCCACTGGGTCGGCACGCTGCGCCGCGCCGGCTCCACCGACACGCTCGGCTGCGACCTGCATCTCGCACCGAACGGGCGTCCGCTGTGGTCGTACCACGACAGCGACGGCTTCCATCAGACCGAGCTGACGCACGAAGGGCAGACGATTCAGTACGTCCCGCCCGAACGCGGCGTCGTCACGGTGAAGGTGCAGTCGGTCACGGGCTCGTCGGCGCAGACCGGCTACGTGGTGGACTATTCCTTCGAACGTGCCTCGAACGGCTACATGACGCAGCGCTATCAGCGGATCGTGTTGAACGGGTGGCTGCGCGGCGGCCAGCTTCAGGTCACCTACTCCGAGGACGGCGTCTCCTCGTTCGGCGACAAGACCGGACTCACAGCGGGGAGCAACGTGAAGGAATACAGCGGCTCGCTGATCAAACAGAGCCCGTGATACGCTCCGGCTGCTTTCATCCCTACCCCTTTTGAGGCAGCAGGAGGACCCGCCATGGAGCCGACCACGCAGACGGTGCCGGCCGAGGCCATCGAGGCCTATAACCAGTACGTTCACGGTCACATCGACCGCCGCTCGTTCATGACGCGCATCAACGCGATTGCGGCGACGAGCGTCGCGGCTACGGCGATGATCGAAGCGCTGACGCCCAACTACGCGGCGGCGCAGCAGGTGTCCCCGACCGACCCGCGCATCAAGACCGAGCGCGTGACGGTGGCGTCGCCGAACGGCAACGGCAGCATCAAGGGGCTGCTGGCACGGCCGGCCAGCGCTGGCACCAACAAGCTGCCGAGCATCCTGGTGGTGCACGAGAACCGTGGGCTCAACCCGCACATCGAGGACATCGCCCGCCGGCTGGCGGTCGACAACTTCATGGCGTTTGCGCCCGACGGCCTCACGTCGGTGGGTGGCTACCCCGGCAACGACGACGAAGGCGGCGCGCTCTTCGCCAAAGTCGATCGCACGAAGATGGCCGAAGACCTGTACGCGTCCGCGGTGTGGCTGAAGTCGCGCCCCGACAGCACGGGCAAGCTGGGCGTGACCGGCTTCTGTTTCGGCGGCGGCATCGCCAACGCGCTGGCCGTGCGCATGGGATCGGATCTGGCGGCCGCAGTCCCCTTTTATGGCGGCGCCCCGATGACGGCCGACGTGCCGAAGATCAAAGCCGCGGTGCTCGTGCATCACGGCGGCGAGGATGCGCGGCTGGTGGCGGCCTGGCCGGAATACGAGGCTGCCCTCAAGGCCGCCGGCGTGAAGTACGAAGGACACATCTATCCTGGCGCCGTTCACGGCTTCAACAACGACGCGACGCCGGCGCGCTACAACAAAGCCGCGGCGGACGCCGCGTGGAAGCGCACCATCGAATGGTTCAACATGTACGTCCGCGCGTAGCGCGGCAGGCCTGAAGGCCTGCAACCACGAACGGCGGTCATCACATAGCTGCAGGCCTTCAGGCCTGCGCTCCAACGGCCGGGCCAAAAGCCCGGCCGTTGTCATGTACGCGGCGCGCCTCTTGCTATGTCACGAGAACGGAGCGGGTGGGCGCGGACCCAGCGCAACGCATACACCCCGTGACACCCGCTCAGTCGGTGCAAGTTGTACAGCGCTTGCCGTGCTGGAAGGCACGGCAGGAGGGAACCACGATGAAACGCTCAATCATGCGCGCCGCGCGGCTGCTCGTCGCGTCGCCGCTGCTCTTCGCGCTCACGGCCGGATGGGCCTACGCGGCCGACGCTCCCGATGCGTGGCTGACCATGAAGACCCAGATCGCACTGCTGACGACTGAGGGCGTCAGCACTTCTGACCTGAACGTGGATACGGTGAAAGGCGTTGTCACGCTGCATGGCAAAGTGCCGACCGAAGGCGAGAAGGTGAAAGCTGAATCCACCGCGCGCCACGTCGACGGCGTGAAAGACGTGAAGAATCTGCTGCAGGTCGTGCCCGATAACGCGAAGAAGGCCGTCGAGCGCAGCGACGATCAGATCAAGGACGCGGTGGCGTCGGCATTCAAAGCCAACAAGCGCGTAAACGACAGCAGCATCAAGGTGCAGTCGGTGAACAAGGGCGTCGTGCTGCTCGCCGGCAAGACGGACTCGTTGCAGGCGCACCTCGACGCCGTGAAGACGGCGCGGGCGGTGACGGGCGTGAGGCGTGTGGCGACCGAAGTGCAGGTAACCGGCAGCACCAACTAGCGGGGATTTATGAGCAGCGACAACAAGACGACGCGTAAGGATCTCATCACGGCGTTGAACGGCGACCTGGCGCGCGAGTATCAGGCCGTGATCGCCTACGTCGTGTATTCGCAGGTGCTCAAGGGCGCCGAGTACATGGCCATCGCCAAGGAGCTCGAGAAGCATGCGGCGCAGGAGCTGTCGCACGCGCTCAAGATCTCCAAGCACATCGACTACCTGGGCGGAACGCCGACCACCAAGGCGCTCGAGGTGAAGACGTCGGACGACCCGCGCCAGCTGCTCCGGTTCGATCTCGACAACGAGAACGACACCGTCAAGCACTATCGCGAGCGCGTGCGGCAGTGCGAATCGATGCAGGAGTACGGCATCGCGGAAGACATCCGCGAGATCCTGCGGCAGGAGCAGGAACATCAGATCGATCTGGCGACGGCCCTCGGCGAGGAGGTTCCGGACGTGTCCGACCTCGCCGGCACGAAGCGCTAGACAATGTGCTCCGCGTTCAGCGGCTGCGGCGGGCGCTGAGGGCGCCAGCCGCGAGCAGTCCCAGGGTGGAGCACGCCATATCGCACGCGCTGGCGAGCGACGCGATTCGCGCGCGCACGCCGTCGCCCGACACCTGCGGGAGGGCGGCGACACGCAACGGGGGGCGCCGCATGCCAGGAGCAGCAGATGCAGGCGCCCGTCGTTCCGCCAGACGCGTGCACTTACCCGCGAGCCCGCCGCTTCGCTCAGCGTGATCGCCGCCACGAGTGCGGTCACGCCGGCCACCTCCCGCCGTTTGCGTCGCCACCAGAGCGGGCGAGAAGCCGCGCTCGTGGACGAGCCACACGAGGTACAAGCCGTGCACGCCCTCGAGAGAGGCGACGTGATAGGGCAGGTAGAGCCGGAGATTACGAGCTAGGGATCAATTCGGAGGCACGAAGACAGGGTAGCCCATGGCTGATATCTGGCGTCGAGTCGCTACGCTCTTGAGCTCGGGGATCGCGGGCAGTAATGTCACGCCGTTCCGCCTGCTAGTGGTCGTGATCTTGACCATACTGCTCATCTGGAGCAGCCGTAAAATCACGCGCTGGCTGGTGGATCACGTGCTGGCCCGGCGGGGGCTCGACATTGGGATGCGCGAGGCGGTGGGCGTCATCCTGAGATACGCCATCGTCCTTCTCGGCGTGCTGGTGATCCTTCAAAGCGAGGGGATCGACCTGACCTCGCTGAACGTTCTCGTTGGCGCGATTGGGGTCGGCCTCGGCTTCGGCCTGCAGAACATCACCAGCAACTTCTTCAGCGGGCTGATCCTGCTCTTCGAACGGCCGCTCAAAGTCGGGGACCGGATCGAGATTGGCGGCGTGACGGGTGAGGTGCGTGAGATCGGCGCACGCGCTACCACGATCGTCACCGACGAGAACGTCGCGACCCTCGTGCCCAACTCGCAGCTGGTGTCGGAGCGAGTAACCAATTGGAGCCGGCCGGGACGCCTGACCGCGTACCTGTTGCCGTTCCATGTCTCATACGCCTCGGATCCGCTGCTGGTCCGCAAGATTCTGCTCGGAGCCGCCACCGCTCATGAGGGGGTGTTGAACGAGCCGCCTCCCGAAGTAGAGTTCGCCGAAGTAGGTCCTTCCACGCTGCGCTTCCAGCTCCAGGTCTGGAGCGTGGAACATCTCAAGAAGTCGGGGGCGCTGAAGAGCGACCTGAATTTCGCCGTGTGGCGGCAGCTGCTCGCGGCGGGCGTCGATATCGCGCCACGGCGCGACGAAAAAGTGTCCGGCCTCGAGCTCCGCGCTCGCAGAGCCGTTGGCTAGTTCGAGCCTTTCGACGCTTTCTCCAGCAGCTCGATCGCGCGGGCGATCTCGTCGCGGCGCTCTTCGAGCTCCATGAGCGCCCGCTGATGACGGGCGGCGTCGCGCGCGCGCGACGCGGGAGTGCCCGGCCCTCCCTCGATCTTCGCAATGGCCTCGCGCCGCACCTTGATCGACAGGTCGTTGCACTGCCCCGCCTGCCGGAACGCGGCCAGCGACTCGGCGCGCCGGCCCAGTTCGTCGCGCACGATGCCGAGATCGAACGCGCCTTCGCACTCGCCGAAGTCGATCGTCACCGCCTGTTGAAAATCGCGCTCGGCGTTCTCGAGACGGCGCATGCGCCATTCGATCACCCCGGACAGCACGAACACGCGCGCGTTGGCCATCTGGGTGCGCGCACGATCGGCGTCTTCGCGCGCCATTGGCAGGTTGCCGAGCCGCAGCTGATTCCACGCGCGCCAGTAGGAGGCTTCGCCCACCATCCACTGACCGCCGTCGATCACGGTCGTCGCGGTCGCGATCGCCTCCTGCGCGCGCCCGAGTTGCGACAAGGCGATGGTGCGGCCGATCAACGCGTCCGGGTGTTTCGGAGAGACGGTCAGCACGGCGTCGTATGCCTCGAGCGCCGCGGGCCACTCTTCCCAACTTCGATACGTGTTGCCAATCCAGACCGAAATCGACGAGGAACGCGGAAACGCGGCCGCGGCCGCTCGCAGACGCCCCAGCCCGGCTTCGCGATCGGCCGTGACGTCCTCCACCTGATAGCGGCCAAGCGCGTAGTCGGCATCGGCAAACTCGGGATTCGCCGCGCGCATCGCTTCGAGCCGTGGCGCCTTGGCGGCGTCGCAGATCCCGACCGCGTACTGGTATAGCGGCACCGTCGCGACCGCATCTGGCTCGCCGGTGTAACTGTCGGCGTTCTCGCGCACGCGTCCGTACGCACACACGAGCGCGAGATCGAGATAGCTGCGGAACAGCGCGGAGGCTGAGCCGGTGCGCAGCTCCTCGTGCCACGACGTCACCGAGCTGCTCACGTTGCGCATGCCCCGCTCGAACAGCGTGTAGCGATCCTCACTCAACCGATCGGGCGGCAGCGCGTCGGCAATCGTCAGGTAGAGCGCCGACTCGGCGCCCTCGGGCGCGACGGCGCGCGCCTTCGCGAGCCACTCCGCCGCCGGCAGCCCCAGCTCCTTCGAGCGGAGCACGAGCAACACGGCTGATTCAAACGCCTGCTGGCCGGCACCACGCGAGTGCGCCTGATCGTACGCGCGCTCGAGGCAGTGGTAGCAGCCCTGCTCGATGAGGGCGATCAGATCGTCGGTGCGGAGAGGCGCGTGCGCGGCTTGCGCTGACGCCACGTGCTTCGGCGCGCAGCCGCTGGTGAGAACGACCGCCACGAGGAGGGCGACGGCACGAAAAGCCCGCATACTTTTGGCGGAGTATACGACCAACGGACGTGTTTTGGAGTCCAATAGGGCGTCATGCGACGGCTGGTTGCGCTGATTTTTGCGGCCTCGCTCGCTGCCGGCACAGCATCGGCCCAGACGGCCGAACCGCGGGCATTCCTGCTCGTCATCGACGACCTTCATATCGAGTTTCGCCAGACGCCGCGCCTCCGAAGGTTGTTGCAAGACCTCTTGAAGAGTGCCGGCAATGAGGACAGTTGGGCACTCGTGACGACGGGTTCCTCAGCCGTCAAAGTCGACCCTCCGCGAGGCGCCGCCGACATCTCCACGGCTCTCAATCGAATCACCGGCAACGCGCTCAGGGTCCGCGAAGAGCTCGACGCCTTTGGCGACCAGAATCGCGCCGCCGTGGTGCGCCGGCGCGCTTCTTTGACAGACATCGTCATCTCGCAAGCGATTTCGCAGGCGGCGGCTCGCGGCGGACCGTTGTCGATCCTGTACCTGACCGGCGGCTACGACGCGCGGATGGTCCCGGCCATGTCCGAAGTCGTACGCGCAACGGCCGACGCACGAGCACGCCTCATCATCGTCTCTGCCTTGGACATCGTTCCCTTGCTGGACCCGATCCCGGACGTGCATCCGGACGAGTGGGCGGCGTACATCGACGCGACCCGGCAATCGCTCAAGACACTCGCCGAACTGACTGGAGGCTCCTTGGTCTTCTCGCGCGAGGAGTTCGACGAGGCGTTCGCTCGGGAACTCCGGCCCTAGCAGGTCCGGCTCACGCAAAGAAGTCGATCAGCTGAGGCGCAATCGCGTCGGCGCCGACCATGTGATTTTGACCGGGCAGCGTCCGCGCCGTCGCGTGCGGCAGGAGCTTCGCGATCGCCGCCTGTGCGTTGCGCATCCACGCCGGACTCTTGCCGCCGTCCATCACCAGCGTGGGCATCGCGGCGCCCGACCATCGCCCGGCCGGCAGCGGCTTCCCCTGCTGAAACGGCGTGGTCATGCCGAGGTCGTATGGCAGCGTGTGGGCGATGGCGGTGAGCTTCTTCCACGCCGGCATCAGGCGCATGAAGAAGATGCCGATGGCGGGGACGCCCACGGCCTTCATGAACATCTTCACCGCGTCCCCGCGGCGATTGGCGGCGATGAGCGCCTTCATCCGTGGAAGAAAGTCTTGGCCGAGCGGCGGTCGCGTGTCGTCGACCATCAGCGGCGCCTCGTAAAGCGCCAACTTGCGGATGGGCACGCCGCGATCTGCGGCTTCGAGCGCCAGCACGGCGCCCGACGAGATTCCGTAGAGATACACGGGCTCGCCGGCCTCGCGAACGAGCGCCGCAATGTCTTCGACTTCGCGCTCCACGAACCAGGGCTGCGCGTCGCCGCTTTCGCCGCGCCCGCGCCGGTCGTAGGTGAAGACGGTGAAATGCGGCGCCAACTTCGCCGCCAGCGGCTTCATCGGGCCCGATCCCCGGTAACACATGGCGCCGTCCACCAGCAGCAGCGACGGCCCCTGCCCTTCCCGGTCGAAGCCGATACGCGTTCCTTCCTTCGAGATCACGACAGGCATGACGACGGGTCCTCCTACTACCACGTCGAACGAGATCGGCGCATTTCGACACCGCCTCGACTATCGTTGTGGCGCCATGAAGCAGATGCGCCGCGCCGCCGTCGTCGCCGCCCTCGTGCTGACCCCGCTCGCCTGGAAGGCCGGTCCTGTCGCACAAGCGCCCGACGGGGGCGTGCCGATCTTCGAGTACGACCCCACCTTTCCCAAACCGATGCGGGAAACCTGGGCCATCGGTCCAATCGGCGGGATGGCGGTCGATCGCCAGGACCACCTCTATGTGGTGCAACGGCCAGGGTCGTTGGCGTCGAACGAACGGTTCACCGGCGCTGGCGACACACCGGCCAAAGCCGACTGTTGTATCCCGGCGCCGCCGGTCCTGGAGTTCGATCAGGCGGGGACGCTGATCCATTCATGGGGCGGTCCGGGCCAAGGCTACGACTGGCCGCAGACGGAGCACGGCGTGTTCGTGGACGCCAAGGACAACGTGTGGCTCGCCGGCAGCGGCGAGAAGGACGCGCATCTACTGAAGTTCACGCGCGAGGGAAAGTTCCTGCAGCAGTTCGGCAAGCCGGGCACGAGGGGCGGCAGCGCCGACACGCGCAACCTGGGGCAACCGGCAAACCTGACGATCGATCCAGCGTCGAATGAAATCTACGTGGCCGACGGCTATCGCAATCGCCGTGTGATCGTGATCGACGCCGACACGTTCGCGTTCAAGAGGATGTGGGGCGCTTACGGCAACAAGCCGGACGACACGCCGCTTGGCCCGTACAACCCGGACGCGCCGCCGGCACAGCAGTTCCGCCTACCGCACAACATCGCCATCTCACGCGACGGTTTCGTCTACGTCGCCGACCGGCCGAACAACCGCATTCAGGTATTCCGCAAAGACGGCACGTACGTGAACGAAGTGTTCGTCTCGAAGCGGACGCTGTTACAGGGCGCGGCGTCGGGGTTCGCGCTCTCCACCGATGCGCAGCAGCGGTGGCTCTACATGATCGACGGCGCGAACCATCACGTGTGGATTCTCGACCGGCAGTCGCTTCGGATCGTCGCGCGGTTCGGACAGCAGGGGCTATGGGGCGGCGCGCTCAACGTGCCGCACGCGATTGCGGTGGACAGCCGCGGCAACATCTACGTGGGCGAGAACTTCGACGCGCGCCGCTTTCAGCGCTTCCTCTACAAAGGGATTGGCACACCGAAGGCGGGCAACATTCCGCCCACGACGATCGTTCGATGAGGCAGGCCTGAAGGTCTGCAGCTACGTACGTAGAGGGCGGTCTTCAAACCGCCCTATTCAATCGGCCAGAAGACGTCCGTGCGCCAGGTGGCGGGATCCGGATGATCCGCCGGGTCGGTGACATACGACTCCCACGGGGCCCCGGCGGCGCGCACGCCCTTCTGCTGCATCCACCGCTCCATCGCCGCATAGGTATCCTGCAGCTTGTCGTACGGTCCCATATGAATGGCGACCGCGGCGGGACCGCCAGGCAGCGTGATCGGCTCGATCTCGCCAGCGCCCGGATCGGCTGACGCGAGCGGCGTGCCGGTTTCCATCGTCATCAAGCCCGGCCCGACCTCGGAGTAGCGCACGAACGGCCGCCCCGCGATCGCCAGCCCTTTCTGCAGCGCATACGGAAACGTCTTGCCGAGGCTCTCGGCGATCGTCGCGGCAATCTGCGAGCGCGCCACGCGGCGCTTCACGATCAGCGCATGTTGCGGCTGCAGTTCCTGGCGCTCGATGGTAGGCGTGGACATCTCGACTCTCCGGCTCGAATCATCGAGCGATACGTGATACAGCGTGAGACACGGGCCGGCCGCCTCCGTGATCTCGGCGTGACGCGCGCGAGCTTCACGCGTCGTCATCGCGCGCGCGGCGGTCCGATAGCGCGCCGGACTGCGGCCGAACCGGCGCGTGAACGCGCGGGTGAAGACCGCCTGACTGGCAAACCCGCTCTCGAGCGCCACGTCCACGACACGGTCGCTGCCAGTCACCAGCCTGACCGCCGCCCGATCGAGCCGCAGCCGCTGCGTGTAGCCCTTCGGCGTCTCCCCGACCAGCCGGCGAAAGGCCCGGTGCAAGTGGAACGACGACCACCCCGAGCGCGCCGCCAGCGCGTCGAGCGACACGTCGCCGTCCAGGCCAGCACTGACGTGACCCAGAAGCGTGAGCAGTTCAGCGCGGGTCGGCATCGACGAGCCAGATCATAGGCACACGGGTCGGCGGCTGTCTTGACGTTTCTTGCGCTGCACCGCAATCCGTATCAAGCGGGCCCACAGCGGCATTGCTACGCTGGAGTCATGACCGACGACGGCGTCACCGTGAATCCCATCGCCCGCGCGCTCTGGTTCGTCGAGAGCCACTTCGCGCAGGAGATCACGCTCGACGACGTCGCCGCGGTGGCTGGCGTGTCGCGCTATCACCTGTCGCGCACCTTCAGCCTGGCGACCGGCACGGGTCTGATGGCCTACGTGCGCGCGAGACGGCTCAGCGAAGCCGCGCGAGTACTGGCCGCCGGCGCGCCCGACATTCTGAGGGTGGCACTCGACTGGGGCTACAGCTCTCACGAGGCGTTCAGCCGCGCGTTCCGTGAGCAATTCGCTCTCACACCGGACGCGGTCCGGACCCGCGGCGAGATCACCGACCTTCCCTTGACGGAGGCTCTTCGTATGGACGATTCGATGCTGACACCGCTCGATCCGCCGCGCATGGTGGATCAGCCCGCACTGCACATTGCCGGTCTCAACGAGCGCTACGATCACACCGCCAGCGCCGCGATTCCGTCGCAGTGGCAACGCTTCACGCCCCACCTCGGTCACGTGCCCGGCCAGATCGGCCAGACCGCCTTCGGCGTGATCACAACAGCGACGATACCGGGCACGCCGACTACCTGACGGGGTCGAGGTGAAGGATTTCTCGAATTTGCCGGCGGACGCACCTGGTTTTCCAGCTGGAACAAAGGGCTGCCCGAGGCGGGGCTCGAAGCAACGGCGTGGTGGAGATCTGGATCCCAGTGCGTACGTAGTGGCAGGCCTGCAGGCCTGCCCTAAAACGTAACGCCCATCGCGACGTGGACCCGCGGGTCGCCGCGCTCGGGCCATGCGACGTCCACGTCGAGTGTCAGAACCGACGCGCCGAAGAACACGCCGCCGCCAATGCCCCGATCCCACGGCTGGTCCGCCAACCGCTGATTGGCGTTCCACACCGTGCCAGCGTCCACGAACGCCTTCACGCCGAAGCGGCCGAAGTTGAGCGGCGACGTGAGCGGCACGCGAAGTTCGGCGGACACGGCAGCCAGGCTGTCGCCCGCACGATTGCCGGCGCGATATCCACGCACGCTCGGCCCGCCGCCGAGGAGCGCCTGCTCTGCCGGCGGCAGCGTAGCGTCGGCGTGCGACGCCTGCGCGCGCAGCGCCAGCACCGGCGACCCGAACAGCCCCACGAACCCGCGCGCATCCAGCCGCGTGCGGCCGGCATGCCCGCCTGCAAACGCCACGCGTTCCCATCCCAGCTGCGCGAACACCGCGTTGCGCGGAAACGACGGATCCAGTCGCGTGTCGGCGGTGACGTGCGCCCCGATGGCCGAGTGACGTGCGCCGCCGGTACCGCCGAAGTCCACTTCTTCGACGCGTCCATCCCCGCCGGCGCGCAGCCACGGCGCCAGGGCCTTCTCCGCACCTGCATGAAGGCCCAGGCGCACGTCCGAGAGGTCGTAGTGCGGATTTACACGCCG
>Ga0105238_10002100_pt1 | contig 20126 bp, 21 predicted proteins | sample KBSC34metaG_FD_81526 | JGI IMG/M metagenome (GOLD analysis project Ga0105238, IMG submission 81526) | Corn rhizosphere microbial communities from Kellogg Biological Station, Michigan, USA - KBS C3-4 metaG | ecosystem: Host-associated > Plants > Roots > Rhizosphere > Soil | place: Michigan, USA... | reverse complement strand
TCGTCCGGCGTGCCGCGCAGGCGGAAGAGGTTGCGGTAGGCGTCGCCGATCCCCGGCGGCTCGATCTTGATCACCCGCGCGCCGAAGTCGGAAAGCACCGTCGCCGCGGCGGGCCCGGCGATGAAGCTCGCGCAGTCGATCACCAGAAGGTCGCTGAACAGGCCGGCCATCGCTCGCCTCCTCCAAACTCCCTGAAGAGGAGCGCGTCTACTGCCCGCCGTCCACCCGCACGATGGCGCCCGTGGTGAACGAGGACGCGGGGCTCGCGAGGTAGAGGGCGGTGGTGACCACCTCCTCCGGCCGGCCCGGACGGCCCAGCGCATTGTTGGACCGTTCGCGCGCCTCCGGCGTCCAGGCCTTGGCGATGTCGGTCAGGAAGGGCCCCGCCGAGATGGTGTTGACGCGCACCTTCGGGCCGTACTCGCGGGCCATGGAGACGGTCATGGCGTTCAGCGCCGCCTTGGCGCCTGAGTAGGCGATCACCTGCGGCAGCGGCATCAGCGCCCCGGACGACGAGACGTTGATGATCACCCCGCCCTCGCCCTGGTTCATCCGGTGGGCGACCTGGGAGGCGAGCCGGAACGGGCCCTTGAAGTTCAGGCCCAGCACGCTGTCGAACAGCGCCTCGGTGACCTCGTGGCTGGGGATGGCCGGGCTCATGCCGGCGTTGTTGACCAGGATGTCGATGCGGCCGAATTCGGCGTAGGCCGCCGCGATCAGGGCGTCGATCTCGGCCCACCGCGCGGCGTGGACCGAATAGGCCATGGCGCGCCGGCCCATGGCGCGGACCTCGTCGGCGGCCGCCTCGCAGGCGTCGAGCTTGCGGCTGGCGATGATGACGTCGGCCCCACGCTGGGCGAACGCGCGCACCATCTGCAGGCCCAGTCCCCGGCTGCCGCCGGTGACCAGCGCCACCTTGCCGGAAAGATCGAAGAGGTCGTCGGCCATCGGGCGCTCCTTGGGGCGGTCTCCTTGCGCGGGCGATGATGGCACAGGTCGCGGCCTCCGTTGCGTCAGGGCGGCCGCGGGGGTTGGCAGGACGCGCTCAGCGCTTAGCATCGGCCGTTACGACGTTCGGGTCCGGAGAGCGACCGAATGCCCAAGCTGATGGTGGCGGAGTCTCCGGTCGGCCGCAGCGGCGCGCGCGAGCGGCGCGCGTGACGCCGAGACTGTTCGTCGTTCCCGCGGCGCTCAACGCCGCCATCTCCGTGGCGCCGCTGGTGCTCGCCTTCTGGCGCGGCGGCTGGCGCGAACGGCTGGTGGCTGCGCTGTGGGTGGGCGGCTACCTCATCAACGAGCTGCAGCGCATCGGGCTGGGCCCGCAGGACCGCGTGTCGAGGGGATTCCGCGACGTCGCCGAAGACGTGGTGCTGCTTGCCGGTTGCGGCTTCTGCCTCCTGCGCGCGCGCCACTACTGGGTGGTCTGGGCGACCGCGCTCGCACTCCTCTCGGTCGTCACGGACATCCTGTACCTGGCGCGGCCGGAGGTCACGAGCCTGGTCCACATCTATGCCGACGACATCTGGGGCTATGCGCTCGATGCGGCGATCGTCTGGGGCGTGTTCAGCGCCCGGCGGCGCCACGCGGCGCCATGACGCCGCGGGTCATCATCGTGCCTGTGGCGGTGAACGCCGCGCTTTGGGTCGTCACGGCCCTCGTCGCGCTGTGGCGCGGCGGCTGGCGGGAGAAGCTGATCGCGCTCGTCTGGGCCGCCGGCGGCCTGGTCGTCCTCGCGTTCCTGGTCGGCCGGCCGCCGAACCGCCCGCTGTTCAGCGGCGCGTCGCTGTCCACGGACATCCCGCTGCTGATCGCCGCGCTCGTGTGCCTTCGCCGGGGACGGCGGTACTGGGTGATCGGGGCGGCGGCTTTCGCGCTCCTGGAGGTGATCACCGACACGATCTTCCTGGTCGCGCCCAGCGTCACGGAGTTCGCGTTCGCCTCGGCGCACCGCATCTGGGGCTGGGCGCTGGAGGCGGTGATCGTCTGGGCCTCGCTGACCCATAGGCGCGGCGACCCCGCCGGGCGCTAGAGCGCAGCGAAGGCGGGCAGCAGCAGGCCGAAGATCAGCGCCGCGACGATGGCGCAACCGACCACCAGCAGCAGGCGGTCGGCGAACGACAGCTCCTCCAGGGGCGGCAACAGGCGGCGCGGCCGCGCGGCCGGCGGCTCCTGCGTCGGCGCCGGTTCGGCGGCCGGCGGCGGCGGCGCAGCGGCGGCTTCCTCGTGCGCATGGAGCCGGCGCGCGGCCGCGTAACGGTCGCGCTCGCCCAGCTTGGCGCGGGCGTTGCGCACGTGGGTCTCGACCGAGGTCTGCGAGATCCCGAGGCGCCGGGCGATCTCCTTGGAGGAGTGGTTGTCGAACACCAGCCTCAGGCAGTCCTTCTCGCGCGGGGAGAGCAGCCCCAGCGTGCGGTCGGCCGGATCGTCCGCAGGCGGCGGCGCCATCAGCCCGAGGCCGGCTGCGCCGCCTGTGCGCTCGGCTGCTCGTGCGGGTCGGGCACCACCTCGCGCAGCGCCCGCAGGCCCGCGAGCAGGGTCGCCAGCGCCAGCGGCGCCAGCACCACGGCCAGGACGGCGAGCAGCAGGCGACGGCGCGGCCGGCGCGCGGCGGGGGCGGCCGCCACCGCGGCGGCGACGGCGGGACGCGGCGGCGCCGGCGGGCGGTCGGCCAGGGCGGCGGCCAGCATCCGCGCGGCCTCGTGGCGACCGCGCACGCCCAGCTTCTCGCGCGCCCGGTCGCAATAGGTGTCCACGGAGGTCTTGGAGATGCCCAGGCGGCTGGCGATCTCCTTGGAGGACAGGTGGCCGGCGACCAGGCGCAGGCACGCCTGCTCCTTCGGGGTCAGCCGGTGCAGCGGGTCCTCCCGCAGGGCCGCGTCCACTGCCATCGTCATCGCGCGTTGCCCCAACCAAGGCGCGGCCGTGCGTTGACGTTACGACAACCCGGCCTTCAGGCTTATCCTGTCCCGAACGTTGCTAGGCTCGTCAAGCGCGTTTCTGGCCGAAACAATGCCGCGCGAAGGTTGCAGATCGCCGCGGGCCCTGGGGGCGCACCTGGGGCCAGATGCGCCCCCGCCAGCCGCCCTGCCGACACTCGGGCCCCGTGGCGAGCGGGTGAGCGACTATCCCGCGTCGCGAAGGTCGAGGTCGGCGGCGAGCAGCTGAGCTTCCTCGCCGGCCATCGCCAGAAGGTCGACGGCGGCGAGGTGGTTGGCCTGGGCGATCGGACAATTCGGCAGGTCCGCCAGGAGCTCCCCAGCCTCTATGGCGGTCAGGACCGAGATGATCCGCTGGATGCGGCCACGCAGGGTTGCGTCATCGGCGACGCGGCTCCGTAGCGTGGTCTCATCCGCGGAGCGACCCCCCGGGACAAGGCGGACTCTTTGCGACTTCATGTGCGCCCCCACATCCGACATTGACGCGGCGACATGGCGCCATCGGCCGGCGAGCTTGTCTGTCCCGACTGATCGGTTCCTATGGAAATCAGGACAAGCGCAGGCGCCTGCCGCCTGCCAGCACGGCCGTGCGACACTTTCGCCCGGGTCGGGGCCGCGAGGCTCAGCTGTAATTAATCAAGCCTTGGCATGCTGCCTGCCAGATTTGGGGGCAAATGACCTATCGCTTCCTCGACAACGGCCTGGACGAGATGGCCGCCGGCGCCCGGCGGGGCCTGCCGCCGCGGCTCGTGGCGACGGTCGCGATCGCGCTGATCGTCTCGCACCTGCTGGGCTGGCCGGTCACCCTGGTCTGGGCGGTCTGGGTCATGGCCTGGGACGGCCTCAGCTGGTTCTGGACCCGCGACCAGGTCCTGGGAAACCCGGTCAGCGACCGGGTCCGCTGGAAGCACGTCGCCACCATCGTCGCCGGGATCGCCGGCTGGACCACGCTGGGCGCGCTGCTGTGGCTGAGCGGGACCGCCGCCGGAGCGCTCTGCGGCGTGGTGATCTGGCTGGCCACCATGAGCTTCGCCCAGGTGCACGCCTTCCAGACGCGCGCGGGCTATCTGCTGTCGGGGGCGCCGCCGGCGGCGGCGGCCGTGTTGCTGCCGCTCATCGCCCCCGGCCACGCGCTGGGCCATCCCTGGCTGTCTTGGCTGACCGTGGCGGTCGCCGTCACGTTCTCGATCAGCGGCGCGCAGCTGACCATGGCCGCGCGGCGCAAGTTCGAGACGACAACCGAGGACCTGCGGCGCAGCGAGCGCGACTACCGCCTGCTGGCCGACAACGTCACCGACGTGATCGCCCTGGGCTCGGCCGACCACAAGCGGCTCTACATCTCGCCGTCGATCGAGCGGATCCTGGGCTTCGCGCCCGGCGAGCTCCTGGCGACGCCCAACTACACCTACCTGCACCCCGACGACGCGGCCGGCGTCGTGGCCTTCATCGACGGCGTGACCGAAGCGAGCGGCCCGCAGACGATGGACTACCGCGTCTTCCACAAGGACGGGACGATCATCTGGGCCGAGACGACGTTCTCGCGGGTGAACGACGGCAGCGGGCGGCTCCTGTCGGTGTCGCGCGACGTCACCGCCCGCAAGGCGCTGGAGGACGAGCTGAAGGCGGAAGCGGCCCGCGCCGAGGCGGCCGCGGCGGCCAAGACCGACTTCCTGGCCAACATGACCCACGAGCTGCGCACGCCGTTGACGGCGATCCTCGGGTTCGCCGGCGTGCTGCGCCAGTCGAAGTCGTTGACCAAGCGCGATGGGCGCCACGTGCAGCTGATCCACGACGCCAGCCAGACCCTGCTGAGCGTGGTGGGCGACGTGCTGGACTTCTCCAAGTTCGAGGCCGGCGCCTTCGAGCTGGATCCGCAGCCGTTCGAGCCGGAGGCGGCCGTCCGGGCCGTCGTGGCGATCATCGCCGGCCAGGCGCAGGCCAAGGGGCTGAAGCTGGAGACCGTGATCGAGGGCGCGCCGCCGGCCGTGATGGGCGATGCGCCGCGGCTGCGCCAGGTGCTGCTGAACTTCCTGTCCAACGCCGTGAAGTTCACCCGCGAGGGCGCGGTGACGGTGCGGCTGAGCCATCAGCCGGCGGGCGAGGCCTGGCGCCTGCGCCTGGAGGTGAGCGACACCGGCATCGGCGTCGAGGCCGAGCAGATCGGGGCGCTCTTCAACCGCTTCACCCAGGCCGACGCCTCGGTTTCGCGCCGGTTCGGCGGCACCGGCCTTGGCCTGGCCATCTGCAAGCAGATCGTCGAGGCCATGGGCGGGCGCATCGGGGCCGACAGCCGGCCGGGCGAAGGCTCGACGTTCTGGTTCGAGGTGACGCTGCCGACCGCCGGGGACTGGGCCGGCGAGGCGGCGCACGCCGAGGCGGCGCTCACCCTGCAGCGGCCGATCCGGGCGCTGGTGGTCGAGGACAATGCGGTGAACCGCGAACTGATCGCCATCCTGCTCAGCCCCTTCGACATCGAGATCGAGACCGCCTGCGACGGCGCCGAGGCGGTGGACGCGGTGGCCGCGCGCCCGTTCGACGTGATCCTGATGGACATGCAGATGCCGGTGATGGACGGGCTGACCGCCACGCGGCGCATCCGCGCGCTCGCCGACCGTGCCGCAGCGTCGACGCCGATCATCGCCATGACCGCCAACGTGCTGCCCGAGCAGGTGGCCCGCTGCCGCGAAGCCGGGATGGACGACCACCTGGGCAAGCCGATCAACCTGCCCGCCCTGCTGGCCGCCCTCGACCACTGGGCGACGCCGCGGGAAGACCGGGCGGACACGGAAGCCAGCGGTTGACCCACCGGCCTCCGCGCAAGCGGAGGCCGTCGATTCAAGAACGCGAACCCATGCGAAGGCACGCGAACGGGCCCGTGCTGTCACAGGCTCGTGGGGATCGCCGGTTGCTTGCCAGAGAGGGCCGGCGGGGCTCACATCGATCCTGGCTCTGATTCACCAGGGCGTGGGGCGTGGCGACATGGCGAAATCTCTGGGTCGGCGGGCCTTCCTGACGGCCGCCGGGGCGTTGGGCGCGGCGGCGACGGAAGCGGTTGCGCAGCCCGTTGCAGCGCCCGCCAAAGCCGCAGCGACCGCCGCGACGCCACCCGCGCCGGCCGGGTACGTGTTCCTGAAGCCCGCCGAGGCGGCCTTCGTCGAGGCGGTGGCCAACCACATGATCCCGGCGGACGAGCTGACGCCGTCGGGGGTCGACCTGGGCGTGGCGGTCTATGTCGACCGGGCGCTGGCCAGCGGCTGGGGCAAGGGCGAGCGGTTCTACGCCCAAGGGCCCTGGCGGACCGGCACGCCGAACCAGGGCTATCAGCTGGCGTTGACGCCGGCCGAGCTCTACCGGGCGGGCGTCGAGGAGGCGAACGCCTACTGCCGCAAGACCTGGGGCAAGACCTTCGACCGCCTGGCCGGCGATCAGAAGGAGGCCTTCCTGCAGGGCCTGGCGGGCGAGACGGTCGTGCTGCCCGGCGGCCTGCCCGCGCGGCCGTTCTTCGACCTCGTCTACCAGACGGTGATGGAGGGGATGTTCGCCGACCCGATCTATGGCGGCAACCGCGACAAGGCCGCCTGGCGGATGGTCGGCTTCCCGGGCGTGATGGCCAACAATGCCGTGAACGCCCGGACCTACAACGACGGGCGGCGCTTCCCAGCCAAGCCGCTCTCCATCGCCGACATGTCCTAGGGGCGCGCGGAGATGGCCAAGCGACTTCCCCCCGTCGACGTCGTCATCGTCGGCATGGGCTGGACCGGCGGGATCATGGCGCGCGAGCTGGGCCCGACGGGGCTGAAGATCGTCGTGCTCGAGCGCGGCGGGCCGCGGTCGACGCCGGAGGACTTCAGCGTCCCCGCCATCCGCGACGAGCTGCGCTTCGCCCATCGCCACGACCTGATGATGGACGTGGCGAAAGACACCTTCACGGTGCGCAACACCCTCGCCGAGACGGCCCTGCCGATGCGCAAGCTGGGCTCGTTCCTGCCCGGCGAGGGCGTGGGCGGGGCCGGCGTGCACTGGAACGGCACGACCTGGCGCTGGGGCGACAACGACCTCAAGGTCCGCTCACAGACGATCGAGAAGCATGGCGCGGGGTTCATCCCCAAGGACATGCCGCTGCGCGACTGGGGCGTGAGCTATGCGGAGCTCGAGCCCTACTACGACAAGTTCGAGTACATCGCCGGGGTGTCCGGGCTGGCCGGCAACCTGAAGGGCCAGAGGCAGCCGGGCGGCAATCCATTCGAGGGCGCGCGCGCCCGGGAATACCCGCTCCCGCCGCTGGCGGAGAGCCACGCGACCGCGAAGTTCCGCGCCGCCGCCGGACAGCTCGGCTACCACCCCTTCCCGCGGCCGGGCGCCAACGCGTCGAAGCCCTACGTCAATCCGGACGGCATGCGGCTGGGGCAGTGCCAGTACTGCGGCTTCTGCGAGCGGTTCGGCTGCGAGTCGAACGCCAAGGGCAGCCCGCACATCACGGTGATCCCGGTCGCGCTGAAGAACCCGAACGTGGAACTGCGCACCTGGAGCTGGGTGCAGAAGGTGATGCTGGACAAGACCGGCAAGAAGGCAACCGGCGTCGCCTACGTGAACGTGCTGACCGGCGAGGAGCTGGAACAACCGGCCGACCTGGTGGTGCTGGCGGCCTATGGCCTTTCGAACGTGCACCTGATGCTGCTGTCGGGGATCGGCAAGCCATACGACCCGCACACCGGCAAGGGGATCGTCGGCAGCCACTACGCCTACCAGATCGCCGACGGCGTCGGCATGTTCTTCGAGGATGAGAGCTTCAATCCGTTCATCGCGTCCGGCAGCGCGGGCGCCGTGATCGACGACTTCAACGCCAACGCGGCCTTCGACCGTGGACCGATGGGCTTCATCGGCGGGGCGACCATTGCCTGCGGCGGCACGAACGGACGCCCCATCTCCTACCGGCCCACCCCGCCGGGCACGCCACGCTGGGGGTCGGAATGGAAGCGCGCGACGGCCAAATGGTACGGCTCGGCTTGCGGCGTCGGCGCCTCGGGCTCGGTGATGCCGAACCGCACGAACTACCTCGACCTGGATCCGACCTACCGCAACCGCTTTGGCCAGCCGCTTATGCGCATGACCTTCGACTTCAAGGAGAACGAGAACCGCCTGGTGCAGCACGCAGTGAAGATCTGCGCCGAGATCGGCAAGGCGATGAACCCCACGATCATGAACGGCCCCGACGCCGAGCCATCGCGCCAGAGCTGGTCGGTGGTCCCCTATCAGACCACGCACAATACCGGGGGCGCGATCATGGGGACTGAGCCCGGGACGAGCGCGGTCAGCACCTGGCTGCAGAGCTGGGACGTGAACAACGTCTTCGTCCTGGGCGCCTCGGCCTTCCCGCACAACTCGGCCTACAACCCCACGGGTCCGGTGGCGGCGCTGGCGCTGCGCACGGCGGAAGCCATCCGCACCCGCTACCTCCAACGCCCGGGATTGCTCGCATGAAGCGCCTGCTGGTCGCCGCCCTCCTGGCCGCCGCGCCGGCGGGCGGGCTCGCCCAGCCGGCGGGTGATGCGGGCAAGGGCCAGGCGCTCTACGCCCAGTGCGCCGCTTGCCATGAGATCGAGACCGACGCCAACGCGCTGGGCCCGACGCTGAAGGGCGTGATGGGCCGCAAGGCCGGCGGCCTGGACGGCTACAACTATTCGGGGCCGATGAAGCGCGCCGACATCACCTGGACGGCCCAGACGCTGGACGCCTTCCTGGCCGACCCGCAAGCGACGGTCCCCGGCACCAAGATGCCCTTCGCCGGCATGCCCGACGCGGGCGACCGCGCCGCCCTCGTGGCCTACATCCAGTCGAAGTCCGGCGTAGCGGCCGCGCCGTAGACGCCTGGGCCACCGGCCTCCGCGCCAGCGGAGGCGCCCATTCTCAAACCGCGGATTGCGCAGATTACGCGGATTGCGCGGATTGGAAATCCGTCCGCCAGCGTGCGAGCGCCCTCGCCAGTAATCTGCGAAATCCGCGTAATCCGTGGTTCAAAATGACTGAGCCTCCGCGCGCGCGGAGGCTCGTAGGTAGCCTAAGGGTCGATGCGGGCTTCGGCGTAGCCCGAGAGCACCTCGACGCCGTCCTGGTTCTTGGTGGAGACGTCGAGTTCGACTTTGTCGCCGTTGATCGCCTTCACCGTGGCGGTGGCGTCGAGCGTGTCGCCCGGCCAGACCTGGCTGGTGAAGCGCACGCCGTACTTGGTCAGCCGCGCGTCGCCCACCCAGTCGGTCAGCATCTTGCCGGTCATGCCCATGGTCAGCATGCCGTGGGCGAAGACCGACGGGTAGCCGGCCACCTTGGTGGTGAAGATCTCGTCGGTGTGCAGCGGGTTGTAGTCGCCGCTGGCGCCGGCGTACTGGACGATCTGGGTGCGCTTCAGGTCATCGACCAGGCGCGCCGCGTGGGTCTGGCCGACCGACAGCTTCGATGCGGAAAGCGCCATGGCTCAGGCCTCCTCTTTCTTGGCGGCCGGCTGCTCGACGGGCCGTTCGGTGCGCACGCCGACGCCGCGGGCCGTGACGACGAGCTCGCCCTTCTGGTCGCGGTATTCGGTGACGCTCTCGGAGAACACCAGCTTGCCCGAGCGCTTGCCCTCCTTCTCCCAGGTCTTGCCCGGGAAGGTGGTGGCCGTCAGCACGTCGCCCGCGCGCAAGGGGCGGTGGTACTCGTAGTGCTGCTCGGCGTGCAGGCCGCCGCCCCCGCCACCGCCGCCACGGCCGCCGCCGCCTTCGGTGCGCACGATCCCGGTGGGGTTCTTGCCGGAGCCGAACCACGGCTGTCCCACCTTGGGCCGCAGGAAGTAGTCCGGGTCGAACTGGGCGGAGGCCTGGACGAAGGTGGGCGGGGCGATGATGCCGCCGGCCTCGGTCTTCTTCGCCGCCTCCTCGTCGGCGTAGACGGGGTTATCGTCGCCGATCGAGCGGGCGAACATCAGGATGTGGCTCGCCTCTACGGGAAATCGCTTGGCCGCCATGGGGCGCCTCCTATGGGGGACCGCCTCTTCAGGGGCGGCTGGATGAATGGCCGCCATCAAACCTGACGACGCGGCGTCATCGCAAGGGGTCACGGCCGCCGGCGCGTGGCGCCCGGCTTGCAGGTTACGCCGCGAACTAGCTTTCAGGGGGACCCATGAAGCGCCTTACTCTCCTCGCCGCGGCCTCGGCCCTGTCTCTTTTTGGGGCAGTCGGCGCCCACGCCGCGACGATCGACACCACGCCGTTCTGGGACGGCAGCAGCTCCATCTCGCCGTTCGGCTCGCCGCAAACCGGCGTCTACGGCGAGACCTTCACCGCGCCGGGCGGCGCGCTGACGGACTACACCTTCTTCGTGAACACCTCGGGCCCGCTCGATGTCGTCGGCCAGGTCTACGCCTGGAATGGCAGCCTGACCGGCGGCGCCGGCTCGCAGGGCGCGACCGGCCCGGCGCTGTTCACCAGCGCGCAGTTCACGATCAACGGCGCCAACGGCTTCCAGGCGGTGACGGTGAACACCGGCGCCCTGGGCCTGACCGCCGGCCAGAACTACGTGGCGCTGCTGGCTGCCGTGACCCAAAACTTCAACGCCGGCGTCTGGGGGATGGCCACGCCGTTCTTCGGCCACCCGGGCGTTGCGGGCGACGGCGGCTTCAACTTCTACAACTACGACGTCGGCAGCCTGGGCGAGATCAACTCGAACAACTGGGACGACTTCGCCGACTTCGGCTCCTCGGCCTGGACCGCCCACTTCGCGGGCGGCGCGCCGGAGCCGGCCGAGTGGGCGCTGATGCTGGCGGGCTTCGGCCTGGCCGGCGCGAGCCTGCGGGCCCGCAAGCGCGCGGCCGCCGCGGCCTGAGCGCCAGACTTCCGTAGCTTTCGGAGGGGCCGGGACGGCGACGTCCCGGCCCTTTTCGTGTGCGGGTCGGTTAGCCGATCCAGCCGTCGTGCAGGCTGGTCAGCTGGACGTTCTGCAGGGTGACCGCGTCGCCGCCGCCGAAGTCCACGACCACGTCTGCGCCGACCTGGCTGGCGGTCCACGTCATGCCGGGGTCCAGCTGGATGTGGTCGCCTTCCCAGGTGTTGAAGTCGGTGATCACGTCGTGGCCCGAGGTGGGCGCGAAATGGAAGACGTCGGTCCCCGCGCCGCCCGACAGCGTGTCGTCGCCCTTGTCGCCGGTCAGCCAGTCGTTGCCGTCGCCGCCCAGCAGCAGATCATTGCCCTGCCCGCCCAGGATGACGTCGTCGCCGGTGCTGCCGGAGACGGTGTCGTTGCCCATGTTGCCCTGCAGGAAGTCGTTGCCGGCGTCGCCGTTCAGCTGGTCGTCGCCCTGGCCGCCGTAGAGCTGGTCGTTCCCCTCGCCGCCGTTCAGCTGGTCGTCGCCCTTCAGCCCGTTGGCCACGTCGTCGCCGCCGCCCAGCCAGGCCTGGTCGTTGGACTGGCCGCCGAACCAGGTGTCGTTGGCGTCCGAGCCGGCGAAGGTCTGCGGCGTGGCCGGACCGCCATCGGCGGGCGGCGCGGCGGGCGAGGCGCCGCCCGACGCCGTCGCCGGGGCGAGCGTCGGGTCGCCGGCGCCGGACGCGTAGGCGCGGATGTAGTCGATCTGCATCTGCGCCGGGATCGGCGTGGAGGCGTCGGCGTTTCCGCCCCACGAGCCGCCCACCGCCAGATTGGCCAGCATGTACATCGGGCTGTGCATGTCGGCCGGGGTGTCGATCTGGTAGACCTGATGGTCGTCGAAATACCAGGTGACCTTGTCGGCTTCCCAGTCGATCCCGTAGGTGTGGAAGCCGGCCGACATGTCGGCGACCTGGCTGCCGACGCCGTGGGATTCGTGGTTGCCGTGCTCGGCGGTGTGGCCGGTCGTGTAGAGCGTCGAGGGGTCCTTCCCCAGCACCTCCATGACGTCGAGCTCCGGCGGCCAGCTGCCGTCGGCGCGCAGCAGCCAGAACGCCGGCCACAGGCCCTGCCCGGCGGGCAGCTTCGCCGACATCTCGAAGTAGCCATAGGTCTGGCTGAACGAGTGGGCCGAGGTGATCAGGCCCGAGGTGTAGGCGTAGGAGCCGAGGCCCGGGCCCTCGCCGTGCGCGTAGCCCAGGAGGCCCGAGATCGACGGATCGGTGGGCTGGGCGGTGAGCGTCAGCACGCCGTTGTCGACGGTCCAGGGATGCACGCCCGAGGTCGGGCCGTACATGGAGTTGACGTACCACTCCTGCTCGCCGTTGCCCGGCAGCGACGAGCCGTTGCCGTTGGGATCGGCGAAGATGAACGTGGTGGCCCACGTCCCCGACTGGCCGTTCCACAGGTTGAGCGAGTTGAACTCGTCGTCGAAGGTGAGGTGCGCGCTCGCGCCGAGGTTCGTCGGATCGATGGACATGAAGCCCCCGTTTGGTGGCAAGGCTTCACCGTGCAGCCGCACGCCCGCGCGGCCGGAAGCTATGGTGAAGCTGATTTCAGTTGATGGAGGGCCTGATCACACTCAGGCCCGGTCGTTGATCAGACGATGCTGCGATTCCGCAGTATCGGCACGGGGCTTTCGTCGGAGAACAACAGTCTCTTGATCACGGCGACGCCCTTCGTTGCTGAACCCGACCCGCCCTGAACGACCCCGCAGAGAGACCTATCGCTCGGGCGACGTCGCCGTAACCGCGCGGATTGCCGCAGTTCTGCGACAAACTCAGCGCCCTAGCGCTCGGCGTGGGCGGCCAGGATCACCGCGGCCGCGGCGGTCACCTTCTTGCCGGTGGGCAGGTGGATGAATTCGTTCGGGCCGTGGGCGTTGGACTGCGGCCCCAGGACGCCGGTGATCACGAACTGGGCCTTGGGGAACTTCTCGCCCAGCATGCCGATGAAGGGGATGGTGCCGCCCTCGCCCATCAGCGCCGCCTCGCGGCCGAAGGTCGCCTGGGACGCGGCCTGCACCGCCTGCTCCAGCCAGGGCGCGAGCGGCGGGGCGTTCCAGCCGGGGCTGGCCTGCACGGTCTTGAAGGTGACGCGCGCGCCCTGCGGCGGGTCGGCGTTCAGCGTCTCCTCCAGGGCCTTGGCGCAGGCGGCGGGATCGGCGGTGGGCGGCAGGCGCACGCTGAGCGCCAGCGAGGTCCCCGGCCGCAGCACGTTGCCGGCCTGGGCGGGCGGCGGCAGGCCGGCGGCGCCGATGACAGCCAGCTGCGCGCGCCAGGTGCGGTTCAGCACCAGCTCGGCGCGGTCGAGGGTGATGGGCTTGGTGTCGCCGGCGAACGGGAACTTCCGCCAGACCTCGTCGCCCAGGGCGTCGGCGGCGACCTTGGCCTGGGCGCGGCGGTCGGCGGGAATCTGCACCTGGAAGGCGACCGGCTTCACCTCGCCGGTGGCCTCGTCCTCGATGCGGCTGACCAGCTGGCGGGCCAGGCGGAAGCTGTCGGGCACGACGCCGGAAGCGTCGCCGGAGTGGACGCCCTCCTCCAGCACCTCGACGGTCAGCAGGCCGCCGGCCAGGCCGCGCAGCGATGTCGTCAGCCAGAGCTGGTCGTAATTCCCGCATCCGCTATCCAGGCAGATCACCAGCGACGGGCTGCCGATGCGGTCGGCCAGGTGGTCGACGTAGAACGGCAGGTCGTAGCTGCCGCTCTCCTCGCAGGCCTCGATCAGCACCACGCAGCGGGCGCGCTTGACGCCCTGGTCCTGCAGCGCCAGCAGCGCGGTCAGCGAGGCGTAGATCGCGTAGCCGTCGTCGGCGCCGCCGCGGCCGTAGAGCCTGTCGTCCTTCAGCACCGGCGCCCAGGGGCCCAGGCCCTCGGCCCAGCCGGTCATCTCGGGCTGCTTGTCCAGGTGGCCATAGAGCAGCACCGTGTCCGCCTCGTCGTTCGGCAGCTCGCCCGGCGCCTCGATCAGGATCACCGGCGTGCGGCCCTCGAGACGCACCACCTCCAGCGTCGCGCCGGGGATCGTCTCGACCTTGGGCCTGGCCCAAGCCACCATGTGCTCGACGGCGGCGTCGATGTGGCCGCTCGTGGCCCAGTCGGCGTCGAAGGCCGGGCTCTTGGCGGGGATGCGGATGTATTCGGTGAGCTCGCCGGTGATCTCGGCGTCCCAGACCTCGCCCACGAAGGCGTTCAGGGCCTCGGTGTCCATCGCTTCAACTCCGCGCTTGCCCGCGCGTCATGGCGGCTAGCGCGCCGCAGGGCAAGCCGGCGGGACGAACGAGAAGGGCGTCTCGGCGAAGGTGATCGGCGTGGCGTCGGTCCTAGGGCGCCAGGACCCGGTCTTCTGCTTGACCGAGCCGTCCGGATTGAACGCGTGGAAGAAGCCGCCCTTGTCGTTCATCACCAGGTTCGGGCCCTGCCAGCGGCCTTCGAACTCGAGGCGCGGCGGGCCGATCGGGCCGTTGAGGCTGAACGCCAGGCGGCGGAAGACATTCAGGCCGAAGTCGTGGCCGTCGGGCATGTTGAGCCAGGTTCCCCGGCCGGGCGCGCCGTCGTAGAGCTTCAGGTTCATCCGCTCGCCCTTCGGCGTGCAGAGGGTGGAGTACCCCTGCACCGCGGTCTCCGGCAGGATCCGCTGGTGGGCCGGGGACGGCTGGAACCAGATGTAGAGCGTGTAGGTCCCGCCGGGACCTTGCGCCTGGCCGACGCCCTCCCAGACCGGGACCCAGCGATGGCGGCCGCCGACGGTGTAGATCCACGGGCCCATGACGGTCTCGACGACGGCGTAGACGCCCAGGCAGAAGACGGCCAGCAACACCAGGCTGGGCAGGCAGCCCATCCTACTACGGCGCCGGCGCGGCGGTCGGATGTTCGTCACGAGCGCGACGTTGCGACGGCTTGGCTGTGGCGGCAAGCGGCGCCGCGCAAGACGGGAAGCGCGTGGCATATGGAGCCCGGGCGAGCGGCGTTCGGGGAAAGCGGCCTTTACGGCCCCGTCCCTGCGGATTACTCCGCGAGCAGATTTCGTGGGGAAACACCTGTGCAGATGAAAGTTTGGAGCGCCGCGCTCGCGGCCGGCGCGGCGGTCGGCCTGTCGCATGCGGCGATGGCGCAAGGCGCCCTCACCCCCGACCAGGCGCGGTTCCGCGCGATCTACAAGGAGCTGGTGGAGACCAACACCCAGCTCTCCAACGGCAGCTGCACCGAGGCCGCGGCCAAGATGGGCGCCCGCCTCAAGTCCGCGGGCTTCGCCGACGGCGACATCACCTACTACGCGGTCCCGGAGCATCCGAAGGACGGCGGGCTGGTGGCGATCCTCAAGGGGTCCAGCAAGACGGCCAGGCCGATCCTGCTGCTCGGCCACCTGGATGTGGTCGAGGCCAAGCGCGCCGACTGGGTGCGCGACCCGTTCGTGCTCAACGAAGAGGACGGCGTCTTCTACGGCCGCGGCACATCGGACATGAAGGCCATCGACGCCACCTGGGTCGACACGCTGATCCGCTTCAAGGAGGCCAAGTACACGCCCAAGCGCACGGTCAAGCTGGCGCTGACGTGTGGCGAGGAAACGCTGAACGCCTTCAACGGCGCGGCCTGGCTGGCCAAGAACAAGCGCGACCTGATCGACGCCGAGTTCGCGCTGAACGAAGGCGGCGGCGGCCGGGCCGACAAGGACGGCAAGGTGCTGACCCAATCCGTCCAGGTGGGCGAGAAGGTGGTCCAGCAGTTCCGGATGGAGACGACCAACGCCGGCGGCCACTCCTCGGTGCCGATCAGGGACAACGCGATCTACGAGCTGGCCGACGCGCTGGTGCGCGTGCGCGACTACGAGTTCCCCCTGCAGATCAGCGACACCACCCGCGCCTACTTCGCCAAGGCCGGCGCCGGGCGCACGGACCCGCAGGGGCTGGCGATGGTGGCGATCTCGCGCAACCCGGCCGACAAGGCCGCCGAGGCGGAGCTGAACAAGGACCGCGGCTTCCACTCGATGCTGCGCACCACCTGCGTGGCGACCCTGCTCGACGGCGGGCACGCCGAGAACGCGCTTCCCCAGCGCGCCGGCGCGAACATCAACTGCCGGATGTTCCCGGGCGACACGATGGAGAACGTGAAGGCCCAGCTGGAGAAGACGATCGGCGACCCGAAGGTGAAACTGACGCCGCTGCAGCCGGTCCGCGGCAAGGCCACCCCGCCGCCGCTGGATCCGAAGGTGATCGGGCCGATGGAGACGGTCGCGGCCAAGCATTTCCCCGGCGTGCCGCTGGCGCCGACGATGTCCACCGGCGCGTCCGACGCCATCTACCTGACCCCGGTCGGCATCCCGACCTATGGCGTGCCGGGCTTCTTCGGCGGGCCGGAGGGCTCGGGCGCGCATGGCCTGAACGAGCACATGTCGGCCAAGTCGCTGTGGGCCGGGCGCGCCTACCTCTACGACCTGGTCAAGACCTACGCGGACCAGGGCTGATGGCCGACGCGCCCCACGTCCTGGTCACCGGCTCGACACGCGGCATCGGGGCTGCGATCGCCGAGGCGCTGAAGGGCCGTGGCGTGCGGTTCGTGGGGCATGGACGCGCCGACGCGCCGGAGGTGATCGGCGCGGACCTGCAGCAGGCGGGCGCGGCGGACGGCCTCTGGGACGCGGCGCTGGCGCGGCTGGACGGGCGGATCGACGTGCTGGTCAACAACGCCGGCGTCTTCGAGCCGGTGGCGGTGGATGCGGACGCCGAGACCTGGCGCGCCGCCTGGGACCGCACGATGGACATCAACCTGCAGGCCAGCGCCGACCTTTGCCGCCGCGCGATCCTGCACTGGCGCGACCGGAAATCGGGCGGGCGGATCGTCAACGTCGCCAGCCGCGCCGCCTACCGCGGCGACTCGCCGGCCCACTGGCACTATGCGGCCTCGAAGGCGGGCCAGGTGGCGATGACCAAGTCGATCGCCCGCGGCTTCGCCGGCGAGGGCATCCTGGCGTTCGCCGTCTGCCCCGGCTTCACCATGACCGGCATGGCCGACGACTACCTGGCCAGCCGCGGCGGCGACAAGCTCCTGGCCGACATCCCGCTGGGCCGCGTGGCCACGCCCGATGAGGTGGCCAACACCGTCGCCTACCTGGCGCTGGAGGCGCCGCCCTCGATGACCGGCGCGGTCCTGGACATCAACGGCGCCAGCTACGTGCGCTGACACCCAACCGCCGCGAGAGCGGCCGACTTCCAAGTTCGAACACGGATTACGCGTTCCAAATTGCGGCGCCTCCGCTGGCGCGGAGGCCCGGCCCTTACTCCGACCGCTTCAGCAACGCCGCCAGTTCGCCCTGCCAGAACGCCGCCCAGGTGTGGGTGCCGTGGCCGTGGGTGTCGGGGCCCGCGGGGATCAGGACGAACTTGCCGCCTTTGATCCGCTTGATCGACTCCCGTGCGATGGGCAGCTCGGGCGGGTTGATGAAGTCATCGGCCGAGTTCACCCAGGTCATGGGCGCCTTGATCTTCTCCAGGTCCTTCGACGGGTCGTAGGTGCGCGACGCCTCCAGGGCGTAGATGGTGTCGTTGGCGTCGACGGCGGCCGCGCGCTTCTCGGGCTCGGTGGCGGCGTAGGGATCGACCTTGGCGCGGGTCGGCATGGCGATCTGCATCGGCCACGGCGCCGCGCCGGCGACGATCAGCAGGTCCTCGGCCGCGATCAGGCCCATCTTCGGCTGGGTCTTGTAGTCGCCGCCCATCCAGGCCGGATCGGCCTTGATCCCGTCGATCGCCAGCGCCCGCCAGAGGCGGTTGCGGCCGGCGATCTCCACCGGCAGGCAGGCCAGCGGCATGAACGCCTTGGCGCCGTCCGGATAGGCCTCGGCCCAGACGAAGCTGTGCATGCAGCCCATCGACGTGCCCATGACGAGGCGCAGCTTCTCGATCCCCAGGCGGTCGTGGGTCAGCGCATGCTGGGCGGCCACCATGTCGGCGTAGTCGTACTTCGGGAACGTCATCCGAAGGCCGTCGGAGGGCTTGGACGAGGCGCCGTGGCCGATGCCGTCGGGCATGATGATGAAGTACCTGGCCGGGTCCAGCACGCCGCCCGGCTTGAACAGCACGTCGGCGAACTGCGGCGCGGCGAACTGGCGGCCCGACCCGCCGGTCCCGTGCAGGATCAGGACGGCATTGGTGACGTGGCCGGCGGCGTCCTTCTTCGGCGTCCCCAGCGTGTAGTAGTGGATCTTCAGCTGCGGCAGCGTCTCGCCCGAGCGGAAGTGGAAGTCCTTCACCACGAAGTCGTGCGCTGTGGCCTCGGGCGCGGCCGTGGCGGCGCCTGCGCCCAGGGCGACGAGCGCGCCGGTCCCCAGGGCCGCCATGCAATGGCCAAGCTTACGCATCATTGAGTCCTCCAGCCCCCGGTCTGGGGGCAACCTAGCGCCCGGCGGCCGCCCCGCAAGGGAGGGAACTCCGCCAAGCTTGGCCGCGTTCAACCGCCGACATCGAGGGACCTCAGTCCCACGGAGGGAGATTTCATGCGCAAACACCACCTGGCCGCCGGTATCGCGGCCCTAACCCTGATTCCGGGCCTGGCCATGGCCCAGGAGACCTGCGAGCAGCGCGCCCAGAACCGCGCCGCCGGGACGGCGGTAGGCGCGGTCGGCGGGGCCCTGGTGGGCAGCGCCGTGGCCGGCCGCCACGACCGCGGGACGGGCGCCGTCGTCGGCGGCGTGCTGGGCGCCATCATCGGCAACCAGGCGGCCAAAGGCTCGCGCGACTGCGTCCACGCCTACGGCTGGTACGACAACGCCGGCCGCTGGCACGGCAACCGCGTCGATGAGCGCGCGGCTATCGGCTACTATGACAGGAACGGCGTCTGGATCGACGGCCGCCCGCCGGGCCGCTGGGACAACGGCGTCTACGTCGCGACCGCCGGGGACTACGGCGCCAACGCCAACTACGTCGCCCGAGGCCGCACGCTGGACGTCGACTCGCGGATCGCGCGGATGGACGAGTGGATCGACCGTGGCCGCGACAACGGCCGGCTGCGCGGCTACGAGGCGCGCCGCGCCCGCGACGAGCTGAACGACATCCGCCGCGAAGCCAACAACCGCCGCCGCGACGGCTACTACGACCGCCGCGACGAGGCCGCGCTGCAGGGCCGGCTGGACCGCCTTGCCGATCAGGTCCGCTTCGACCTGCGCGACCACAACAACGATCGCGATCGTTACTAGACGCTCGAGGTGAGGCGGCGCGCTAGACGCGCGCCGCCGCCCGGCCCACTTCGTTGGGGCCGTAACCGCCCGCCACGCGCCGCTGGAACCACGCCACGGCCTGTTCGTGCTTGGGCGACAAGACGCCGCCGGCGTAGATCCCGGCCGCGAGGTTGCGGGCGACCTCCTCGCAGACCTGCTTGTCCTGGGCGGTGACCCGGTCGGAGACCGCGAACATGTCGGCCAGTTCGGCGGACCGGGCCGGGTCGAAGAAGTAGAAGTAGTCGAGCTGCGTCGCCTCCGGCCCGACCGGCGTCATGCGCTCGACCATGAAGCCGTGGCGGTAGAGGTTCAGCGCCAGGTTCGGCCACAGCCAGGCCCAGCGGCCCGAATAGACGCCCACCTCGCGCGGCGGGGCGTCGTGGAACACCACGTCGTCCTCGATGCGCACGGCGTAGTCGGCCACCACGATGTCGGCGTCGAACTCCGGGTGGACCATCGGCAGGTGGTAGCCCTCGAGGTAGTTCTCGACATAGGTCTTCCAGTTGCAGCCCAGGCGGTGGGCGCGGCGCTCGGCCAGCGGATGGGCGGTGACCTCCGGGCCCCAGGCGGCCTCGACAGGGCCCATCAGCTCGGCCAGCGGCGGCAAGGCCGGGTCCAGCCCAACGAAGATCAGCCCGCGCCAGCTCTCCGCCCGGATCGGGAAGAGGCCGTAGTCGCGCGGGTCGAAGCCGGCGGCCTGCCCGAAGTCGGTGGCGGCGCGCAGGCGCCCGTCCAGGGCGTACTTCCAGCCGTGGTAGCGGCAGGTGAAGACCTCGCCGCAGTGGCCCGTCCCGTCCTCGACCAGGGCGCCGGCGCGGTGGCGGCAGACGTTGTGGAAGCCCTTCAGCGAGCCGTCGGCCTGGCGCACCACCACCACCGGCGCGCCGCCGGCCACGTCGGCGATGTAGTCGCCGGGGTTCGGCGCCATGGTCTCGTGGCCCACGAACTGCCAGGACCGGCGCAGGATCTGCAGGCGGTCTGCGCGCAGCGACGCCTCGCCCAAGTAGTGCTCCACCGCCAGCATATACGCCTCCGAACGCCTTCGCCGGAGCCTAGCCCTTGCGCAGGGCCGGATACAGC
>Ga0105238_10002099_pt1 | contig 20126 bp, 40 predicted proteins | sample KBSC34metaG_FD_81526 | JGI IMG/M metagenome (GOLD analysis project Ga0105238, IMG submission 81526) | Corn rhizosphere microbial communities from Kellogg Biological Station, Michigan, USA - KBS C3-4 metaG | ecosystem: Host-associated > Plants > Roots > Rhizosphere > Soil | place: Michigan, USA... | reverse complement strand
GCTTCAGCGTCATCGACGCGAACGGCCACTGGCGCGGCGCAGATGGCACGGTGGCGCGCGAAACAAGCCGCATCGTGGTAATCGTGCACGCCGACGATGCGCAATCCGCCGCGGACGTGCGCCGCGTCGCGCAACGCTACCGCGAAACGTTTCATCAGGAATCCGTGCTGCGCGAACGCAGCACGGTCTGCGCGCAGTTCTAAAGCGCGCTGTTCCGGATCGCGCGTTCAAATGGTGCGCGATGTCCCCAGGCAATCAGCGATCGAGCGGACTCAGCACGCCCGTCGCCGGTAGCTATCAGTTCCAACTATTCGCTCAAGCGGACCGCGCGAATCGGCACGGTGTAAACTAATCCTCTTCGCGGCAGCGGCCGCTTGGCTCAACCGTTGGCCCGCACATGAAGTTGCTTCGTTCAGTGAGTGTCGTTGGCGCAGCCTGTGTGATCGCAGGTTGTGGACTTCGTGGCCCCACTCATTTGGAGCCCTGTGCAATCGGTAATGCAGACCAACCGCTCGTGCATGGCAATGCGCGAGGCGTCCGGCTTGACGTGCCGGCAGATGCAAAGGGGCCTTTGTACGAGTCAGACGACTGGTATTCCTCACGCCCAACTTGGACCGGGACCCGTTGGCACGTACATTTCGTCTATGGCAATGGCGGTCTGACAGAGTTCATGAAAGGCGATCGTTGTTGCTCGCTGGACGACAACGAGATGCGCCGTCGTGTGTGCGTGGGTGAATACATCTATTACGGAACCATGGCAGACATTTCGCGTGTTGCGTCGCCAGAGAAGACATCCTCCGCGCAGGTGACCATAGAGCCCAATGGCATTACCGAGAACGATGCCTTGAGGATTATCGCGAGCATGGTCACAACGTGGGAGCAGCAATGAGAGTGCGAGCCAACTATTCGCTCGAGCGTTAGCATCATGCCGTTTGTTGCCCCGCGCCTGATCGTCGAAACACAAATCGCGGAAGGCGCTGGCGTGATCACAACTCTCGTAGGCAGTCCCACTCCATATTCTTCGGTGCTGGCTCCGGCAGGTCTATACGACATTCAAACGCAAAAAATTGAAAGTTATCAACTTCACAAGCTTTTGCATTGGACCAATGACAAACTGATATTCAAGACCTACGGGCAACCTCTGCCAGCCACTTCTCTAGACGGCTTGGAGTTTGTTTTTCGGCCATGGTGGACGGACGAGGCATGGAAACTTGTCACTGACAAAGAACTTTCATGGGAGCGCCTGCCGTACCCGTCCAATGGGTCGCATGAGCATTGCGCGACTACCTGGGAGGCGATTGGGCAGGGCGAGAAGAACAAGGAAGGCTATCGTTCAGGCAACGCTTGGGTAACTGTGCAGGCGTACGAACAGTTTGTCCGTCAGGACATCTACCATTGCCGCGATGATGGCTAACTATTCGGTCAAGTGGACCGCTGCGAATCGGCACCGTGTAAAATCACGCCTCATCGCGGCAGCGGCCGCTTAGCTCAAGCGTTAGGGCGCACATGGAAGTCGCGTTTCACGCCAACGTCTGTGACACGAGCACATATGCGATAGCGCAGGCTCTGCACAGGCCACTCAGGGACGTCGCTAGCGATCTCACGGGTGAATATGGCGGGGTCATGGAACAACTTTGGATTGACTTTGAACTGACGCCGCTGGGCGGTCGGAAGCCTCGGACCTTTCGCTTTCAGAAGCGGGTGTCGGGCCGGAGCCCTTTTGGCGGTGACGCAATTCCCGACAGCTTCAACGTGGGGCACTATTGCGTCTACCCGAACTTGGAGCAGCTAATTGCTGTCCCGCCTTCCGAGATTGTTTCGCACGTTCTGTCTCTGATATACGGCTCAACCACGGAGCTTGATCGGGTGGCCAGACGGCTCGAGGGCTTCAACGTGCAGCTCTTTCGTTCACGCTTCCGCGCTGCGTGCGCCGGCCGCGGCTACGCGTTAGCCATCATCTCCGAGAGTGCACCCTAACTATTCGCTCAAGCGGACCGCTGCGAATGGGCACGGCGTAGACTAATTGCATTGCGGCAGCGGCCGCTTAGCTCAAGCGTTAGGCGTCATGGTCAAGCGATTTGCAACTGTGGTAGCAGTAGTGCTTATGTCGGCGTGCGCTGATATGACGCGCGGCGATCCGCCACCGCCAGCCAATGAGCAGTACGTGCGCGGAACCTGGAGTGTGGCGAGAGGGATGGGCGAAGAGGTGTTTCTTGCCTCGCATGCTTACTGCACATTCTCGTCGGCCAATAGCGATACTGCGTACTCGCGTGGGACGTGGGACAGCTCACAAGATGGAATTGCTTCCGTCATCGTTACCTACGCTTCGGACCCTCGTCTAATTACTCCGTCCGGCGCAGCTGAGCTTCGAGTTGTGCGGCGGACTGGTTCATCCGGCTTGTTAATGGGTTACTCATGCTCCCATTGCGAGGGGGGAATCTTAGGCCAAGAATATAGGCGAGCGCCGGTGCAGAGAGAGAGTTGTCAGTAGCGTGGCATGTCGCCCAACTAATCGCTCAAGCGGACCGCTGTGAATCGGCGCGGTGTAAGATCACATTCACTCGCGGCAGCGGCCGCTTAGCTCAAGCGTTAGGTTTCGTTGGTGAACGGCATGGAAAACTTGCAGCCCGATACACCGCTCAGCGAAGCGCAGCTAGATCTCGTCGCTAGGCTTACTGATGAGCAGCTCGAGGCAATCGACAGCGCGCTCGTAAAACACTGTACTAGCTCTTGGCGCAAACTTTCGCTCGTAGTCGGTTCTGCTCTGCAGCAACTTCAACTTTCCGGCATTCCCGATGTGTTTTTCGCACTGCGGGTCAAAGAGCATGTCGCCCGTGGCAAGCTGGAAGGTCGTGGCGACCTGGCTCGCATGCACTACGCTGAGGTCAGAGTTCCCGCACGTAGTGGCGCCAACGTAACCTAACTATTCGCTCAAGCGGACCGCTGCGAATCGGCACGGTGTAGACTAGACCTCTTCGCGGCAGCGGCCGCTTAGCTCAAGCGTTAGGGCTCATGGTCACGTTGTCTAAGTTCCCAGAGTACCTTGCGGCAGTTCCCGCTGCGGCTGCTGGAGACTTTGTGTCTGCGCGGTCTAATTTCGCGTCGCTCTTCGCAAAGATTGAAGCCGAAGCAACGCCAGAACAACTGGCATTTGTACTTCAGCTCGTGGCAGACGTCGAGGCACAGGCGGGGAATGCCGAAAAGGCCCTTTCTCTTCACGAGCGTGCGGTCGCAATTGATGAAGCGAATCCTCTCACCCGGCTCAACTGCGCAAAAAGTTTGCTGGGTAACCTCAACAACGCAGCACTTGCCCTTGCTCACCTGCAAGAAGCCGAGTCCTTGCTCGCATCGAGCGCATGGCATCCTAACGACCAAGACATGCCGCGCCAGTGGTACGAACAGCAAATTCAAGCGGTCCGGCAACGCGCTCTCTCAGCGTGAGCCCTAACTATTCGGTCAAGTGGACCGCTGCGATTCGGCACGGTATCTTCATGCAAATCGTGGCAGCGCCACTTACCTCAAGCGTTAGGCCTGTATGGTGATGTCGCGCCAAGACCTAATCTGGAATCGCGCTTGCCTAGAACACGGTGGTGAAGCACCTCACGAGGGTGATCGCGCGCTGGCTGCTCTGTTGCTTGCGCATGGGCTGGCAATGAACGGCGGTGTGCTGCATGCGCTTGGATGCCTCTCAAATCAAGAGAGGACCGACGCCATTGCAGGCTATCGCTATTTCGGCCTTGTTACCGCTGCTGATGTATTCGCGAAATCCTACAGGCAAACGGGCAAGGCAGAGGAGGCTTCAAATTCTGCCTATTGGCAGGCTTTTCCAGACGACGATGCGTTGGCAAATGCGTTTCGCACTAAGTTGGCAGCGTCCCCTGAGGCGTTTGCGCCCACCAACGCAGTACAGGCCTAACTATTCGCTCAAGCGGACCGCTGCGAATCGGCGCGGTGTAAGATCATACTCATTCGCGGCAGCGGCCGCTTAGCTCAAGCGTTAGCTGCCATGGACAAGGCTGAGGCATTCACTATCTTCGCAAGTACGTTCGTACTTCCTGCGTTCAGGGAGCGATTTGTGCACGAGGCTCTTAAGCAACCGGCGAAGCTTCTCTCGCGTATTTGCCACAACATTGATGATGTGTTTTCTCCGACACTCGTAGGAAACAAGGCCACGTACGAAGAATCTGCAGCGTGCTTTCTGTTGCAAGGTCCACGCGGCTTCATCGCTACGACCTGGGGCAAAGCGTCACGCTGCATGGGTCTTGGCGACGGCTGCCTAATCATCGACGCGACTGGCGCAACTTTCTACGCCGAGACCGAGGCTGTCCGCGGCGGCCCCTCGATTGCCTACGCAGGTGGCAGCTAACTGTTCGCTCAAGCGGACCGCTGCGAATCGGCACGGTATGTTCATGCAACTCGTGGCAGCGGCCACTTACCTCAAGTGTTAGGCCGCTAAGAGATGCCAACGTACCTTCAAGTAGGCGGCCTTGTTGCCGCCGGCTTTGACCGGACCGGACAATACTTGCTTACCGTTTCTCACTCCGGGCGAGGCGTTTTTGCCGTGGGCTCTTGGGCGCGCGTGGCCAGAGATGAAGCTCCTGTCTATCCCGTCAAAGGGCATGTGGAAGGTATTGGCCCAATCGATGGTCAGTCTGTGGCGGTCCTCGAAAAGAACTACACTTCCGGGGAGCTTCTGCTTCGCAGCCCCGACGGTTCCTTCACCCTTGCTTACGACTCGGGGGTTATCTCCGTGAGCAGCGCACCAACCTAAACCGCCAGCAGTCGCAGCCTAACTATTCGGTCAAGTGGACCGCTGCGAATCGGCGCGGTATCTTCATGCACTGTGTGGCAGCGGCCACTTACCTCAAGCGTTAGCTGCAAAATGAAGCTCCTTATCAGTCTGATGTTGTCAGCCGTATATGTCGCGGCTACGTATGCGCTAATGCACGCGTGCCTTGCGGTTTTGGGTCCCTTTCTGCTGACGCCGGGTGCTGCCATCGAGTGGCGAGCCGTCGGATACGTGGCTTTGGCCGCTATTGCCGCGGCGGTTATTTGTGTTGGCCTATATGTCTGGCAATTTCACGAGCTCCTCTTGGCGCATGCTATTGCCTTAGGCGCTCTCGCGCTGCTGTTTCAAAACGCCTACGAGCTATCGCAAAAGGGTTGGAGCGAGTTTGTCGCAATGTGGTCGGAGGCTCCTTTGCACTCAGTGGCTACATCCTTCGTTATCGCGGCTGCAATTCCCCTGGTCGCGGCATTTGTAGCTAACTATTCGCTCAAGCGGACCGCTGCTAGCCGGCACCGTTAGACTAAACCTCATCGCGGCAGCGGCCGCTTAGCTCAAGCGTTAGGCCTCAGCAGCAATTGCTTATGGCAACGAACCTCGCTGGCATCATGGATCGCCCGTCGCAGCGAGACGGGTACTACGTCTTGGCTGACGGCAATGGATTTGTCGCCTTCGAGCAAGAGCGTGAGTGTCGCTTTCATGAGGCTAGGTTTGCGTCTCGCTCAGAGGCCGAGCGACATATTGTCTCGCTTCGGTCAGCGACCCAGGTCAAGTGAGGTGCTGAGGCCTAACTATTCGGCCAAGTGGACCGCTGCGAATCGGCGCGGTATCTTCATGCACTGTGTGGCAGCGGCCACTTACCTCAAGCGTTAGGCGTACCATTGGAGAGCAAGAATGACATGGTGCGCGAGATGCAACTCACCAAGGACTCTCGAAGGAGAATCGTTTCGCTATTCGGGCGAGAACGACACCGAGTTGTTGAGCTTTCACCCTCCGATAAAGTGGTGGAAACTTCTATTCAAGACGTCTGCCAAGTTCAAGCATCCTCTAACTGCATGCGCTGAATGCGGTTTGGTTTGGTCAGAAGTCGATGTAAAAGAACTCGCCGATCTAATAGCCAAAGGCTGCACAGACGACGTCAAAGAGCGTGTCAGATGACTGGCCTAACTATTCGCTCAAGCGGACCGCTGCGAATCGGCACGGTGTAAACTAAATCTCATCGCGGCAGCGGCCGCTTAGCTCAAGCGTTAGGCCCCTAAGGAGATCTCGTGGCAGCGGACGTTGATAGCGATTTCTACAATCGAGCCGACGCGATAATTCGTTTGGCCAACGAACAGCTTTCCAGCATCGGGCGCGGCAAGGTCAGCGCCTCTTGCATGTATGCAACGGCGCGTTTCAACGCCTGGGTAACTGCCTGCGGGCATAGGTCCGCTGAGGACATGCTTGCCGCAAAGAATGAGACCATTGACTACTTTACGAAGCAGTATGTGGCGATGTTGTCCGAGAACCTGGACGACTATATTTCAAAGTTCTCCGAATACATGCCACCTGCCGGGCCCTAACTATTCGGTCAAGTGGACCGCTGCGAATCGGCGCGGTATCTTCGTGCAATTCGTGGCAGCGGCCACTTACCTCAAGCGTTAGGCACCTCTCATGGCAAAACGCACTTTCGCGTCAGTGACAGAGATTCCATGCGAGTGCCATTGTCTTCAAGAGCTTGCTGCTGTTCCGGCGTCTCGTGTCAAGTTCGATGCGCAACTCAACGAGTTTCATTTCACCTATGCTGGGGCCAACGGCGATGCGTACATCGTCATCTACCATTGCCTCTTCTGTGGTGGGGCTATGCCAGAATCCTTACGCGGTGGGTCAAATGTTGCAGCGCCTTTGCCGGCCTAGAGCATCACCAAGTCACGTCTGGCCGAGCCTAACTATTCGCTCAAGCGGACCGCTGCGAATCGGCACGGTGTAGACTAATTGCATCGCGGCAGCGGCCGCTTAGCTCAAGCGTTAGGGCGCATCCATGTCACGGTTCAAAGCGCTTGACGAGTTCGAGAGCCGCTTCGAACGCATGGACGTCCCAGAGTTGCAACGCTGGAGAGGCTATTGGCTTCAGCATGCGGAGCTGCTGGCGCCGAAGGCGCGTAAAGAGGCGATGCGTCGAATTCACAAGATCGATAAGGCTATTCAAGCACGCGCATCCGCCCAAGAGTAACCGTAAGCCGTCCTAACACTCCGCGTGGTTGCGCCCTAACTATTCGGTCAAGTGGACCGCTGCGAATCGACGCGGTATCTTCATGCACTGTGTGGCAGCGGCCACTTACCTCAAGCGTTAGGTGCTATCGGATGGGCGGCGAAGCTTTGGTTCCAGTCCTCGTCGCGTTCTTCGGCGGCATCGTTTTTTTTGGCGTTCTTTTGTGGCTCTTTTTCAGTTCTAGTCGCCCGTATGCCATTCCGACGCTTATTTTTTCGGTTGGGGGGAGCGCCTTCGCTGCGTGGCTTTCGTCACCGACATCGCGGCCTATTCCGGACTTTGGTACTGCAATCCTGGTCTTTTTCGAGTGCTTCTTTTACGTGGGAACTCCTCTAGCTCTGTTCGCACTGTCTATTCGCTTCCTTCGGGAACGCCACACCTAACTATTCGGTCAAGTGGACCGGTGCGAATCGGCGCGGTATCTTCATGCCCCTCGTGGCAGGGCCCCTTTCCTCAAGCGTTAGGCACCATCCATCCGTCGCCATGAACATCGAAGCCGCTGAAGCAACGAGCATCCTATTGTGCAAAATCAATGCTGCGCTTGACGCTCAGCTGGCAGCAATGCAACCGCATTGCGAGGAGGCTGAATACAGGCAGCAAAGGCGCCTCTTCGGCCAGGTCATGGCGGCCACCTTCGAAATTTTGAATCCAATCTACACCGAGTACCCGGGCCTCAAGCCCAGACAACTGGGCGGCAGTTACGACTTATCTAGCTCTGCCCTGGCTGTAAGCACAGCTAATCTCGTCAATGGCGCCTAACTATTCGGTCAAGTGGACCGCTGCGAATCGGCACGGTATCTTCATGCACTGTGTGGCAGCGGCCACTTACCTCGAGCGTTAGGCCTCCTCTTCCATGACCGTGTTTAAGATCCAGGCGTCTCAAATTACTCGACCTCGGGAAGAAGCAGAGTTTGAGGTTGCGTTTCGCGAAGGAACGCTAGATGTCGGCGATACGTTCGTCTGCTATGACACCCACCATCCGTTTCGGTTTAGGGTGCTTGCTGCCAGATATCATCCTTCAAAGGCATCTCTGACTTGTGCGGGCTGGCTTGGGTATGACGATCAGTTTACCGGTGCAGTCATAAACACCACCGCCAGTAAGCGACCAGAATCATTCCGCTACGAGCATACCGACAAGCGGGGCTAACTATTCGCTCAAGCGGACCGCTGCGAACCGGCGCGGCGTAGACTGAACTCATTCGCGGCAGCCGCCGCTTAGCTCAAGTGTTGGAACTGATGGGTAGCACTGCGAAAATTGAAGCTCAGAAAGCTCTGACCATCGCTATTGAGGCCTTCCTTACGTCAAAAATCGGCGTCGTTGAATTTTCTCGTTGCTCAAGTACTGCAATGCATGCGCTTGAGCAAGATGGCAACGAGCTATTTCGGTATTTCCATGCAATCGATGCACAAACCGATCACTTTCCTGTGGGTGCAGTGCGGAACCTTTGGGCTGCGAACGCGCTCAAACCGCACGATACCGAACGTGAAGCAGTCGAGAATGCCTTGCGTGACGTCGCTCTCATCAAGGCTCATGAGTTGCTCGGCTGGAACAAGTCGCAACAGTTCTAACTATTCGGTCAAGTGGACCGCTGCGAATCGGCACGGTATCTTCATGCAACTCGTGGCAGCGGCCACTTACCTCAAGCGTTAGCCAACAAGTGGAAGCCGTCTCATCCGGACAAGTCGCAGACGCGTATCTCGCCCACGCACGGCGTCGATCTGCGTCGACTCAATGGGCTGCGGATGCGGTGATCGAACTCACGCTTGCTAAGCGCTGGGAAGAACTCTGGGATGTAGTTCTGAGTATTACCAGGCGCGAGGAGGTCATAGAAGCCGAAGCGCTGGCCTTTGTGGCTGCTGGGCCATTAGAAGACCTTGTTTGCAAGGCTGGCCCTGCTTTCATCGACCGCGTGGAACACGAGGCCAAGTTCAACAAGCAATTTGGTCGCCTGTTAACGGGAGTCTGGCTTCGGAGCGCGGACCCTGTTGTTCGTGAGCGGGTCGTAAGGTTCTGCCGCGCGTTCCCTGAACCCATCGACGGCGTATATTCCTTCTAGTTTGTTGGCTATATTCGGTAAAGTGGACCGCTGCGAATCGGCACGGTATCTTGATGCACTGTGTGGCAGCGGCCACTTACCTCAAGCGTTAGGTGTCAGTGACGTGACTCGACAACAAGTTGCGTGGTCGTTCTGGGCCGTTGGTACTGTGCTCATCGTCCTCAGCTGGTTTAAGGTGGTAGCTGCTCAGGTTGGCTGGATCGGTTTCGGCATCGGTATGGTTGGCAGCGTCATGGGCTGGGGCCTTACTCCACCCAAAAGCACGCAATCCTCATCCACACCGCCCGATCAGGGTGCGGCCGAGTAATTTCGCTCTCCGCTGTTAATAGAGCGCCGCCGCTGTCACCTAACTGTTCGGTCAAGTGGACCGCTGCGAATCGGCACGGTATCTTGATGCACTGTGTGGCAGCGGCCACTTACCTCAAGCGTTAGGGCTCATATGACCACACTTCGCGCGTTCCTTGCACTCAGTCTCTTGCTCTTCGCCACCTCAAGTCCGCACGCAGCGTCAAGCGCCGCTGCCAAGAGCCGAGCTCCAACAGTCGAGATTGTCCGAGCCGAATTCGGGCTGTTCAATTCCATCGAATCTGAAAAGCTTGGCTTTCAACCGTCGACTGTGGTGCCCTATGTAATGGATCAAGGTTATGGCTGGGTCATCGCCGTGCGCACTACGCAAGATTCGGTGCGAATTCGCGAGGAGTTCACGCTGCCCATGGCGCCAACAACTTGGGGAGACCCCGATCCACGCGCCAAGCGCACGATTTCGGCGGACGGCCGTACGGCTCTCACTGAACAGACCCTTGAAGTCAAGGACGGAGTGATCTTCCAAGGTTGGTCCGTTGCTCCAGGTGATCCAAAGGGAAGCTACGTCATTCAAGTACACGTCGAGAATGAACCGGTTGAGACGTTCAAGTTCGAGGTGAAGTGAGCCCTAACTATTCGCTCAAGCGGACCGCTGCGAATCGGCGCGGTGTAAACTAACCTCATCGCGGCAGCGGCCGGTTACCTTAGGCGTTAGGCCTCGCATGAGTCTCGTTGCAAACCTAGCGCCACATGTTAGAGCACTCTTCGAGGCTGCGGGTTGGTCGCAGTCGCGCGAGACGCGCAGCGATGACCTACCGGATGGCATATTTGCTGAGGTGGGCGGGTTACACGTCGGTCATGCTGGCCCGGGGACTGAGTGCGCCGCTGGCGACATTCAGTTCTTTAGTGAGCCTAGAGTTGATCGATGCAACTTTTTCGCTTCGCTGTTTCCGTCCGTAGAACCAGTTGTAGCAATTGCTGATGCTCACAATCAGCACATCATGCTCTTTCTCGATCGTCGCGGGCGCTTTCTCGCATTCACCGACGCGGACTCAAAGCTCTATATTGCTGGCGAGTCTTTCGCGCAATGTGTTGAGCGGCTTCTTCTCGGCTATCGTTGGGACACGCCGTACAGCGGGGCCTAACAATTCGCTCAAGCGGACCGCTGCGAATCGGCGCGGCGTGAGATCACTCGCGTTCGCAGCAGCGACCGCTTAGCTCAAGCGTTAGGCATCAACTATGCGGGATCCAAAGCGAATTGAAGCGATACTTTCGACTTTGCGCGCCGTCTGATTGAAAGAACCTGATTTGCGCCTTGGTCAGTGATCGCCGCGCGACCAAAGGAGCCATGCCCTGAGGTATTCTGCGTTGAAGACGATATTCTTCTGCAAAGGTTAAATGACTTGGCGAAGCGCATTGGACCAGATTGATGTCTAACTATTCGGTCAAGTGGACCGCTGCGAATCGGCACGGTATCTTCATGCAAACTCGCGGCAGCGGCCGCTTAGCTCAAGCGTTAGGCATGTTGCCAACCCGTTTCTCTGTTGTTGGTCTTATCCTATGCACGGCGTTGGCTGGACCTGCTGTCGCGCAGTCACCAGAACTACTGGTGAAAGATCTGCTTGACACTTGTAGGCTCATATCCGAACGAGACTCAAGTGATGAGGCATGGTTTTGGTTTCAGGCGCATCGCGCTGAAGTCACCGCCTACCTATGGAATGCACGTGGCGTAAGAGCGCTCAAGGCCGAGCTTCGTGTTTCAAAGGAATCCGCGGCAGCGGATTGCCTCAAGCGCGCACTTCGCGAGGCGCATCGCGGCGAGATCGAACACTACTAAGCACAGCATGCCTAACTATTCGCTCAAGCGGACCGCTGCGAATCGGCACGGTATCTTCGCGCATTGTATGGCAGCGGCCACTTGCCTCAAGCGTTAGAGCGCACTTGAGTCTTCGCCTTCGATTTCCTATCTTAGTCATAGTTGCATCCGATCCGCCGAGACAGACATGAAGCTTGTCACGAAAGAGGAAGCGTTGAAGGTATTTGTTTTTCAGTACTACTTCGGAATCATATTTGCGCTTGCAGGCGTCCTCCTTAGCTTGTTCATGTATTTTGATTTTCGTGACTCGGGTGTTCCCGTCGCTGGGTCCAACGAAAACCTAAATCCATTACTCGTGTCATTTGCGACCGCCGTATTGGCTATCGCGTTTGGAGCCGGTGCCTCGCTAGTCGTCAGGCCGGTCATACGCCGCCTGAAAGCGGAGATCGAAGATGCGGCCGGTGCACCCTAACTATTCGCTCAAGCGGACCGCTGCGGGTCGGCACGGTGTAGACTAATTCTCATCGCGGCAGCGGCCGCGTAGCTCAGCGTTAGGCATCGTCCATGTCGTTCCGCAAGATCTCAAAGCGTGACAGGCCGGAATCCATCGCACGAAGAGCCGCAGTGCACGAGCTTCATCTTCGTGCTGCACTGCGCATAGCGCTCGATCGCGCAAAGCGCAGCAATCCTATGATTCAAGAGCTGCTATCCCAGGCCGCGGTTGAGGGCATTGCCAGTCACCTCAAAATCAAGGCTGCTGTCGTCCGGTTCAAGGTGCCTCGGTTGCGCCAATCTTGGAGCCAACTCATACCGTGGCAAACTCTTTCTGGCTCTACGCCCGCTCAAACTGCCACAAGCATCTCGGCATCGTTGCGCGAGAGCTTTCGGCGCTGGGGCACTGCGGTCATTGAGGCCTAGCTATTCGGTCAAGTGGACCGGTGCGAATCGGCGCGGTATCTTCATCCACCTCGTGGCAGCGGCCACTTACCTCAAGCGTTAGACGCCTATGACAGGTTTTTTCTTTTCTTGTGCCATTCTGTCACTCGCATCTGCGAACGCGGTAGCATGCAAGTGCCCTGAATCGCAGTATTCGCTCTCTGAGCAATTTGCAAATGCCTCGATGGTTTTTGTCGGCACGACAACGGCCGATCCGTCGGTGCCGGGCAACGCGGGTGCAACAATAACCTTTCAAGTATCTCGACCGCTCAAAGGCGTTCCCGCCGGCACAACCACCATCGCGGTCGATCCAAAATTCGAGACCGACTGTACTGCGCCGTACATTGCAAAAGCCAAACTGCTTGTGTTTGCCTATGCGCAACCGTCCGGCGTTCCTGCAACCGGCGCTTGTAGCGTACGCGCTGCCGAGCCCGTTTCCATAGGTGGTCATGAGCAACAACCCTCTCCCGAGGTAGTCAAACTCTTGCAGTCCGGCACCTGACTATTCGCTCAAGCGGACCGCTGCGAATCGGCGCGGTGTAGACTAACTGCATCGCGGCGGCGGCCGCCCAGCTCAAGTGTTAGCTTTGCATGAGCCGACTGCTTACTCCGAAAAGACTGACTCTATTGACACTGGCGTTTCTTGCTTTCTTGCAAGGCGCCGTTGGTCAATACCTCCAACCTGGCGCTCTGCATCCACGCTCGGATATCGGGGTCGCATTAGCCGGCGCAATGCTTCTATTCTTTTGGTATCGCCTAGACACGGATGAGCGAGCGTTTCAACGTTCTATCTGGTTAAACGTCGGCGTTGTTGCACTTGCGCTGTTTGCGCTTCCGTACTATTTTTTTCGCAGTCGCGGTTTTCTCAAGGGCTTCGTAGCTTGCCTACTATTTCTCCTTTGTGGCGTGGTGTGGGCTGTCTTGGCATTGGCGGGTGAATACGCTACATACTATGGGCTGCAAAGCTAGCTATTCGCTCAAGCAGACCGCTGCGAATCGGCACGATGTCAACTAAGCTTCATCGCGGCAGCGGCCGCTTGGCTCAAGCATTAGATGCCTTTCCGAGGAATCGCAATCATGAAGACTTTGCTCTGGCTGGCCGCAGCTTTAGCGAGTGGCGCGATCGGCTTCTATGTTGGCGTTGGCTACGGTGCCAAGACGCTGGGAGCAATCGCAGCGCAAAACGAGGTATATGACGGAGTCGAGCGGATTAGTGTCTCACTAACCGCGCTCGCGCAAGCTGACGTTGCGCGATCCAATCAGCTTCACGAGCAGAACTTGAAATCGGCCCTGCTTCAAATTGGCACATATTCAACGAGCGTCTCATATTGGCACTGCTCCGATAAGGAGCGCGATACCATGCAAGCTGCACGCGCCTATGCACATGGTCACCCGGCCCTTCTGGGTGGCCCATTGCAAGAGTTCGAATTGCGGGGCCTGGATTGGTGTACCCCTTCCAAAGGCGGCGCCTGACTATTCGGTCAGGTGGCCCGCTGCGGATCGGCGCGGTATCTTCATGCAATCCGTGGCAGCGGCCACTTACCGAAAGCGTTAGCCGTGTCATGAATCGCTCGGCCAGCGTTCTGCTTTCGCTGTTACTCTCGTCAGCGGTTCACGCAAAGTGTGCCAACGAGACTTACATCATCGGCGGCTTCATAGGTTCGTATCCGGATTCCGCGCCGGTGGAGGGCGCCGAAATTTCTGTGGCTTATGGAGAGAATGCGGGCGGCATGTCCGCGGCTCGAACGGCCGTGGCGCAAACTGGCAAGGACGGTCATTACTCTGTGGAGCTACGCTTCTATCCGCTTGGCTCCAGCCGTCATGGCTCAGACGAGTGCAACGCCAAACTCACTTCAGTATCGGTGTCCGTGTCAGCTGCGGGCTTCGAGTCTCTCTCGCAGCTGTTGTCGCTCAACGGCACCGTAGCCACGGCCAACTATTCGCTCAAGCGGACCGCTGCGAATGGTGGCGGTGTAGACTAGTTGTGATCGCGGCAGCAGCCGCTTGGCTCAAGCGTTGGGCCCGCGAACCAGGAGTACTGCCTTGTGATGGCGTCCGGACTGATCGCAGCGAGCGCGGGAGTCGTTCTAGCCCTTGGGGTCATCCATCTGATTTATACCTTCTGGGGAACGAAACTGTTGCCCCGCGACCCAGCGCTCCAGGCAAGAATGGCGGAGGTTTCCCTTCGCATAACGCGCGAGACAACTGTGTGGCGAGCCTGGATTGGGTTCAACGCGAGCCACAGCCTCTGCGCCATTCTGTTCGGGCTCGTCTACGGTTACCTTTCCTTGTCCGCCGCGCAATTTCTGTTTTCGTCGCCATTTCTAATCGGGGTGGGGTTCGTGCTACTAGCAAGCCTGTGCGTGCTGGCGAAGCTATACTGGTTCAGCATTCCATTCGTTGGCGTGACACTGTCGCTCGTCCTCTATGTGTCTGGGTTTCTCGCGTCGCAAGTCTGAGTATTCGCTCAGGCAGACCGCTGCGAATCGGCACGGTGTAGACCGAACCTCATCGCGGCAGCGGCCGCTTGGCTCAAGCGTTAGGCTCCGATCTTGAAAGTTTTCGCTGCCATTGCTGGTGCCATCGTTCTCGCAATCTGCGCGCTCGATATGACTATCCAGTGGGCTGGAACCTGGCGCTACTTGTTGTCGCAAAGTTTCCGGTCACGCACACGGCAACGCTGGAGCACCGTCTCGCGCTTCAGCGCTGCAAGCCAAATGGCGTTCGCGGCATTCTGCTTCGTGGTGGTCAACGTCCTGGTTGCTGCCGTCATTTGGTTCCTTGTGGCCGGCCCAATTCCTCCTGTGCACAAGTGGTAGCTTCGCGGCTCACGCAATCGGCGCCTGACTATTCGGTCAAGTGGACCGCTGCGAATCGGCACGGTATCTTCATGCACCTCGTGGCAGCGGCCACTTGCCTCAAGCGTTAGGCCCCGGAGATGCGCACCGAAGTCGTGGAGATCTACTCAGATCAAGCCAATGCCGCGGTTATTCGGCATCCCGGCCGCAAGTTTCCTGGTGTGCTTGTACAAGGCGACACCTTGCACTTGTTGTGTCACCGCGCAGATGATGCCTGTGACGCGGCAAGAGGCGTGGTGCAATCTGACGCGTATGACGAACTCAACGCCCTGCGCAACCATCTCTGGTCATTGCTCAATCACTACAGTGCGGTGCTCGGCGAGCATCAAATCCCGCTGCCCTTCAGCCAAGCGTCTGGTGCCTAACTATTCGGTCGAGCGGCTCGCTGCGAATCGGCGCGGAACCTTCATGCAACGCGTGGCAGCGGCCGCTCAGCTCGCGCGTTAGGCCATCCCCAAGCTTTTTATGCATACATTGATGGCAACTATAGAATTCGCAACTCTGTTTGCCGCGGCGGCTTTTTTTGCTTGGGCTACGGAATCATGGAGGGATACTACGAAGAACATAGTCATCTTTTTTTTCTTGTTCGTTTTAAAAATCGTCGTAAATGAGATTATGTCCACACGATTTACTCTAACGAAGCTCGAGGAGTGGACGCCTCTCACATGGGGTGCGTTGGGCCTTTTCTTGGGCGCGGTAATGGGCGCCGCACTGAGAGGTCTTAAGCCTCCCTCAGCATAGAGGCGCCTGGTCGCGAGCTGGCCCAACTATTCGGTCAAGTGGACCGCTGCGAATCGGCACGGTATCTTCATGCAACTCGTGGCAGCGGCCACTTGCCTCAAGCGTTATGCCCGCCGAAGTGTCGCAACTAAAACCAATCGCATGGCTGTACGCTCTTAGCGCCCTCGGCTATCTGGTCGTGCTCGCATACCTTGTCCACACCGCGGAGCCGTTCCAGTTCGGCTGGGCCACCAAACCACCAGACTATGACGAGATGCTGGTTGCTTTGTGTGCACCTCTGGCCATCTCGGTTCTCGGCGCCGCCGCGCTGCTCAACTCGTCCGCCCACCTTCGCTCCGTCATCCTTGGGCTGTCGGTCTTCGTCTGCACCGGTTTGTTGGTTCGGGGTTGGGGCCTTTTCGTCATGCCCTTGGCGGTCCCCACAGTACTGCTTGCGTTTCGCATATCTCGCGTACGCGCATAACTATTCGCTCAAGGGTTGGAACTGATGAGCACAGGTCTCCCGGGACTTGACCGCCAAGAGCAAGGGTCGCAGGCGTCCTCGCTCGTGTGGCGATCCGTGACGGCCATAGTAGCCCTGGCTGTCATATTTTTTTCCTTGGCTATTGGCGTAGAGTTTCACGCGCCCTCTGTTCCCGCCATCGCAATTCCCTTGGCAGCCGCAAGCCAGTACGCAATGGCTTGTTTCGGTCCGCGCGTCAGCGTTTCGGCGGCGGAAGCCAAGCGGCGCAAATGGGTCGCGTTGGTGTTGCTCGCCTTGCTCGTGCTTCTGCTATTGCTAGTTGCAGGCAGCTATCAGTTCTAGCAATTCGCTCAAGCGGACCCCTGCGGGTCGGCACGGTGTAAGATCGAACTCATTCGCGGCAGCCGCCGCTTGGCTCAAGCGTCATGCGCCAATTCTTCGCCATCGCAATTTGTTCGCTCGCTTGGAACGCCGCTATCGCATCATGCCCTGCCGATGCGTGCTACGCCGTAACCTTCAAGGTCCTAAGCTGCACTGCGCAACCATCGGAGGTTGCCGCTCCCTCACTCGCCAAGTCGCCGGAAGGTGTGGTGCTCAAAGCGGAAAGTGTTGTGGCCCGGCCGGTACAGTGTGCGCTCGGGGCCGAGCATTGGAAGGCCAGTGGTACTCCGGAGATTCAAAACGAGCGCGCGTTCTTCTACCGCGCGTCGGTCGACGAGAAGTCCGCCTGTAGCAACCTCGCCGGCAAGACGGTAACGCTGTTTGCACCGGCGCGCTGCTGCGACACGCCAAACTCGTGCACCCCAATGCCGGCGCGAGAGCTATTGCCCCTCCCGCTCAGTGCGCAGTGAGGCGCTTGGCGCATGACTTTTGCTCGAGCGGACCGCTGCGAATCGGCGCGGTGTAGACTAAACCTCATCGCGGCAGCGGCCGCTTAGCTCGAGCGTTTGGCGCCATGGATATGAAATCGCTGACCGGAATACAGCGTCGGCAAATCGCGCTCTACCTTCACTTCCGAGACAAGTCCATATCCGTCATCGGCTTGTTTTGGTTCAGTCGTCGTACCTATGCCGTCCTGTTAGCCGCTGCGCTGCTGTCTGCACTACTAGCGTACTGGCTCAACGATTTCTTCTTGCTTGCATTGGTCGCCGTGGCATACGGCACGATGCTCCTCCGCGACGTCGGTTACTACCGGCGTTCGCGGCGCGTCTGGCCGGTCGTTCGCGAGGTAATCGCCTGGGACAAGGTGGAACGGTTGGCATCCGAGGCAGGCATTGGCGCCTGACTATTCGGTCAAGTGGACCGCCGCGAATCGGCACGGTATCTTCATGCACCTTGTGGCAGCGGCCACTTACCTCAAGCGTTATGCACCCAGGTCAGCACCTCGCAGCCATTGTGTTTCTCGTTAGCCTTGGACTGACGGGTTGCGCCAGCGATCATCGCAAAGACATCGCCTTCCACGTGCTGTTTTCCGAAGATGGATCGCCGAACGCTGAGGCATTCTCACTGGCACTTTCCGCGAGAATCCCGTCCGGCTCCTCCGTTGAAACTCTCCGCACCTTTGTAGAGAGAGGTGGCGGTTCCTGCGAGGAGCGCGAGGCGGGTCATCTGTGGTGCGAGTTTGTTACCCGCGCCAAGTACTGCGCGGCCTCTATGCTTGGCATAGACGTCACGCTTCAATCGGGAGCAGTTGGTCGTATCAAGGTTGTCGCCGGCGGTCTCGGTTGCTAGGCATTCCGTGCCTAACCATTCGGTCAAGTGGACCGCCGCGAATCGGCACGGTATCTTCATGCACCCTGTGGCAGCGGCCACTTGGCTCAAGCGTTGGGCGGCAGTTGGGGATATCGCATGACACAGGATCTGATAGCGTTCCGTCGGCTTTCTCAAGGCGCTACAATTGTCGCCGCACTAGTGAGCGGATATCTGGTGTATTCACAGAGCCCCCTGGTGCAATTTGCGCAGTCCGCAATGTACCTGTCTCTGGGTGCGGTCTTTCTTGCAGGCGGCTTTGAGCGGCAAGCGAAGGCTGTAATGCCATCCTATGTACTCGCGTACTCTGTGTTGTCGAGCGGCTTGTTCATGCTTGCAGGCGCGCTGCTTGCACTTGCTCTCACGAGGCATCAGTAGTATGCCGTCTAACGATTCGCTCAAGCGGACCGCTGCGAATGGTCGCGGTGTAGACTAGACCGCATCGCGGCAGCGGCCGCTTGGCACAAGCGTTAGGCCTATTCATGTGGGGTGTCTATGTCTCACCAACTTCTCGGTGTGGTCGCAGGCTTGATCTTCGGGACAATTACCGTCGGCCTCATGGCGCGAATGACGTTTGCCGACAAGACGGCTGCGCTTAGCGCGGCCTTTATTGAGCGCTTCGCAATCGGTTTTGTCATTGGCTGCGTCCAGCTTGCTTGGCCTGGCTGGCTAGTCGGGCTCACTTTCGGCCTTCTGCTCAGCATCCCGAGCGCAATTGTCACCAAAGCTTACGTTCCTATTCTTGTCATGGGTTCGCTCGGCGGTGTTGTCATAGGTGGCATCGTCCACGGCTGGGCGTGAAATGCCTAGCTATTCGCTCAAGCGAACCGCTGCGAATGGTGGCGGTGTAGACTAAACCGCATCGCGGCAGCAGCCGCTTGGCTCAAGCGCTGGCGCCCATGAGGCCTTTCTTAGTGATCGCGGCACTCTTCGCATGTTCTGGCGTCCAGGCCTGCCCGTCACCAGCGAAGCCGCAGGATGGTTTCTTTGATCGCTACACGCATATTTTCAGTGCTGTCGTCACCGGTGTGCGCCTTCCAAGAGGCGACGCGGATGTGGAGATGTATGTGAGGAACGCGGCGCTTGAAAAAACGGAACGAAACATATTCATTGCTGATGGCTACGCGTACGATGTGCAGGTTGAAGTCACTCACGTCTACAAGGGCAAGGCACCAAAATCGGACTGGCTCAGTGTCGAAGCCGGATGCAAATCACAATACCCGGAGCTGTTTGATCGCGGCGTATTTGCAATCAACACAGACGGGGTTTTGGTTGCCGGGTACGAACGGCAGACAGAGTTCTTCAACTATTCGGACATCATTCGCGCACTCGAGAAGCTGGACTCACGAGGGCGCTAGCTATTCGCTCAAGCGGACCGCTGCGAATCTGCACGGTGTAGGATCACACGCATTCGCGGCGGGGGCCGCCTAGCTCACGCGTTGGGTCACAGCATGCCTGCGTTCCGTGAATTTGAGATCAGTGCGATCAAACTCCTGGCGCGTCACGTCCTAACACGTGAGCAGATTGAACTCGTATCGTCCGTACCGGAAGCCGCGCGCTATTCATACACAGGGTGCGGCTATTTTCTCACCGTGAGTCATCCGGCTTTGCCTGAGCAAAGGGCCACGTTGTCTGCGCCAGCCGTAGTTGGTACCGCTGGCGAGATTACTTCTGGCTTTGTTGTATTTCTGGGCAACCACCAACTGACACTCGAGTGCCATACCTGGGGTGCCATAGACGTGCCCGAGAACTTCCGAGACATGGCAGTGTCCATCAGCACGCCACCAAGCAACGTCGTTGACGCCAGGTCTGCTGGTACCTGACTATTCGCTCAAGCGGTCTGCTGCGAATCGGCGCGGCGTAGACTAGAGCCCTTCGCGGCGGCGGCCCACACTCGCCGCACTCCTGGTGTATTTTTGCATTGCGCCGTCAGGCGCCTGACTATTCGCTCGAGCGTCGGAGCGAATTGGGGCGATGTAAGATCACACGTATTCGGCGGCTTGCGTCTCGGGCGAGGGAAAGGCGGTATGGGTGTCGAGTTGTACATTACGCGGGGCGAGTTCTGGGCTGAGAACGATGCCTCGCCGATCACTGCCGCGGAGTGGCTTGCCTACGTCGACCGAGATCCTGAGTTGTCGCTCGACACCGGCAACGGCGAGTATTTTG
>Ga0105238_10002098_pt1 | contig 20126 bp, 18 predicted proteins | sample KBSC34metaG_FD_81526 | JGI IMG/M metagenome (GOLD analysis project Ga0105238, IMG submission 81526) | Corn rhizosphere microbial communities from Kellogg Biological Station, Michigan, USA - KBS C3-4 metaG | ecosystem: Host-associated > Plants > Roots > Rhizosphere > Soil | place: Michigan, USA... | reverse complement strand
TAATAATGAAAAATTAGGATTCAAAATAGGGGACACGGTAATACTAAAACCAAACTCCATCTTACAGCCACGCCCCATTATGGTAATCCGATTTTTCACAGGCGGGATAGTAGGCGGAATAAATAACTGTAAGTGCCGATGGTTTGACGAATCCAAAACTTTATGCGAGGCTGAATTTTCTCTCGCTGAATTATTGAAAGTTTAATGATCGAACCCTCCCCCAACCTACTCCGCATAGACGCTAAACTCCGTGAACTGCGCGAAGGGGAAGAGCGGAGAGAAAGAATTACGTCCTCACTTGTAGATTTCGCGTGTCACGTTGATGCTGATTATAAACCCGCATGGTTCCATAAATTTTTATTCTCGAAGTTAGAGCAAGTTCGCAAACGCGAGATTCTCCGGCTTATCATTGAAATGCCACCTCAGCACGGCAAGACCCGCTCAACGTCCCAAATCTTTCCCGCATTCGTTTTCGGACATAACCCTAAAGAAAAGATAATAGCCGTTTCTTTTGATAACTACCTTACCACTACAAATAACCGAGCGGTTCAATCAATCATAGACTCGGAAGAATATAGAGAAGTTTTTCAAACAAGAATAAACTCCAAAAGCTCTGTAAATAAAACGGAAGGCGCGGTGAAGAACTCCGATGTTTTTGATATTATTTCGGGCGGGAAAATTTCAGGTAAATATAGCAGTACAACGATCAACGGAGCAATTTCAGGACGCGGCTTTACAATCGGGATTATAGATGACCCTGTTAAGGGCGCGGAGGCGGCAGACTCTCCAACGATTCGGCAGAAAACTTGGAACTGGTATGAATCGGAATTCTCAAAACGTAAAGCTCCGAACGCGGCTATAATTATAATGACTACCCGTTGGAATGAGGATGATTTAGTCGGGAGACTCCTACGCCTTGCAAAAGCAGACCCTCGTGCAGATCAATGGGAAGTCTTATCGCTCCCCGCAATGTTTGAGCAGCGATTCGCAAAACCCTATGATATACGAACTATTGAAGATGAAGGCTTATGGCTGGATTATTACGGGCAAGAACATTACGAAAAGGAAAGAGCGAACACAAGCACTTATTATTTTTCAGCCTTAATGCAACAACGCCCATCCGCGCACGAGGGCAATGTTTTTAAGCGGCAATGGTATCTTCAAAAGAACGGGCAAGCATGGAGTTTGCCGCACCTGAACGGCGAAATGAAATCGTGTTGCGCATATTGGGATTTAGCTTATTCAGAAAATCCGAAAGCAGATCAAACAGCCGGATGCTTAATGCTAACCGATAAATCCATGAACGAATGGATTGCAGATATGCGCTTCGGACGTTGGGAAATAGCAAAACGCAATCAGGAGATACTCGCTAAATGTATAGAATGGGGTGAACTATTCCCAAATATAAAAGTTTACTTAGAGTCAGGAATGGGTGCAGGAGTTCAGGATGTTCTTGAGTTGAAAAAACTTTTAATCCATAATGGTATTAAAGCAGAAACGGATAACGTTAAGGATAATAAAGTTTTCAGAGCGACAAAAGAAATCGGTAGTTTTCAATCCGCTTCGCAATCTGGCATGATTAAATTTTGTGAGGGCGAATGGAACGAACCCGCACTCTTAGAACTTAGCCGACTAATTGAAAAGGAAACTGCAACTGGCATGGAATTCACGGGCGGACACGATGACATTTTAGATGCTCTTGTTGGATGCCACAGAAAACTTACTAAACCTAAACTACCTAACTTTTTTGGAGCTAACTAAATGGGAATGTTCAACGGAAAACGCATAGAAAACTTAGAGCAATCAGTTAAAGATATTGCAGGGAATAAAATTAAGATCGAATGCAAAATCTTACAGCCTGAACTATTACGAGAAAAAGACGTTTTAGTATTTACGTGTAGTAGCAAACCCGAACTTTCAGCAACCGAACTTCTCGCATTAAAACAACGGACAGAGGAATTCTTAGATCAGATGGGTATAAAAAATAAAGTATTTTATTTGAACAATACCGACTTGCGAGTTGTCAAATCATTTATGCAATAAATGCCAATAGCCTTTTCGGAACTCTCTTCTCAGCCCCAGCGAAGCGGACAACAGTATTCCGATGGTTCTTTGCCTTTAATGCCCGTTTATAATCAGCTACTCTCCCGCAATCCCGAAACATTAAAATTCGCAAACGAAGGATACACAAAGAACTCATTAGTTTTTAATTGCGTAACTCGCAGAGCGCAGGCAATCCATCAAGCCCCATTAGTTATTTCCAAGAAAAACACAAAGGTTAAAAAGAAAAAGGATAAGGGCGAGAGCTTAGATAATGATTTATCCCGTCTTTTAGAGAATCCAAACCCCTACCAAGATACTACCGATTTACTTCAATACATTTCCATTTACAACGATGTAGGCGGCAAGATGTATTTACACAAGGTTCGGGATAACTACGGTGTGGTATCTGAAATCTATCCTTACCATGCTTCTCAAATCTCTATACAACAAGGAACGACACGATGGATTGAAGGTTACTGGTATGATAATGGAGCTGGATTTAGAAAATTCATTCCGCCCGAAGATATAATCCCGTTCAAATTTCCTTCAATAAATTTCCTTCGTCCCTATACCTCAAGTTCTCCGCTCCTCGCACTTGCTTCTTTAGTCGACTTAGATTCTCAAGTTGCAGAATTATCAGTAGCACTTCTGCTTAATGGCGGAACGCCGCCGTTCGTCATCTATCCCGGCGAAGGTGCGGAAACTGACATGATGACTCAAGATCAAATTGATGGAGCCATTGAAAAGATTATAACGAAGTTCAACGGAAGGAATAGAGGTCGTCCCGCCTTAATGAACAAGGGTTATCAAATTGAAAAGGTTGGGTTCTCTCCGAAAGAAATGTTACTCACGGAGTTCTCCATGCTCCCTGAAACTCGCGTGTGCGCTGTTTATGGTGTGCCAGTTGGATATGCTCAAATGTTAACGGGCTTAGAATACGCCGGAACATACGCAAACCGCGAACTCGACAAACAAAGTTTTTACGAGGATACAATGGTATCACTTTGGCAAGCATACCAAAGAGCTTTTAAGCGTGGGTTCAAAGATGAAGTTTTCTATGATTGCAAGGGTGCTGATTTAGAAATAGAATTTGATTATTCGGATATTCCGGCACTAATGGAATCAGATTCTAAACTGCAAGGGAAAATCATAGACCAATGGCGTTACAATCTCATAGACCGTGACCGCACACTTGAATTGATAGGGGAAGAATTAGTAGGCGGCGAAGAAGGAGCAAAGTATTATTCAGAGTCAACGGGCTCTGCGTTCGGTACGCAAATACCAGATACTAAAGCAGCCGACACGATTCCAGATAAGAATGCTCCGCAACCTACGCCGAAGCCTACGAAGGAAAAGCATAAAGAAAGTTTCTCAACTAACGGAGTTCACTAATGCCGGAATCCCGCACCGCAAAAATAAATTTATCAAAATACACAACTCCAAAACGGGCGCAACTCCGCGTCGCAAAATCTCTCCCTATAAAATTTCATCCCGATGCAATTTATAAAGCAGTTCGCCGCGAACATATACGTTCTATAAAAATAAATGGGCGTATCCTCATCCTTAAATCCTCTCTCTCCGATTGGATTGAGCTTCACAGAGATTAGACAAATTTAGACAAACGTAACTCTCTTTCTATTTTTTTCCTTTACTCTATAACGCGGTAGAAATCCCCGCCGTTATTTTACAAGGATTGAGAGACGGTAAACCTACAGGCATTCAGAGACTTACAATTCCTTTGATGGAATTTCAGAGCGGCGATAAAAACGATCCGCGTGGTTCATGGTCTGGTTACGGTAACTTGAAGGGGTTCTTAGAAAATAATTACGGCTCTATTTTTGCGGATGGTTGCTATACGAAATCAATTCCTTCGTTTCTGAAAAATGGCTTCGTACCGGACTCCCACTCTGCAGCAAACGGATTTGAATATACAGTTCTTGGAACCTATGGATACCCTACGAACGCGAGAGAGGATGCAAAAGGACTATACTTTGAAGGAGCCTTCCATTCCGATATTGATTCGCAGAAAGTCAGAACAAAAATTGCCGAACGCTCCGAGGCGGGATTATCCGTTGGAATGTCAATCGGATTCCTTACTACAAAATCATTCCGAATCTATCCCAAAGATTACGCAACAGAGCTCCCAAAATACTTAGCTTCGCAATTTCTCGCAAAAGGTTTAGAGGATGCAAAGAGTTGGAATTCAATTCTCATCCGGCAAGAAGTACAGCTTATTGAAAATTCACTTACACTTACCCCCGCTATGGACGCGGCGTTAGTAACGGAAGTTCAAAGTGCAAACATGGATAATGTGAAAAATTATTTTGAGGATATAGGCGAGTCTCTGGCATTAAATCAAATGTCATTATTGATAAATTGTCTTTACTACGCCGGATATGATTGCTTTTGCAATGAAGATATACCACTTGAAGAACGCCGTACAAACTGGGTTAAGGCTCTTTCGGATTTTTCAGAATTACAAACAAAGATTTTTGATGCTTATGCAGAAGGCGAAGCAAACGAGAATGAGGATGATGAAGAAATGCCAATGATGGCTAAAAATTTCTTCCTTTCTAATTTTATTTCTAAAGAATTTTTCGGTACGCTGGACGTGCCAAATACACAACTAAGGGAGCGGACTCAGGCAGTCTTATCCGCTTATGTAAAACGAACACTCTCTCAGGCAGAGAAGAACGTGGAGAAAAAGAAGCTCGGTATTCTTTCGGGCAAAGCCGTATCTAAAACAAATTGGGAGGCTGTAAAAGCAACCCGCGATGCGATGGATTCAGGATTAAAAGATCATTCTAAAACAATGAAGGAATGTATTCAAAGTTTGGATGACTTTTTAGATAAGCATAACCCGAATGGCGAAACCGAAGCCTCTAAAATTAACGCGGAAGCACTTGCACTAAAAGCAATGATACTCCGCAAACAATTCCAACACTAAAACATTTTAAGAACATGGAAGAATTACAGTTTCAAACATGGCTCCCTACTGCCAATATCTCCGCACTCGGTGTGCAGAGAAAGCAGAATGAGGATGCCGCACTTCTGCTCTTGGCAGATAAAGATGCTACTGGAAATCCAGTAACTATTTCGCCAGAGAATTTTACTAAAGCTCAGGCACTTGCAAATCAAAATACAAAGATCGAAGCGCAGGAAATCCTTGTAAAGAAAACTCAAGCGGACGCCGCACTCTTAGCTTCGCAAATGAGCACTAAGGCAAATCAAAACAGACAGACTAACACTTTAGGGAATCAACTTCCTTTAGCCTCTGAAAATTTCGCACGTCCTAAATCAATCGGAAAACTTTCTGCATTTATCGGTGATCGTGAAGTTCTCCGCAGAAATGGAACACGCGAAACACTTTCGGATGAACGCCGCGCTTATGAGTTCGGAGTTTTTATTCTTGGTGCAGTCGCAGGGAATGAAGTTACTCGCAGACATTATCAGGGTAAAGCTAACGAACTTGGCTATGAATATCTTGTAATGAATGAAGGTACGGTTGGGGCGGGTGGATATTTAGTGCCGCCTGAATTCTCCAATGACTTTATTTACTTACAGCAGTTCTACGGTATCGCAAGAAAGTATGCCCGTAACGTTGCTGTTTCTTCCAATGATTACAGACAGCCAAGAATGCAGTCCGGTGTTGGGGTAGCATGGGAAGGTGAACTCGCAACGATTTCTCCATCTCAAATGGGCATAGATCAAGTTCAGGTTCTTTTGAAACGTCTCTCCTCTTTGGTTAGTATTTCAAATGAATTGAACGCTGATTCTATTATCGGATTATCCGAATGGATCGTAAAAGATTCAGTTCGTCAAATGGGGCAAAAAGAAGATGATGCGTTCTTCAATGGAATTGGCACTGCCGCTTATGGTAATACGGTTGGAGTTATCCCCGGACTTCTTGCAATCGGTTCAAATGCCGGAGTAGTTTTGCAAGGAACAGGTACGACATGGGCTGCACAAACAGTCGCAGACATTGAAGCTCTTATGGGTGCTCTTCCTGAATTCCCAGGAATGAAACCTAAACTATTCTGCCATAACAATTATTACCGTACAGTTTTGAGAACTCAGCTTGCTAAGGCTGGAGGTACGAACTTGCTTATGTTGGAGCAGGGTTCCAGTGGTTCGGTTTTCATGGGTTCAAAGCAATGGGATGGAGTTGAGGTAGTTGTATCTCAGGTTCTTCCCGGTACAGACCCCGGAACAGGTACTATCTCACTTCTCTATGGTGACCCTGAATTCAGTTCGACGTTCGTCTCTAAAGGCGAGTACACTGTATTTCAGGCTAATCAGGGGGATACAAACGTATCGACTAACACTACGACTATCCGCATTGATGAGCGCGTCGGCATGATAAACCATGAACTAGGCTCCTCGTCTTTGGCAGGTGCAATGGTGGGACTTAAATCAAACTAAAATTGAAAGGAAAAATTACCAATGACTGATTTACAAGCATTAAAATTCCAGAACGTAGTTCCACCTGCCGCAATTTATGATAACGCTGCATGGACTATTCTTTCTCCAGGGTATCAAGATACTTTCGGGATGAACTATGTGGCTTATATCGTAAGCTATGGAGCTACGGATATTGCAACCGTCGCACTGAAATTAACCGAATGCGAAACTTCGGGCGGCTCATACACGGACGTTCCTTTAGCGGACTTCTCTGTATTACCACTCACGCTTCCTTCGGCTACGGATGACAATCATTTATTTGCTATCTTTTGTCCGGTAAACGGACTTCGTAAAAGATACCAGAAGATCGTTGGGTCATTCGGCGATGGAAGTGCAGGTACGTTTGCTTCTTGTTTAGCTATTTTCAGCCCAACACAGAAACCTTATGACGCGACTACACGCGGCTTAACTCAACAGGCAATCGTAGCAGGATAAAAATTAAAGTAACGGGCGGGGAAATTCTCCCCGCCTATTCTTACAATGCCACAGAAAACATGGGCGCAGCAAACACTCACAACAGTAGCGGACGTTAGGAACAGACTTAACAGTCCCGAAATCTCTTTTCAATATCCGAAAAGCGATAATGTGAGAATAGGATATACCGTTGATACTGCTACCGATGTTTTCACTACTACCGTTAATCATAATTTTTTAGTAAATGACTTATTAAAATTTGAGAATACGGGCGGTGCGCTTCCAAGTCCCTTGACAGCTAATACGAGTTATTATGTTATATCGGTGTCCCCTACGACATTTAAGATTTCTACAGTTAAGGGCGGCACCTCGGTTGACATAACGACAACAGGGACGGGAACGAACGTAGTTTATAATGCGAATTTAGATATTTTGATACAATCAAAAATTGATTTATCAAAAGACTGGATTCGTCAAGATTTAGTAAACTATTTTCAGCAGAAAATACCAACTGCTATAAAGAGTTTTTTGGCGTTCAAAAGAAGTCAGGTTGATGCTTCGCAAAGTGAGTTCTCACGTAATTTGGAACTCGCAGATCGTGGCTTCGGAAGTTGGAGTTATCCGACGTATGGTTTCTTTAGTTATGATGGTTTGTTCATTGATATTTCCGGGTATGCAGTTTACGGGCAAATCCCTTTACTCCGTTTTAATTATGGAGTTCCTTCAAATGCGGGAAGCGGAGCGGGTACATTCGCAGGGTTAGCAAAGAATGGGGACTGTTTAGCAGATATGCAAAATAGAAACCTTTACATCAATCGCAACACTGGAACGACGGATGTAACGTGGGATTTATTTCAGGCGGGGGATGCAATAAATTATATTCTCTCTCCGACTGAAACCGAACTCTTACACATGGCAACATCCGCCGCTATTTTAGCAATGGCAAAAGATGGACTATTCAGGAACAGGGCAAACTATCAAGATAGAACGAACGTGGATTATATGGATTTGACTATTTCGTTCTGGCGAAAAGAATATGAGAGAGACAAATCACGCGGACTTTCTTTAGTTGATATTGATATTTCAGGAAGCGGAATAATGAACGATTGGAAGCGCGGATTTACACGAAGCGAAGTTGTAATTTTAGGATAAAAAGTTTATGAGTAAAATTCAGGGTTATGGAGAATTAACGGCAATGCTTGTTCCGTTCTATGTTCCTTCGGGAGTTATAGACGGGAATAACGTCACATTCACATTGAAGAATAACGAGTGCCCTGTTCTCGGAACGGCAGTAGTTGCATTGGATTCTCTGCTTATATCTCCAACGGAATTTAATTTATCAAATTCCACGCTTATATTGAATACTGCCCCATCAGCTACACTTTTAATTTCCTATTGGATACCGAACTAAATGAAAATTTTATTTTTTCTTTTGCTTTTTTCTTCCTTCGCTTATGGTGCGGATACAACTCGCGTACCAGTTAATCGTGGCGGGGTTCCGAAATATACTCACGCTGATTCGGCAAAAGTTCTTACCGTGACAGGGAGTCCACTTACTACAACTTGGCAAACCCCATCAGGTGGAGGGGGCGGAGTAGTTTATGTTGACACGTCAAATAATAATAGTTTTACGCTTGGAGGCGGGAACAATATCTTATCGAGCGGATTCAATACGTCATCTGGCATACATGCGCTAAGAAATATAATGGATGGTGAGGAGAATACGGCTTTTGGATTTGAGGCTGGATTAGGTATTATTCACGGTGGAAATAATATCGCAATAGGAGAGGATGCGTTGCAATCGGATACCGATGGGACGAGAAATACGGTAGTGGGATGCTATGCTTTGCAATATGCTCAGAGCGCATCTAACAATACTATAATTGGGTTTAGGGCATTAAACCGAAATAATGATGGCGACAATAATACCATTATAGGCTATAATGCGGGTAATGTTACCACGAGTAATCAGTCGTGGAACTGGGTAATAGCTTTAGGCTCAGGCTCAGGCGCGGATGACCCAGACACATTGAGTAATTTATTTATTTGCGGGAAACAAGGACATGGCATATATGATGTATTTTTTGGGGATGGATATAGAATGCACTCGGCATCAACCCCTGCAAATTATACGATACATGGGACTGGATGTGTTCCTCAGGGGAACGACTTGCCAGGCGGCTCCATAACCATAGCAGGGGGTATTTCAACAGGTGCAGGATTAGGCGGGGATATTATTTTTGCCTCATCTCACGCGGGAATTTCAGGAACGGACGATAACCCGTTAACAAGAAATTTCCTTTTCTCAAGCGACGGTAATTTCATTTCCTATTCAGGAAGAATGAACTGGATTACAACCGACACAGGTTTGCCCGTTCTCCCTCCTTCGGTAACGGCAGGAGGAAAAGGTTTTGCAATGGGTGACTCCTCTGTTGCAGGATGGAATGGTATAGCACTTGGAACAAGATCACTAGCGGGAACAGGTGCGGTTGCTATTGGTGCTCCTGAAGCCTCAGGAACGCCGGGGGCAAAAGCTACTGGCGATTTCGCTACTGCTGTGGGTGCAAGCACGGATGCTCGTTCTTTTGCGTCACTTGCTCAGGGATACTCTGCAACGGATTTCGACACGTCGCAAAGTCAGGACGGCAATCACGGACAGAATGTAGTGGTTGGGGCTGATGCTTCAAATCAATTAGGCTCTGCAAATTCAACGGCTGTAGGCTATGCAAGTGAAACCGATAAAAGTAACGGAACAGCCCTCGGTATGAATGCGAGAACGAAAGGATTGAACAACATCGCGCTCGGTGCTTTTTCAGGATACAACAACACTGCAAATTATGATATTTGCATTCAGAGCATTACAGGGCAAAGCACATCCGCCTTTGATTCAACTACAGAGATAGGGAACGGCGGAGTAGTGACGGCGAGAAATGCAAGAGAATTTCTTTACGGCAACGGCAACACAACTACTACAGGACTACTTGCAGTATTTGCGAACGGCGGCAAAGATGGCAATGCCTCTACTTTTGATTGCTTGCAAATTGCGAAGAATGGTAATGTTACATGCGGCGGCACGATAACAGCTACTAATTTTTCAGGGGTTAAATCAACGTGGAGCGTCAATGCCCCAGTAGGCACATTTAATAGATATGCTCCGCTTAATGCAGGAACGCCAAGTGCATCGTATCCGACTGTTGGGAGCTATTCAAATATCGTAGCCACAATAGCTCCGTTTTCAGGTACGATCAAAAACTTATATGCAAACTCTGTGTCGGGCTCGCCGGATGGCACAGACACGATAATGATTTATAAGAATGGTATAGCTACTGCATTGTTCGCAATTTACCCAAATGGAGTAAAGAGCGCGAGCAATACGATAAGCTCAGTAACATTCGTGGCAGGGGATTTTCTTTCGGTTGCTTATATCGGCGGTGGCAATTTGAACGATTGGACTATGAGTGTCGAAGTTGATGCGAACTAAACTCAAAGAACTCTATAAACTGGATATATAAATGAACTTCGTCGTAAATAAATCGGACATAGAGAAGATTTCAAAGAAGCTAACGAACTTCGCAGAAAAGAAAGCTCTAAAGATAGCGGCAACAGTAGTTCAAAAACAGGAATTAGAGCAAACTTCAATAGGAAGAAATTATAAAGGCGAGTTTTTTAAGCGGTATAAAAAAGCTACGGTTTACGAGAGAAAAAGAATGGGTTTGCGAACGGACATTGTAAACCTAACCGTGACAGGGGAATTAAAGCAATCACGTTATTTTGATACTTCAACAAATGAGTTAAGGTACGATGATAATAACGAAGATTTAGCGGGGTATCTTAACGACGGTACAGAGAATATGAACGCAAGGGAGTTTGTAGGCATTTCTCCTATGGATATTCCCCTAATTGAAGAAGCGGTAGTGAGAGGCTTAGATAATTTGAAATAAATGCAGGCGCAAAATTACAATTACGATGATGCTCCTGCACAAAGAGTTATTACGGATGTAATAGCTAAACTTCGTTCTTTGACAGATAACGACAACGATCCGAATAAGCCGAGTTTTAATACGGTGCTTCCGTTGACCGAAAGTTCATACGCGGATATTTTAGAGCAATCAGCCCCCGCCGCGTTCGTTTATTTCGGGGAAGAGGCGGAAGGATACAATTCTTCAAATCAATTCGACGAAATGTATCTTTTTACTCCGCTCAAAATACTTTTTATGAGTTACATACCGAATAATAATGATGGGACTTACCCCGACATTCAACGGTATATGATGCAAATTCATAGAAAAGTATTGCAGAATTTGCGAGTTCCAACGGATGACCTAACGACGGGAATCCCGTTCCAAAAGAATTCAGCAGGGCAAGAGATTTGGGAATTTAGAACAGCAGAAGGCGGCGGGGAAAATCTTTGGAAATCAGTTCATCACAGATTCGATGTGAACTCAAAATGGATTGATGAAGGACGATCTATCAAATCGCAGTATTATTTGCATTCTTTAGAAATAGTAGTTCAGGTAAATAATTTCGTACCACAGACATGAAGATAATCGGAAATGGAGATAGTAAGAAAATAGCAATCGCTTTTACCGGACACGGTATAGGGGATGATATTTCTGCTATGCCAGCGATTGCCCAAAAGATTTCCGAAGGATTTGATATCACTGTTTTCTGTAAGCCGTTCACAAGAAAAATCTGGACTTCGTTGGGATGCAAAGTTTATCCTTCGGTAAACCCTAAAGATGATGAAGAGCATTTTTACAGATTCAAATGCTTTATAGGTGAAAATTTTGAAGGGCAACGCGAAGTTTTTGATTTGAGAAATGAGTTCGGCATTATTTATGAATTAGATCAATGGAGCGTAGGATATTCAGGGGTTAAGGCGGCATTCCATTCAAATAGGATAGAGTATTTCGCAGAACTGATAGAGACTACGCCGAAGAGAGATTTTTCATGGGTTGAAGTTTTGAAGCCACAAAGAGTTTTCGGAGATGAATATATTCTATTCGCACCGGATTCCGCTTCAAAGAACAGAAGAATTTTACAGCAGAAAAAACTCTACAAAGAGTTATTGAAAAATAATAAGATAGTAATGTTTGGGCAGTCGTGCTTATATTTCTTCAATAGAGAAATAAAGCCAATGCCGAGGCATAATAAGAAGGATAGGATTCGCGTTGCAGTAAAAAAAGTAATGCGATACTTTAGGAAATTATCTATACTTTTTAAGAATAGGAATTTTGATAAGAAGAAAATTTTAGCCGATTCGTTTGATGAATTTCTTGCATATATTTATTCGGCTAAATTGGTAGTAGGTGCGGATAGCGGTACGATGAATACTGCAAGAGCTTTAGGCGTACCGACGCTCTGTATATTCGGGAGCACTCCGAATATCGCAGCAGAGCAATACAAAGATTTTAATGCGTCGCGTTTTGATGTCATAAAATGCGAGTTCACGCACGAAGGAGTTGACATAGAAGATAAATTTAATTATATTTTGGAGAAAACAAAATGGCAGAAACAGGACATCAGGGCGTAGTTATAGGGCATGAGCCCGGAAGTAGGTTTGATAACATCAGACTCACTCCGCAAAATTTAGCATTCAATGCTTCCGATGCGATAACGCCCGGATTGCGCGACGAGGGCCTTATGGAAATTAAACCGATAACAGGGAAAGATATTGCCAATAGGGATAAGGCTTTTCAGCACGAGGCAACAGTAACATATACAACGGAGCAAATTAAACCGCTCTATTGGGCAAACTACGTACAACTTGCAAGAGGATACGTTGACGCGCAGTTCAAAGCGATTGGCGGCGGCGCAACCTCTATGGGATGGTTTACATTTATAAACAACGCAGCCGCTTTAGGCGCACAAGCTACGGGCACAACGTCTTTAGGTATGAAGATCAAAAGAACTATTAACGGTAAAAATGCAAATTGCGTTATAACGTTAAACTCTTACATTACTTCATTACTTTCTACCGATGAACTGGATTTTCTTTTCAGTTCTTCGACCGCCGCACTGGCGGCAAATACGGGCGGTACTACTTTGGGGCTAACAGCAGAAGCCTACGATAGACAAAGTATAGTAATCCCTATCTTTGATTCTTTCTCGGTGCAAAATTCAATCACTACCGCCGCTCCTGGTAAAGTAGGGATGGACTCAGAAATAACATGGGAGTCGTACGGAGGCAAGCCAGATAATAGAAATCGCTCCTTCGTTCAGGGCATTAGAATCGCTGGGAAAGTGCAAATTGTTGATATGAATTATTTGCAAGCCAAAGCATTCTTGACCGATTACCGTGAAGATGTCGCAGTCCTAAAAGCATTTGATAAATCAGGCAACGATTACAAATTTACTAACGGTGTAGTATCTAATATCCCCGATTATAGATTATCTGAAAAGCCGGGCGATTCATGGATTGAAGTTACTTTAAGTGGCGACGTTCCAGTAAACCCGGGCGGATACACGGACACTACATATATGGATTTAGGTCAGTCTTCAGCAGTTGAGGAAGTTTATAAAGGAAAAATTGGTTACAACTAATGCAATATAAAGATAAGCGTAACGGCGAAATCGTTGACATTGAAAAGATAGACCCGAAATTTCATAACACTACGAATGAAGACCATCCATATAAAGTAACTCATACGGATGGTAGCTCTTCTCAGCATGGTGCAAATTACTACATAACCGAAGCCCGTTTGAAGGCGCAGTTTGAACCGTTAAACGTTCAAAAGAAAGAAGTTAAGGAAATGAATAATAATTCAGATAACATTCAGGCGGAAGAAACGTAAAATGCAACGTTTTAACCAACTAAAAATATATGAAATATCTGATAGTTCTTTTACTGATTTCAGGATGTGCGGCGAATCCAATAAGCGCACCACAAACTTATTCGCATAATCTCTCTGGATCATGGAGCGACGGTAAGGCGTGGAATATATCTCAAAATGGAGATAGTATTTTAGGTAGCACGGGATGGCTAAACGGAAGCCCGTATATGCCAGACTCTTCAACTGCAATCGGAGTTATAGAGAATGATTCTGTGTTTATCATGGAGAGAGATTACCAATATGGGGCGGCTACTCTTCATAAGATTCGGGCACAAATAAATAAAAATGATACTCAGCTTGACGGAGTCTGGACTGGGCAATTTTTAGGCGGCACTGAATTACAGTGGCATTGTACCCGCGAGAAGTAGAAGTTTTTTTTAACATAGGGGATTTGTTTTTATAGAATGGACGGGATTCTTAACGGAATCCCGTTTTTTTTTTATAATCAAAGATTAAATATGTCATTTCAACCAAGAGCACCAAAACCGATAAAGCAAAGAGAGTACACGGATGTTCAATTCGTGGCAGGGGAACAATGGACGTGGCAAATACCTGATAGTTTCACACTTTCAGAGATTGCACGAATAAGACAAATTCCTTACAGCCATGCCCATCTATGGCTAACGCGAGAACTTAACAAATCAATAGCCGAACAAGCAGACGACGACACGCCGCATTCGCAAATTGTAAAGACGCAACAGGAACAAGCGGCGGGAATGATTCTCCGAACTCTTGCCGCTCAAAATAAAGAAACAAGAATTATCCCGAACGATGACATGCTAAAATCGGTCATGGATAGATTCTTTAATAATTTGGGCGTAAATGAATGGAGTGATAGAGTTTGTTTAGATCAACTCAATCTTATTTGTTTGCCAAAAGATAAAAATACTCCTAAACTTTCAACGGTAGCAGACCGAGCGGATAAGGAGTTGATGAACGATGCTATAAATTTTTTCTACTTGAGTCAGAAGCCTTCGACGAAAGAAAGCGAAGGGCAGGAATCATCGGAGAACGCTTCTGGCAAAAAAGACAAGAGTTCAAAGAAGAAAATAGATACGGGCACTACCTAACAACGAAGGGCGAGAGATTCCTTGTATCCGCTACGGATTTTATTCCAACGGAATATCAAAATCTTCTCACGCTTATTCAGGTATCCGAATCTTATGAAGAGTATATTTCATTGAAGGGCACGGAAGGCGGCATTGATGAAATAACAGAGTATCTTTCTTTGAAAAGCGCACTTAAATCGTGTGAAAAGGTAAACGATGGTATAATTGCAGAAGAAAATAAACCTACATGAATGCTAACGTAAGAATAAAATTCAGTGCCGATACTTCGGACGTTGATAAAAGTCTAAAGTCCTATGCAACGCAATCCTCAAAAGACGGCGGTTCGCAATATGCGAAAAGATTAAAAGACCATGAGAAGTATTTAGGGGATGTTGCGACTCTCGAAAAGCGCACAAATAAAATCATAGACGGCATTGAAAAAGAACGCGGCGAACTCTCTACAAAATACTCCAAACTTTCTTTCAAAAATTTAGAGAAAGAATACGATACTCATCATAATAAAATCCGCACTCTCACCAAAGCACTTTCCGTTTTTCAACTTGACGATACGAAGGCAAGAATACAGCAACAACTGGCGGCTGAAAAATCACTCACAAAGGAATTAGATTTAGAATATAGAAAACGCGATGAAGTAAACCATAAGGGCGAGGGTTCAAAAAATGGAATTCTTGGCACTGGAAGAAACCTTATAAATTCTACTGGATTAGGTTTCGGGTTATTGGCAGGCGGAGGTTTAGCGGCTGCCGTAGGGATTGCCTTAAAGCAAGGCGTTACTGATGCTGCTAATTTTGAAAGTGCTTTAATCCACTTATCAAATACTACGGGAATTTCTGGAGAGGCGTTAGATAAATTAGGAGAAAAATTAAGAAAAACTGCTATTGCATATAATACAGAATTGCCGGATGCCGTTGCTGCCACAGAAAATATACTTCGTTCATTAGGGCAAGAATTTGTAAGTAATATAGCCGCCACAAACTCCGCCACTGATTCGGTTTTGCTTTTATCTAAGGCTCAAAAAATAACAGCGGAAGAATCTTCAACGATCTTAACGGGGACACTCCATCAATTTGGATTAGCAGTGGGTAGTGCAGATCAACAAGCAGAGTCATTAAAAAATATAGCTAATGTGTTGGCTGCTGCTTCGCGCGAAGGTACTGCAAAAATGCCACAACTTGCAGAAGGATTAAAAACTGCCGGAATAGTGGCTCATAATGCAGGGATTTCATTAGAAGAAACGGCTGCCGCTATTGAAGTTCTAAATAAGAATAGCGTCGATGGTGCAGAAGCAGGCGGCAAGTTCGCTCTATTTATCACAAAGATTTCGGCAGGAACTCCCGCAATGTCTCACGCTCTTGAGAGACTTGGATTAAGTTACGATATGATTAACCCCGAAAAAGTAGGGTTAAATAAATCCATCGAATTATTAAAGGAGAAATTAAATGGAGTAGGAAACCCAGTTAATAGAATGGAAATCCTAACTCAGATTTTCGGGCAAGGTGCGAGAGGTGCTATTAAAATAGCGGAGGCACTCATGCAGGATTCCGTTGCCTTAGCTACTACGACTCAAAAAATAACAGGGACGAATGCGGCTCAAGAACAGTCTAATAAAACAATGGAATCGACTGCCGAGCGATTCAAACATGCAAAGATTGAGGAAGAAAATTTTGCTATTTCTCTGGGGCAAAAACTTATGCCTATGCTTTCGGGCATTCTTTCTACTGCAAATGATTTAGTTGATGCTTTTAAGAAATTATTCTCTCCTGAAAGCTATGGCAAGGAACAAGTCGCTAATTTAATAGAAAAAACAAGAGACGAAACACGCGGGTTGGCTACAAGTTTAGTAGCAGGGAAATACTTTAATAAAGACGTAGCAAGAAAAGAATTAGTTGATTATGCCTCTCAGCATTTATCACATGGCAACCCATTAGCTTTAACGATGGAGCAGCAGTCTCAAATCGTTACCGAAGTAAATACTATTTTAGATCAAGCTATTTCCGACAAAGCTATTTCATCAGCTAAACCTAAAAAAGATAATAAATTTGGTGCGGACTTTAAGAAATCCAAAAAAGACGTAGCTCAAGAGGCATTCGATGCAGCTAAAGCGCAGAATGCAGTCTTAAAAGAAATAGCTATTAATGCAGCCTACGATCAATTTCAAATAGACCATTCCGAACTCAATTTTACACGCGCAAAAAATGCAGCAGAGGAAGAGGAGCGGCAAAACAATTTAGCGGCAGTAAAAAATTATTATATAGCTAAAGGAGTAGTTGGCAAAGAGGCTCTTTCTAAAGCTATAGCGATTGATAAGGATGGGGTGGCGATCATTACTGCTGGGAACGAAGCGCGGGACAAGCTTTACCAACAGGATTTGACTAATTATAAGGCTTATCAAAAATATCTTTTCGATCAAAAGAATTATGCTAATGAAATTGATTACAAGCTGCAAACAATAGAATACGATTTTAGGGTTAAAAATTATCTTGAGAAAGAAAAATTATTTGATACAGTTGCAGCGAGAGATAAAGTAAAAAAAATAGAACAATTAGATAAAGAGAAAAAATTTAACGAAGAGCTTCTAGCGGTTATTACTTCACCTGCTTCAAAAGCATACACGGCGTGGTATGAACAGTTTTTTAAGCCGATAGATGAAGACGCAAGAAAGACGGGCAATGTGCTTGAGGGAATGTTTTCAGACATCGGAAAAGCTGCAATGAAATTACTTGAGAGTAAGGCATTGGAAGTTCTTTCTGAATCTCTCTTCGGTAAAAAGAAAAGAGATAAAGAGCGTGGTGAAGCAGTTGAATTTCCTTTGCGTAGCGATCTTTATAAAGAGGCATTAAAGCCAATTACGGGTGCACAGGGAGAAACAAATGAATCCCCCGCACTTAGCCCTATAGATGAGGCATTGAAGGTTCTCTTCGGCAATAGTTTTGCTTTAGGCGGCTACACGGGAGATGGAGATTCATCTAAACTCGCTGGCATGGTTCACTTCGGAGAATATGTAATTTCAGCAGAGACAGTAAAAAAGTTAATGGCGGGGGAAACTGCAAAAGGAGGATCGCTGCCATACGCACAGCTTAATGAAGGTGGCGGTAGTGAAAGCAAAGATCAAACAAAAATCGCACGGCATTATAAAGAGATGCAGGATTTTATGGATAAACCTGAGATTGCAGAGGGGCTTTCAAAAGGATTTAATTTAGATGAATCTTTATCCGAACTTGAAAGAAGAACAACGACATTAAACGCTTTACTTGGCAAAGGTTTTGGCACTACCGCATTAAGAGATTGGGGCAATCTGAAAGTAGGCGGTTCGGACGCTGATACTGCTGGCGGATTTGATGAGATAGGACGTGGCGGCGGTTTAGAGCAATTACATTTTGAATCTAATATAATTGCTATGCTACAAGGTAAACGTTCTCCGATTGCAGGAATTACGGATTCGGAGACTACGCGAAAAATAACAATGGCACAAGAGGAATTCGGTAAAGCAGACTCGCCATTGACTGATAGTAAAGCAGATAAAAAAGCAGACGGCGAAATTATAGGGGCTTCTATCGCAACAACATTATTAAAAACAGCAGGGAGCGCAAAAAAAGGGAATGGCATAACAGCCGCCCAAGGCGTTGGAGCTTTAGGTTCAATTCTTTCCGTTATTCCGGGGTTAAACATTTTTGGGAGTATCCTTAGCGCGGGTGCGGGATTATTCGCGGATGGCGGCTACACGGGCGGTAAACCCGGCGAAGTTCGCGGCATAGTTCATGGGGACGAACATGTATTCACATCCCCTCAACTTAACGGACTATTTGCGAAGATTCAAAACACGGGCGGTAGTTCTGCCAATATTGAAAAAGCAATAGCAAGGTTAAATCAACCTCAAGTTATTCCGATAATTTATGATACATTCGGCGCGAAACTTTCCGCCGATAGAGTTCAGGCAAACAACAAAGTTAGAGCACTCGGATAATGGCAACACCTCATTATAAACAAGTAAGAATTCAGGCATTCCAAAGTAACATTGGAAAATTCCTCATTGCTATAAACCGAGCTTCTCCTACGGGCACGAAGAATGACGGGCGTTATACCTATGATAATTCGGATTTAGATTTTACGCTCCCCGCAGCCGATACGATCATTCTGGATTCGTTCGATCTTTTGATGTCCCCTGATTTAGAGATTCAAAAGACGAAACAGGAAAACGGGCTTATACTTTTATCTGATTTATTAGATGTTGAATTCGACTCCCCGTTTTCTTTTTCAAGCGTAACGAATAGTACTCCCGTTTCATACGACTTAATCCCCGAACTTCTCACGCTCTTTGAATGGATGCTATTTGATGAGAATGCAAAGTATACTCTTCGGATAATCCGCCAAAGAAACGATAATACCTACGAACATTTATATTGCGGGGATTTCAGAAGAAAAGATTTCAAATATACAAACATAGGAATAATTAGTGCGCCTGAAACGGCTACTGAATTAACGCGGAAGAAAGTAACAATAAAATCCTCGCCACTCATTCAACGATTGAATGATGTCCTTGTTCAGGATATTTTGTGGACATCCTCAGATGTCGATACGGCTCAATATAATATATACGGTGGCTTATATATAGGCACGAAGCCCGGAGTTCCAGCCGTCCAAAATCATCCGATCTTAACAATCGGGAATGATTATATAAATGGGAATAATCCGCAATTCAATCCCGGCACTGTTGGCAGCAGATTTGCAACTGATACCTTAGTGACGAGCGGCAACGGAGTTGACTATATTGTTGCGGGGAAAACTGTAACTATAAATGGGAAAGTTTATACATTCCAAAATGCAATAACAGGCGGTAGTGCAGACGGGGATGTTTTAGTAGGAAAAGTCGGCGGAGGCGGACATGATATAGATTCTCTTAAAAACTTATCGGACGCTATAAATTTAATTCCATTTAGCTCAGGTTCTGCATACGCAGCCGCAACAACTGCTTTAGGCGTAGCCACTGCTTTTGCGCCCGCACCATATATTACGGGAGAGATTGCGATGACATTGCAAGCCTCGGTAATTGGCACTGCCGGGGATGGAATTTTAACATCAACAACTATACCGTCAAGTATTTGGGTTAATGGCAAAACGGCGGGTGGAACCGACGTTACGTCCGGTAATGTAATGGATGATCCTGACCTATTGCAGCCATTCGTTAGCCATCTACCTAATCCAGAGCAAGGGAGCGGAAATTTTCCTCAGGGCACTTGGAGCATAACGTTAAAAAGCATATTCACAAAAATTTTCTCGCACCCAGATATTGGATATACTTTTTTAG
>Ga0105238_10002097_pt1 | contig 20143 bp, 17 predicted proteins | sample KBSC34metaG_FD_81526 | JGI IMG/M metagenome (GOLD analysis project Ga0105238, IMG submission 81526) | Corn rhizosphere microbial communities from Kellogg Biological Station, Michigan, USA - KBS C3-4 metaG | ecosystem: Host-associated > Plants > Roots > Rhizosphere > Soil | place: Michigan, USA... | reverse complement strand
AGCGATGAATTTCTACCGCCTTTCCAATGAACAGTTAGTCGAAGAGTATGGCCAACCAGACCTGCTCGCGCTACTACAGCAAATTGGGGCGGTGCCGAAATAGATATGTCTACTGATCGCTTCGCCAAATCATCCTGTAAGTCTTTCGTAACGATTGATCACTTCCTACATTCCTTGCACCCCTGACACTCTGGGCAAGGAGACAGCCATGGCCGTTTCAGTCGAGCGCGGAAAGGGGTTGGGAACTTCATGAAAACCGGTGCCCGATGCAAGAATCAGTAAGAAGCAGTTGCTTACACGGGGCTCTTGGCGGCTGAATACTCCTCACGCCCCGATCTGAAAATGAGGAGACGTCCATGCGTTTTCTTGCTGATTTGGCATTATTCGTTGAGGTTGCCAACACGGGTAACTTTCGCCGGGCGGCGGTCGCGTTGGGAATGCCCGCATCGACTCTCTCGCGACGCATCAGTGCGCTCGAACAGGAGCTAGGCTTCCAGCTTATCCACCGCTCTTCACGAACGTTCGCGTTAACGGACGCAGGCAATGCTTGTTACGAGCAATCCAAAACCCTCGTCACCGAAGCGAAGCGCATCCAGGAGAATGTTGCGGGGATTGCCCATCAAGCATCTGGGCATATCCGGTTGGGCGTACCGTTTGATCTGGCACAGACCATTTTCCTTCCGCTGTTCGCGCGATATATGGACGAAAACCCCGGCACCTCGATTGAGGTCCTATCGATCAGCGGCCATCCGAACCTCCTTGCAGAGAGCCTTGATATGGCCATCTGGGTGGGACATCAACTTCGCCTGCCGGATTCCTCGTTCTGGTCGCGCCGGATCGGGACATTTGCGCGTCGCCTGTTCGCCTCTAAGGAATATTTGCGAAAACATAAAAATATCCAAGAACCAAAAGACCTGGGCGATCATTCATGTATTCGCTTCGTGCACGGAGAACCGGTCAACAATTGGGAGCTGCATCGCGGACGCGATCGCAGGACAGTCACGGTGAGCGGATCCGCCATGGCGAACTCGGTTGGAATGCTCGCAAGATTCTCGAAGGAAGGCATGGGCATAGCACCGCTTCCGGACTTCCTTGCGTTCCATCCAGGATTCGGAGATGGCCTCGTCAGAGTACTTAGTGACTGGGAAGGCACGCCAGCGCATCTCTTTGCCGTGACGCCTTCTGAGTTACAGCCCAAACGTGTTCGTAAGCTCGCCTCCTTTATGAACGAGAATTTCGAAGCCGCGTTGAACAACGTAACTTCAATCCGTTAGGGAGCCGACTGCCTCCCCGGCGTTGTAGCCGTCACGACCGGTTTCATTGTTCCAATTATGGAATCATGCTTTCCATGAAAGGTTGACTCGCGGGTACACGCCCGGACGTCTCTTGTATCGTACCGGCCCCATTACGGCGGCACGAAGGAGAGATTCAATGAAGATTCTTATTACAGGCGCAACCGGCAATGTGGGCGGGGAGGTTGTGAAGAATCTGCACAAACGTGGTGTCGAGATTCGGGCCTTGGTCCGCAAGCCAGAGGCAGCGAAGCTTCCTTCTGGCGTGGAGGTCGTTGCCGGTGATCAGACCGATCCCGAGTCCATCCGCACAGCCGTCAAAGGAATCGATAAGCTCTTCCTGTTGAATGCTGTCGTCGCCGACGAACTCACGCAGGCACTCATTACCTATGGGATTGCGAAGCGGGCTGGAATCAAGCATGTGACTTATGTGTCGGTCTATAAAGCCGACCGTTTCCGTGACGTACCCCACTTTGCCTCAAAGGTCGCAGTCGAAAACGCGCTCCGCGAGTTCGGCGTCCCGTTTACCATCCTCCGTCCAGGCTACTTCTTTCAGAACGATCTCACGGTCAAGCCTCTCCTACAGCAGATGGGGATCTATCCCATGCCGATCGGCACGGCGGGTATCTCCGCAATCGATTCACGCGATTTGGCCGAAGCGGCAGCAATCACGCTTGCTGAGGCAGGTCACGAAGGACAAACCTACGATCTTGTGAGCTCGTCCCAGATCAGCGGCCCTGGCAACGCGGCACTGTGGAGCAAAGCGCTCGGTAAAGAGATCTTCTACACGGGCCACGACTTCGACGCCTGGGAGAAGCAGATGAGCACGCAGCTTCCGGGATGGATGGCCTATGACATGCGAACCATGCTGGAGGGCTACGTAGAACGCGGGTTCGCCTCGACCGAAGCGGACGTAAGCCGCGTGACAAAGCTGCTGGGCCACGCCCCTCGAACGTACGAGGCCTTTGTGCAGGAAGCCACTGCCGAATGGTCAAAAAGCGAGCAGCGCTAACACATCACATTCAAAGGTTCAGAGGGAGAATGACAATGAAAGCACTACGCATCAGTGACTACGGAGCACCTCTTCACATCGACGAAGTTCCCGTTCCCACTCCGGCGCCGGGACAGGTACTAGTCGAAAACTTCTACACGAGCATGAATGGCGTCGATCCTGGACGTGGCCAGGGTTTCCTGCGCCAGGTCTTCCAGCTTCAGTTTCCGTGGACACCTGGAGGTGATGTTGCCGGCCGCGTCGCTGCCCTTGGCGAAGGCGTCACCAACTTCAAGGTGAGCGATGAAGTGTTTGGCTACACCAGAGAAGCCGGTGCATACGCGGAGTTTGTTTTGGTGAACGCTGCGAGTCTTGCTCATCGGCCCACTTCGATCTCTGCTGAAGTGGGAGCGGCGATCGCGCTCGTTGGGCAGACGGCTACGCAGATGCTGAGTCTCTCGAAGGTCAGGGCCGGACAGACGCTGCTCATTCTTGGCGCTTCCGGCGGAGTCGGCACGCTGGCGATTCAACTGGCGAAGAACTCTGGTGTCAAAGTCATCGCGACTGCTCGGGGAAGCAAAGCTTCCGCCCTCCAGGATCTGGGAGCCGAGCCTGTCATCGACACGTCAAAGCAGCGCTTGGAAGACATCCCGAAGGTTGACGCCGTGCTCAACCTCGTCGGAGGAGACACGGTGGTGCCGTCCTACGCACTCGTGAAGAAAGGCGGTGTTGCTGTGACCGCGAACCGGCCGCCGATCGAAGAAGAAGCAGAACGCCTCGGCATCGAAGCCAAGTTCGTCGAGACGAATGTCACAACAGAAGGGCTGGACGCCTTCGCGGCTCTGGTCACGAAGAGCAAGGTTAAGCCGCAAATTGCTGCGGTAAAGACGCTCTGGTCCCCTGAAACCCTGTGGGACGAGCATGAGACCCAAAACATCGGCAAGGTTGTCTTTTCCATACGTCCCTAGTTGGGAGGACCTCGGCGGAGCCGCTCTACCGAAGTCGATGCTTCTATCAGTCCACCAGGGAGCAGATCATCCGGCGAGGCTGCTGTAGCTCATGCCCGTACCCGAATCAAAAAGGAGTTCCAAATGTCGGAGAATCGCGTCGCTCTCGTTACCGGAGCCAACAAGGGAATAGAGCTGCAGATTGCCATGGATCTCGCAGGCCACGACCTCACCGTTCTGATCGGCTCACGGAAGTACGAAAACGGTGAAGCAGCCGCCAAACAAATCGGCGATAGGGCCATGCCATTTAACTCGATGTGACGGATCAAACATCGATTGCTGCGGCGGCCGAGCGCATCCGTCAGGAGTTCGGCCGCCTCGACGTCTTAGTGAATAATTCCGGCATCGTTGGCATTATTCGACACTCCTGTGAACTCCACTTCGTTTTCAACAACTCTTCGAAGCACCGCCGGTCGAACGAACGATGAACGTGTACGCAAGCCTCTCGCGGGAGCAGTAGTCCTCACCGGCACTGGAAGTTTCGAGCGTCCTGTGTATCTCCGCTTCCGGTGTACTGCGCGTGTTTTGGATAGGCGCACAGCGGGCGGCTGCGTCCCGGAAACGCGCTGCCAGTGGCAACCACCGACTCGGGCGCCGTGCCCTTCTCTACCCACCCAACGAGTGCTCTGAGCATGTCGAAGTGATCCAACGACGGGCCGCCTCCGCAGTGAGCCATTCCCGGCACAAGGAACATCCGGCTCCACTCCGCCACCTTGTCCGCTCCGCCATTCGTTGCGGCCAGCGACCTGTAGTATCCGAGCGTGTCGAGCGGTGAGAACCACGGATCGCTGTCGCCGTGAAAAAAGATCAGCTTCCCGCCGTTCTGCGAGAACGTAGACAGGTTTGTTGATGCTGGCTCAACCAGCGGATCCGACGCATGCAGCGCAGCGGCATCCACATCGAGTTGAGTAGCGGTGGTGTACGGGCCGAACAGACCATTCTTGCTCAGCGCCAGCAAACCGGGTATGCCGGTTGTCGAAGCAATACCCGCGTCGTAAAGAAAGCCAGGGTAGACCTGCGTTCCGTAGGTATTCCTGGGCCCCGCGAACGCTTTCTTGATTGCCGCAATCTTTTCAGGCGCGATGCACCTCTCCGCCTGCCCCGATTTGCAGGCGAGCACCGCGGGATCAAAGTCGCACCCGATTGGATCGAAGATCATGCCGTCCGCCACGCCATCGCGCCCGTCGCACTGCTTCATCAAGCCATCCATAAAGAGCTTGCGATCCGTCTCAGTCAAAAACTTGTCGATCTCCGGCTTACCGGAAGCGTCCTTGGGCGACGCCTGGTTGTAGGCCACCGGAATCCACTGTGCAATCGCGAGGTTCGACAGGCCCGTACGCATCGCAGGATCGCCCGACACAATGCCGTTGAACACCGTCGGAAAACGCTGCGACAGGATCATGCCCTCTCGCCCGCCTGTGGAGCACCCCACGAAATAAGAGTGGGCCGCAGGCTTCGTGTAATAGCGGTCGATGATTTGCTTGGCCACTCCCGCGACCTCAGCGTTGGCCATGTATGCGAAATCCAGATAAGCCTGCTGGTCGCGCATAAAGCTGAAGTCGAAACCGCCGGTCTTCGCCTTGTGTCCAGAGTCCGTGCTTGCAACAGCGAAGCCGCGAGAAAGCGCTGGCTTGTCTCCTGTGTAGCTCGCTCCGGTGGGGTATGCCACTACACCGTTGCCGCCACCGCCGCCCTGCATCACGAAGTCCCCGATCCATGCGCTCGGCTCCGGAAGGGCTACTGAAAACCCGATCCCGAACTCTACACCATCAGCGCCCTTGCGGCGGTTGAGCCTGCCGTCAACGCGGCAATGCGCGGTTAGAGGTCCGACGGCCGATGCCCCGGGATAGGCAGGCGCAATGGTTTTCCCCGCCGGAACCAGTTCGGAATTCGTGATCTCGACTCCGGTGAAATTTGCACTTTTCAGGGCGGCGCAGTGGTTCGATGAATCAGACTGCGCCTGTGAAGCAATCGAAAATACTACGAGCACGACAGTTCCGATCTCTGAATACCTCATTCGAATTGCCTCTCAAGATGTCCGCCCCTGCTTGCTGCCAAGGGTCCGCGGAACTCTCGACTATACCCATTCCAGAGCCGCTCAAGCAACCTAAAATAAATCGCTTTATTCGCAGCTCGCGCCGATCCTGAGGTTGCTGAGGGTGGCGCGATTGGGGTCCACTTATTCCTGGCCGTCCGCCTATCGACGGGGTGGAAGCTTCGGTGCCGACGCAGGAGCGGAGCTCGTTACGTATGCAGCCGTAACATCGAGCCTCGCTTTAAGTGGATCCCTTTCGGCTACCGGACCGTTCTCGGTGAAATCCATCACCATGTCGGTTGCGGGCGAGTACCGCGGCCAGGCCGGCGTGTTGCCCGTGCTTGGATCGCCCGTCTTGGAGAAGGCCACCCAGTACTTCAGCATGGCCTGCGCAATCTTTTCATCCACGGGCGCGAGCTCATTGCCGTACTTTGCTTGCACGGTATCGAAGACAAAAGGTATCTCGGTTGCATGGGGCGCACCGGGCCATTTGCTGCGCATGGACTTTGCGACATAGGAAAACCTATACACGTAGGAAGGGAGGCCTTCCGAAGCGAATACGCTCGCAACGAAACGAGCGGGCTCAACCATAAATCGATCCATGGAAACCTGGTACTGCACGGCGCGCAGGTCCCCCTTTCCGGTTGGATCGTAAGCAGCGATCGCCTTCTCGCGATCAGCACCGAATGGCGAGAACAGCTCTTCCTTATTACGCGCAAATCCGAAGCCAATATCCATGCTGTTGGTCCCGGTCATTACTGGGACGTGCCAGCCGGCGCCGGACAGTAGACAGATTGCGGATCGGATAGGACCACGCGGCCGTCGATAAAGGGGCCTGCATATCCCGGTTGATTCATCGTTGCCATGTTGAGATTGCCGAGCACTTTTTCGGCGGAGAGACGCCGCAACTTATCGAGGGCGTCCTTATCGGTTCCATCCACTCCCAGGCTGCGTGCGAGTTCGATTCCCACTGATTCAGCCGAGGGAGGCCCGTTCGGCAGAGACGTGTTGAGGTAACGCTGTCCACCGAGGTTGGTGCGGCCGCCGCCGGACTCAATGATCGCCTTCGAAAACAATCCGTGCGACAGAGGCGAGGTGAGCAACATGCTTACCGAGAATCCGCCCGCAGATTCGCCAAATACGGTCACGTTGGATGGATCGCCGCCGAACGCGCTGACGTTCTTTTGAACCCACTTCAACGCGGCAATCTGGTCCATAAAGCCGTAGTTGCCAACCATTCCGTCGGCGTTCTCCTTCGTGAGCTCAGGAAACGCGAAGAAGCCGAAGCGGCCAAGTCGATAATTGGCGCTGACAAAGACCACGCCCTGTTCGGCGAATTTGCTACCGTCATACACCGCGGGCGAGCTGCCTCCATTGACGAAGCCACCACCATATATCCAGAACATGACCGGCAGCTTCGCGTCCGCCTTCGTGCCGGCGGGACGCCACACATTCAGGTAAAGGCAATCTTCCGCCGGCTTTGTGCCGAGCGGAGCAGCGTCGCTGGGGAATGGCACCTGCATGCAATCTGCGGAGTAGGCGTTGGCCTGCCGCACATCGGTCCACTGCTGCACAGGCAGTGGAGCGCGCCAGCGAAGTTCGCCGACGGGAGGCGCTGCAAATGGCACCCCCTTGAAGGATTCGACAGGCCCCTGCGTAACGCCCTGCAACTTGCCTGAATCGGTGCCGACTACGCCGGTCTGCGAAAACAAGGGGGGCACTGCTAGTACAGCGATTGCCGCCACGGCGAGCCTTTTCAAACCATCCATCATTGCCTCCGGAACTGCTGATTGGTGCGATGCACGCGACTATAACAGCGCCCGGAAGCATGAGTACAATTCATTGATTCGAACGGAGCAATCGGATTTGCCGATTACCTATTTTTTTAGCTTCCTTTTCACATTCGCGGAAGCTGCGCTGCGATCTTCGCGCTTTCTAGCATGGAGTTTGTGCAAGAGATGGCGCACCAGGCTCTCGGAGGCCGGAGATAGAGTGGCATCTCTTCTCCGAAGCAGGTCAATCTGGCGGTTCGAAAACCGGTTATTCAGTGGAATCATGATGAAGTCCGAAGTGTCAGTGGCGGCTGCCGTCTCCGGCAGAATGGCTATCCCCAAATTGGCGCGAACGAATGCCAGGGCAGTCGGCATGAAATTTGTCTCGTAGCGTATGTCGAGGAGCAGCCGCTCGCGATGTGCAATGACCTCAACTGCATCTCTCACGCTGCTCTCCCGCCCCGGCAAGATTAAACCGTGAGCTGATGCTTCGCGAAGTGTGACGGTGTGCTTACCCGAGAGCGGGTGCCCCGGAGGCGTAAAGACAACCAGACGATCCTGAAACAGGAAAGTCGCACGAAGCTCCGCATCGCGCCCGCGGAGGGTCCCGATTCCAAAGTCAACCTCTCGCTTGAGCACAGCTTCACGCACGCGTTCCGCGATCACGTCGGAGATTTGCACGCAGATGCCCGGATAATCGTTGAGGAAGCTTCGCACCATCTCTGGAAGCGGCCCCGAGCAAACGGTGGGAAGAGCAGCGATGGACACAAAGCCAGTTGAGGCGGAACTCAGGTCGCGTGCATGTTCAACGATGGTCTGCGCATCATTGAATAAACGTTGCAGCGGGCCGAACACATCCTTGCCGGCGGCAGTGAGAGTCACTCCACGCTTGTTCCTGTCGAATAGACGGACGCCCAGGCTCTCCTCGAGTTGTTGCACCTGGACGGTCAACGCCGACTGCGAAACATGCAGGTCGTTGGCAGCGCGTGTGAAGTTGCGCGTCTCGGCAATTTTGAGAAAAGCACGAATGTGACGAAGCTCATGAATCATCGGAAATCGAGATTATAGGCTTCTGATTTATGCAATGTACATATTGATACAACGCTCTCTATACTCGCACTATTCGCGAAAGGGCTGCGCCAACGGTCGCTGAGCATGCTTGCCATTTGGGGTCTGATCACTATCCTCGGCATGATCGTGGCGATCGCCAGCCGCCGCGTATCGCCGCTGGTTGCACTCTTCCTGCTCCCGGTAACCGCCTGCGTGGCGGCCGGTTTCGGATTAAGGACCGCGCAATTTGCGCTCTCCGGGCTGGTATCAATGGCGCCCGTAGTGGCGATGTTCCTCTTTGCCATCTTGTTCTTCGGCGTATTGACCGATGCGGGGACCATTGAGCCCTTTGTCAAAATCCTGCTGCGCGGGATCGGCAAAAACCCTGTGCTCATCGTTCCGGGAACTGCTCTACTGGCGCTATTTCTACACCTCGACGGTTCCGGCGCAGTTGTCTTTCTGGTTGCGATTCCCACTTTGCTGCCGCTCTATCAAGAACTCGGGATGGATCGCAGAATCCTGGCATGCGCGGTATCGTTGGCGGCAGGCGTGAACTTTCTGCCGTGGACGGGACCCACAATTCGCGCTGCCACCGCGCTCCACACCACTCCCATAGCATTGTTCAGGCCTTTGATTCCTGTTCAGATCGTGGGCCTGGTCTATGTTTTTGCTGTTGCTGTGTATCTCGGACGTAGAGAAAGCAGGCGCATTGGACAGACGAATTCAAAGTTCATGCCGGCGAGCGCAACTGCCACGATCGCTGCTCCAGGTTCGCGTGTTCGCTTGGCCTGCAATTTGATTCTCGCCTTCGCAGTTCTCAGCATGGTGATCAGCGGCAAGGTTGAGCCGGCAATCGCGTTCATGCTGGGCACGACGCTGGCTCTGCTCCTCAATTTCAGATCAGTGCGCGAACAGAGCGCGGCGATTGATCGGCATGCGAAAGCTGCGCTGTCGATGTGTGCCATTCTCTGCTCGGCAGGCGTGTTCACGGGGATACTGAAAGGCAGCGGCATGCTCGCCGCCATGGCGAACGCGTCCATCGCACACATACCGCCAGCGTTCGCGCCGCATATTCCGGTCGTGCTCGGCCTGGTCGCCATGCCGTTGAGTCTGTTGTTCGATCCTGACTCTTTTTACTTCGGAATTCTCCCTGTGCTTGCTGCCGCCGTTCAGGGCTTTGGACTGCCTGCGGCGAGCGTCGCGGAAGCCGCACTACTGGGGCAGATGACAACCGGCTTCCCCGTAAGTCCGCTCACGCCGGCGACATTTCTTGTTACAGGACTAAGTGAAATCGAGTTGAGCACCCATCAGCGTTTTGCTGGACCATATCTTCTGGGAGCGTCCGTCGTCATGACGATCGCAGCCGTCCTGTTTCATGTCATACCACTGTGAGAGGGTTCGTTTAGGAGGGCGCGGATGAAGAAGATCAGAATCGGCGCGGGAGCGGGTTTTTCTGGAGATCGGATTGAGCCCGCGGTGGAACTCGCCGAAAAAGGACGTCTCGACTTCCTTGTCTTCGAGTGCCTGGCCGAGCGAACCATCGCATTGAGTCAGCTACGCAAGCGTGAAGATCCTAACGGTGGCTTCGATCCGCTTCTCGGCGAACGCATGCAGGCTGTTTTGCCGGCATGCTGCCGCAACGGAGTTCGTGTGATCAGCAACATGGGTGCGGCCAACCCGCATGCGGCTGCGCGAGAAACAATCGAGATCGCCCGAAGGCTGGGACTTCACGGATTACGTGTTGCATGTATCGAGGGGGATGACGTTCTGCATCTCAAAGATGCCTTCAGGCCCTTCGACGATCAGCCGCTTCCAGATAACAACAAGATTATCTCCGCGAATGCATACTTAGGTGCTGACGCCTTGGCGGAGGTGCTGGATCGCGGTGCGGATGTTGTTCTGGTGGGAAGAGTGGCTGACCCCTCGCTTTTCTTGGGAGCACTGATTCACGCGTTTGGATGGAACACGGAAGCGTGGGACTTGATTGGCCAAGGCACCGCAGTAGGGCACCTGCTGGAATGCGCTGGGCAACTTTCAGGCGGTTACTTTGCGGATCCCGGATATAAAGACGTGCCGGATCTGGATCGACTTGGATTTCCGCTGGCAGAGGTATGCGAAGACGGCTCTGCGCTCTTGACCAAGGTTGAAGGTTCTGGCGGGCTCATCACCCAACAGACCTGCCGCGAACAGATACTGTACGAGGTCCTGAACCCGTCTTCGTACATAACGCCCGACGTCATCGCTGACTTCACAGAGGTCCGTTTCGAGCAGCAATCACCTGGCGCAATGCGTGTGTCCGGCGCAAGGGGGAAGCCAAGTCCGCGGGATTACAAAGTCTCAATTGGAACTGATGACGGATTGATCGCTGAAGGCCAGATCTCGTATGCGGGACTGGGCGCGCTGGCGAGAGCCAAGTTAGCACAACAGATCCTCGACAAACGCCTCGCGCAGATTGGTGCAGAGGATCTATGGATCGACCTGATCGGCCTGAGCTCGATGCACGGCATGCCCCCCGATTGGCCCGCACCCTACGAAGTGCGGCTACGCGCTGCTGCACGATTCAGGCGCGAGATAGATGCGAAGCGCCTGACACGTGAAGTGGAGAGCCTCTATCTGAATGGCCCTGCCGCAGGCGCAGGAGTTACATTCACGGTGCGGCAGAACATCGCGATCATGCCGGCGCTCATCGCGCGCGAACTCGTCACCCCAACCATCTCGATGGAGGTGGCATGATGAAGCTGCGAACCATTGCGCATGCGCGCGCTGGCGATAAGGGCAACCTGGTTAACATCTCCGTGATCGCTTATCGCGATGAGGACTACGCGCTGTTGGCTGACCTCGTGACGGAGGAGCGTGTGAGCGAGCTATTCCGCGAACACATCACGAGGCCGGTCACACGATATTGCGTTCCAAATCTTTGCAGCCTTAACTTCGTGTTGCAGCGCAGGCCTACCGACAGCGTGACGCGCTCCTTGCGTCTCGACGCGCACGGGAAGAGTCTCAGCTCGCTCATGCTTTCAATGGAGATCTGATTACGCGGACTTTACCCGCTTGATAGTGGTGGCTGTAACTGTATAGCATTTTTAGTTCCTCCAGATTATGTGAAAAGATATTTTACGCACTGGTTAGCAACCGGGTGACCAGTCCGCAGGCCACGCCGCGCGCTGTCACCCAAGTGCACCGCGATGGTTTCACTGGCGTTACGCCACGCCAACTGGCACCAGCTTCTTCGAAGCCTTCCAGAGCAGCCTATTGATGAAGTCGGGGGCGAGTCGGCGCAGAAATGCGAGCTGGTTGGATTGCCCCGGTCTGATCTCGAGCTTGCCGGCCTTCAAAGCTGCAAAGGAAATTTTGAGCAACTCATCCGTCGTTATCAGCTTGACGGAACCTCCCTCGTCCATGTCTGCGGTCAGTTCTGTCTTTACCGCGGGCGGCATGAGTTCGATAACCTCCACGCCGGTCTCTTCCAATTGGAATCGAAGCGACTGGGTGTAGGAGTGAACCGCCGCCTTCGTGGCGCAGTAGATCGGCGCAGAAGGCAACGGGACAAACGCAAGTGCGGAGGACACGTTGATAACGGTGCCCCGGTTCGCGGTGAGAATATCGATGAATGCTGAAGTGGCGCGAATCACTCCCCCTACATTGATATTCACCTCGGTCATCAATCCGTCGATGTCGGCCGCTGGCACCTGAAGGTTTTTGTGGAGCATGACGCCTGCGTTGTTCATGAGGACGTCAAGCTTTGGGAAATTGGCCTTCACATGAGCCGCGAGGGCGGTGATCTGTGCTGTGTCCGCGACATCCCCTTGAATCGTGTAGAGATTTGGGTATTTTGTTTTCACCTTATCGAGCACGGTTTGGCGGCGGCCAGTCACGATGACCGTATTGCCGAGTTCAAGAAACTTCAGAGCGAAAGCTAGGCCGATACCAGCAGAGCCTCCCGTAATGAGAATTGTGCGTCCAGTGAGTTTCATAAGTCCCTTTCGCTGCGGATCACAAGATCCTGGGTTTCCATGTTGAAGTTGGGCCACTTGATGATCGAGGCTCCTTTTGGCTATCCGTGCGTCATCACTGCCTGTTCTTTATCGCTCGGAACTGCTGTCGGTCTTACACCAAACCAGATGGAATAGAGTGCAGGCAGGAACACGAGAGTCAGCACAGTTCCGACGGCAGTGCCCCCAATCAGCGTGTATGCCATCGATCCCCAGAAGACAGAGAACGTGAGAGGAATAAAAGCCAACACGGCTGCGAGGGCGGTCAGGATTACCGGACGTGATCGCTGTACCGTGGCCTCCACGACCGCGTGATAACTATCAAGTCCCTCCTCCTGATTTGTCCCAATTTGACCGATCAGGATCAGCGTGTTGCGCATCAGGATACCAGCTAATGCGATCAGCCCGAGGATCGCATTGAACCCAAATGGTTGATGGACGAGAAGTAATGTTGGAACCACGCCAGCGAGACCGAGAGGCGCTGTAAGAACCACCATGAACATCGCGGAGAATGATCGAACCTGGAGGATGATCACCGTAAGCATCAGCACGATCATCACGGGAAATACCGTGGCCAGGGCCTTGTTCGCCTTCCCAGCTTCTTCTACATTGCCACCAGTTGCGATCCTGTAGCCTTCTGGCAGGCTTGCGATGATCGGCTGAATTGCCTTTTCAATCTCCGCAGAAACCTGCGGGGGTTGAAGCGATTCATCGATGTCACTCTCGACAGTAATCGTCGGTAAGCGATCACGGCGCTTGAGGATCGGTTCTTCGGGACGAATCTCGATGTGGCCGACCTGGCTCAGTGGAACGGCCTTACCCCAGTGGTTCATCAAAGTCATGTCGTTCAGCTTTCTAGGATCGAAGCGGTCTGTTCCGGCACTTCGCGCGATTACCTCCACTGTTCGAATATCTTCGCGGACCTGCGTGACTGGCGCACCGGTCAGAAGAAACTGGATCTGTTCGGCAGCCTCCTGGGAGGTAAGGCCGATCAGTTGCAGGCGGGGCTGGTCGAGCACAAAATGCACAGTGGGCGCGCGTTCCCCCCAGTCCTGATTTACTTGCCGCGTATGGGGATTCGCCAGCATGACAGCCTGTACCTGCGCCGCAATCGCGCGGTCTTTGTCTAGGTTCGGGCCCATGACGCGAAACGCAACCGGCCAGGGTGAATAGGGTCCAAATACAAGTTGCGAGGCACGCACGCGGGCTTCAGGCGCAAGGCCATGCTCAACCCGTTCACGCAGCCTGAGCTTCAGACGATCTCGATCCTTTTCACTGGCCGTCAGTACAACGATTTTGGCGAAATTGGGGTTCGGGAGTTCTGGATTGTACGAGAAGAAGAAGCGCGGAGCCCCAGCCCCAATGTAAGCCGTGACGATCTTTGCCTCGGGCTGCTGCCGCAGCCAGTCTTCTACTTTCTTCGAACTTGCGTTGGTGGTCTCTATGCTCGTGCCTTGTGGCAGCGTCACTTCCACCAGAAGTTCGGGTCTATCGGATTGCGGAAAGAACTGCTGCTTGAGAAGTCCCATACCGGCAACGGCGGCAATAAAGATGCCTACAACAATGCACGCGACGAGAACCTTGCGGCGTACCGCCCAGGCGATCAGGCGGCGGAGTCTCTCGTAGCCGGGTGTTGCATAAATTGCTGCGTGGCCGCCGGGCAGGGCTTTGATCTCGGGCAGCATCTGCACGCCGAGAAAAGGAGTAAAGGTCACCGCGACAATCCATGAGGCTAGCAGCGCACAACCCACGACCCAGAAGATATTTCCGGCATACTCGCCGGCAGTCGATTGCGCGAACCCGACCGGCATGAGACCGATGACGGTGACGAGCGTGCCTGCCAGCATGGGAGCAGCGGTATGACTCCATGCGTATCCGGCGGCCCGGACACGGTCCCACCCTTCCTCCATCTTGACCACCATGATCTCGATGGAGATGATCGCGTCATCAACCAAAAGTCCAAGGCCCAGGATCAGCGCGCCGAGCGTGATGCGATCGAATACCCTTACGGTGGCAAGCATGACGACGAAAACGCCTGCTAGGGTCAGCGGAACAGCCGCTGCCACAACGAGTCCTTCGCGCCAACCAAGGCTGATGAAGCTAACGATCATGACGACTGCAAGAGCCACAAAGAACTTCAGCATGAACTCATCCACGGCTTCGCGGATGTTTACTGCCTGATCCGTCACCTTGCTGAAAGTGATGCCAGCAGGAAGATGAGCGGAAATCTTCTTCTGTTCGGCCACAAGAGCTTTACCGACGTCCAGACCGTTCCAGCCCTCCTTCATTACGATGCTGAGAAGCAAGGCCGGCTGGCTATTATGACGAATAAGGAAGGTTGCGGGATCTTCGTATCCGCGCTTTACATCGGCAACATCGGAGAGCTTGAGGGTGCGCCCGGCGGCGACAATCGGCGTGTCCCGAATCTTCTGGAGGTCGTCGAGCGCTCCATCGAGGCGAATGTAAACCTGCTGAGCTTTCGTATCGATAGATCCGGATGGAGTGACCGCATTCTCGCGAACCAGCGCGCTGAAAATATCTCGTGCGCTTACTCCCAGCGTCGCGAGCCGTGGGTACGAGAACTCGACAAAAATACGTTCCGGCCGTTCTCCTACGATGTCAATCTTTTTTACACCGGGGACCTGAAGAATCCGCTGCCGAAGTGTTTCTGCTTCGCGCGTAAGCTCGCGAGGAGGAAGGCCTGGAGCCTCGACCGAGTAGAGTGCAAACGTTACATCCGAGTACTCGTCATTGATGAAAGGGCCATACACACCTTGCGGCAAGTTGTGTGCTTCGTCTCCTAGTTTTTTGCGTGCCTGGTAAAACTCTTCCGGGACGTCCTTAGGGGGAGTGTTGTCCTTGAGAGTCACCATCATCAGCGCGAGCCCAGGGCGCGTAAAAGTCTCTACCCGATCGTAGTCGCGCAATTCCTGCATGCGCTTCTCCATTGGCTCGGCAACTAGGTCCTGCATCTCCTGTGCTGTCGCTCCGGGCCACACCGCTGAAACGGCAAACACCTTGATGGTGAAGCTAGGGTCTTCCGCGCGCCCTAGTTTCAGGAAGGCAAAGATGCCGGCGGCAGCGATCGCAATTATCAAGAACAGGGTGATCGCCTTTTCGCGGACCGCGAGCGCCGACAGGTTGAGAAACTTCTTCTCCGCCTCGGGCACTTCGGGGCCAGAGAGCTTGTGCTCCTGGCGCAACTTCTCGGTCTTATCTGACGTATGGTGGCTCATCGAACTTCTCCCGTCGTCTCTACTCGCACGTGTTCGCCATCGTGAAGGAGATGAACTCCAACGGCGACGACATCTTGTCCTGGGCGCACGGCCCCGCTGATGGTTGCCAGTTCTTCATCCAGTTGGCGCACTTGCACAGGCTGGAATGACACTGTGGACGCAGGTTGGTTCAGGACCCAGACACCTGGCCCCTTGCCTCGATCGACGATGGATGAGGCCGGTACCTGCAACATTGCGGTTGCTACATCACCGGAGAGGTGGACCGTAACGGTTGTTCCCAACGGAGCTTTCGCTGCAGTGCCTTCGAGAACGTAGCGAGCTTCAAACGTGCGGGTCTGCGGGTCAGCAGCATCGGAAAGCTGCCGCAGTCGACCTGGAACTCTCATCGTGCTGCCGTAGAGGGTTGCGTATGCCGTGGATCGAAGCGCCGGCTTCAACGTCTCGGGGAGATTGACTGCTGCCTCGCGCCGGCCGGAATGAGCGAGCTTTATAACCGTTTGCCCGGCTGCTACCACTTGCCCTGGCTCGACCAGGGTCTCGATAACGACGCCGTCCGCATCCGCAACAAGTTGGGAGTAACTGCCCTCATCTCTCGCAACCTGCTCTTGGGCTTCGGCTGCAGCGAGGTCAGCTCGTGCCGCATCCGATGCGGCCTTGATCTGATCGTAGATGGAAGCGGAAACCGCACCACTTTTGACCAAGGGGCGATACCGGGCCTCATCGGCGGCAGCCTGAACAGCTTTTGCCTTTGCCGCACTGACGCTTTCCGCCCGTGCCGTGATGGCATGGATATAGTCGGTTCGGTCAATCGTCATGAGCAGTTGTCCGGCGCGGACAAACTGCCCCGAATCGACTAAGCGCTTCGTGATTTTTCCAGGAACTCGGAAACCCAGATCGCTCTCTATACGTGCTGAAACCACACCCGTGAATGCGAGATCCGATCCCGATGACGAGCTTACCTCCACGACGCGAACCAGCTCCGGCTTCGTTCTTGGGTCAGCTTCCTGCTTCGGGCTGCAACCAGCCAGGCTGACGACGAGGGCGGTAACGACCAGGGCGGCGTAACTGAAATTCATCTTCTTCATAGGGCGCTCCTTCTTAAATGTTTTGATTTCGATCATGGGAGCCAACCGCCCCCGAGTGCGCGATAAGAGCCGACTGCGGCGCGCGCCGCACTCTCTCGCGCCACAGCCAAGTCGTCTTTGGCAACAAGCAATTGGCGGTCTGCGTCGAGCACGTCCGTGAGTCCGATGACACCCGCGGCGTAGGACTCTTCCGAGCGGTCGTGCACGCGCTGCAATTCAGCGATCTCACGCAGGATTTCATTGCGGCGATTCTCCGATTGGACGAGTAGGCTGAAGGCGTCTTCGACATCTTCGGCCGCATGCAGCACGGAGCTTCGATACTGAATTAGGGCTTCAGCATTCGCGCCTCGTGCCTCTTTCACTTCCGCAGCGACAGTCCCGAGATCGAAAAGTCTCCAGCGCAGACCTACGACACCGACAGGCTGAAATCCTTGCTGCTCAAAGAGGTGCGCAGGCGCGACCGCTTCAGACCCGACGATGCTTGAAAGGGAGAGCTTTGGGTAATATTCGGCGAGAGCCTGGCCAATGCGAGCGTTCGAGGCGGCAACCTCTCGCTCGGCAGCAATGACGTCAGGTCTCCTGCGTAATAGGTCCGTGGGCGTCCCAAAACCGGAGATTTCCGGTACATCGGGAATGTCGGCCACGGGCGTCAACTCTGATGCGTACGTTCCCGGCTGGGCGCCCATGAGAACATTGAGCCGGTTTAACTGTGCCTCCCGAGAGACTGTAATGAGTGGAATCGTCGCCTTCGCCTGCGACAGCACGGCTTCAACCTGAGCGAGTTCGCGATCGGAAGCAACGCCCGCATCCTTGCGTTGTTGTACCAGTTCGACGAGATGTTGGTCGGTGGCGATCTGATCTTCGGCAAAGTTCAGTCGAGCTTGTGCCCCACGTATCTGTAGGTAGGCATCGGCGGCTTCTGCGGCCACCGTGATGCGAGTTCCCGTTTGGCGAGCCTCGGCCACCTGGGCCTCGGCGGTTGCAGCCTCAGCTCCTCTTTTCAAACCGCCGAACAGATCCGTTTCCCAACTCGCCGTGAATCCGAGATCGTAATAGTTCTGAGACCGGCTATAGCCGGGCAGGTGCGAGGCGAGACGGCCCGTCGTACTTTCAGTCGACTGGTAAAGCGTGGTCGTCGAAGCACTGAGAGCTGCAGATGGTAGCCGTCGCGCTCCCGCTCCTCGGGCAGCCGCACGCGCCTGTTCTACCCGCGTCATGGCGGCGGCGAGATCGAGATTCTGATCCAACGCGCGCTTCACGATCCGTGTGAGCTCAGGATCGTGGAAACCCGTCCACCACTCGTCAACGGGCGGCGCTGGTAGAGAAGCAGTATGAGTCTCGATGGCGGGGGCATTGTGAAACGGCTGCAGCTTGACCGACGGGTGCTGGTAGTTTGGCCCCACGGCGCATCCGGTAACGCTCGCGCCCAGGACGAGGGCAAGGCCGATTCGTAGGGTGAAATTAGATGAATCATGGCAGTAGAACATCTGATGTATCCTTACTTGCACGGAGTATCGTACATGTATACTATGGTGTACATGGACAAAAGGATTCAAAGTTTGATACCGGAAACAGAGAACCCCGCAAAAAGGAAGGGAACGTTGCGAGGTCGAAGGGAACGCTATCGCTCTGAATTGCGCGCCGAGACCTTGTCGGCGGCCCGAGAGCTGATCCGGAAGGAAGGCTACCAGGGGCTGACCGTCCGTAAGCTCGCACAGCGGATGGAATGCTCGCCCATGGCACTCTATTCCTATTTCGCCGACAAGCAGGCCCTTCTGATTGCGCTCGCACAGGAAGGCTTTGAAAAAGTGGCCAAGCGGTTCGATTCCACCGCTCGCCGTGATCCGATTATCGCGCTCAGGAAGATACTGCTGGACTACATTGCATATGCCGAAGAGAACCCCAACGAGTACAGGATTCTGTTCCTATCGGTCGAAACTCTCGGACAACTGGAGCTGAGCCGCGAGGATTTGCAGGGGCGAAATCCGGCTTTCGGAGCGTTATTCAAGTGCGTGGAAACCGCAATCAAGGCCGGTGTGCTTCAAGGCGAGGCGTTCGCTGTGAGCACAGTGTTGTGGACAGCCGCTCATGGGGCAGCGTCCTTGCTGATCACCGCACAAAAGTTTCCGTTTAGCAGCCGTCGGCTATACGCTGAGGAGGTCGTCGCCACCATATTAAGTGGCGTCCAAAGCCGCGTGATCACGCGGATCTGAACGGTACATGATTCGATTGCAAGTCACGGTCATGTAAGCATCAGACCACGAATAATCAATCGGCAAATCACTCACCGAGGGTGGCTTACATGAAGTTCGTGATTTCTCTATTTCTATGCGCCGCTGTGACCTGCGAAGCACAAACGGCTCCCTTGCCGCAGATCCGCCAGAGTGGCGCGGTCAAACAGTTCTTCGTCGACGACAAGCCGTTCATCATGCTTTCAGGTGAATTGCACAACTCAAGCCCATCGAGCATCGAGTACATGCGATCGATATGGGACAAGCTCGCCACGCTTCACCTCAACACGGTGATAGGCGCCGCTAGCTGGGAATTGGTCGAGCCAAAAGAGGGCAAGTTTGATTTCTCTCTTGTTGACGACCAAATCAACCAGGCACGACAGCGAAATATGCGGCTCGTGCTGATCTGGTTTGCAACTTGGAAGAACGCGGGTTCAAGCTATCCTCCGGACTGGGTGAAGGCAGACCCAAAGCGCTTTCCGCCCATGGTCCTAAACGTGAGGCCGGATGGGGGGATAGGTTCTTTTCTAGCCAAGTACATGGAACAACAAGGCACGGGGCCGCTGAGCCCGTTTGGGAAGAATACGGTCAAGGCTGACGCAAAGGCTTTCGCTGCGCTGATGAGTCATATCAGGGATGTCGATCCTCAGCATACCGTTATCATGATGCAGATTGAGAATGAGATGGGCAGCCTGGGTGACAGCCGGGACCATTCTCCTATGGCGGAAGCGGCATGGGCTGAGCAGGTTCCAGCCGACTTGATGAATTACCTCACAAAGCACAAAGACACCCTATTGCCCGAGATGCAGGAGGTCTGGGGGAAGAACGGTTACAAGACGAAGGGTAGCTGGAAGGAAGTCTTCGGCGAGAATGAGTGGGCTGATGAGGTCTTCATGGCCTATTACATGGGGCGGTATGTGAACGACGTCGCGAAAGAGGGGAAGGCCCAGTTGAATATACCGATGTATGTGAATGCTTGGCTCGGTCCCCAGCCGAAGGCGGAGCTGCCAGGTCAATGGCCAAGCGGTGGGCCCGTAGCCCGCGTGATGGACATTTACCGTGCGGCCGCACCCTCGATCGATTTGTTCGCTCCCGATATCTACGTACCGGACTTCAAAGGAACGTGTGCCCTCTATGCCCGCTCTGAAAATCCATTGTTCATTCCAGAGGCTCGTGACCAAGTGGGAAATCTCTTCTGGGCCCTCGGTCATCACTCTGCCCTTGGCTGGTCGCCTTTTGGTATTGAAGATTTGAGTCCTGAAGGACAGGTTGCACAGGCGTACAAGCTCCTGTCCCCGATGCTCCCCCAATTGGCTGAGTGGGAGGCAGCAGGGAAGATGAATGGCATTCTGGTTATCGACGGCGAGAAGTCCGAACCTGTTTCTCTGGGCGGTTACAAAATCACGCTCGCGGCCAGTAGGGGGTTTGGCACAGCGGCTCCCAAGCCCGATT